>Ga0181530_10000102_pt1 | contig 102182 bp, 104 predicted proteins | sample PEATcosm2014_Bin_42_FD_119769 | JGI IMG/M metagenome (GOLD analysis project Ga0181530, IMG submission 119769) | Peatland microbial communities from MTU Mesocosm Facility, Houghton, MI, USA - PEATcosm2014_Bin10_60_metaG | ecosystem: Environmental > Terrestrial > Soil > Wetlands > Peat | place... | reverse complement strand
CCTTCCGATGCCAAGCACGATCAAGATGGCCTGCGCCGGGCGGTGACGGTGATGCAAGAGAAGTTTGCAGGCCGAGCGTTTCTGGGCGGCGTGTCCTACGGCGGGCGGCAAGCCAGCATGCTGGTAGCGGCGGAGCCGTTGCTGGTCGAAGGATTGCTTCTGTTGTCCTATCCCTTGCATCCGCCGGGACGGCCCGCACAATTGCGGAGCGCACATTTGCCCAGCCTGCGGACGCCCACACTCTTCGTCAGCGGAACCCGCGACGCGTTCGGCTCCATCGAGGAACTGGAAGCCGCAATCAAACTGATTCCTGCGCCTACGAAACTAATTGCGATTGAGGGCGCGGGACACGGTTTGCTGCAAAAATTGAATCGCGAACAGCTCCCGGAACGCGTGGTGCAAGAGTTCCAGTCGTTTTTCAAGGCGCCATGAGAGCGGTTTGACGGCCGGGCCCGACGTTCTGCAGTTTGCCTTAAGCGCCAACATCTGAAATTCTAATTGCAAGAAGCTATGGTCTACTTAACCCGCAAGTGCGAGTTTTCCGCGTCGCATTATTACTACAATCCCGAGTTTACGGAAGAAGAGAACCAGCGCGTCTTCGGCAAGTGCGCCAACCTCAACGGACATGGCCACAACTACACCCTGGAGGTCACGGTAAAAGGCGACGTCGATCCCACGACCGGCTTTGTCGTCGATCTCAAAAAGCTAAAGGAAATCTTGAACCGCGAGGTCCTTGACGCGATGGACCATCGCCACCTGAACAAAGAGGTGCCCGAATTCCTCCATCAGATTCCGACGACGGAGAACCTGGCGATCGCCATCTGGGACCGTCTACAAAGCAAGTTGAAGGTGGCCAGGCTGCACCGGGTGCGGGTGTACGAACTGCCCGACCTCTTCGTCGATTTCTACGGAGAAGCATGAAGGCCCATCTCACGCGCCGTTACATTTTTTCGGCATCGCATCGGCTGCATTGCGATGAGCTGTCGGAGGAGCAGAACCGCTCGGTCTACGGCAAGTGCAACCACCCGCATGGGCACGGCCACAACTACGCGCTGGAGGTGACGGTGAGCGGGCAGGTCGACGCGAAGACGGGCATGGTTTGCAATCTCGTGCAGTTGGATGAAACAGTCCGGCGCGAAGTGCTGGAACGCTTCGATCATGTGAATCTGAATTTGTGCCCTGAGTTCAAAGCGCTGGTGCCTACGACCGAGAACTTGAGCGAGGCCATCTTCCACATTTTGAAGCAAAACTTTAAGGCGGCTCATCTGGAAAAGGTGCGGCTGGAAGAGACCGCGATGAACAGCTTCGAGTACGACAGCAATTAGCAATTAGCAATTAGCAATTAGCCATTAGCAATTAGCCTGTGGCATTTAGCGTTTGAGTACTGCGACAGTGAGGACGAGTTTTCGTCCCTGAGGGACTCAGAACTGTTTTGTTGCACGAACCGCGGGCTGACGCCCACGGCTAAGACAAATGACGCCCTTCGGGCTGGATTCAAACCCCTGGGCAACAAGCGTCAGCAAGTTGCTGGAGCTCGCGGCTAGAAGCTAATTGCTAATTGCTGCATTTATGAAAGACATCATCGAAACCCCGACCCTTACCAGCGCCAGTTTTGAAGAGCTGGCGCGCGAGATACTGGTTCGCTTAGGGGAAGACCCCGAGCGCGAAGGTCTGCTGCGAACCCCGGAGCGCTATGCCAAGGCGTTGCGTGACCTGACCAAGGGCTATCACCAAGACCCCGAAGAAGTGTTGCAGGGCGCGCTGTTCAGCGTCGATTACGACGAGATGGTCATCGTGAAAGACATCGAGATGTTCAGCCTGTGCGAGCACCACCTGCTGCCGTTCTTCGGCAAGGTGCACGTCGCTTACATCCCCAAAGGGCGGGTGATTGGGCTGAGCAAAGTCGCCCGCCTGGTGGAAATCTACGCGCGCCGCTTGCAGGTGCAGGAGCGGCTGACGGTGCAGATCGCCGAGACCATTCAGAAGGTCATCCAGCCGCTCGGGGTCGGCGTGGTCATTGAGGCGCGACACTTGTGCATGATGATGCGCGGGGTCGAGAAGCAACACTCCGCAACGGTGACCTCGTCGATGCTGGGCGCATTCCGGGCGCAGCAGACGCGCCAGGAATTTCTCTCGCTAATCCAGGCCAAGAACGAAAACGGGACGTAAGCGATGACTGCGAAGAAGACGCGGTCGCAAACTAAGTCCCACTCAACGCCAGATGCTGTCCGAACGAGCCTGGGACGGCTTCAAGGTAAAGTTGCTGTCGTTACGGGCGCGAGCCGCGGCATCGGCTATGCCATCGCCCAGGCGCTAGCGGCTGAAAACTGTAACGTTGTCATCACAGGCCGCGATGAAAAGAAATTAGGCGCAGCCGCGCTCAGGATTTCCTCAACGACCGGGCGGCAATCGGGCCTGATTGTGCCCAAAGCTTGCGATGTGCGCGATCCGCAGGCGGTTGACGAATTGTTTGTGAGCGTCGAAGCGATGTTCGGGCATCTAGACATCCTGGTCAACAATGCCGGGATCAGCCAGCCTCCCACACCGCTGGAGCAGACCTCGCTGGAGATGTGGCGCGAACAGATCGACACCAACCTGACCGGCGTGTTCCTATGTACTCGCGCGGCGCTGCCCCTTATGAGACGGGGCGCGATCATCGTCAATAATCTGTCGGCTGCCGCGAAACAAGTTTTCCCGAACTTCTATGCCTACACAGCGGCGAAGACCGGCGCTTTGGGTTTCACGCTATCGCTGCGCGCCGAACTGATGCCGCGCGGCATTCGCGTTATGGCGCTAATGCCGGGTGCAACCAACACCGACATCTGGCAACAGATTATGCCGAACGCGCCGTTCCATCACATGATGGACGCGGAGAGCGTGGCGCAGGCTGTGCTCTACGCCGTGCTGCTGCCGCCCAACGTGAATCCGTCGGAGATCAGTCTGGATCCGGCTGGCGGGGCGCTGTAGGAAAGTCTTACCACAGAGACACAGAGACACAGAGACACAGAGAAATCTGGGGAATTTTATCTTCGCGCGGATCACTGCTCCGAGGTCGACAAGTTGACGGTAGTTGCTTTTCACGGATCGAATGAGAGCGCCGAATTACACCCGGTGAATTCGATTTCTCTGTGTCTCTGTGTCTCTGTGGTGAATCTGTCTCACAACCCGTAGTGATACCGCCGGGTGCGGGCAGGGAAGAGCTTGATGAGCAAAACTCCGGCGATGAAGCCCCCCACGTGAGCCCAGAAGGCGATGCCGCTGGAGTTGCTGCCATGCGCGGCAATCGAGGTGGCAGCGCCGCTGAGGAATTGCGCGATGAACCAGTAGCCCAGCACAATCCACGCCGGCAGCCACATAAAAAATACAAAGAAGAACGGCACCAAGGTCAGCACGCGGGCGCGCGGATAGAGCACGAAGTACGCGCCCATCACGCCGGCAATGGCTCCACTGGCGCCAACGCTGGGAATCGTCGAGCCGATGTTGAACAGCGTGTGCAGCAGCGCCGCGGCTACTCCGCTGATTAGATAAAACATCAGGTAGAGCGTGTGGCCCAGGTAGTCTTCCACGTTATCGCCGAAGATCCACAACGCCCACATGTTGAAGATGAGGTGCAGCCATGAGGCATGCATGAACATGGAAGTGAAGACAGGCACGATGGCCGCGGCCGCAGGAACATAGCGCGTGCCCAGGCCGGAGATGAGGTCCCACGGGACATAGCCGTGATTGAAAAGGACGACGGTGAAGCGCGCCGGCACCATGCCAAAGGCGAAGATCAACTGCTGTTGGCCGGTGGCGTTGAGTGACACCTCAAACAGAAACGCCACGGTGTTGAGCACGATCAGCAGGTAGTTGATGAAGGGCGTGCCGATCCGAGGTGCGTCGTCTTTTAGCGGAATCATAAGCGGGGGCGGCTGATGGCCTGTCGCCGTTAGCTCTTAGCTTTTAGCTTTTAGCCTTTAGCAATTAGGGGGCCTGAGTATTCCTGTAACCTCACTCTTGGCTTGCTAAGAGCTAAAAGCTAAGAGCTAGAAGCTGGCAATTTGACCAACCAGCCTTTCAACCTCCACGATAGCAGAAGCATGCCGCTCAACGCCGTGATGGTAGTGGATAAACCCGCAGGATGGACCTCCCACGATGTGGTAGCCAAGGCCCGGCGCGTGCTGGGCGAGCGCTCCATCGGCCACCTGGGGACGCTCGATCCCATGGCGACGGGCGTGCTCCCGTTGGTCATGGGGCGCATGACCCGGCTTTGCCAGTTTTATAACGCTTCCGAGAAGACGTATGAGGGAACTATTCGCTTGGGTGTCACCACCGACACCTATGACGCCGACGGCGAGCCGGTGGGGACTGCGGAAATAGTTAATGTAACACTTGAGGAAATCTCGGCTGCCGCATTGGCTTTCATGGGCCGTCTGCAACAGGTCCCACCGCCTTTTTCGGCCAAGAAGATCCACGGAGTTCCTGCCTACAAACTGGCCCGCCGCAAGCAGCAGGTTGAGTTGAAGCCGGTCGAGGTCGAGGTCAATGAGCTCACCATCTCCGGTCTAAATGGACATTTGGTTGAGTTCCGCTGCCGCGTGTCATCGGGGACTTACGTCCGCAGCCTGGCGCACGAGCTTGGGCAGAAGCTCGGCATCGGCGCCCACTTGGCAAGCCTGCGCCGCACGGCGGTCGCCGAGTTCGCCCTCGAGCAGAGCCACACTCTGGAGCAGCTCGCCGAGGGTGTCGCGCAAGGCCGCCTGGACGAAGTCTGCGTCCATCCGCGCCGGATCCTGCCGGAGATTCCGTCGGTCACCGCAACCGACGACGATCTCGCCAAGATTCGCCACGGAAGGGAAGTCAACCTGCCGGAAATGTCGCGCTCGCGCTGGGTGAAGGTCTTCGCCGGACAGTCGGAGTTGGTGTGCCTCGCCAGCCGCGTAGCGGGAACGCTGTTCCATCCCAAGGTGGTGCTGATATGAGCTCACCGTGCTGGGCCAAGAAACCAAAACGGGAGTGATCTTCCACGCTCCGCTGGAGCGCTGCTTCCTTCCCAAAGCGGTACTCACTTAGAGCGTGCAATCGGAATATTCGCGACGGCTGGCCCGCGCGGGTGTATCGTGCTTGGCGTAAGCACCTCACCTTAGGAATCCGGCTCATGGCCAAGCTGCGAGCGTTATCGCTGGTCCGTGGTCTTACACCATGGTTGGATTTATCCGCCCAGTCCGCCGCGTCCAAGCTTAGCGCATCCCGCATAGCGAAGCGGGCTGCGGCTGTCGCCTTGCTGGTGCTTGCCGCCTTTTCCTTGACCAGCGCCCAAGTCCCGGATTGCGTCCCCGGCAAGTTTTCCGACTACGAAAAGCTCGGCGCCGAAGGTTGCACCGTCGGGCAAAGCAGGTTTTCCAACTTTCGCTACCACCAAGCTTCTGGCGGCTTGCCAAGCAGCGTCATCTCGGTCACGCCCGGAACATCGCCGGGCAACGACGATCCCGGCCTGCTGTTTGAAGCAACCTGGGTCGCGCCTTCACAGCAATCGTCCATCTCCTACGCGGTCGAGGTCCAGCCCAAGGGAAAGCCGATCAGCGGAGCCACTCTTGAAATGCAGTTCGCCGACATAACCGGCGCAGGCGAGGCCAAGGTCGTCACCGAAATCTGTCCCCGCGCCGCAACTGCGGACAACTGCGCCGCAGCCGAGCTCAAGCTCAAGCTCGAGGTTGTGCTGAACCCAGCCGCGCGCAAAGTCAGCGACACTGGCCAGCTCAACGCTTCCACGCGCCAGCTTAGCGTGATTCACCTTCTCAGTGTTGCGGCCGGAAAGGGTAGCGCCGCAAGCTTCAACGGATTCATGGCGGTATTTCACTGCAAGGCGGCGCCAGCCGCAGGCAACATTCATCCCGCCAGCCAATAAGTCTAATGTCCGATAACAGATATTATGTTAACTAACCTCGACACCGTCTGAAGTCGTCGGCCGAAGTCGAGGAATCTGCTATTGCCTTGCTGACAACTGACCACTGACAACTGGCAACTGTTCTTCGACTCCCCCCATTTCGCCCCCTCTAAACCATTGAAACTAATCAGAAATGCCAAATTTTTCCCGCTAAAATCCTCTCCCCATTGGACTTATAGGTAAAATCGTCTTTCTAAACGACTTACCTACCCCTCTCGGGATGCAGAGCGCCCGAGAAGCACATTGGGAGCGGAGAGGTTATGTTGCGCTCTTCGCCGCTGCTTGCGGAGCTCGGCGACATTCTCCGTTTTGCAGTACCTCAGGATGGTAGGCGATTACCTCGTAGCCGGCGTCTCCGCTATACTCCGCGCAGAGCAGGAGCGGATAAAGAAGGTTCCCGCACTCATTCCTAAATTCGTCAGAATCCCTCCCACGGGGAGGGTGGAGTTGGAAATTAGTGCTAACAATACGGCCCGAACGGCACCTGTCGTACCACTCTTGGCACATCGCGCGGAAAATGCGGTCGTGCTGAGTACGCACGCTCCACACGCGGCAGCGAGGTCGCTTCGATGTCGGAGCGTGATCCCAAAGCACGAAGAAGAGAAAAGGCTGATTGTCCAGCGATTCGATCCGCCCCGCAGTCGCAGATTTCGTTGCCGCTTTAATGCAGCCGTTGAATCGCGGTGTGTCTATAGCCTCCCAGGTGTTTGCCCCCTTTACATCGGAACCGTCCAGAAGGTCGGGACCCTTTTCCCGCCCTCGACCGCCCAAACCGGTAAGAATACTTACGAGGATTTGGGACCAGCCTCGAGTATCGCAGGGGACGGGGTGTAGGGTTGTCTTGGCGAATGGAACTGCAGCTGCGAACGATTTGTAGTGGAGATTAAGAAACTCTATGGCCTGTACCAACCGTTTTCTCGGCTTCGCTCTCATATACGCGCATCAGTTCTGAAAGCTTCACGCCTAAGCCCTTCGCAATCCGCTCGAGAACTTCGAACGACGGGTTGGAGGTTCCTCGTTCGATCTCGCCCATGAATGTCCGATCAATGTCAGCGGCCGCGGCAAGACTTTCTTGCGAGATACCGCTCTGTCTTCGCGCGCGACGGATGACGCGACCAAGCACGGTTGAGCCCGGCATTACAAGTTGGAGTATCATGTATTCACAGGCCCCGCGACCACGTGCTATAGTCATCCACAAAGATACGAATCTATGAACATTCGAATGGGCAGCCTCTTCGACGATCAGCCCGTTGCCTCCTACGCCCCCATCTACGAAAGCCTTGGACAGCTTCGAGAGGAGTTCCATAAGACCGGCAGGTTTGATGACTCGAACGCAAAGCTGGACGAAGTTGTCAAGCTTTTCGCGACATACTTGGCAGTGAAGCTCGGCGATGTTGAGGGATTCCCAGCTGTCAATGCCCGAACCTCATCCGTCGCGGTACCCTCACTTCAAGCAGCGTTTAAGAAGGCAGCCGCACTGCCGTACTATCACCGGAACGATGGCCAATCCATTTTTGGATCAAACCCATTACTGGCTCTCCAAGAATCAGACGCGGCCCTGGCTGCCACGCTGGTGCGCTTGGTCGTTCGCGCAGTGGAGGATGCCTTCCGACATCAGGATCTCGGGAATCCCTACGATGTACTCAATGAAGCTTTCGGCCACTTCGTTCGCGATAACTTTCGGGGAAACATTGAGGATGCCCAATACCTCACGCCAGCGGAAGTCATTGATCTCATGGTGAGCGTCGCCCTGAGCGAATTGAGCGACCGTGCTAGCGAGAAGGGCAAGACATTGGTGCTCGCAGACCCATGTTGTGGCGTCGGCTCATTCCTCACCGCTTTTGCTTCCAGATACCGCTCGCAATTTGGCGATTCGGCAGCCGTCCTAAGCTTGCATGGACAGGACAAAGTGGAAAGAATGGTACGACTCACGACAGTCAATCTCGCCCTCTTCAGAATATTTAATCATTCGGTAACGATTGGGAACTCCCTTTACGAGTCTCCGTTTGATCAGCTGAACGGAACCGTGGACCTGATTCTTACAAATCCGCCGTTTGGGGCGAGATTTAACCAGCAGGAGGTTGCTTTCTTCGCCAAGGACAACACGCCGTTATTCTCAAGATTAGGTCAGACCCGTGGCCTTATAGAATCTGAGTTGCTGTTCATCGACAGGGATCTTCGGTTGTTACGCGAAGGTGGAAATCTGCTGATTGTAGTCCCTGATAGCGTGATTTCTGCCGCGGGGCTTCCTGCACTGCTTCGACACCATCTCCAGAAAACCGCTACTCTTCGAAGCGTGATCGAACTGCCTAGCGTGACTTTTGCGCAGGCCGGAACGCGCACCAAAACGGCGATTCTTCACCTACAAAAAGGGGCCGACACCCCGCGCCCAGCTGCAGTTTTTATGGCTGTTAGTACCGACTTAGGGTTTCAAGTCTCGAGCCGAAAGGGGGTTCAAGTTAAGCTTAACAAGGGAACTAACGATCTGCCCAAGATCTTTGAGGCGTACAGGCAGCTTCGAATTAGGGGTGTCGACGGTCCTGTAGCCGTACTCTCGGAAAAGCCCTCTGCCGTAGCCGTGCCATGGGGGGTTTTGGATACAACTTGGACGCCCGCACACTATCAGAGTGCTCGGATCCACGCGCTTAACAGTATGCGGGATAACAGCGATATTGACGGTAAGACATTGGGCGAGTTGGTGGATTTTGTCGCTGATAGTAGAAAGCCCGAGCGCCACCGAGCGGGCTCAAAATTCATCAGCGTTCTACACGTCACCGCGGAAGGCTTATTGGACGTTGGTGCCATCGATGAATACGCACCGATAACACCGGGAATTCCGATATTCGCCGGAGAGGTTCTCCTCTCCCGTATCAATCCTCGAATTCCGCGAGTTACTGTAGTGCCTGATTTCGCAGGAAAGATGCTGTGCTCAAGCGAGTTCGAAGTGATGAAACCTTCGCGAGGCCTTGATCCCTATTTCCTGGCTTTCTTGTTGCTTTCCCGCCCCGTTCAGACGCAGATTCAAAGCCTCACTTCGGGGACCTCAGCGTCCCACAACCGAGTGAAGACCAGGCACCTGTCCAACGTGATCATACCAATTCCTCGGCCCGGATCACGGGCGAATGAGGAATTAACGCGGGTAGTTACCGAGTACAAGCATATAATGGAGTCTCTGCTCACAAACACTCAGCGCCTCCTAGCTCTAAGACAAAATGAGACAAAGTGGCTCCAGGGGGACCTGGCCCTCCGCTAACGCTCGCACAAACGGAGAAGGCCGCCCCCTATTCAGGAGCCGCCTTTGTTTATATCGGCGACGACCGCGGCCCCCGGCGAGCCTGCGTCGGGCTCGCTGGGGTGGGCGACCTACCCTCCCACAGACTTTCGCGTGCAGGCGGGTGGCCCCGGCAAGAATCATGAGGGTGCCCCACCCAAGCCGGTTTTGCTTGGGTGGGGATTTTCGTCACAGACTACCTTATATAGCTCAGCGCCCCAGCTTCGCCCTTCGGTTGGGGCTAACCTGGGATCCTTGCCGGCCACTCGCCACTGACCACTGGCTTCTAAATGTCATAGTACATCTGGAACTCATAGGGATGCGGCCGCAGGCGCAGCGCGTTCACTTCCTTCTCCCGCTTATAGTCGATGTAGGTGTTCAGCGTCTCTTCCGTGAACACATCTCCGCTTAGCAGGAACTGGTAGTCGCGAGCCAGCGCATCCAGAGCGTTCTCCAGCGAGCCCGGCATCGATGGCACCTTCGCCAGCTCCTCCGGACCCAGATCGTAAATGTCCTTGTCCAGCGGCTGGCCGGGATCGATCTTGTTCTCGATACCGTCCAGGCCCGCCATCAGCATCGCCGAAAATGCCAGATACGGATTGCAACTCGGATCGGGCGGGCGGAACTCTACCCGCTTCGCCTTCGGCGAGGCCGAATACATCGGGATGCGGCAGGCTGCCGAACGATTGCGGCGCGAGTACGCCAGGTTTACCGGCGCTTCGAAGCCCGGCACCAGGCGCTTGTAGGAGTTCGTAGTCGGGGCGATGATCGCCGATAGCGCCGGCCCGTGTTTGATCAGCCCGCCAATGTACCACAGCGCCAACTGCGACAAGCCTGCATAGCCGTCGCCGGCAAACAACGGCTTGCCGTCCTTCCACAGCGACTGGTGGGTGTGCATGCCGCTGCCGTTGTCCTGGAACAGCGGCTTGGGCATGAAGGTCACGGTCTTGCCATACTGGTTGGCGACGTTCTTCACGATGTACTTGTAGAGCATCATCGCGTCCGCCGACTTGATCAGCGAATCGAACTTCAGGTCGATCTCGGTCTGCCCGCCGGTGGCGACCTCGTGATGATGGCACTCCACCACCAGCCCGCAATCCTGCATGGTCATCGCCATCTCGCTGCGCAGGTCCTGGTAATGATCGGTCGGCGGCACCGGGAAGTAGCCTTCCTTGTAGCGCGGACGATAGCCCAGGTTGTTCTCCAACCGTCCTGAATTCCAGCGGCCTTCTTCGGCATCGACGAAGTAATAGCCTTCGTGCTCGTTCTGGTCGAAGCGCACGTTGTCGAAGATGAAAAACTCAGCCTCAGCGCCGAAGTACGCGGTGTCGGCGATGCCGGTCGACGCCAGATACATCTCCGCCTTGCGGGCGATGTAGCGGGGATCGCGATCGTAGCGCTGCTTGGTCACCGGATCGATCACGTCGCACACCATCACCATGGTTGCGATTTCGGTGAAGGGATCGAGCATGTACTTGTTGGCGTCGGGAATCAGCAGCATGTCGCTCTCATGGATCGCCGCCCAGCCGCGGATGGACGAGCCGTCCATGCCGAAGCCTTCTTCGAACGACGATTCGCTGAGCTGATTGATGGGATAAGAAACGTGGTGCCACAGTCCGGGAAGATCGGTGAAGCGCAAGTCCAGCACTTGCACATTGTTTTCCTTCACGAAATCCATGACCTTCTTGGGATCAGGCTTGGTATCAGCCATGCAAAACTCTCCTTTTATATGCCTCGCCGCTCGGAGGCCGATTGGTTATGTGTTGCGTTGGAACGTTGCGGAATATCTGCCCCTGCATCCGCCATCTTCAGGTGTGCAAAGCCGGACAGCATTCCGGGGTTAAGAAGTCGGAACTACAACCCACATTAAGTAGGGAGTGCGTGTGGCGTTGGACGTGGTGCCCCGGATTCGCGCCCGTCGTTGGGACGCTAACCTGGGGCAGAGTGCCTTGGCTCACAGATCAGCATACGGCGCGCGGCGGCGAGTGGGAAATACATTGTTTTTATGGCCGCAATAACCCCCGTTTATGGCGCATAAATCTGTGATTTTCCTCTGGAAAAAGGGGAGCGGACTTGTTCTGCACCCGTTTACCCTAGGGTACAGGGTTCCAGCCGCTCGCGGTGCACAGGGTCTGCTGTTTACACTCTTTGGGGATTGCCATTGCTACGATGTACATGCCGATCCACTTTATGTACATTCGCTGCTATACTGGGACAGAGCGGATGGAGCAATATCCCATGGCAACGGCAAAGAATCGCATGCATAAGCATTTTCAGTTAGACCCGGCGAAGATCAAGCGCGCCCAAAAAGCGCTGCGCGCCAGAACTGAGACCGAGGCCGTCGAGCGCTCTTTGGATTTGGCGATTGCCGAGCAGCGCAGGAACCAGTTGGCCCGCAAAGCTAATGAGCGGTTTCTGCGAAGTGGAATTGAAATCAAGGATGTGTATGGGGCGCTGGAAGAGTAGATGCAGCCCGCCCTCTTTGACACCTCCGTTTATATTTCTGCATTGCGCGGCGAGCATGGTGCCGTGCTAGCTTTCAGGCGCTCGGCGAACGATGCGCCACTGTGGCTGAGTGCGGTTGTACTCGAAGAGCTTTATGCCGGCGCCGCCGGTCCTGAGCGGCAAGTTGTGCAAAGGCTGGAACGGGATTTTGATCGCGCGAAACGGATTCTGGTGCCGAATTTGAGTGATTGGACTCAAGCCGGAACGGTGCTGGCCGGCCTGAGATCCAAATATCACTTCGAAAAGACTGGTCAGGCTCGTCTCACCAATGACGCTCTCATTGCCATGAGCGCGGGACGGCTTGGCATCAGAGTCATTACCCGGAACGAGCGAGACTTCCGCCGGTTGGCTGAATTTCGCGCCTTCTATTGGCAAACGACTAGCGGCTAGTTGCCCAGACCGAAGCTCCCTCCAGACTTTAGCTCTGGCTGGGAACCGCGAATTCTCTAAACCACATTGCATTCCGGACATGCTTGACTTCCTCTCCCGCACGCTGCGCAGCATCGCTCGCCTGATCGCCGTGCTGTCAGTCGCCTTCGACGGACTTTGGCAGCATCGCAAGCTGCCGCGCAACGCCTCGCGCCCGCAATGCGCCGACTGGCTGCACCAAGCTTGTGCCCGTGGCTTGCGCGCCATCGGCGTCCAATTGCAAGTCGAAGGACGTCTGCCCACCGGCGGCCTCATCGTCAGCAATCATCTGAGCTACCTCGATATTCTTGCCTACAGCGCTTCCCTGCCCTGCGTCTTCGTTTCCAAGGCGGAGGTGGAGCAGTGGCCCATCTTCGGCCGTTATGCGCGCTGGTCGGGAAGCGTGTTTGTCCGCCGTCACGATCGCGGGGACGCCGCCCGCGCCAATATCAGCATCGGCGAGAGCCTGAAACACGGCGTGCCGGTAGTTCTCTTCCCCGAAGGCACAACGACGGATGGGCAGCGCGTGTTGCGCTTCCATTCCACAATGCTACAGCCGGCCATCGATAGCGCTGCGCCGGTCACGCCCTGCGCAATCCGTTACGAACTGGAAGACGGCGATGCTGGGCGCGAGGTCTCTTGGTGGGGCGACATGAAACTGCTACCCCATGCGTGGAACCTGCTGGGCAAGAAATCGATCCGCGCAAAGCTTGTGTTTGGCGAGCCAATCGAGGCCGGCGGAGATCGCAAAGAGCTTAGTGCAGTTTTGCTTCGGGAAGTCGTGAGGCTGCACGACGAATTGCATACGAGGAGCCAGGTTCTGGCCTAATTACATCGGCTCCACACTGTATTGGTGTAGAACACAACGGAGTACCAATGGCTCTCCAAACGACGGATGCGAGGGACCTCACAAGGTATGCCGCTGAACCTGCTGGATGGATGATTCTTAGTCGTGACCGAAAGCGAGTCCGCGGGATCGTAGACGAGATAGACGGTTGTGTCGCTACCGCCCCATCCCCAGCCATCCCAATCAATATGCCTCAGTTCTCCGTTTGGTGATTCCGGTTGTGCCAGGACCTCGGCCTTGTAGTCCTTCGACCATAACAGCCATCGGCCAACGCTGCGTAGGTCAAAAGAGTTCCGAAATAATCCCCACGTCACAGCCCAATAGACAACCAGCATTGACAAAACAGTAAGTCTCCGTTTCCCGAACACAACCACTATTAGCAAAGCTAAGCTGACAATTGGTACGCCGATGGCGAGATAAAGAATTTCCCCAATGTCATAAGCGTAGATTATGAATGGAAGAAAGACGATCAAGGCACCGACGGCGTACAGCGGCAGCCGCCAATTAAACCTATTTTCTCCAGCCGCTTTCTCGACCATAAGAGGGTCTTAACAGGATGAAGCTACGCCTTCGCCCGATCAGCCTTCCCTTCCTCGAATGGCAACTCGGCGTGCTCGACCGGTTCCTGCCAATCCTGCGCTTGCAGCTCGCGCGGGGCGTGCTCCAGTTGCTCCAGTTCAGGCAGCCCTTCCGACTCCAGCGAGCGGTCGAGCTCGGGAAACTTGCGCGCGATGGGCAATACGCGCCGCTCCACCGAGGCCAGCATCTCGTTGTACGACTTCACCGCGCCGCCCAGTTTCTTGCCCAAGTCCTCCAGATATCCCGTCATGGTGCATAGCCGCTCATAGAGCGTGCGCCCGGCTTCGCTGATGTGGCGCGCGCTCTCGGCAAGGTTCTTCTGGTTCCAGCCGTAGGCCACGGCCTTCAGCAGGGCGATCAGCGTGGTGGGCGAGGCGACGATGACTTTCTGGCTGACGCCGTATTCGATCAGCTCGAAGTCGGCGTCCATGGCCGCGCGGAAGAAAACTTCGCCCGGCAGAAACAGCACCACGAACTCGGGCGTGCACGGCAAGTGCGCCCAGTACGCTTTGCTCGCCAGCGAGTCGATGTGCTGCCGCACCTGGCGCGCGTGGTCGCCGAGGAGGAGGTTTCGCGTGAGTTCGTCCGGCGCCTCCAATGCCGCCAGATACGCCGTCAGCGGCACCTTGGCGTCAACCACAATCTGCTTGCCGCCGGGCAGATCGACGATGACATCGGGACGGAAGCGCCGCTCCTCGTCGTTGAACGAGAGCTGCTCCTTGAAGTCGCAATATTCCAACATGCCAGCCAGCTCCAGCACGCGATGAAGCTGCAACTCGCCCCAACGTCCGCGGGCTTGCGGCTCGCGCAAGGCCTTCACCAAGTTGCCAGTCTCGGCCTGTAGCGCCTTCTGTGTGTCGAGCAGCGATGCCACCTGCGAGTTGAGCGCACCGTACGCCTGGCTGCGGGCCTGCTCCAGCGCCTGGATCTGCTGGTTCATTCCGGCGAGCGATTGCGCAATCGGCTCGACCAGGGTCTTGACTGCCAGCTCCTTCTGCGCCAGTTCGCCTGCGGCTTGCGTCTGGTAATTTTGCAGGACACTCTTCGCGAGTTGCAGGAAGTTCGCGTTGTTGCTGTCCAGCGCGGCAGCCGCCAGCGACTTAAACTGTATCTTTAACTGCTCGCTCGCATCTTGCAGCAGCTTAAGCTTTTCTTCTGTGTTGCGCCGCTCGCTGGCCAAAGTGGCATCCAAGGCCGCGCGTGCCTCGGTGAGATTCCTGATTTCCTCCGCTTGACGCTCGCCCGCAGTCCTGGCGGCGGCGAGTTCCTGCTCCAGGGCGTTCTTCCGCTCCTGCAATGCGGCGGTCTTCGAGCGGAACAGAAGCCACGCAAGAACAGCGCCAACCAGAAACGAGATTGCGGCGAGAAGAACTACTGGGAATACGGTCATCGATGGATCCCGGAGATAATGTCGCCATTGTATGGCGGCAGACGGCGGAACGGAAAGCCACGCACCCGATCAGTTATATTTTCGGGGAATCAAGCGCCTGATAATGGAGCCTCTTCGCATCCAACGGCACTCCTCTTAAATCAAAAGCGCATGACTCTTGTGACGCATTTGCAGCGCCAGTTCGAATACGAGTTCTGGGCGGGTGGTGAAGAAGTTCGCGTTCTCTCCGGATTGCCTGATCCGCCATCCTCAGCGGTGCGGCTGCTGGCTCATTTGATTGGGGGGCAGATGCTATGGCTCGACCGGCTGCAGGGCCAGCCATCGCGAATCACGGTCTGGCCCGATCTCTCGCTGACCGATTGCGTCGCCAAGTTGAAGGAGTCGAAAGCTGGATGGCGATCCTACGTTGACGGACTGTCGGACAATGCCCTGACCGCGCGCTGCCATTACTCGAACTCCAAAGGCGAAGTATGGGAGAACAGCGTGCTGGATATTCTCAGCCACGTGTTGCTGCATTCCGCCTATCATCGCGGCCAGATCGCTCTGGAGATCCGGCGCTCTGGACAGACGCCTGGGTATACGGATTACATCCATGCAGTGAGGCAAGAGTTGCTTCGCTAACATCCAGGTAGTGGTGCTGTTTGAAAGTGAGCTGAGCCAAGCCGCGAATGCGCCCCCCAAAGCGCGTGTCATCCTGAGCGGAGGTTCGTTCGCGCAGCGAACCAACCGGAGTCGAAGGACCCCTATTTACTCAAAAATCCTTCGTGCTATAGAGGTCCCTCGACTGCGGCGGCCAAAAGCAGGCCGGCCGTCGCTCGGGATGACACCATATTGATATTGTTGGGCGATGTACTTCGAGTGCCCCGACATCTAAACTGCACCACCAACAACATCCTCTGTTGGTTCCAGCCTGCTCCCGGTATAGTTATGATTGAACATCTAGACCAGGAGATGCGATGGCACTTTCGGCAGTCATAGTTGACGACGAACAGCTTGCGCGCGACGAGCTGGCCTACCTGCTGCGCGAACTCGATGTCGACATCCTGGCGCAAGGCAAGAACGGCGTCGAGGCGGTGAGCCTGGTAAAGGAGTTCTCGCCCGACCTTGTCTTTCTCGACGTGCAGATGCCGGGGCTGGACGGCTTCGGCGTCATCAAGAAGCTGCTGGATCGCAAGCTCCCGTTGCCGCAAATCGTCTTTGCCACCGCTTACGATCAATATGCGGTGAGGGCGTTCGAGGTCAACGCCATCGATTACCTGCTGAAGCCGTTCGATCGCAAGCGCGTCTCGCAAGCCGTGGCCAAGGTCCGCCACAAGCTGGAGAGCGCCGGCTCGCCCAGCGACCAGATCGGCACCATCGTCAAGATGCTGGAACAGCAGCAACGTCCGCCGGCTACCAAGGTCCTGCTGAAGGCCGCTGGGCGGCTGTTTCTGGTCGATCAGAAAGACATCTGCTACGCCTCGATTGAAGACGGCATCATCACCGTCGTCGCCACTCACATGGAAGGCCAGTCGAATTGCCGCACCCTGGAAGAATTGCTCGACTCCCTCGACCCCAACATGTTCTGGCGCGCCCACCGTTCGTACCTGGTGAATATCAATCGCATCAAGGAAGTCGTGCCCTGGTTCAAGAGCTCCTACCAGATCCGCATGGAAGACAAGAAGCAGACCGAGATTCCCGTGAGCCGCGCACAAACGAAGAGGCTGAGAGAGTTGTTTGGGTTGTAGAGAGCAATCGGCAGTCAGCACGCATTACGTGGCCGATGAAAAGCTCTTTGGGGACGGTGGTGTCACGGTAAACTGCGAATTTGCCGAAAAGGAAATGAGGATAACCAATGAAAGCGAAACTCGCAATTTCCCTCTTACTCCTTTGTGCTTTTACCGACGGAGCCTTTGCTCAGTTCACTTGTGCGCAATTAACCGCCCCTGATTGGGACGCAAAATGGCAGCAAGTAACTGCTGACTATTACAAAAATGGCGGCTCGGCGTATGCTATGTCCGAGATCAGCGCCAAAATCACCGCCCAACAAAAAACCTGCTTCGAGATAGAGGAAACCAAGGCCAGAATTGCCCACGAAAAGCAGCAACAGGCCGCACAAAATGCCCCTGATAATCTGGGTTTTGATGGCAATTGGTGGGTTAGTGCTTCACCAAATGAAAGAGCGGAGTTGCTGATCGGCTTTGTTAAGGGAATAACAGCTGCTCTTGAAACCCTCTGTGTCAGACCCTTTGCCGAAGGGAAAACCTTTGATCAACACGCCTATGACGCCTGTATGGGAACATTTAGAAAAGACAACCCTACTCTTGACTTTACCAGCAACGATAAATTCTTCACGGGCGTCGATAGCTTTTACAAAGATGCTGACAACAGAAAGCTGGATGTCGAGTATGCCGTAATGTATGTAAAGGGACAACAGGCGGGATTACCCGCCAAATCTTTAAACGAAGACTTAGCCAAGTGGAGAAAAGAAGCACACTAGATGTGGGACTGGGTGCCTTACTGCTGGCTGGAGACAGTAGGACAAACTTCTTCTGCTACTCGCTACCCTTATCCCTCCGGTGCATCCGGCTGACGATCTTCGTCACGACGCTGCGCGGCGACACTCGTAGCATCTCCACCATCATCCAATTCTTCCATCCCGGAATCACCAGCCGTTTGCCCTGCTTCATGCCTTCATAGCCGGCGCGTGCGACCTCGCGCACGTCCACCAGTAACGGACTGTTCAGCAGCTTGCTTTCGCCGATGTGGGCGCGCTGTTGAAAGTTGGTTCTCACCGGGCCAGGACAGAGACACGTAACGGTTGTGCCCGTGCCTTCCAATTCCTCGGCCAGCGCCTCGGTGAAGTGGAGAACGTAGGCTTTGCTGGCGTAGTAGATCGCCATGTACGGGCCGGGCACAAATGCGGCCACGCTTGCCACGTTGAGCAGCTTGCCCTCGCGCGCGCGGATCTGCGGCAGGAAAAGTTTGGTCAGATGTGTCAGCGCGACGATGTTCACTTGTATCATCTCGGCCTCGTTGTTCCAGTCGGTCTGGAGGAATGCTCCGCCGCCGCCGAAGCCCGCATTGTTCACCAGCACGTCGAGGACTACGCCGGCTTCCTGTAGCTCCTGGTAGAGTTCGACGGGCGCGGCCGGATGGGCCAGGTCCTTGGGCGAAATCCGCACTTCGACGCCGTAACGCGATTGCAACTGGTCGCCGAGCTGGCGCAGGGCGCCGCGATTGCGCGCTACCAGCACCAGCCGGTAGCCATCGTTAGCAAAAAGATGCGCCAGTTCCAGTCCGATACCGCTGGAAGCGCCCGTGATCAGCACGGTCTTGGGGGCCAGAAAAGGATTACTTGCGCTCACCTATTTTGCCGCTGTCCTTTCGTTTGATCGCGATTGCAGGAAGGTCACGATCTGCCAGCGCTGCTGTTTAGGCAGGTTCGACCAGGAAGGCATTCCCGACGTCAGCTTTCCGGTGCTGATGAACCAAAACAGTTCTCCGGGCTTCGCTTTGCGGACCCCGGCAGTGTCGAGCGCCGGCGCCGGTCCCATTCCCTGCAGATTGTTGCCGTGACATTGCGCGCAATCCTGGGCATAAAGTTTCTTGCCCGCCGCTGAAGCCGCGGCGCTGCCCGCATACGGGTTCGCTGCCGCCGAAGCGGATGCCGGCGCATTGCGAAAGCTGGCTGGTTGAGCGAAAGACGGCGTCATCCAGAAAAGGAGTAGTAAAGCTGTTAACACTATTAGAAGGGAAAAGAAGATCGAATCGCGGGCCCTGGTTTGCAAGATTTTCCTCCGCAAATATTTTACAGGCAGGACCGACCGATCCATCGCCTGGCAATCCGCTGGGAAGCTGACCTACGGAGTCACACGAAGCCTCTGTCCAGAAGCTCGCAAATGTCTTCCAGCCTCACTTGTTGGATCGCAGTATTCGTTGACCAAAGCTTTGGATCGCCGCTATACTTACCTTTTTAACAGTTGTTGCAACCTTGTTGCAATTAGGATGATCTATGCAACTCGCGCGTAATAATAGCTCCAGACACAAATGCATATCCCGCTGCAATCGCGTTGCATATCTATCAAGCTGAGGTGACCCACCATGCCCTTCCCTGAGACTGAGGCTCCTGGCGCCCTGCAAACCGCATTGCTGAGCCGAGGAATCCGCATGACGCGCCAGCGCCGCGTCATTCTTGGGATCATTGAGACCGCAACCCAACACCTCGATGCCGCGCAGATTCTCCGCAAAGCTGTCCGCATCGATGCCAACATTAACCGGGTCACGGTGTACCGCACGCTGGGCCTGCTGAAACGCCACGGCCTGGTCGACGAGCTTGACCTGTTGCACGTCAAAGGCGACGGCCACTTCTATGAGCGGCGGCCGCAGCGCGACCACATGCACATGACCTGTCTGCGTTGCGGCAAGGTGCAGGAGTTTGAGAGCGACCTATTCGACCGGGTCAAGGGCCAGGTGGAACGCGACTGCCACTTTCACATTCTGGTGGCGCGTTTCGAGATTGGCGGGTATTGTGCCGACTGCAGGAAGTGAGCGGCTGCGCTTTCCAAATTACGGCCTCGCCGATGATTTCCGGATCGTCCCACTCTGCTTCACAATCGCCGCAACAAGACCTGGAATGGTGTATTCCTTAGCCTCAATGTCCACCGGTAATCCAAATTCACGCAGCGTGGCCGAGGTCACGGGACCGATAGAGGCGCTGTGAACTCCATGATGCGGCGCAGGCTTCTTCAGTGCGGCGCGGGCGCGCTGCAAGCCGAGCAAGCCGACAAAATTCTTCACCGTTGAGGAACTGGTGAACGTTATGGCGTGTGGCTTGCGCGTCTTGCTCGCGAGAACGGCACGCAATCGCTTCTCCGACGACTTCGGCGTCATCGTTTCATAAGCCTCGATCACGTCGACTTCCGCGCCAGCTTTTCGCAGCTCACGTGGAATCACGTCGCGCGCTACTTTGGCGCGTACCAGCAATACCCGCTGCCCTTTCACGCGGCGACGCAGCGCGCTGACAACCGATTCCGCAACGTATTCCTTCGGCGTGACCGTTACCCGTAATCCGTGCTCCTCGATAGCTTTCCTGGTGGCAGGGCCGATGGCCGCGATCTTCAGGTGCGCGAGGACCGATGCATCCGACTTCTTCTTTTCCATGCGCTCGAACAGCGCTTCGACGCCGTTCACGCTGGTAAGAATCAGCCAGTCGTAGGTGGCGAGCTTCCGAAACGCGGTATCGAGCGGCTGGTAGGAGCTGGGTTTACGGATTTCGATGAAGGGGATTTCGATGACCTCGCAGCCCAGCTCGCGCAGTGCGGAGGAGAGCGCGCCAGCCTGTTTTCGCGCGCGCGATACCAGCACGCGACAGCCGGTGAGAGGGAGCACAGTTCGTAGGTGGTTTGTACGGGGTTTAGTTCCCAAGGAACTCCTTCGACTCGGCTTCCCCTCGCTCAGGATTTCGGCACCAGGCTCTTCCCGTCGCTCCCGCTCCGGGTCACGCGTGGTAAACGCCTCAACTTCGACTCCAGCGTCGCCCGCCACGGCGGGCCGACGCCTCCGCTCAGGATGACAAGTGCTACAGCCAGTAGTCACTACTCGATACTAATTACTCACTGGCCACTGGCCATTAGCCACTGGCAACTGTTTTTTCACGGCTGTTGCGGAGCGTCAGCGGTTGCGCCGTACACGTCTTCCAGAATTCTCGTCGCTCCGCGTTGCAGCAAGTTGTCACCCACTGTTTCGCCCAGAGCAATCGGGTCGCTGCCACTCTGGGTTTCGCGCAGGATTGTCGATCCATCCGGCTGCGCAACAATTGCAGTCAGATGCAACAAGCCCTCCCGCATTTCGGCGAATGCGCCAATGGGCACCTGGCACCCACCGCCCAGCTTGTGCAGCAGAGCTCGCTCACAGGTTGTAGCCGCGCGCGCAGCCGGGTCATCGAGGAAGGCGAGATGCTTGCGCACTTCCTCGTCGCCGGCGCGAATCTCGATGCCAAGCGCTCCCTGTCCGGCAGCAGGGCACATGAATTCTTCCGACAGCACTTCCCTCACCTGCTGCGTCTTACCTAGCCTGGTGAGACCCGCGGCGGCAAGAATAATCGCGTCGTACTCGCCTTCCTCAAGCTTGCGGACGCGGGTGTCAACATTGCCACGCAACGCGTGAATCACCAGGTCCGGCCTCACCACTTTAAGCTGTGCCTGCCGGCGAAGGCTGCTGGTGCCGACCCGCGCGCCCTTAGGCAGCGCGTTAACGCTGTCATACTTTACGGAAAGGAATACATCGCGCGGATTCACGCGGGTGGTAATCGCAACCAATTCGAATCCCGGGGGCAACTGGGTCGGCAGATCTTTCAGGCTGTGCACCGCGACATCGACCTGGCCTTCAGCCAGTGCGTCTTCAATCTCTTTGGTGAACATTCCCTTGGTGCCGACCTGGGCGAGGGAAACATCGGTGATCTTGTCGCCGGTGGTCTTGATGATTTCGATTTCGACCTCGTGCCCGCGCTCGCGCAGCAGCGAGGAAATGTAGTTGGCCTGCCACAGCGCCAGTTGCGATCCGCGGGAACCAATCCTGAGCCGCGCCATCAGTTGCGCTCTCCGGGTTTTCCGCTGGCAACGGCAGCAGATTCATCGCGCGCCGCAGCGGCTTTGGCATCGCGCAGTCCAAACAGCTTGCGCACCAGGTCGATGACGGTCGTCGCTTCGGACGATTCGCGGGCTGCGCTCTTAAGCGTCGTAATCGGGGTATGCATGATCTTGTTAATGATGCCTCGGGTCAGAGCTTCCACCGCGAGCTCCTGCTCAGGGCTGAGCGCGCCCAGCCGGCCGCGCACCCGGTCGATCTCAGCCTGGCGGACCGTCTCAAGGTGCTCCTGAAGCGAGACGATCGTCGGCACCACGTCGAGGGTCTGCAGCCGCGCCTGAAACTTGTCGACCTCCATCTGCACGATGGCTTCGGCGTGCTCGGCTTCGACCCGACGGTCGGCCACGTGCGACGAGACCACCTGCTGCAGGTCGTCGATATCATAAACGAAGATGCCGTCCAGCTTGTTCATCTCCGGATCGATATCACGCGGCACCGCGATATCGATGAAGAACATAGGACGGTTTTTGCGACGGCTCAGGAAGCGCTCGCCATGCTCCTTGCGGAAGATGGCATGCGGGGCGCCGGTGGAGCTGATCACGATGTCGGCGCGCGGAACGGTTTCGTACAACTGCTCGAAGGGGATAGCCTCGCCGTTGAATTTTGCCGCCAGAGCCACGGCGCGCTCATAGGTGCGGTTGGCAACATAGATCTGTTTGGCGCCGTGGGCCAGCAGGTGGCGCGCCGCCAACTCGCACATCTTTCCCGCCCCGACCAGATAAACGCTCTTGCCTTGCAAGTTGCCGAAAATCTTCTTCGCCAGATCGACGGCGACGGAGGCGACGGACACGGCCGACGTCGCAACCGCAGTCTCATTGCGCACCCGCTTGGCGACGGCGAAGGCGCGAGTCAGCAGCGCGTCGAGTTGCGAGTTGACCGCCCCCACCGCTCGCGCGGTGGCATAAGCCTCTTTGACCTGTCCCAGAATCTGTGGCTCGCCAACCACCATCGAGTCCAGGCTGGAGGCGACGCGGAACACATGCTGCACGGCCTCGCGCTCGTGATATTCGTAAAGATATTGGCGGTACGGCTGGGGATCGAAGCCATACAACTGACGCATGAATCCGTTCAGGTCGGCGGTGCCATTCACGGTGCGGGCCAACAACTCCACGCGATTGCAGGTGGAGACGATCATCCCCTCCTCGACGCCGGGATACGATGCCAAGTCCTTCATGGCCTCAGGCAGGCGCGCCTCGGAGATGGCGAACTGCTCGCGCACCTCGACCGGAGCAGTCCGATGGTTTACGCCGATGAGGACCAAATTCATGAGGGAATAAACTTGTGCACGCGGCTGAAATTATTTGCGGCCCAGGCGCCAATGGCCACCACGAAGGCGACCGTCGCCAGAAATGCCGCCCGGCGGCCGCGCCATCCCGCGTTCCAACGGGTGTACAGCAACAGCATGTACACCGCCCACATAATGAACGACAACAGAATCTTCGGATCGTAGAAGAACATCGGCCCATACTTCGCAATCGCCAGCACCGAGCCGGTCACGATGCCGAAGGTCATAAACGGAAATCCGAAGAGCAGCGCGTGATAGCCGATGTCGTCGATGGTCTGCAACGGCGGCAGCCAGGTAAGCAGCGGCGTCCGGCTCTTCGACTTCAAGGCGCGCTCCTGCGCCAGGTAGAGCAGGCTGGCTCCGAAGCTCAGAAACAGCCCGGCATAGCCGGTGAAGATCAGGATGACGTGCACGAAGATCCAGCCGTTACGCATTAGCGGCGAAGTAAGCGCAACCGGCTTCTGCCCGATGGCCGAAGCCAGCGTCAGCACAAAGACAATCGGGAAGATGACGATACCGGGCGAAATGGTACGGTAGCCCACGAAGAAAACGAAAAAGACCACCATCGCCAGGAACGCCAGCATCGACTCTGAATAATGAATCGAGGCCAGCGACAAATGGCCGATCTGGACGGTGTATTCCACCAGCGATACAAAGTGGAAGATCAGCCCCAGCCCGACAGCCGGCTCAACCACCTTGGACAGCAGGTTGCCCCTCTTGCTCAGCAGCAGCAGAGAGTAGAGCAGTCCCACGCCGTAGCAAACCACCGCGACTCGAAGCCAGATTAACGGCATAAACCCCAGGAACGGTGACTCTGACCCGTTCTTATGAATTAAGTATAGCGGGAAGACGATGCCGACCGAGTATGGACATCACGCGGCCCTGTGATTTGCGTCACACGGTGGCGGCACGCGGGCCAAAGGTCGGCGGTAGGTCATGATATCGCCAGTTCACGCTAGTGTCGCGCCTACGGCGCTGATTGCCATGGCGTGTGAACTGCACTCGACCTCGCTCCGAATGATGACAGATGGACGACACGTCAAGGTGGAAGTTCACTGCCTTTCGCCCTCAGCTCGGGTAATGGAAGTGCACGATATGTTGCGAGGCGATGGTGACGCCATCCCGCATTGCGGGATGAAAGTGCCAGCGCTGCAATACTCGCAGGACCTTCTGCTCGACGCCATAACCAATGCCTTGCAGCAGCCTGGTCTCGACCACATCGCCGCGGGAGTCGATCGTCACCTCGACAATCACATCGCCCTGTACGCCTGCCGGCAACTCATCACGCGAAACTGGAGGATCGGGATAGACGGTGGGAAATGCGGGAATCACCTCATCGCCCGTCAGCGGCGAACCGGGCACGCGGCCAAATGGCGACCCTCCGCGCGCGGCTTGTTCGGGAGCCTTGTCCGCAGTCGCCGCGGCTTCTTCGCGCTTGGGTTCAGCCTTGTGGGGTTTCGGTTTCGCTGGGAGTGAAGCCTTCAATGTAAGTCGCCGCTGGTCTTCTGGGGCTCTGGCCTGCTCCGGCCCAACCGGCGCCAGGTAAACAATAGAGCGCGAGCCCGACGAATGCGGGATGCCGAAATCAACATCCGACGGCGTTACGAAGATGGGCGCGGCGCTGTAAAGAATTGCCACGAGCAGTGCAGATTGCACCGAAAACGACAGCAGCATGGCAACGCTCCGTCGCTTGCGGCCCGGCTGCGGTACTTGCTCGAACATTGCTCCCTCACCCGCGTAGCTTTGCCTCATTATGGGCCGGAATCCCCTGCCATGTACAGCAGCTAAGCTGGCACTCGTCCCAAATCGCTTTCCTTTTGGATTTAGCCGCTGACCGTGGCCTGCGGGTTTTGTTTTTCTGCCTTCAATCCTACTGGGCTATAATGCCCGCACGAACCCCTTGCCAGCGCCCCGCGTTCCCGGCAAGACGGAATTTGAGGGGTTTGATAACGCTGTGCGCCAAGTGCTCATCGTGTCCAGGCAAGCACTGCGCAAGCAGGAATCGCGAGAGAAACGAACGCGGGAACGAACCAGGCGACTCAGGAGGTCCTGAGCGTCGCCCTGCTGTCATGACAGGAGGAGGAGCTTTATGAGCGACTTCCACAAACACTTTTTGCAACACATCTTCGAACACGCCTTCGATAAGTTGGAGGGCGTGGAGAGCGACAAACTGGGCGGGTCTCACTTTGATTTAAACGCCTTTGGCGAAAAGATGGAATTGGCCAAGAGTGCCAACATTGACGCTATGGCCTTCCTTGAACGATGTCATGACCACGATCACATGTCGGTAAAGCAAGCCCTCGCCGCCTTTGACGCGGAGCTTGCCAAGATTCCACCTAAACCCTGATTTTGCAAACTACATTAGTGCCCTTATCTCTCCACGGCTACGCGGCGCTAAGAGCCTGCCCTGAGCGGAGCCGAAGGGTACCGCTCTGCTTCCCCGGGCGTCGCTTGGAATTGCTTATTCCACTCCGATTGATCCCAGCAGCACGGGCAGCAGCTCCGCATCCAGGCGCAGCCGGCGTCCGTCATTCAGCATGTCGGGGATTTCATCGAACGCCTGCATCAGGCGGAGCTTCGCCGCGGCATATTGTTCGGGCTCGCTGAGATTGCGGCCCCGGGTGTCGACCCACCTTGCCAGCGCCTGCGGCGGCAAAAAAATGCTGACGGCGAAAGTTGTTTTGCGATCGGCACTAACATCGAAGATGTATTCCGTCGAAGGCGCTTCGGCATCGCCCTCCAACGCCGGCCGCTTACCCACGAAGTAGTACTGATACACGTAGCCAGTTTGTCCGGTATAGGTTTTGAGGCGGCGGATGGGCATAAATCAGCAATTAGCAATTAGCTTCTAGCTCTACCAGATCGCCCAACTGCCGGCTGCATTGCGCTTCGCACGCCCTTGGGCCTGAAGCATTGCCAGGGCGCCCACTATGTCCGCCACGGTTGCGCTGCACGCACTAGCGAGCCGATCCTCAGAGAACACAACTCTCTTCGGGTGATCTAGATGCGCCGTCGTGTCCCGAACAACAGCAACGATGGCAGCCCCCAAAATGCGCTGTTTTTCGTTCCGCTGCAGCTCAGCGCTCTCTAGCCGGACCTTCCGCAGCTCTAGGACGCGTTTACGATACTCCAGCCACCATAGGACCGAGGCTGCCGCAGCCCCGGCGAGCACCTTGAGAAAGTTCCACAGCAGGGCGCAGCTCTTAAAGAATTCCATTACCGACGTCAAGCGATAATTCCCTTAGCAATTGACTTTGTCAGGCCGTCGTTCGCGAATGCTGCGCAGGGGCAAAATTGCTAACCGCTAAGTGCTAAGTGCCAATTGCTGTTTCTCACTCCGTCGGCCGCTCGCGCAGAATTGCCGCTGCGGTCTCCGAGCTGACCGGCGAATAATACACCTCTTTGAAGGTGTAAGACTTCGCCCTGGCGCCGAAAATGGGCAGGATCTCCAAGTGCCAGTGGTAGTCGTCCTCGATGGTCTTCCAGAAGCCCAGGTTCTCCGAACGGTGCACTGTGTTCGGCGAAGTGTGCAAGACCATGTGAAAGCCGTCGGCGATAGTGCGAATGCGGAACAGCGTCCGCCGCAGCAGGGCGGCGAAATCGCGCATGGCGCCTGATCTCTGGGCGCTGCGTTCGAAATAAGCTTCGTGACTCCGGGGCGCGATCCAGGTTTCGTACGGGACCCGCGGCGCATAGGGACAGCTTGCCATGTATTCGCCGCGCACCTCCACCACCCGCAGCTTCTGCTCCTGCTCCTGATGCAGGATGTCGCAAAAGACGCAGCGCTCCTTCACCCGATAATGTTCCCGCGCCGCGCGCAGCTCGTAGAGCACCCGCCGCGGAACAAACGTCGTGGCCACAATCTCCGAGGTCGGATGATCGAACTCCTGTCCCGACATGCTGCCGTAATTCTTGAACACGCTGATGTACTTGAAGCGGGTATCGCCTTTCAGGTCCTGGATGCGCTGTCCGCAAAGCGCCAGGTACCCCTCGATCTCGCGGTCGTCGGCGTTCCACAAATGCCGGTCATGGCGCGCATTTTCCACCAGGACTTCGTGTGCGCCCACCGGCCGCATAGTGTCATAAAGCCCATTACCTATTCTTCCTGGCTCGCCATCGATCCCGTAGAGCGGCCGCGGATGCACTACGGCGCGTGCTGACCACGGACCGCCATTCACCGTGGGCGCCGTTGCCACCACCTGCAAGGGCAAGCCCGACTCAGGGCAAAAGGGGCAGAGCGCGCCACTCGACGCAGCCGGTTCGGGGTCATCGCCGCAGATGACCCAGGAGCGCGTGATGGGATCTTTCCGCAGTTCCATCCTCTTTACTCTACGTCGGCAGGCGGGGTGCTGGGAAGGGCTTCTCGCCCGTGACGCCAACTCGATGGCGCACGGCTGATGCCTGATGGCTGCTTCCAGCCTGTTAGAATGAAACATATTGACGCGTTCCGTTCGCCTGATTGCCATCGACATTGATGGCACGTTACTCGATTCCCGCGCCCAGGTTTCACCTGCCAATCTGGACGCGCTGCAGCGCGCTCACGAGGCGGGCATTGAAGTCGTGCTGGTTACCGGGCGCAGACACCGGTTCGCACTTCCCGTCGCAAAGTCACTAGGCTTCGAGCTTTGGATCATCAGCTCCAACGGCGCCGTCACTCGGTCCACGAATGGCGAATCGTTCCATCGCGACCTGATGCCGCAGGCCACCGCCGCTAAGATTTGCCGGCACATGGGAGAGTTCCGTAACTACATGGTGCTGACCTTCGACCGCGAAACTCCCGGCGCCATTGTTTGCGAAAGTCACGAGCTCCTCTACGGCGTTATCCAGCGCTGGATGGAGAAGAATGCCCCCTACATCGAATACGTCACTCCGATTGAGAAGGGGCTCACCGAGGATCCCATCCAGGTCATGTTCTGCGGCCCGGTCGAGATGATGCAGCGCGCTCAGCGGCGTCTGCTGGAGTGCGATTTCGCCAATGAAATCACTGTCCTGCGAACCCAATACGATCATCGCGATCTGACCATTGTCGACATCCTGAACGCCGGCTGCTCCAAGGGCCATGCGCTGGAGCGCTGGGCCACGCAGCGCGGTATCGACCGCTCCGAGGTCATGGCCATCGGCGACAATTACAATGACATCGAGATGTTGACCTATGCCGGGCATCCGGTAATCATGGGCAATGCAGCTGACGATTTGAAGCAGAATGGCTGGACCATCACTTTGCACAACGATGAGAGCGGCGTGGCCGCAGCCATCGAGCAGGTGCTGGATGCGAACGCAGCGAGGGTGAATGCGTAGAGATTGTTCCATCCACGTGTTATCCCGAGCGACTGCCGCGATTGAGCCTCGCCGTGCTGGGGTTTGGCGCTGCCCGATGAGCCGAGATCTCTTCAAGAATGTGTCATCCCGAGCGGAGGCGGCGCTTCGTCGCCGTAGTCGAGGAACCTGCTTTTTCTTCCTCGCGCTGTTCCTGACCGTGCCGCTTCACGCCGCTGAACTGGCAAACCTTCGCAACGGATTCAGCCTGCGTCACGAGCATCACGAGGTGTTCGGAGCGACAACGCGGCTCTACATGAGCGCCGATCCAGCGGGTGGGTATGTCGATGTGCCTACGGGCGACATCGAGAGTTTTGAACCCGCTCCACCCGATCCCCAGGACCTGGCTTCGCAGCCCGCGAAGTCGCAGGACCTGAAGTCCATCGTCAGCGCCGCCAGCGATCAGCACCAGGTTGACGCCGATTTCATCGCCAGCGTGATCAAAGCCGAAAGCTCCAACAATCCGCGAGCGGTATCGCCCAAGGGCGCGCAGGGGCTGATGCAGCTCATGCCCGGCACTGCCAGCCAACTGGGTGTGAAGAATAGCTTCGACCCGGCGGACAACGTTGACGGCGGCGTTCGCTATCTGCGCGCACTGCTACTGCTCTACAACAACGACATGGTTAAGACTCTGGCCGCCTACAATGCCGGTCCGCAGCGCGTCCAGCAATACAGAGGCGTGCCGCCGTATCGCGAGACCCATGCCTACGTCGCCCGCGTCATTAAGGACTACAACCGCAAGAAGCTCGCCGAGCGCAAACAGCAATCGCAGGCGAAAGCCCATCGCGTGCAAGATCGGGCCCAAGCTAAGAGTCCCGCTTTGGCGCAGGCCAACGCCGGCTCTGCCGTCGGCAGCGAGTAGCTTGGTTTGACCGTGTTCCCCCACTCATTTACCTTGGCCGGTAGCCTTCGCGGGCGAATTTCTAATCCTGTTCCATGAATAAAAAGCGCATTCTGGTCTTCGGCATCGTTCTCGTCGCACTCTGCCTGCTGATCTACCTCCAGGTGCGGGCATGGAAGACCTTCGATTGGCACATGTTCTGGAGCCGCACCGAACACGTGAACTGGCTTTATGTGTTCTACGGTCTGGCGCTCACCTATCTCGCCTACGTGCTGCGCGCCGTGCGCTGGCGCATCTTTCTCAAGCCGGTTCGCAAGACAACCACCGCGCACCTGCTGGCGCCGCAGTTCGTAGGTTTCGCCGCGCTGGCGCTGCTGGGCCGGGCCGGCGAAATGATTCGCCCTTACATCATTGCCAAGAAAGAGCGCCTCACTTTCACCTCGCAGGTCGCCGTCTGGGGAGTGGAGCGCATCTTCGATATGGGAGCGTTCGCAGTGATGCTCGCCGTCAGCTTTCTCTCGCCCGACTTGCGCGCGCTTCATTTCTATCGCCAGTTGCGTGAAGCCTCGTTCCTGTTGATGGGCCTCATCATCGCCCTCGTTGTCGGCATCGTCATTGTGCGTCGCTCAGGCGATCGCGTGGCTCAGTTTCTGCAGGACCGATTCGCGGGCCTCTCTCCTAAACTAGCTCACCATCTGCGCGAAAAAGTCCTCTCCTTCAGCCACGGATTGGAGACCATCCAGGACCTTAGCTCAGCGCTGCAGTTGGTCGCCGTCTCGCTGTTCATGTGGATACTGATCGCCTACGCCTATTACGCCATCACGCACGCCTATCCCGGCGAGCTGCAAATGTTGACGCTGCCGCACGAGATTGTTTTGATGGGCTCCAGCATGGTCGGCTCCATGTTGCAATTGCCGGCCGTGGGCGGCGGCTCACAACTGGCCACCATCAGCATGTTGAGCTCGGGCTTTCACGTCGAGCACGAGCTCGCCGTGAGCTGCGGCATCCTGCTGTGGGCAGTGACGTTCATGTCGGTGATCCCGACCGGCCTGGCGATTGCCCGCCACGAGCACGTCTCCATCCGCGCCGTCGCCGAAGCCGAAGAGAAGGCTGCGGCGCTGACGGAGTAGTATTTCGCCCACGTTACTTGAGGCGACCTCCCGGTGGTAGGAGCAACTTTTGTCGGCTCTTCTCCGTGACCTCCGTGCCTCCGTGGTGAAGCGCTTTTCCCCTGTTACAATCGAAGCACGGGCGCATCGCCCGCTCTCTCATCCATGAAGTGCCCGTTTTGCGGCTTTGAAAACGACAAGGTAGTCGACTCGCGCGAAAGCAAGGAAGGCGAGTCCATCCGCCGCCGCCGCGAGTGCCTGAAGTGCGAGAAGCGCTTCACCACCTACGAACGCATCGACGAAATCCCTTACATGGTGGTGAAGAAAGACGGCCGCCGGGAGAAATTCGAGCGGCAAAAAGTTCTTAACGGGCTGCTGCGGGCGTGCGAGAAGCGCCCCGTATCGATGGGAAAATTGGAGCAGATTGTCAATGATGCCGAGGCCTTTGTAGTTGACTCAGCCGAGCGCGAGCGCAAGACCAGCGAGGTCGGCGAGCTCATCATGAACCGCCTGCGCCGCATCGACAAGGTCGCCTACGTGCGCTTTGCCTCCGTCTATCTCGACTTCAAGGACGTCCGCGAGTTCATGGAGGAGCTGAAAGAGTTGCTCGACACCAAGGAGAACCTCCCCGCTAAGACCAAGTCCGGGGACTGAATCCGCCAGTCAATACAAAAATATCCATGTCACATAGAGTTACTTTAATTCCCGGCGACGGTATCGGCCCTGAAGTGGTCAAGGCCGCGGTCCGCATCCTGGAAGCCACCGGCGTCAAGTTCGAGTGGGAGAGCTTCGCGGCCGGCGCCGAAGCCTACGAGAAGTACAAAGAGTACATCCCAAAAGAGCTGGTCGAATCCATCGAGCGCACCCACGTAGGACTGAAAGGTCCGGTCACCACGCCCATTGGCGGCGGCTTCTCCAGTATCAATGTCGCGCTGCGCCGCCAGTTCGAGCTGTTTGCCAACTTCCGTCCCATCCGCAATCTGCCTGCGGTTCCTACGCGTTATCCCGGCGTCGATCTCGTGGTTATCCGCGAAAACACCGAAGGTCTGTACTCCGGCATCGAGCATGAAGTTGTCCCCGGCGTGGTCGAAAGCCTCAAGATCATCACCGAGAAAGCATCCACGCGCATCGCCAAGTTTGCCTTCGAGTATGCGCGCCGCGCCGGTCGCAAGAAGATCTATGCCATCCACAAAGCCAACATCATGAAGTTGTCCGATGGCCTGTTTATCCGCTGCTCGCGCAATGTTTCTAAGGGCTATCCTGAGATCACTTACGGCGAGCATATCGTCGATAACACCTGCATGCAGCTGGTCATGAATCCTTATCAGTACGACATGCTGCTGCTGGAAAACCTTTACGGCGACATCATCTCCGATCTATGTGCAGCCTTCGTTGGCGGACTGGGACTGGTGCCGGGGGCGAACTTCGGCCACGAGTGCGCCATCTTCGAAGCAGTCCACGGCTCCGCGCCCGACATCGCGGGAAAAGACATCGCCAACCCAACAGCAGTGCTGCGCTCGGGAATTTTGATGCTGCGTCACCTTGGCGAAGAGAATGCCGCCAATCATATTCGCCTGGCTCTGGAAAAGGTCTACGGCGAGAGGAAGCACCTCACGCGCGACGTAGGCGGCACCGCCGGAACAACCGAGTTCGCCGACGCGATGGTCGAAGCGCTACACACCATCCCTCCGCCCAAGCCAGAGTTGCAGGAAGTGGAGTTGTAGACACGGACGGCGGATACCAAAGCCCGCCGTGAGCACTCATTGCGACGCGACGCCGGCCGTACTTCCCTTCCCCCCGCGTCAATAGCCATGTCCGCTGCCTTCCTCCAGCCTCACCTTGCCACGGAACATGCGGTAGATGAAGACGAAGTAGGCCGCCGCCAGAATCATCCCTATAGTCCACCACACCAAACCCACGCTCAGCCCATGCGCGCCGGCGGCGCTGTTGTAGATGGTCAGGTTGTACTGCGAGCCGGTGCTTGCCGGCAACACGTTGGGATAGAGCGCGAAGACCGCTCCCACCAGCATGGTAATGATGTAGAGCGAAGACGCCAGAAACGCGCCCTTCTCATTGCGCCGCGCGTGCGCAAAGTACATGTACAACAGGCTACCAATGACCACCAGCGGCACCAGGAATCCCAGCGGCCAGCGCGTGTAGTTGTCGAGGATGCGGGGTACGGCATACACCGTCGCTATCAGGCTGAAGATGGTCAGCAGCACTTGCACCGGCCAGAACCATGACGCCACTTTGCGCGCGCGATAGTTCAGCGTGCCTTCTGTTTTCGTCGCCAGATACAACGAGCCGTGGACCACCAGCGTCACCAGCGCCACCACACCGCACATCACGGTATACCAGTCGAGGATGCCGTTCTGCGCGCCCACGCGCCAGTTAGTCCACAGCGGCTCGAAGAAGTAACCGTCGGCGTTCAGCGGCACGCCGCGAACCACGTTGCCCAGCGCGGCTCCGAAAAAGATTGCCAGCAGGATGCTCGATACGCCAAAGATGGTGTCGAAGAAGCCTTGCCACAAGCGCTCCTCAATGTGGGTGCGAAACTCGATGCCGATGGCGCGCAGCATCAACAGCCACAGCACCATCATCAGGGGCAGGTAGAAGCCGCTGAAGCCGGAGGCGTAAAGCTGCGGAAAAGCGAAGTACAACGTACCGCCCGCGGCCAGCAGCCAGACTTCGTTGCCGTCCCATACCGGACCGATGGCGCGAATCACAGTACGGCGCTGCTCGTCGTCCTTGGCAATAAACAGATGGACTGCGCCCGCGCCCAGATCGAAGCCGTCGAGCACAACATAAATCGCGACCATCACCGCTACGATCATGAACCAGATTGTTGCCATGGCTAACGCACCTCCACGGGACTTAAACGGGCCGAATCGATTGGTTTACCCAAGCCTGGCGGCACAACCGGCTCCGGACCATGCTCGATCTCGCGCCGCACCAGGAAAAGAAAGAGGATGGAAAGCACCGTATACATTCCCAGAAATCCCAGCAGGCTGAACCAGCCGTTGCCGGCGGACACCATTTTGGAATAGCCGTCCACGGTGCGCATCAAGCCATATACCAGCCACGGCTGGCGGCCGATCTCGGCAGTCATCCATCCCGCGGTGTTGGCGATGTAGGGGAACGGGAAACTCAGCAGCAGGATCCACAACATCCAGCGCGATTCATAGAGCTTTTTGCGCCACAGGAGAACGCAAGCCACCATGGTCACCGCGATGAAAATCGTCCCCAGTCCGACCATGATGTGGTACGTGTAATACAGCAGAGGGATGTTGTCCGGCCAGTCTTGTTTCGGTACCGAATTGAGACCCTTGACTTCGGCGCTCCAACTCCGCCAAGTGAGGAAGCTCAGCATCTTGGGAACGATAATCGGATTGTCGATCGTCTGTGCGGTGACGTCGGGCTGTCCCAGGATGACCAGCGGCGCTCCCGGCTGCGTTTCCCACAGCGCTTCCATCGCCGCCAGCGTTACCGGCTGATTGCGGGCGATCATGCGGCCTTGCCCGTCGCCCGTCGGGAAAAGCTGCAACACGCTCACGACCAGCGCGGCAATCACGCCCACGCGCACGAAAATGCGTCCCTGCTCAGTGTGCTTCTCGCTGAGGAGGTAGAACGCTCCCACGGCCGCCATCACAAACGCACCCGTGATGACGGCGCCGCTCATGTTGTGCGCGTACTGCCACCACGCCCAGGGATTCAGCACCAGTTGCCAGAAACTACTTAGTTGCACTGAGCCGTCAGCCACGCGCTCATAACCGACCGGGTGCTGCATCCATGCGTCGGTGGCGATGATAAAGTAGCCCGACATCCACGACCCGAGAAATACCATCAGCGCCGAGAACCAGTGCAGGCCTTTGCTCAGGCGCTTCTCGCCGTAGAGGAACAGTCCCAGGAACGTCGATTCAAGAAAGAACGCAAACACGCCTTCCATGGCCAGCGTCTGTCCGATGACGCCGCCGGCAAAGCGCGAGAAGTGCGACCAGTTGGTGCCGAACTGGAATTCCATGGGAATTCCCGTCACCACGCCGATGATGAAGTTAATGCCGAAGATCTTGGCCCAGAAGCGCGCGGCACGGTCGTAGCGCTCATCGCCGGTCTTGAGCGCGATGGTCTTCAGGATCACGATCAGCGGCGCCAGTCCCATGGTCAACTGCGGGAACAGGTAGTGATAAGTGACCGTGAAGGCAAATTGCAGGCGGTGAACCAGGAGTGCGCTATCCATGCACAAACCTCAAGAGCAAGAGATTGTCCGAGCGGAATGCGGCGCCCTGCCGCAAACAACGGCTGCGGAACTGCACATGGAAATAGTGTCAATTATAGGGAACACTGGAAGCTGTGAACGAGATCACCGGGAGCTGTGATTGGGGGCGACATTCGCCGCCTGATCTTCACAACGTGCGAATGGTCCGGCCGTCGGCACTGATGGAAACTGAATTCCTCACTGCCCTGGCTTCTTACCGATTTGCGGCAGCCGCGAACGGCAAATGGGTCTTTTCGCGTCGCTCAACCGATCCTCCACCCGGATTGAATTTGAGCAACTCTAGAGGACAAGCAGCTCCTGTAACGGCGATTTCACGCTCGCTGTCTGTCGCGCCCCGGCCTACCCCAAAAGGACGATCGTGAACATACTAGGATAAACCATCTGCAATGAAGGTCTTGCGCCGTAATACGAAATTAAGTTGACTTTCCCCGGGATGAGCGCAAGAGTACCTCCGCGAAGCTCGGAAGAAGCTGATCTTCGCCCCACAGACGGGATCACGCCGTAAGCCAGCTACCGGTTATCGGTCGTCAGTTGCCGGCGGGAAACGGCCCGGATTGCGGGACTCGGAACCAGAAGTGAATGCCGGCCAAGAAGGAGAGAATTTATGAACGGGCAAACAGAATCTCTTCGCAAGTTCCGCTGCAACGTCAACTCGCGCATGAGCCCGTTCGCGATGGCTCTCGTGATGGTTTTCGCGCTGACACTTCTCACAACCCACGCCATCGAGGCGCAGACGTTCAGCGTGCTTCACACCTTCAGCGGCCAAGGAGACGGGGCAAATCCTTATGCCGGGATCACCGTCGGAGCTTCAGGAGTTTTGTACGGGACGGCATCAGCGGGCGGAAACCACCGTGCCGGCGTAGTTTTCAAATTGATGCACCAGGGTTCCAGCTGGACCCTCAGCCCGCTCTACGAATTTACCGGGAGCAGCGATGGAGCTGCTCCATACGGCGGGGTAGTGATCGGCCCAAATGGCGCTTTATATGGCACGACCTACGGCGGTGGTGAAAATTACTACGGGATAGTGTTCGAACTGAGACCACCTCTCACGGTGTGCAAGGCAATCCTGTGCTATTGGAACGAAACCGTGCTCTATAGCTTTACGGGAACCCCGGACGGGGCGAACCCGCTCTACGAGAATTTAGCCTTCGATCAAGCGGGAGACATCTACGGCACGACACTTGAGGGAGGTGTGTATGGCGACGGGACTACGTTCGAACTGACCCCTTCGAACGGAGGATGGACGGAGAGCATCTTTCATAGCTTCGGCAGCGGCCGTACTGATGGGGAGTACCCGCAGTCGGGTGTGGTCCTCGATATCGCGGGAAATGTGTATGGAACCACAGGCGAGGGAGGAACATCCACCTACGGGACGGTTTACCAGTTCATGCCTTCCAACGGAAGCTGGCTGGAGAATGTCCTGGTAAATTTCGACGGGGCGAATGGGGGTGAGCCGCACGGTAACCTAATCATCGATGGCTCCGGCAACCTGTATGGCACCGCGACTGACGGACCAAATGGATATGGAGCTAGCGTAGTTTTCAAACTGACGCCCTCAGAGGGAGGGTTCACCTACTCCGCGCTTTACGCCTTCAACGTGTGCTACTCCTACGGTGGCGTAGCCATGGACGCAGCCGGTCATTTTTTTGGCGTGTGTTCTGAGGGCGGCGCCCATCAAGACGGCTGGATATACGAGCTGACGAATTGCAGCAACACATGCATGGTGACTGATCTCCACGACTTCAGCGGTAGCGACGGGCTGTACCCTGGCAGCACCCCGGTGCTGGACGCGAACGGCAATCTCTACGGTACAACGATTTTCGGAGGTACGGGGAACTGCGACGACGGCTGCGGCGTGGTTTGGGAGATCGCGGGCGTGGGCGCTCAACATTGAATCGAATTGATGGGAGAGCGCTAGCGCTGAACGCGATGCAGGCTGCGGGCAAAGCTAAACGGGAAATCAGTTTCAACATTCCGCTAAGTACGATATCACTCCTACGAAGAACAGCCATCGGGTCAACAAGGAGAAGACCATGGACCGGCAAACAGTGTCTCTTGGCAAGGCCCGCTGCGACGTCAACTCGTGCGTGAGCAGGTTCGCAATGGCCCTGGCGATCGTTTTCGCGCTGACACTACTCACAACCCACGCCCTCGAGGCGCAAGCGTTCAGCGTGCTTCACACTTTCAGCGACCAAGGAGACGGAGCAAATCCTTATGCCGGGGTTACCGTAGGGCCTTCCGGAGTTTTGTACGGGACGGCATCAGCGGGCGGAAACCACCGTGCCGGCGTAGTTTTCAAATTGATACACCAGGGTTCCAGTTGGACCCTCAGCCCGCTCTACGAATTTACCGGAAGCAGCGATGGAGCTGCTCCATACGGCGGGGTAGCGATCGGCCCAAATGGCGCTCTATATGGCACGACCGAGGGCGGTGGTGAAAATTACTACGGGACCGTGTTCGAACTGAGACCTCCGCTCACGGTGTGCAAGGCAATACTGTGCTATTGGAACGAAACCGTGCTTCACTCCTTTACGGGAATCCCGGATGGCTTCTTCCCGGAACTCGAGAAAGTAGCCTTCGATCCAGCGGGAGACATCTACGGCACGGCGACTGAGGGTGGTACGTATGGCGATGGGGTTACGTTCGAGCTGACCCCCTCAGGCGGAGGATACACAGAGAGCATCCTGCATAACTTCGGCAGCGGTACGGACGGGGTCGACCCGACTGCGGGTGTGGTCCTCGATACCACCGGAAATGTGTACGGAACCACTTCCAGCGGCGGAACCGGATCGGTCGGAACCGTTTACCAACTGATGCCTTCCAACGGAGGGTGGCTGGAGAATGTCCTGGTCAACTTCGACGGGACGAATGGGGCTTACCCGATCGGTAACCTGATCATCGACGATTTCGGCAACCTCTATGGCACCACGAGTAGCGGTGTACAAGATGGAGAAGGCGTGGTCTACAAACTGGCGCCCTCAGGCGCAGGGTTCACCTACTCTGCGCTTTACACCTTCAGCGTGTTGTGCAACTCCCGCGGCGGCCTGGCCATGGATGCAGCCGGTAACTTATTTGGGGTGTGTGCTTATGGCGGCGTCCATGGAGAGGGCTGGATCTTCGAGCTGACGAATTGCAGCCAAGCGTGCACCCTGGTCGATCTCCACGACTTCATCGGTAGTGACGGCTACCAACCATGGGGCGCCCCGGTGCTCGACGCCAACGGCAATCTCTACGGCACGACGCTTGACGGAGGTACCTTTGCGGAAAACTGCGACGACGGCTGCGGCGTGGTTTGGGAGATCTCGGGCGTGGGCGCTCAGCATTGAATCGAATTGACAGGAGAGCGCTTCGTGCTGCTTAAGATGACAGCTTTGTTACTTGAAACCTGAAACTCGAAACTAGCCCCATTCCCTAATCCCCGGCCCCTCGCGTCATGCCTCGCGCAGCGCTCTCGTAATCGGCATTCTTGCGGCGCGGAAGGCCGGCAGCAGTCCGCCGATAAAGCCCATCAGGATAGCGAAGACAATGCCGAAGATCAGCACCGGCGGCGTGATCTTGAAGGCAAACGCTATCTCGCTGAAGCTTTGCGTCTGCCCCGTTCCCGCGGTGTAGCCGTTCATGGTGAAGGCGACGAGACATCCCAGCACGCCGCCGATCAGCGCCAGCAGAACCGACTCCAGCACAAACGACAGCAGAATGCTGAGGCGCGAGAAGCCGAGCGCGCGCAGCGTGCCCACCTCGCGGGTGCGCTGCGAGACGATGGCGTACATGGTGTTCATGGCGCCGAAGACCGCACCGATGCCCATCACCACGGCGACAAACCCCGCCAGCCCAAGCAGCGCTCCTGCCGTCGGTCCGGCGAGGTTCTCGTAATATTTCGGCTCGGAATCGATTTGCAACTGCACGCGCGGGTTGGCGCGCACCTCCTTGTCAAACGCCGGCAGGGTTGCCGGATCGCTCAACCGTAAGGTTAACGATTCACAACCGCCGTTGCGGCCAATGGCCGGCGCCATGGCATCGTAGTCTCCCCAAATCTCACTTTCGAACGAGCTGCCGTCGGCGGTGAAAAGGCCCACGATTTTGAAATCCTTCTTCTGCACGCTGAAGCTGTCGCCGATGTTGAGCCCGGTGACGCGGTCGGCGATCTTCTTGCCCACGATGGCTTCGTACAGCCCGGGCGTGAAGCTGCGGCCTTCGACGACCTTGACGTTACTGCGGACTTTGAAGCCTTCGGGCGAGACACCGCGAAAGGTAATGTTGGCCGGCTGATTGTCGCTTCGGCGCGGACGGGTGGTGAGAACCACAACCTCGCACGACGCCAGCGGCTTGCCGTTACTGTCACGCGCCACGCGGGGATCGACCATGATCACATTCGCGTCGCCGATGTTGATCCACGAGGTCAGCTCCGACAGCGAGCCGCGTTGCGTAACGATGCCGTTCAGCGGCGAGCCGGTGGAACGCAGGGCGATGCGGAAGCCGTTTTCCATCGCCAGCAGAGTGACGAAGACGGCCACCACCAGCCCAATGCCGAAGACGGCCAGCAGCGTCACCTTCCAGCGCTGGCGAAGGTTGCGGATGTTGTATGCGAGTGGTAGAGCCATGTTTTAAAACCCGCAGTTGGCAATTAGCATTTGGCATTTGGCCAAACGCGCCAATTCGCCGAAGCCGCCAACACACCAGAAGCCAAGTGCAAACTGCCAAGTGCTAAATGCCAAGTGCTGCTTTTCTCACACCTGCCTCAACGTTTCCGTAATGCGCGCGCGATAGCCCGTGATGGCCGGGAAAAAGCCGGCGGCCAAGCCCAGCAATAATGCGATGCCGACGCCGGTCGCCGTCGTCTGCGGCGAAAGTCCGAAGTTCGGGTATCCGTTCAGGATGTCGCCGATCATCGGCAGTTGCGGCAGGATCTTCAAGATTCCTACGGTGATCAAAATCCCAATCACGCCGCCCACCACGCCGATGATCAACGCCTCACTCAGGATCAGGGCCAGGATGAGGCCACTGGAAAAGCCCAGCGTCTTGAGGACCCCGATCTCCTGCTGGCGCTCGCGCACGGCGATGCTCATGGTGTTGGCGGTGACCAGCAGAATGGTGAAGGCTACCGCCAGCCCGATGCCATTCAGCAGCAGGGTCAGATTGCCGGCCATGGCAATGAAGCCGGCCATGAAGGCTTGTTCGGTCTCGGTCTTGGTCGGGGTGTCGCTGTTCTCAAACTCGCCGTCAATAGTCCTGCTGATGGCGCCGGCGTGCTGGGGATCGTCGATCTTTTCCGTCAGCCAGCCGATGCCGAGGTTCCGCCCGGTGGCTTCGTAAAGATATTTATAGTCGAAGTACATCGAGTTCAAATCGGTCGCCGGATACTTGGCTTCGTCGGTGTCGTAGATTCCGTCGACCACAAAATCGAACGGATGTCCCACTCTGTAGGGAGGGATAGAGCTTTCCAGCTCGAAGGTGTCACCCACCTTCCACCCAAAGCGCTGCGCCAACTTGCGGCCGATGATCGCGCCCCGCCGGTCGTGCAGCCATTTCTCTTTCTGGTCGGGCGGCAGCATGATCTCGGGATAGAGGTCGAGGAAGGCCTGCGGTTCGGTGGCCATATTGGCGAAGAAGTTTTTGGGATCGCGATAGATGCCGCCGAACCACCAGTTCATGACCGTTTCTTTGACGCCGGGAATCGCCTCGATGCGCTGCTTGTAGTTGAGCGGCAGGTTGAAGACCAGGCTCACATAGTGGCGGGTGACCAGGCGCGAGGCATTGCCGGCGTGCAGCCCGAAGTTGACAGCCTCGACCACGGTCTGCAAGGTGCAAAACAGCAGAATGCAGACCGACAGCGCCAGCACCGTGCTCAGGGTGCGAATCCAGTTCTTGCGCAGATGCTTGAAAATCAAAGGTGCAAATTTCATAAAATCCAGTGGCTAGTGGCCAGTGACCAGAAGGCTGTAGTTTTTTCTGGCCACTGACCACTGACCACTTCTTTCAATCACTCAGCACTCCCTTATCGAGATGGTGCTGGATGTGGGCCCGGGTGGCGGCGCGCGGATCGTGCGTCACCATCAGAATCGTCTTGTGAAATTCCTGGTTGAAGGTTTCCATCAGGGTCAGAATCTCTTCTGCGCTCTGATGGTCAAGGTCGCCGGTCGGCTCGTCGGCCACCAGCACGGTGGGATCGGTGACCACGGCGCGGGCGATGGCCACGCGCTGTTCCTGTCCGCCGGAAAGCTGGCGAGGATAATGCTTGGCCCGATCTTCGAGGCCGACAATGCGCAGCGCAGTCATGGCGCGATCGCGGCGCTCGCGGCCGGAGAGCGAAGTCAACAGCAGCGGCAGCTCGACGTTCTCTACCGCATTGAGCACCGGAATCAGGTTGTAGAACTGGAAGATGAAGCCGATGTTGCGGCTGCGCCACTTGGCCAGCTCGCCCTCCGACAGCGGGCCCAGATCGGTACCGGCGACGACCACCCGGCCGGAAGTGACGCGATCGATGCCCGCGATCAGGTTCAGCAGCGTCGTCTTGCCCGAGCCGGAAGGACCCATCAAGGCGACGAACTCGCCTTGCGGCACTTCCAGGTTGATGCCATCGAGGACCTTGATCTGGATCTGGTCGCGCTGATAAAACTTGCGAACGTTTTGCACGCTGACGGCGGTGGTGGTGGCCGTGTTGGTTGTGCTCATGATTGCTCCTGGTTGGGTCGCTCTTCGCCTTTCGCTATTCGCTTTTCGCCAGAAAAAATCGCCGAAATTGGCAGAAGCCGCGTTCCCATTTCGGGAAATCGCGCCTGCTTGACTTCTGAGGGCCTTTCTTCACTTTGATGACCTAGAGGTCGTCCCAAGACCTTCACGTCGCTCCTGGGGCATCCTAGAGCCATTAACGGCCACTTTACGACAGCTAGCTACTGGCAAAATAGTGACTACATTCCGCCACACATATGGCACTAAAGTCCATAACGTCGAGTTACGCCGTCTTTGCTACGACTTAACGCCTTCTAGCTCTTCGCCTTCACCGTGTCCCCGTCCTTCAGCTTCTGCGGAGGATTGTTCACCAGCGTCTCTGCGCCCGACAATCCCTGCTTGACAATCAACTGCCCATGCAGATCGGCGCCGGTAGTAATCGGCATGGCTCGCGCTTTCCTGTCCTCGATGGCGAAGACGGTTGACTTGCCATCGCGGGTAATCACCGCATCCTTGGGCACGGTAACGATGCGCTGCGGCGCGGCGCCGGCTCCCGACGTCTTCTTCTGCGGTTCCAGGAAAGTCACATTGCAGCTCATCTCCGGGCGCAGATACTTGTCCTTGTCGAGGATCGAAACTTTGGCAGTTACGGTCGCCTTGGTACGGTCAGCCGTCGGGATGACCAGCCGCAGCACGCCTTTGTAGGTGTGGTTGGGAATCGCCTGCACCGTGATATCGGCAGGCTGATTCGGCCCCAGCTCGCCGACGTTTGACTCGTTTACGTCCACCTCCGCCTCCAGCGAGTTCATGTCGGCGATGGCGACAATGGCTCCCGACGACGTGGAGATGTTCACACCTGGAGGAATGGGCGCGACACTTTCGCCCACCTCGGTCATCTTCTTGACCACGATGCCGGCGAACGGCGCGCTAACCGTGGTGAAATCGAGATACGCCTGCTGAACTTTCAGGTTGGCCTCGTCTTGCCCGATGGCCGCCGCCGCCAGATTCACCTTGGCTTTGGCGGCGTCCAGCGCATCCTGCGAGACCACTTTGCTGCGGTAAAGATCTTCCTGTAGCCGCTCCTGCCGCTGCGCTTCGGCGAGATCGGCTTTGGCGTACTCGATGTCCGCCTTCGCCTTGGTAATCGCGGCCAGCGCGTCGGCGTTGTCCAGCGTCGCCAGGATGTCGCCCTCTTTCACCACGCTACCCTCTTCCACCCGCAGCGAAGAGATGCGTCCCTGAATTTTCGACGACACCACCGACTGCTTTCGCGCGACCAGGTAACCGGAGGCGGTGAGCATTGGCGTCCCGGCGTTGGGACCGCTGCTGGTCTCGATCGTGGGCTGAACTATCTCAACTTCCACTGCCCCAAAGACCGGATGTGCCTTGGTGAAGTACCAGCCTCCCGCGACGATCACGCCGGCCAGCACAAGCAATACCAGCACCAGACGCCATCGTCCCCGGCGCGGGGTTTCGCGATCGATGCGCAGCGACGCTAGCTCGTCTTTCAATTCCCGCATAACAGCAACCGGGGCTCTCCCGATATGAGTACCACTAGCATCGCATTCTTGCGGCGAGTTTGGAAGGGGAGTCATTCGAGATCTAGTGCGGATTCTGTGCCCGGTTTGCCTCTCACTCAGCCAATTTCATCGCATCGTAATGAGGGACAGTAGTGCGGATTGTCAGCCTGAGCGAATGACAATTGTCATGGAGGGGGGTTCGCGCAGTTTCCGGAGTTAGTGTAGACGCGATCGGGTAGAGCGGCCTTCAGGCCCGCGTCCAGCGGCGACGATTAAATCTGTTCCGGCGCTGAGGTCGAAGACCTATGAGAGTGACTTGCCTGGACGCCAGCCTGGCTGGCTCTACCCGTCGGCCTTTCTCTTCCTGGTTCAAGCCGGCCTTCAGGTTCGATGTGGCTTGGACAACGGGTCTTATCCCACCGCGACGGTCTGCAATACCTGCTCGCGGACTTCGGCGTCTTGCTTGACTTCGGCGCGATTGCTCGGCAGGGCAATGCTGAGCAGCTCCTCGATGGTCTTGACGTAGTGCAGATCCAACCCCTGTAGCTGTTCGGGCGTCAGGTCCTCCTGCACATTCTGCTGGTTCTCCGCCGGCAGGATGATGTCGGTCACACCGGCGCGTTTGGCCGCCAGCGCCTTCTCTTTTATGCCGCCGATCGGCAGCACGTTGCCGCTCAGCGTGATCTCGCCGGTCATCGCGGTCAGCGGACGCACCGGCCGGTCGGTCAGCAGCGATACCAGCGCGGTCACCATGGTGACGCCAGCCGACGGACCATCCTTCGGAATCGCTCCCGCCGGAACGTGAATATGAATATCGTGGTCGGCGAAGAAGCCTTCGTCCACGCCAAGCTCTTTGGCATGCGACCGCACCCAGGTCAGCGCCGCCTGCATCGACTCCTGCATCACCTGGCCGAGCTGTCCGGTCATGGTGAAACCGCCTTTGCCCTTCATCTTGTTGGCTTCGACAAAGAGCACATCGCCGCCGGTCGGCGTCCACGCCAGTCCCACGGCCACGCCCGCGCGCTTGGTGCGCTCGGCAATTTCGCCTTCGGTGCGGATCTTAATCCCGCCCAGCATGTCATGCTGCTGCACCAGCTCCGGCGTCACCCGAAGCTTGTCGGTCTTGCCCTCGGCGATGCGGCGCGCCTGCTTGCGGCAGATCGTCCCGATGGTACGCTCCAGGCTTCGCACTCCGGCTTCGCGCGTGTAGTGGCGAATCAGGAAGCGGATCGTCTCCTCCGGAAACTCAATCTGGTCACCGTTAATTCCGTTCTCCTCAATTTGGCGCGGGACAAGGTATTGAAACGCAATGTGGACCTTTTCCTCTTCGGTGTAGCCTTGCAGCTCGATGATCTCCATGCGGTCGCGCAGCGGATCGGCAACGGGATCGAGCTGGTTAGCGGTGGTGATGAACAGCACCTTGGACAAATCGAAGGGCACGTCGAGGTAGTTATCGCGGAAGCTGAAGTTCTGCTCCGGATCGAGCGCCTCCAGCAACGCCGATCCCGGATCGCCGCGAAAGTCGCGGCCCACCTTGTCGATTTCGTCGAGCATGAACACCGGATCGTTGGTCTCAGCCCGGCGAATGCCTTGCATGATCTGCCCCGGCAATGCACCGATGTAAGTGCGGCGGTGTCCGCGGATTTCGGCTTCATCGTGCACCCCGCCCAACGACAGGCGAACAAACTTGCGCCCCAGGGCGCGAGCAATCGATTTACCCAGCGACGTCTTACCCACTCCCGGCGGTCCGACGAAGCACAGGATTGGTCCCTTCATGCTCGGCTTCAGTCGCCGCACAGAAAGGTAGTCCAGAATGCGGTTCTTAACCTTTTCCAGATCGTAGTGATCGGTGTCGAGGATCTCCTTCGCCTTCAGGATGTCGACCTCGACGCCCGATGATTTCTGCCACGGCAGAATCGCCAGCCACTCGATGTAGTTGCGTGTCAGCCCATAATCGGCGGCCATGGGCGACATGCGCGCCAGCCGTCCGAGCTCCTTCAAGGCTTCCTTTTTCACCTCGTCAGGCATGCCGGCAGCTTCGATCTTCTGCCGCAACTCCTCGGCATCGCGAGTAGTTTCGTCCTGCTCGCCCAGTTCTTTCTGGATGGCCTTCATCTGCTCGCGCAGGTAATACTCGCGCTGCGTCTGCTGCACCCGGTCCTGCACTTCGCTCTGGATCTTGTTGCGCAGTTGCTGGACTTCCAGTTCCTTCGCCAGATGCTGGTTGATTTTTTCCAGCCGCGCGTGAACATCCGGTGTCTCCAGCACGTCCTGCTTGTCGCGCGTTGACAGCGACGGCAAGGACGACGCGATGAAGTCAACCATGCGTCCGGCGTCTTCGATGTTTCCGGCGACGGTCGACAGCTCGTCCGACAAGGTTGGCGAGCCGGCGACGATCTGCTGGAACAGCGTCAGAACGTTGCGCTGCAAGGCTTCAATCTCGGAATTCTTGGGGACAGGAACCTCCGGGATCGATTCCACCGTTGCGTGCAGGAACGGCGTCAACTGGGTGTATTCGGTCACCTTGACGCGCTCCAAGCCCTCGGCAAAGACGAACAGGCTCTGGTTGGGCATGCGCACCACTTTATGCACCACCGCCAGGCTGCCAACTGCGAACAGGTCCGTAGGCTGCGGCTGGTCGACGCGCGCCTCCCGTTGCGCAATCACCACAATGGTCTTGTCGTCGCCCAGCGAGTTGATCAACTGCACTGAACTTTCCCGTCCCACGGTCAGCGGCAGCACCGCATGAGGAAACAGCACCGTGTCGCGCACGGGCAGCACCGGCAGCGTCCGGGCGGCTTCGGAATCGTCGCGAAGTTCCGGATCGACGCGCTCTAAATCTTTATTATTCTTTGACATATGACTCCATGAGTCGATTACACTCAAGCTTTAGATGCCTGCCTTTTCTAAAGGATGCAGGCCCGCTCCTCAACCGCGAAATGCTCGATTCGTTCCAGCGAGGAGTGGCGCCTCCAATCTCTCCGCCGACCCTCTCCATGCTATCGGCATAGCTCCCGGCTTCTGCAACAGAGACAGCAATTAGCAGTTAGCAATTAGCAATAGCAACAGCAATTGCAACTAGCCACAGAACGTCTCGGGTTGAATCTTGGCAACGCAAAAACCGCCGCCATTAAGTAGCGACAGGATTCTACTCAACGCGGTTGTCGGTAACAACCGGAATTGCTGTGGATGTTTATTTTTTTGTCCCAGGCATCCCAAATGCGAACCGGAGCGCGAATCAGGTTTGTATCAGGGCACGACTTCAAGTCGTGCCGAACAGGCCCAAGAAGAGGTCGGGCTTTAGCCCCTGCACGCCGCTCATCAGGGGCTAGAAAGCCCGGGTGCGTCGGCGCTCTTGCGGCACGGCTGAAGCCGTGCCCTGACACAATCCCCTGACATCCTCAAAAATGTATCTACTGCAGTTGCTTGTAGCTCGTGGCTAATTGCTAGTTGCTAATTGCTGACTCTAATTGCTGCCTTCTTCACAGCGCCGGTGACGGCGGTGGCCAGGAGTCCGCCGTGTTCTGCTCGCCGGTCACCTCGGAGAAGCTGAACTGCCTGCTGGTCCCGTCATAGGCTTTGCCGTCGATTTCGACATACGGATACACGAAATAGTTCAGCGGAGGCCCATCCTGCCTGGGCGACAAAGTAATGTCACGCCCGGTAGAAAACTGCACCCGATTGGCGTCCACGCTGCCAAAGAAATAATCTGCTTTCTCCTTCGCCTTCCATGCTTCCGAGATGTCGAGCGGGACCCAACCAATGTTGCGCGCAAAGAACTCGGCCCAGCAGTGATAGCCCGCAATCTCGCCCTTTTCCTTGTTTTCCGGCAGCGGGAAGCCGATATCGAAGCGCGCCGGAATATCGTCGGCCCGCATCATGCCGATGAAGGGCGAGTGAAAGTCGGTACAGTTGCCATGCTTGGCGTCGCACGCCCATACCGCGTCGCCGCGGCCCCAGCCGGTTCCGGTCTTGTCATAGCGCATCGTCGCGAAAAGATAGTCGTAAGCGGCCTTCGCTTTGCCGACAGTTCCCTGCTGGCTGCCCGTCACCTGGTCGGCCAACTGCTTGATCTTTCCGTCCGTCGGGATCAGCTTGTCCGCCTGGACATAGCGATTCATCGACACCGGCACCACGCCCGGCTTGGTGTCCTTGCTTGCCAGTTGCGCGTAAGGGCCGCGGGAATACTCGCGCCGCGTCACTTCATACTCCAGCGTAAAATCGACGCTAGCTTGCGCCGGATTGCGAATTTCGGCATACAGGATGTGATTGCCGTACTCCGGCTCCTCGCCCATGCGCGTCTCCACCGGCGCCTTCACGTTGACCAGGCGCACCGTCTGGTGCTCGTCGCTGTGCGCCACCGGGACCCACACCCGCACCAGCTTGCTTCCGGCGGGCATGTCTTTCACCGTGAACGCGTAGGTGAAGAGAAACTTGCGAGAGGGCGGGCTGAACTTCTGCTTCTCAGCGGTCGATGTCTGCCCGGCTAGAAGTGAAACCGTGCCACAAATCAGCAGCAGGGACGAAAGCGCGCGCAACCTCATCATGATCATGCAACTCCTGCCGAGATTGGATGTAGCACAAGGCGATTGGGCACGCCAATATTTTTTGCAGTCGCGCTGCGGCTGAGGCCGCAGGTTTTGCAGGGGCGCAGCTTTAGCGGCCCAACTTCGCGGCGATGAAAAACCCTACTGCCAGGCCCGCAAAGACCAACCCGCATCCCAGGGTGATCAGCGGCACCGCAAAGAATCGCCGGTTCCACCCGGCCCCAATACGCGCCTGCGCGGGATTGTGGGGATCATAGCGAATGGCGTGGCGGCTGCCAACCGGAAGCTCCGCGGCGCGGCGAACGGTTTCCTCGTAGTTGCTGCTCTCGAAGCTGGTGAGCTCGGCGGTGACGGGCTGCCCGTTCACGACGTAGACGATCTGGATTCTTGCGGCGTAGAGCTGTTCGTGTTTGCCGGCGGGCTGTGCGACAACTTTGCTGCTGATGACCTGCGCCTGCCGCACCGGCCAGGAGCGCAGAACCTGTATCTGTCCCCAGAAAAACGGGATGCTGAAGATGGCAAAAAGCACGCAAATGATGAGGCAAGCCACACCGAGAAATTGGAGAACGCCGCGCCGCTCAGAGCTCAAAGCCATTCACCATCGAGACGCCGAGGCACAGAGGATAACCGATCTGAAATAAATTGTGGGAATCGCATCTCGGCGGCCCTGTGCCCGGCAAGTCGCTTGTGATATGGGGATATTACGCCAGCTATGCTGTGCCTTACCTGCTATTCTTCGGATTATGAAGAGTTTTGTCAGTGTGTCTGCGTCGATCACCCTCGCGCTGTTGCTTGTAATAGCGCCGCACTCTGGCGCCCAACCCCAGAGCGCGGCTCAACAGCCGTGTCCCGACACCGTCGATACGAACGGCAGATACGTCAACGCTTCCTATGGCTTTTCGATCGTGATTCCAGCGGGTCTGAAGGGGATTTGGAACTCTGCTCGCTGCGTTGCTGATAATGACGGCTGCGTTTGCATGTCAGATCACGGAAGGATCATCCCGCTCTCCGAAGGGCAGAACGACACCGATCACTGGATTGAGGCGTATGCGGGGTTTGCGGCTGATCTGGACGAGCCGACACTTCACGATGAGGTTGACAAACGCCTTGGCTGGATTCGGGAAAGGAGCGTAGCTGGATCGGTTTCGGTCCTGCAGAGGTCAGACATCAGAATCGGCGGGATCGATGCCAAACGGGTCGTCGTTCGCTACCGCGATAAAGAGTCAAACCGCTTAATGGTGGAAGACTTCGTTGAAGCGCTGCGAGGAAGAGCGGGGGAAGTGGAGTATTCAGTCTACCTGCGCAGCCCCGTCGATACTTATGAACGGGATAAACCTAATTTCGATCGGGTGCTGAGGAGCTTCGCCCTAACGAACTGCGATAACTGTTGAAAACAGGCGTTAGCATAAGCAACACTGAGTCACCCCCGCTCGTAACCGCTGAAATCTGGCTCTATCGCAAACCACTCACTTCCCTCGCTCCATGTCTTTTCTCTCTTCTTCCACCCGCTTCATGCGCAATAGAATCCGTCCGAGATATCCCAGGTAAACAACCCACGCCACGATGTAGGCTGCGTGCAAGAACGGAATCGGATTCATTGCGACACTCCCTTCAGCGCCGCCTGCGCGTGGGCCGACTCCAGCGCCTGCTCCTGCATCTGCAATTTGTAGCGCAGCCAGACGAACAGAATTCCCAGCACCGTGAATGCCGCCAGGTTGATGAGGAAAACGTGCAGCATTGCGGGATCGAGTCCCGAGTTTTCTCCGCCGCCCATCACCGGCGAGGGATGTTGGGTGCGAAACCATCGGATCGACATATAGACGATGGGCACATCGGCGAAGCCGAAGATCGCAAACGCCGCAGCCAGCACCTGCGTCTGTCCTCCGGCGGCGAAGCGCCGCAGCACCAGATAGCTGACGTAAATGAGCCACAGCACCAGGGTGGTCGTCAGGCGCGCGTCCCACGTCCACCAGATGCCCCAGACCGGGCGCGCCCACAGCGGCCCGGTGATGAGCAGCACGGTGCAAAACACTACGCCGACTTCTGCCGACGCGGCCGCCAGGGCATCGCTGGCTGCGCTCCGCTTCCACAAATAGATAGCCGACGCCACAAAGTTAAGGAAGAAGCAGAGACCGGCGACCCAGCCCGACGGCACGTGGTAGTAGAAGATGCGTTGCACGTCGCCCATCGTTCGCTCGGTAGGAGCGACCGCCAGCGCCAGATAACTTGTGAATGCCAGCAGCGCAAGGGTCAGAGGAATCGAGATATATGCGAGTTTTTTCATATTTTCGCTATTCGCTCTTCGCTCTTCGCTTTTCGCCGGAAGTAACCAAGTAAGACTCTGGCGAGAGGCGAATGGCGAACAGCGTTTCAGCGTTTCGCTATTACTTGCCGCTCGACTGTTTACCTCTGGCGAAGAGCGAAGAGCGTTTCTATTCCGCGTTCAACACCGTCTCAAACAACATCAGGCAGATCGCCGTGAACACCATATCGTAAACCGCCAGCAGTTTGATCCAGAACGCCGGCGAGGCTTCGCCGGTCAAGATCCCGGTCGTCGCGTCCACCATGCCCAGCAGCGCCGGGATCGAGATGGGAAACAGAATCAGCGGCAGCATGATCTCCCGGCTGCGGGTGCGAATCGAGAGCGCGGCAAAAAACGTTCCATTCACCACCAGTGCCCACGTCCCCAGCACCGCCACGACGACTAACTGCCATACCGGCCCCACTGATCGCAGCTCGTAGAAAACCACGAACAGCGGCGCCATCAAACATTCCAGCACCACGACGAAGAGAAAATTTCCCATGGCCTTGGCCAGAAACAGCGCATTGGGCGGCGCGGGCGATACCCGATAGGCATCCAGCACCTGATTGCGCAACTCGCGCGCCCAGGTCTGGTTCAGCGCGACCACCGCCGCGAACAGAAACGCCACCCAGATCAGGCCGCCGGCGATCTGCCGCGATTCTTCCGCTGTGGGATTGAAGGCGAAGCTGAAGATCACCACCACCAGCAGCGCAAAGAACAGCATGGAGTTGATGGCGTCCTTGGAGCGCCACTCCATGCGCAGGTCTTTCAGCAGGGTCGCGCGAGTTACGCCGAGGGTGCTCATTGCGCCATCACCTCATGGAAGGGGCGCGGCTTTAGCCGCGCCGTCAAAAGCCTCTTAATATTCGTCATCCCGAGCGGGCTCCAGCCCGCGAGGGATCTGCTTCTTCGACCGGCGCGTTGCGCAGCGCTGCTTCGCGGTTGACGATTTGTCCTGCCGCCATGTGCACAAATTCGTCGGCGACACCTTCCATCAGCGCCGCCTGATGAGTCACCACGAAGATCGTCTTCCCCTGGTCCCGCACCCGCCCCAACACCGCCGCCATCTCGCGCGCAGAACGAACATCGACATTGGAGAACGGCTCATCCAGCAGCATCAGCTCCGGATCATGCAACCCGGCGCGCGCCAGCGAAAGCCGCTGCCGCATCCCTTGCGAGTACTGACCTACGCGCCGCGCGAGATCGGGATCGAGCCCGACCATTCGCATCGCCTTACGACTGACCTCGTCGTCATGAATGCCATACAGCCCGGCGAAATAGCGCAGGTTTTCCATGCCGCTCAGCTCGTCATAAAGTAGCGGCGCGTGGCCCATGTAGCCGACGCGGTGCGCAACGTCGCGAGTCCGCTTCGCTCCCAGCAACGTAAAGCTGCCCTGGCTCGGCTCCATCAGTCCGGCGACAATGCGCAGCAGCGTGCTCTTCCCTGCTCCGTTGTCTCCCAGCACGACATACAGGCGTCCGGGCGCAAAACTCGCCGAAATGCCGCGAATGGCGGCAAAGCGGCCAAAAAATTTCACGAGATTATCGAGGACGATGACGGGCGGAGAGGATGGTGCGGGTGCGATCAACTGTTCCTTGAATAAGGGCGGCGAATAGCTTAGAGCTTAAGCCGCTCTTCCACCCGGATGAGGCGGTTGTCGATGTCAACCACCTTGCTGGTAAGACCGTCGAACTTTCGATCCAACCGCGCGAAACGAAAGTTCATGTCAGATCGCAGATCGCCTAGCTGAGAGCGCAGCGCGAGAATGCCTATGATTTGAAAATAGAAGGCCACCACGTAAACAATCAACGACAGCCCCAGTGCGGTGACGAAGTACGTATTCGTCATAAAACTATTCTATCCCCGCCGTGAAAAGTCGACCGCGCCCCCATACCTATAATGACGCCTTCTGTGCATTAGCCGTGGCCGGAGCCGCGCCCGGCTGCCCGGGCTGCTTGGGAGCATACTTCGACGCGCACTTGGCCTGAATGTTGGTGGCGTGGAAGACGCCGTCGCGCCCGAACCTGCCCTCGGCCAGAGCCTGGGAGTTGTCCTTAAACGTATCCGGCGGCGCCTCGGTTCCACTGTAGACCACCGGCAGAGTGCGGTCCTGCTCCACCAGCCGGAACTCAATATGAGTGCCCTGGCGCTTGATCGACCCCGGCTCGACGTTGCCGGCAACCCGCAGGCGCTTGCTGTAGGCGCCATCGCCCATCCCGTTCAGTTCCTTGATGGTGACATAGTAGCTCTTGCTGTCCTGCACGCCCGTATAAGCTAAATAGCCCAGAGCCACGAGGATCAGCGCCATCACCGCGCCAAAACGGACGTACCTGCGTCCCTGCTCAGACATCGATTGAATACCCCTTCTCATCTTCCGCGACCCGCTGGGCCGCACCGCTTGGATTAAGCATACCGCTACGGCACGCACAAATCCATGTAACTTTAGTCACATGTAGGAGGCTGCTCGGCTCTGCCGGAGGTAAACCTGGGATTGTCCGGGAATTCGGCGGGCTACGCGGCCCCGCGGTTCTCACTGGCGCGATCCAGGCTCGACCGCACCAATGCAATCAACTCGGGAGGGGGAAGCGGCTTGACCCGGAAGACCACTTCCAGTCCCTGGTATTCGGATTCGGCCTCGGTCAAGCCGCTCAATACAATCACCGGGATCCAATTACCGCTGGCGCGGATTTGCCGCACCAGCTCCGAGCCACTGGCTTCCGGCATCAGGTGATCGGTTACGATCACTCCGATGTGATCCCCAAACGCACGCAGCGTGGCCAGCGCACTTCCCGCGGTTGTGGCCACGGAGACCTGGAACCCCGCATTCCGCAATACAGTTTCGCGAACGCTCAGTTGTATGGGATTGTCGTCAACCAGCAGAACTTGGCGCAAGATATTTGGCCCTGATTTCCCTCTTAGCTCGCCTTCGCGCAGCCCAAAACCGAGCCGGGCTACATCCAACGGCGGTCATAATAATTGATCCGCTGTCTGCGCGCAAGGATCAAGAACGCGATGCCCATGTGACGCAGATTTCCACCCGGGAGTTGCCCGTCCTCAACTCAAAAACGGTTGCATCCCAGTTGCGCTGTCCGCACGCGGTCGCGGACGGCTTGCGGTCCCTCGATTATTCCGAAACTGAAACCGGCAGCCTGCACCTGGCAACCTGGACCGCCCTAAACCCCGCTCGCCCGGCCGCAGATTTCCTCCTGCGCCCGCAGCCAATCCTGCTCCGGAGAACCGCCGTGCCCGCCGCGCTGCAGATACAACTCGTAGGCGCGACGCCGGATCTGCTCCTCCATGCTGGACGAGAGATGAGTTTGCTTGGCAACTTTCGGCGCGACGGGTACGGCCTGCGCTAAAGCGCCATTCCCGTTGTCCACATGAGCGCCATTCCCAGCCTTCGGGGTGGTTTTGCGGGCGCGTTTCTTGGGCGTTGCGCTGTCGTTTTCCCGTGGTGCTTTCGGCATCTTCCTTAGCTCCTAAAACCCTGAAAATTACACCCACAGCCGTCCATAAGGATCGCCGTGTGGTGTTGTTTCTACTATAAACAATCGCGGCCAATTTTTGGGCGCGACAGTGCCGATCTTCACGATTTTCATCAACTTTGAATCAACCCCAGGGCGCTCACCTCTAACTTGCTATCGTTTAGTAACTTAGCGGTGTCCAATCAGTGTTGTTTCATCTTTGCCGGAACCAAGATAGGCATGGTTGCGTAAAACAGATTAGGCTGGACTGTTCCACAGGAAGGCCACAGCAGTTTTGGATTTGGTGTATCCGATTCGATTGGGTAGAGCAGGCCTTTAGAGATTGTGTCGCGGCCCGGCGATCGAATTTTGCGGTGGAAGAAACACCTCGAGATCCGATCCAACCAGCCGCGCAGCGGCGACATTTGTGTTAGCCGCGGGCGTGAGCCCGCGGTTAAGTGGGAAGAAGCGCGAGCCGCGGAGCGGCGACACCAGTTGCGACACGGTCTCTTTAGCCCCTGTACCTGCTGTTCAGGGGCTAAAGCCCGGAGAAGGATGGGCGTTTTCGGCACGGCTGAAGCCGTGCCCTGATACGAATCTCGAAATTGTTACTCTAGAGATTTCTGACGCACTACGCCAGGAGTTCCCCTGTCCATGATGTTTTTTGAGATTCTTCGCCAGATGTTTCGCTCGCTGTGGGCGCACAAGCTGCGCTCCTTCCTCACCATGTTCGGCATCGCCTGGGGCGTGGGATCGCTGCTCTTGCTGGTGGGGCTGGGCGAGGGTTTCCGCTCCGGCAACCGCCGTGAGCTGAATTCCCTCGGCGAAGACATCATGTTCGTCTTTCCCGGACGCGCGCCCGCTGTCGCCGGCAACATGAGTTCGGGCAGGAACTACAACCTTACCGACGAGGATTACCGCGACATCCTGAACGAAGCGCCGCACGTGCGCGCGGCTGCGCCGGTGCTTTCGCGCCTGGATATCCGCGAGGTCAGCGCTTACAACAACACCAACGGCGAGGTCAGCGGTGTTCCGCCGCATTACGATGTCATCCGTTATTTGCCGCTGGCCGACGGCCGCTGGTTCAATCAGGATGACGAGTCGCAGAAGCGGCTGGTCGCCGTGCTGGGCGACGAGATGCAGAAGAACCTCTACTCCGGCCGGCAGTCGGTTGGCACTACCATTCTGCTCAACGGAATTCGCTTTGAAGTGATCGGGGTTGTCCAGCGTGTCGGCCATGGCGACAACAACTCCACCAACAACCGGCTCTTCATGCCCTTCAGCACCATGCGGCAGTTCTTTCCATTGACTAAGGAAGGCCAGGAGGACGCGGTCTCGTTCATCAATTACCGGCCGCGCATTCGCCAGGAGCACACCTTGGCGCGCGAGGAAGTACGCAAGATCATCGCCCGTAATCATGGTTTCGACTGGCATGACGAAGACGCCTTCGAAGATTGGGACACCATCAAGAACTCCGAAACCGTGGGCAAGATTTTCGATGCCATGGACATCTTTCTCGGCGGAGTCGGTCTGGTTACCCTGACCCTGGGCGCTATCGGCATCATCAATATCATGCTGGTTGCGGTCAGCGAGCGCACCCGCGAGATCGGATTGCGCAAGGCGCTGGGCGCCACCAATCGCAGCATCCTGCTGCAATTTTTCCTGGAAGGCGCATTCCTCACGTTAATGAGCGGCGGCATCGGCATGGGCGGCGCCGGGTTGCTGATGTTTATGATGCGGGGCGTGAGCGCGGTGCCCGGATTCGATCCGCCCACCATGTCATTCATGTCGGCGACACTTGCCATTGGCACGCTGGCCGCCGCCGGTATCATTGCGGGTATTTATCCCGCTCGCAAGGCTGCCCTGTTGCAGCCGGTTGACGCCTTGAGGCAGGAGTAGTAAAGGCCGCTGTTCGCTTTTCGCCGGAGAAAGTGATCGGCGATTTCTGGCGAAAGGCGAATAGCGAAAGGCGAGAAGCGAGTAGAGAACGCTCTTCGCTCCTCGCTATTCGCTCTTCGCCAGAAGATCCCAAGTCCGGTTCTGGCGAAAAGCGAATAGCGAAAGGCGAACAGCGAAGGGTCTTAAATTATGACGCGCGATCTGCTAACCCAAGCCTACGGCGCAATGCGCTACAACCGCCGCCGCACCATGCTGACCATGCTGGGCATGGCCTGGGGAATTGCGACCGTGGTTCTCCTGCTGGCCTACGGCGCGGGGTTCGGCCGCGCCATCGAAGTCATCTTCGCCAACTGGGGCACGCGCATCATCGGCGTCTTTCCTGGCCGCACCTCGCAGCAGGCCGGCGGCCAGAAAGCCGGCACCCAAATCAAGCTCACCATCGATGACATCGACCGCATCCTGGCCGCGGCGCCGCTGGTGAATCGCATCACCCCGGAGGAGGACAAGACCCTCAGTGTGCAGCACGATGTTCGCACCTATGACCTTCCGATTCAGGGCGTCTATTCCAACATCTTCCAGATTCTCGCTTTGAACCTCTCCGAAGGCCGTCTGCTGAACGAAGACGATGAAGCTTCGCGCGGGCGCGTGGCCGTCATCAGCTCCGACGCCAGGCTCAAGCTGTTCTCGGGCGAATATGCCCTTGGCCAGCACATACGCATTGGCGGCATCAGCTATCAGGTGGTCGGGGTGCTCGCGCCTCACATGCAGGAAGGCGATGACAGCGTCAATAAGACCATCTACGTCCCGTTCAGCACCATGAGCGACTTCAAAGATACCCACTACCTTGACGGGATCTGGATGTCCTACGAAGGCAACGAATACGAACTGGTGGAAAAGCAGATACGCGGGGCGCTCGCCCAGCAGTACAACTTCAATCCCGACGACAAGCGCGCCGTCTTTGTCTACAACATGATGAAGCAGTTAAGCCAGTTCGAGATCATCATTACAGGATTGAAAGTCCTGCTGGGTTTCATTGGGACGCTGACCCTGGGCATTGGCGGCGTGGGGCTGATGAACATCATGCTGGTGTCGGTCACGCAGCGCACCCGCGAGATCGGCGTGGAGAAGGCGCTCGGCGGACGCCGCCGCGACATCCTCTTCCAGTTCCTGGCTGAAGCGCTGGCCATCACCTTTGTCGGCGGCATCGCGGGGATTATCTTAGCCTATGCGGTCTCAATTGGAGTGGGGCGCATCACATTCTACAGCGCAGTTGCCAAAAATGCGGAAGCCGCCGACATCCGCCTCATCATCGATCCTTCGACGGTCATCGTGGCCACCATCATTCTGACGCTGGTAGGCCTGGTGAGTGGAATGCTGCCGGCCATCAAAGCTTCGAACCTCGATCCCATCGAGGCGTTGCGCTACGAGTGAAAGAGTTTGTCGGTTGTCAGTTGGGTGCCCCACTCGTTCGCGGTTTTCGAATGAGTGGGATCGCGAGCTGTGGGCGCCCCAGGTCTCGCGCTTTTCGAGACCTGGGACTCCGTGCCAATAAACTATCCCTGCGGTGTCTCCATCGCACAGAAGATGAAGCTTCCGCAACCGACCATTTTCCCGTACTGAGGCTTCGCCCGGGTCTCGAACCCCGCGAGACCCGGAGTACCCGGCGAACGCCTATCTAATCGCATTTCTTTGAGCAATACCAAGTGCTATTGCTACGGTTGAGACAGCACTGCTCGTCGGAGCTACAGCAGGCTTGTCCGCACTTCGGGTTGCCATTTGGACATTGGTAAGCGGCCGCCGGCGACCCGAAAAGCTTAGAAAGCAAGGCGCGATCCTGTGCCGCAAACATATCACCTGCGCTGCCCGACTCCTCCAGAGATCGAACTGCCGTTGGATTGCCTGACAAAGCGCACTGCCCGTTTGCAACAGCAGTGTTTTGCGGGGCCGCACCCGCTGCATTATCCGTGGTAGCTTGGCACAAAGAGCCGAAGCATAGAAATGCAGCGGCAACAAAAGGAACGAATCTCCTCTTCATATTACCTCCTCATTATTGGCTTAGGACCACTGAGTTACCAGCAGTCGAACTCTTCTTGTCGCCGGCGCAGCCTCCCGGCATTCTAGTTATCGTCGGCGCCCGAATACACCCACCCGGTTTCGACATGCCGTGACCTATTGCTCGGGTCCTTTGGACCAGGTGACATCGTCATGCCGTCGCCCTCGCGCTTCAGCTTCACGCCGCTTTCCGTGTGGTCCTTGTCATACTGAGCTTCTTGCTCACTGCTGGACTGGTAACACTTGGGGGTGTACAGCTCCTCGCCTTTGCCATCATCAAATCGTTTCCACAAGCCGTCGTATTTGAACAGAAAACCTTGTGATTCAAGGAGGTAGTGGGACCAAGCCTCTCGGATCTGACTGTACGGGCTTTCGTCACCTATTCGCCGAGGAGTCCTGAAAACGGCGCTGTAATAGTTAGGGTGTTCAACGGTCATCGAATAGGCCGTGCAGTACCAATACCTATACCGATGGCGGTCCGAATCGTCCTGATTCTGGGCAGTCAACAAACTCAGAAATGGCACGCATACAAGAAGCGGAAGCAACAGCGGTGTGTACTTGTTCATAAGCCAGTCCCTTCGTGGTCAATGCCTTCGACAATGGAGAACTGCACGTTGGTCCGAAGCGTCTTATGTTGTTCGCAAACATGGTCGGCTTCAATCGATTGTTCCGGATGCCGCTAGATTGCCATTACTGAAGGGAGCGCTGGCACCGAATGCTAGCACCAATTTTGTCTTTGTCAAGCGCAAAAATTCGCACATATTCGACAAATAGCGGCCGCCTTTCGTGCGCGACGGTCGGGGTGCTCCGTTTCCGTGCTTTGTCGAAAACGATGCCGCCGGGCGCCCCAGGTCTCGCGCTTTCGAGACCTGGGACTCCGTGCCAATAAACTATCCCTGCGGTGTCTCCATCGCACAGAAGATGAAGCTTCCGCAACCGACCATTTTCCCGTACTGAGGCTTCTCCCGGGTCTCGAACCCCGCGAGACCCGGGGCACCCAGCGAAGCGCTACTACCAGCGCCTATCCAGTTCTGGGTTACGTTTTGTTAAGTCTTGTTTCCCGGCCGCGCCGTGGTTGCACCCACGGGGTTCTTATCTACGTCCAATTAGTAACGGATGGAGGAACGAAGATTATGCGACGACTACTGTTGTTCAGTTCGCTATTGATATTCAGCGCCGCGGCTGTAGCGCAAACATCGCAAGGCGCGCAAACAGCTTTGGGGACCCAGCCAAGCCAGACGGAGGCGGTTGTTAGCAGCAACGGTCCCGTCGTGCTCGACTTCAGCAAACGGCAGCTGGTTACGGGAGAGCCATCTCGAGCTGAGCTGAAGATCGCCAAGGATGTGAGGCACCAACTCCTGACCATGCCGCTCAATTACTACGGGGTCTTCGATGATATCGAGTACACCGTGCAGGGCCGCACCGTAACCCTGAGCGGCTGGCTTACGAACGGCCACTCGGCAACGAAAAAATACGCCGATGATGCAGTAAAGCATATTGAAGGCGTCGATCAGGTCGTCAACAACATCAAGGTACTGCCGCCGCGTCCGCTGGACAGCCAGGCTCGCCGGCAAGTGCTCCATGCTCTGGCGCGAACTGGACAGTTGGATCAGTACTTTTGGCAGGTCTCGCCGGACATCCACATCATTGTGGACAATCTGAACGTCACGTTAAAGGGCTACGTAAACAGTGAGGTCGACAAGAACCTCGCCAGCATCGCCACAAAAGAGGTTCGGGATGTCTTCACCGTCACCAATGACCTGCAAGTTGTAAGATAACCCTCCTTTGCTAGCGACACGGGAGCCGGGTGTCAACCCCCGGCTCCCTATCGCTACCCGCCGGCTTTATTTCTTGTCATTCCGAGCGGCTTCCGCTTGCCGAGGAATGGGTTTGACTTTGCCCCCGCGTCGCGGTCACAATGCCCACCTGTGCTTTTGCTGCCCGGCGCCAACCGACGAGACCGGCGTGCCAGGAATCGATCGTCCCGAGTTCATAACCGGGAACATCAGGAACTTATAAGGAGACTACGATGGCAGAACAAGAAGCAAAATCCTGTGCCCACGAACCGTGCCTGTGCACCGTTCCCGCCAATGAAAAGTATTGCAGCGACGCTTGCCGTGATGCAGGATCCAAAGAAGTGGAGATTGCCTGCCAATGCAATCATCCCGCCTGCTTAGATAGCGTGTAGAAGTGGCGCCCTCCATGCCGTGTGGCTGGATATCGTCTTGACGGACGCTCTCCATAGGCTTTTCGCGCAGCACTTCGGCTCTGCCGTGGACGCGGCACAGCCGCTGCGGGGCACGCTCGGCGCATCGGGTCGCAGGATCGTGCGGCTCGGCAACCGGCAACATAGCGCGATCGGCATTCTGTACGGCGTCCGCGAAGAGAACGCCGCCTTCGTTGCCTTTTCGCGTCATTTTCGCAGGCACGGCCTTCCCGTGCCGGAAATCTATGCCGAGGATTTGGACCACGGCGCTTATCTGGAAGAAGACTTAGGCGATACCACCCTCTTCCAGTTTCTCTCGGCCAATCGCTCGGCCGATAACATTGCTCCCAGCGTTATTGCAGCGTATCGCAAGGTCATCGCCATTCTGCCGCGTTTTCAAGTCGAGGCCGGGCGCGACCTGGACTACAGTGTTTGCTATCCGCGGCCCAGCTTCGACCGTCAATCCATCGCCTGGGACCTGAATTATTTCAAGTACTATTTTCTTCGGCTGGCCGGCGTTTCCTTTAACGAGCAGGCGCTGGAAGACAATTTCGGCCGCTTGACGGCGTTCCTGCTGAACGACGACTGCGAATACTTCCTGTATCGCGACTTCCAGTCGCGCAATGTAATGCTGCGCGAGGGCGAGCCGTTCTTCCTGGATTACCAGGGTGGCCGCAAGGGCGCGCTGCAGTATGACATCGCTTCCCTGTTGTTCGACGCCAAGGCGGACCTGCCGCCACAACTGCGTCAACAGTTGCTGGACTATTATCTGGAGCGGCTGGGCGAGTTCATCGATGTGGACCGCGACGCATTTATGCGCTACTACTATGCGTACGTTTATGTGCGCATCATGCAGGCGTTGGGAGCCTACGGATTTCGCGGATTCTATGAACGAAAAACTTTCTTCCTGCAAAGCATTCCATACGCGTTGCAGAACCTGCGCTGGCTGCTGGACAACGTCGAGCTGCCCATCCCCCTGCCGGCACTGATGGATGCCTTCAAGAACATGCTGGGTTCGAAGCGGCTGCAAGCCTCAGTTTCCGAGCCCGACAGCTTGACCGTACGAATACTAAGTTTTTCCTTCCATCGCGGTCTTCCCGATGACGAGACCGGGAACGGCGGCGGCTTTGTTTTCGATGCTCGCGGCTTGCCCAATCCTGGACGCGAAGAGCGATTCAAAGTGGTCACGGGAAAAGATGCGGCGGTCGTCGAATATCTCGATCAACAGGAAAGCGTCCGCCAGTTTCTTCTGCGCGCCATGGCAATGGTCGATGCCAGCGTGGATAGCTATCGGCAGCGTGGTTTCAAGAATTTGATGGTGTCATTCGGATGCACTGGCGGCCAGCATCGCTCCGTTTACCTGGCTGAGCAATTGGCGAAACATTTGCGATCTCGCGAGGACTTGCAGGTTGTAGTCCAGCACCGCGAACTGGAGAATTGGGACTGATGCGCGCGATGATTCTGGCGGCTGGTCTGGGAACGCGGCTGCGGCCGCTCACCAACCACCGTCCAAAAGCGCTGGTCGAAATCAATGGCCGCACTTTGTTAGAGATCACTCTGACTCGCCTGCGCGGCTTCGGAATCCGCGTTGTGATCGTCAACGTACATCACTTCGCCGACATGATTGTCGATTACCTAAAAGCAAACGATAACTTTGGGATGGGGATTGAAATTTCCCGCGAAGAGGTGCTGCTCGACACCGGCGGTGGACTCAAAAAGGCAGCCCACTTCTTTCTTGAGGACAAGCTGGACGATCCGTTCCTTTTGCATAATGTCGACGTCATCAGCTCGATTGATCTTCGGCGAATGGCGCAATTTCATACCGCGAGCGATTCGCTCGCCACGCTGGCTGTACAAGAACGCGAAGCTTCCCGCTGCCTGCTGTTTGACGACCGGCTTCAGCTTTGCGGGCGGCGATCCAGCAGCGATCAGGACGCCGAAGTGATACGGCCGGCCCCGCGGTTGCAAGCGTTGGCTTTCTGCGGTATCCACGTAATCTCTCGCCGAATCTTCCCGCTGTTGACGGAAGAAGGCGTTTTTCCCATCATCCCCGCATACCTGCGCCTCGCAGCCCAAGGAGAGAAAATTCTGGGCTTTCGCGCCGATGAATACTCCTGGCGCGATCTCGGCAAGTTGGAGAATGTCGATTCGGCGAACAGGCAGTCGAAATCGGTTTAGAGGCCGCTGAACAGTGGATTTTTGGCCGTGTGCCGCCGGCTGAAGGGTAGAGCGGGCCTTCAGGCCCCGCGTCTGAGACGCCGATGATCGGGAGTCCGGCGCTGAGGTCGAAGACCTCAGCGCCGGAAACGAGTTTCATTTCCGCTGCTGGACGCAGGCCTGAAGGCCTGCTCTACCGGATCAAGTCGCATACACCAAATCCTAGATTCGCTTACGGCTCGGGCTGGCTGGCAAATTCCACGTTCTGCACATTAACGCCCTGGACCGAGACGCGTCCATCAGTCCAGGTCACGAAGGCGTTGCCGTTCAGCGCCGTCGCGTAGTCGTAGTCGCCGGCGTAGCAGCCGGGAAAATCGGTGTCCTCCTGGCCAGGCTGAGGAATGATGATGTCACTGATCTCGAAATTCGCTCCCCAGGTGTTGCCATTGTTCGAGGACTGAACACCGAAACGCTGGTAGTTGCATCCCGGATCGCTGACCTCATTGCACGCACTGGTGGCCTGTCGCCGATCGTACCAGGAGACAGTCACGTCCTGAGGCTGGTGGAAGGATGCCAGATTGTAGTTGACGGACAACGACGGCATCCAGTGGCTTTGGTACTGGTTCGTCTCCGGATCATTCAGCACGATGGGCGTGGACCACGTGTTGCCGTTGTCGGTTGATCGCGTGTAGTAGATGTCTCCGGTGGAAAGCGATCCTTGGCCGGCGTAGGCATAGTGGACCACGCTACCGGGACCGACCCCAGGCTGTCCCCAACCTTGAGTGCGCCAAATGGGATTCATCTTGGCGAAGAAGCTGCCGGTAGAGCACAGACCATCGCCGGGCGGGTTAAAGCGTGGCCCCATTGTGATCGCGCTCCAGGTGTTCCCGCCATCGCTGGAGCGATACATAATGTTCTGCCGCGTGCCCAGGCCGCCGCTGCCCTCGTCCATGCCGGCTAGAAATACTGTGCTGATATAGCCTGCGTTGGGAGGCGGAGGTCCCGGGGGCGTTCCGGTGAGCTGCACGTCGCGGATAAAGGTAGTAGTCAACTGCGCGGGAGTGCTCCAGGTATTGCCGTCGTCGGAATGAGTAACGAAAAGAGCTCCGCCGTCCACATTGAAGTTGTTAAAGGAGACATAGATGCGGCCATACGTCCGGCTGAATGGATTGTTATCGACCCAGATGGACGGGCGATCGTCGTCTTCGCCGTTGTGCGCGCAGGCTCCCGCGCTCCAGTTCTGACCGTCGGGCGAGCTCCACAGGCCAATGCCCAAACCGCCGCAGCCAGTCACCAGGTCGCCGGCGAACCACTCAGCTAACTTCTGGTTGTAAACCAGCAGAGGATCGCCGTAATTCGTGCCGTGTCCCGACGCGAACGGCGACGGCTGGATCTCGGTGAAGGTTGAGCCGCCATCGGTAGAGAACGAGACGCCGGAAAAGCTGGTTCCATTGCCATCGTTGTAGGTAACCACAACTGTGTCGTCGCCGGCACGCGTACTGTGCCACACCATGCTGGTGCTCTTGGTGCAAGTCGTGGGCCCAGAGCAGCTACGGTTGCTGACCAGAACGTTGGGGGGCTGAGGCCCATCGTTATCCGCGTCATGGGCGGCGCTGGGTCTGCCGCCTTTCTCCACTCCGCACTCAATCAGCGTCAGTCCAGCACGGAGATTTTGTTGCTTCTCGAGATGAAGTGCGGGAATCTGCGAGCACCAGATACCGGTGGTGGTCTGCTGGGCCAGTGCCCCTTGCTGAAGGACACATGCTGCGAGCAGGGCTGCAAAATACCAAGAATGCCCGATTCTATAGTTGTTCGTCATGGCTCTCCTAATCTGAGCTACCAAGTAAAAAGGAGGGCAACTGGTTGGTTGCCCTCCGCAAAACAGGTTATGCAGCAAGGAGTTTACGGTATGCCTGCGGTTTCAATCTCTACGTTCTGCACCTGAACGCCATTCACGGCAACGCGTCCGTCGGTCCAGGTGATGTAGGCGGTGCTGTTCAGCGCCGTGACGTAGTTATAGTCGCCCGCATAGCAGGCCACAATGTCTGGATTATCCTGGGCTGGCTCGTTGATTATCCGATCACTGACCGCAGTGTTTGCGCTCCAAGTGTTGCCATTGTCCGACGACACAACGTCGTAGACTTGGTAGTTGCATCCCGGATCGGTGACCGCATTGCAGGCAGTGGTGGCCTGGCGGCGATCTATCCAGTTGACTGTCACATCCTCCGGCTGGCTGAATGAGCCCGGACTGTAGTTGACCGATACGGACGGGAAGAAGTGGCTTTGGTACTGGTTGGTTTCTGGATCGTTGAGCACGATCGGTGTGGACCAGGTGTTGCCGTTGTCCAGCGAACGGGTGTAGGCGATGTCCCCATGGGACAGCACCCCTTTCTGGGAATAGGCATAGTGGACCACGCCATTAGGACCAGCTGCGGGCTGTCCCCAACTCATGTACCGCCAAATGGGATTCATCTGCTCGAAGTAGCTGTTGGTGGAGCAAATACCGTCGCCCGCCGGGCTGAAGGGCGACCCCACCGTGATCTCGGTCCAGGTGACACCGCCGTCGGTGGAACGGAACATGAGGTTCTGCCGCATGGCGCCACCGCCTCCGCCCTCATTCATCGAAGCCTCGAACACCGTGCTGGTGTAAGTAGCGTTGGGCGCCGGTGGCCCCGGAGGCGTACCTGTCAGTTGCACCTCACGAACGAACGAGGTGGACAACTGCGCTGGAGTGCTCCAGGTCTGGCCGTCGTCAGAATGGCTGACGAAGAGAGCTCCGCCATCTACGTCGAAGTTATTAAAGGAGACGTACATGCGGCCGTACTTCGAGCTGAACGGGTTGTTGTCCACCCACATGGATGGGCGATCGCTGTCGTCGTTGTCGGCCGGGCAGCCAGCCACGGTCCAATTTATGCCGTCGGGGGAACTCCACAGGCCCACTCCGAAGCCTCCGCAGCCAGTCACCAGGTCGCCGGCGAAGAACAGGTTCAGCTTCTGGTTGTAAACCACCAGCGGGTCGCCGTAGTTGGTGCCGTGTCCCGAGCAGAGCGGCGACGGCGAAATCTGGGTCCAAGTCGTCCCTCCGTCGGTGGAGTACGATATACCGTCATAGCAACTACCGCCGGTGTTGTCGTTGTAATTGACCACAACCAGCTGACTACCGGCTTGCGTGTCGGGCCACACCATGCTCTCGCTCTTGGTGCAGGTGGTTTGACTGCTGCAGGATCGGTTGCTGACCAGAACGTTGGGAGGTAACGCTTGCAGCGGATCAACGTCATGGCCGGAGGCGGGTGTGCCGCCCTTCACCACTCCGCACTCGATCAGGGCACGTCCCGCGCCCATATTGTCCTGCATTAGCATGTGGCGCGAGGCAATCTGTGAGCAATCGATACCGGTGCTGGTCATTTGCGCCTGGGCCGGTTGCTGAAGGACGCACGCTGCCAGGATCAATACTGGGAGCGCAAGGTACCAGAGCGTTTTACCTCTGTCGTTCATCTTCATATTTTTTTCCTCTCTACTTGTTTGACTTGCTTTGGCCCGAAGCTTGAGGCTCCGTATTGGGAACTGGTATTGGAGCGTGCGAAGCAAAGTACTCCTCGTCCATCCAGATACCGGTCTTCTTCTTCAAAGCTTCCAACTGTTCACGTAACTTCTGGTTTTGCAGTTTCTTTTCGATCTGGGGGGTCACATCACTCAAACTGCGTCGGCTGCGGGAAACCAACTGCAACATCACTAAATTACCGGGATCATTGGCCAACTCGGCCCACTCACCCGCTTTATGCATCGCAAAGGCGACCTTCTCCATGGCTGCGGGCATCTCTCCTCGCTGGAAAGTGAGAGGCTGCGGATCAATGACAACACTCTCCGGGTCCTTCACCAGTTTCTTGGGATCGCTACCGGTCGCGAGAGCTTGGCGGATCGCCTCGGCAAGCGGTTTGGCTTCTTCGGGATTGACGCCCGTCTTACGCCCTGGTCCTTTCTTCCAAATGAACACCCGCCGCAGTTGCAGAACATCGTAATCATCCAGGTGAGCGTTGTAATATTCGCTGATTTGTCCGGGGGTGGGCTCGGCTTCTGCCTTCAGCTTGGCGTACTCCGCATTGGACAGGATCTGGGTGCGGTCGATGGCCAACAGGCGGATCACCTCGGGCGAGGATTCCAGGTGATTGGCCATCGCCAGCCGGGACAGCATCAGCAACGACGCATAGTTGTCGCCTAACTTCTTGCGGCTCAGGTCCGCCGGACCCTGCTGTGACTCCAAGTCGGCGATGTATTGCTCGAACTGCGCCTGCGTGATTTGCACGTCTCCGACCTTCACGATCACCCGCTGAGTTGGCGATTGAGAGCCGCCAGGCGAGGCAGACGTTCCGCCACCTGAAGAGGTTTCAGAGGCGCCGCTGGGCGCAGTCTGCGCCAAACAGTCGGCAACGGAGAAGCTCGCAGCAAACAAGAAAACGATTACAACCCGAATCACTACACGGATGTCGCGGAACAAGTAGTCAGCCTTTCGCCAAGCATGCGAATCGGCACCCAGCAAATCCTCCCGCAAGCAAGGAAGAGCCAATTCCCCTGGAAAACAGTTATGAATTGTTAATTACACACCAGTGCAGTTTCGATTCCACCGGGAGATTCGATCATTACCCATTCAAATTGATCGAAACTATAGGGGATAGTAGATGACCTTTGAGCTTCATGCAACACAAATCGGAAGCAAAATTGTAAAAATTTGCGCATAAACGGAAGGTCAGTGGCACCCTCCCGGCGGAGGTTGTTCGATTCCGGGAATTCTCCCGGCTACTTGAGCGGCCTCGTCCACTCGTCCACCCAGCCGTTCACCGTCTGCCACCACAGGCGGCTGTTTTGCGGCTTCAGCACCCAATGGCCTTCGTCCGGGAAGTACAGCATCTTCGACGGAATCTTCAGCCGCTGCACGGTGGTGAACAACTGGAAGCCCTCCGACACGTCGAGCCGGTAATCAAGCTGTCCGTGCACCACAAGAATTGGCGTCTTGAAATTCGTGGCGAACAGGTGCGGCGACCACTTGCGATACAGCTCGCGGTTCGTCCACGGTGTGCCCTTGAACTCCCACTCGTTGAACCACAGCTCTTCCGTGGTGCCGTAAGCTGACTCCGTGTTGAACATGCCGTCATGCGAGACCAGGCACTTGAAGCGCCCGGTGTGGCCTTCGATCCAGTTGATGGCGTAGCCGCCGTAGCTGGCGCCCAGCGCGCATTCGCGGTCCTTGTCGATGTAGGGATAAGTCTTCTCCGCGTAGTCGAGGCCCAGCATCAGGTCCTGGAACGGAGGCCCGCCCCAGTTGCCGTTGATGGCGTCGATGAACTTCTGCCCGTAGCCGGACGAGCCGTGAAAGTTGACCATCACAATCACGTAGCCATTGGCGGCGAACAGCTCCGGGTTCCAGCGATATGACCAGTCGTCGTCCCACGCGCCCTCCGGCCCGCCGTGGATGAGGAACTTCACGGGATACTTCTTGCTGGCATCGAAGTTCGGCGGCTTGACGATGAAGCCCTGGACCTTGTCTTTTCCTGCACCCTCAAACCAGAACGGCTCCAGCGGCTGCATCTCGATTTGCGAGAGGACAGTTTCGTTTAGCTTCGTCACCGGCTGCGCCTTCGCCAGCAGGCAATCGGGCAGACTGTAGGAGTTCGTTGGAATCGCCATCCTACATTGTGGGAATTGCAGTGGCGCGCTGTAGATCTCGTTCGGAAATTCGACCGACATGCGATCGAACACCAGCATCTTGCCGTCGGGTGTTGGCGTTGGACTATCGTTGAAGCCCGCCACCAACTCCTGCGGCCAGCTATTTTGCGATGTCACGTCGAGTTCGTAAATCGGCGACGCACCTTCATTTTCTGCCGTGAAGTAAATCGTCTTCGAGTCCGGCGACCACGCCATGGAGTCGACCCAGCGATCGAAGTTCGGGGACACATCCGTTATCTTGCCGGTGGCGCGCTCGTACAGCATCAGGCGGAAGCGGTCGCTCTCGTAGCCGGCCCGAAGCTGCGAGCGATACGCGATGTACTTGCCATCCGGCGAATACAGCGGCGTGCTGTCGCTGCCGGGGTTCGTCGTAATCTTCTTTGACTTCGGCGTGCCAGGAGGGAGCGGCAATGTAATGATGAAGATGTCGCTGTTCGTGCTCGTCGCCTGCACTTCGTCGATGTTGCTGCTGTAAGCGATCTCTTTGCCGTCAGGCGAGAACGAATATTGATCTTGTCCGCCGAGCGAGAATGGCGGAACATCGTGGGCGCCGGGAGTGAGGTCAACGGTTCCGCCGCAGAACGCGGACCCTCCACCGGGGAAGGCGCCAGTTGAAGGCGGGTTCTCCAGACGCATAGCGCAACTCACGCTGGTCAGGAACAGGTGGCTGTACTTGCCGTCGAAGTAGCTTGTCCAGTGGCGATAGAGCAGTTCGGTGAAGATCTTCGCCTTCACCTTGGAATTGGCTTTTTCGTCATCCTTCTCCTTGTTGCACTGGTCATAGGTGCGATGGGGCTCGTTATGGCAGTCGGGATAAACCGACGAGACGAAGAGAATGCTGTCGCCGTTGGGCGACCAGATCGCGCCGGAGGCTTCGGTCGAGATGTACGTGACCTGGTGCGGCTCGCCCGCCAGTGTCCCAGTCGAGGTGTCGAACTGCTGCAACCAGATCTGCGATCCGCCGCTGCGAGAAGATTCGAAGATGACATGTTTGCCGTCGGGCGAAAAGCGGATGCGATCTTCGCCCTTGCCGTCTGCGGGTGTCAGCCGCCGCGCTTCGCCGCCGGAGATCGGCACAATCCACAGGTGCGGCGTCTTGGCGTTAGCGTCGAGGTCGACATCGACGGCGCTGAAGGCGACCCACTTGCTATCGGGCGAGACGACCGGCTCGCCGATACGCTTGAGCTGCATCATGTCTTCAAAGGTGAAGGGACGCTTGCTCTGCGCGAAACCACTGAGCGAGCAGCAGATCAGAAGCAAGAAAATGCGGCGTAGCATGAAGGCCTCCGGGCGCGACTGCGCTCCAGTACGGTGAGAGAAGACGATGATCGCGAGAGCGCGCCAGAAACTGGATAGTCTAACAGGTCGCGGCAGCGCGGGAACAAGCCACGGAACAGAGACATTCATACGCGCCAGCGCCTCGAATTAGGCTCCGTTCACCGCAGCAACGCCGCCATGTGTTGCGATCCCTGGACCAACCCCAGCGACCAGTTCGCCGCGTTGATGAAGAAGTTCGGGAACAGGCCGATGCCGATTGTCCCGACAGCGGTGATGGTCAGCGCCAGCCCCATCGCCGGGCTGAGGCGCACCGGCTCGGCTTCCACCGGCTGCCGCATCAGCATGGCATTGGCGATGCGCATGTAGTAGTAGAGACCGACAACCGCATAGAGCACGGCGAGCGACGCCAGCGCGTAGTGGCCCGTCTGGATCAGGCTGAGGAAGATGAAGTACTTGCCCCAGAAGCCGGCCAGCGGCGGAATGCCGGCCAGAGACAGCAGAAAGACCAGCATCAGGATAGCTTCGGTTGGCGCTTTGAAGTACAGGCCGGCGATGTCGTCGATCTCGTCACCGATGATGTTGCGGCGGCGCAGCGAGGTGATCACGGCGAACGCGCCGAGGTTCATGAAGGTGTACACCAGCAGGTAAATCAGGATCCCCATGATGCCGGTCGAGTTCGTCTGGCCATCGCTGGCAACCAGGCCGAGCAGCATGTAGCCGACGTGCGCGATGGACGAGTAGGCCAGCAGACGCTTCAGATTGGTCTGCGTCATGGCCGCGAGGTTGCCGCCGGTCATGGTGGCAATAGAGACGAAGATCAGCAGCGGCACATACATCGAGCGCAGCGGATAAAGTCCGAACAAGAAGATGCGCAGCAGCAGCGCCCAGCCCGCGGACTTCACGGCCACAGACATGAAGCCGGTAATGCTGGTAGGCGCGCCTTCATAGGCGTCAGGCGCCCACTGATGGAACGGCACAGCCGCGATCTTGAAGAGTAAGCCCGTTGTCGTCGTCAGCAATGCGAAGATGACGATCGGATCGTTGGGACGGGTTGCGATGATCTGTTGCAGGCCTTGCGCAATCTTGCCCAAATTCGTGCTGCCGGTCAGTCCGTAGAAAAGCGAGAGGCCGTAGGCGAAGATTCCCGAGGAGAACGCGCCCAGCAGCAAATATTTCAGCGCAGCTTCGTTGGAGCGCCGGTCACGGCGCAGGAAGCCGACCAGCACGTAGGTCGAGATAGCCATCAGCTCCAGGCCGATGAACAGCAGCACGATGTCATAGCCGGCGGCCATGCACATCATGCCGACTACGGAGAACAGCAGCAGGGCGTAGAACTCGCCGTGGTTCTCCTGCTCGATTTCCAGATAGCGCACGGACATCAGCACCGCAATCGCGCCACCGGCGAGAAAGAGGTAGAAGAAATAGATAGCGAAGGGATCCATGAGCAGCGATCCCATGAAGCCGGTATTGGTAAATGCGAGATGCTGCCGCTGGGCAGCCTGGTAGACCCATTGCAGCCTGGCAACTGCAACCGCCGAAAATGCCAGACCGGCCAGTGCGGTAAAGGCGTTGACCCGCTTCCACTGCGCCGGCAGCATCAGGTCGATCATCAGGATGCCGAGCGCAAACAGGGTCAGCAGCAGCATCGGCAATGCCAGTATGTAGTCGGTGATCGAGAAATATTGCATCAGCGAGGTGGTCACGATGTAACTCCGCTCTTCGCCATTCGCCGTTCGCCGTTCGCCGGAGTTATTGGTGGCGTATTTCGCGTACGTCGAAGAGTCTGTAATAGTGCAGTCAGCATTTGACGGATGCTGATGACGGCTTTCGCCAGCGGGGAATAAGCCGATTCCGCCAAGAAGCCGAGATCTTTAGCCAATCTGAGATGATTCTGTAATTCACTGGCAGAGCCCATAGCGATCTGCACGTAACGTGCAAGCTCCACCTCGTTCCAACGACCGCAGCCCTCTGCCAGATTGGCGCCGATGGACCCGGCAGCGCGGCGAATCTGGGAAGTGAGTCCGAACATCTCCGATCGCGGAAATGCGGCGGTCGCCTCATACAAGCGCACCGTCAGCGCATGGGATTTCTGCCAAACCTCGAGTTCCTCGTAGTTCTTCATTGTCCGGGCTGTACGCCTGCGTGCCGCAGGGCGATATCACGCGTCTCTCGATTTTTGTCAGCGGCGCTTCGTTGTTCACCAGGCTCTTTGCTCGAATTCTTCGCGTCAACTTCCGGCGAATGGCCAATGGCGAATGGCGAATGGCGTTCTGCCGTGGTCTGAGGCTGCGCTGCCGCCGGCTGCGCCGCGACTACCGGCTTATTGGCGTTCAGTCCCGGATAATCCGGGCGAACCGTCGCGACCAGGTTATTGATCGGCGTCGAAAGAATCTGGAACAACGGCTTGGGATACAGCCCAATCCAGAAGGCAATCGCCACCAGCGGAATAAACGTCGCCAGCTCGCGCGGCGACAGATCCAGCAATTTCTCGTTCTTGGGATTGTTCACCTGCCCGAAGAAGACACGCTGATAGAGCCACAGCAGATACGCAGCGGCCAGAATCACGCCCGGCACCGCCCATGCGGCCCAAGCTTTATTCTCCATGAACGTGCCTTGCAGGATGGTGAACTCGCCGACAAAGCCGTTGAGTAGCGGCAGTCCCATCGACGACATAAACATGATCAGCGTGATGGTCGCGTAGATCGGCATGACGTTGGAGATGCCTCCGTACTCCGAGATCTCGCGTGTGTGCCGCCGCTCATAGAGAATGCCGACGATCAAGAACAGCGCGCCGGTGGAGATGCCGTGGTTGATCTGCTGGATCACCGAGCCGCTCAGGCCCAGCGGGCTCAGGGCGAAAATGCCGAGAGTGCAGAAACCAAGGTGGCTGACCGAGGAATACGCCACCAGCTTCTTCATGTCCTTCTGCATCAGCGAGACCAGCGCCCCGTAGATGATGCCGATCAGCGACAGCGTGATCATGAACTGCCGAACCCAGGGCGTCATGGCAACCGCCGGGAAGAACGGCAGCGAGAAGCGGATCAGGCCGTACGTTCCCATCTTCAGCAGAACGCCAGCCAGGATGACCGAGCCAGCCGTTGGCGCCTCGACGTGCGCGTCGGGCAGCCAGGTATGGAACGGGAACATCGGCACTTTGATCGCGAAGCCGACGAAGAAGGCGAAGAACAGCCAGATGGCCGCGTGCCCGCCGATCTTGGGCGCGGTGGCGTAGAGGTCGGGCAGATAGAAGGTGTACACGCCGGTCAGGGTGTGGTGATGGAAGTACAGGAACAGGATGGCTAGCAGCATCAGCACCGAGCCGAACAAGGTGTACAGGAAAAACTTGATCGCCGCATAAAGCTTGCGTGGGCCGCCCCAGATGCCGATCAGCAGATACATCGGCACCAGCATGGCCTCCCAGAAAACGAAGAAGAGGAACATGTCGTTGGCCATGAAGACGCCCAACATGCCGCTCTGGAGCACCAGGAACCAGATGTAGTATTCCTTGACGCGGTCCTGAATAGCGTTCCACGACGACAGGATGGAGATGGCGCCCAGCAGCGTGGTCAGCATGATCAGCAGAAACGAAATGCCGTCGATGCCGATAACGTAGCCCGCGCCGATGGTGGGAATCCAGCTGTTGGGCGTGCCTTCGACGAATTGGAAGCCGGCGCGGTCCTTCAGTGCCCAGAACCACGGAATCAACGGCAACGAGACCGCGAACCCAAGGAAAGCGAAGATGTTGGCAATCCAGCGGATCGCGTCCTTGCTTTCCTTGGGCACCAGCAGCAGGATTGCGGCTCCTACCAGCGGCGTAAATAAGACGATCGAAAGAATGTGGTTGTACATTTTTTATAGCTCTCAGCTGTCAGCTATCAGCCGTCAGCTTGTAAATCGCTCTTCGCTCTTCGCTTTTCGCTTTTCGCCAGAACACGTTCTCAACGTGTCATCCTGAGCGGAGGATCGCGTCTTTTGCGATCCGGAGTCGAGGGACCTGCTTTTATGCCGTCCCTACGGGACTCCAGCTCAAAAGGGGCACTCTACCCCGGGCTTCCGCCCGGGGGCTAACATCAGTTCCACCCTTCGGGCTCGGACATTCGTCATTCAAAGATCTTGATTAACTGCGGCATTCATGCCGTCAGTAAAACCCAATCGCAGTTACATCAAACTGATCCCTAGCCCCTAATCCCCGGCCCCTGCTGTTCACCACTTGACCACGTAATAGCAAACAAATCCCACCAGCCCGGCGACCATCACCAGCGCGTACCATTGCACCAGACCCCATTGCACCAAGCGCACGGGATATGAGGCCAGTCGGGTCACAATCCCGACTCCATTTACAAACAGGCCGTCGATGATCCACTTGTCCCACAGCACGGACAGATTGCCGGTCATGCGCGTGGTCCAGCCCGCGCCGTTAACGGTTCCGTCAATCACGTTGGCGTCAAACTTCCACGATGCCTCGCCCAGTCCCATCACACCCAGCCGCACCTTCCCGATCTTGGCGCGGCCGGTGAAGACCCAGTCGTAGATTTCGTCCACATACCACTTGCGGAAGAGCGTCTTGTAGAAGCGCGGCGCGATTTCGTTGATCGGCTCCTTGAAGCCTTTGTCGGCATTCTTGTAGGCCCGCTGCGCCAGCCACCAGCCGACCACTGCCGCGCCGACTGACGCGAACATCAGCGTGTACTCCATGGGATCGGTATGCTCTGCTTCTTTCTCGCCCGCTGCCACCTGCGCAGCTTTTCCGCCCTGTTCGAGCACGCCCGCTTCCTGCGCGAATACCGGCTCCAGAAACTTCTCGAAGCGATTCGATCCGCCCAGGCTGTGCGGCAATCCCAGCCAGCCCGCACCCAGCGAGCAAATCGCCAGGATCACCAGCGGCACGGTCATCGTCTTGGGCGACTCGTGAATGTGGTGCTCGACTTCGTGGCTCATGCGCGGCTTGCCAAAGAATGTCAGGTAGATCAGCCGGAACATGTAGAACGAGGTCATCAGCGCCGTGAGAAACGCGATGTACCACAAGTAGCGATACGCGCCGCCTTCGCGCGACCACGTCTCCCACAGGATGGCATCCTTCGAGAAAAATCCCGCGAAGCCCGGAATTCCGGCGATGGCCAGCGTCGCGATCAGCATGGTGCCGAAGGTGGTCTTGATTTTGCCGTGCAGCGCGCCCATGTGCTGCATCTCTTGCTGGCCGCTCATGGCGTGGATCACCGAGCCGGCTCCGAGGAACAGCAGCGCCTTGAAGAACGCGTGGGTGAAGACGTGAAAGACTCCGGCAGCGAATGCGCCAACGCCGAGCGCCAGAAACATGTATCCCAGTTGCGAGACGGTGGAATACGCCAGCACGCGCTTGATGTCGTTCTGCACCAGTCCGATCGACGCCGCGAAAATCGCGGTCAGCGCGCCGATGATGGCGACCGTCTTCATCGCGTTCGGCGCAAGTACGAACAGCGCATTGGAGCGCGCTACCATGTAGACGCCGGCGGTCACCATCGTCGCCGCGTGGATCAGAGCAGAGACCGGCGTGGGACCTTCCATCGCGTCCGGCAGCCAGACATACAGCGGGAATTGCGCCGACTTGCCGCAAGCGCCGACGAACAGCAGCAGGCACGCGGCTGTGATCACGGGATCGCCGATGTGAAATTGTCCGCTGCGCGCCAGCAGGTTGACCTTGGTGTACTGCATCGAGCCGAAGTACCAGGCGATGGTGAACATGCCAAGGATGAATCCGGCATCACCAATGCGATTCACAATGAAGGCCTTGTTCGCAGCGGTCGAGGCCGAATGGCGCTGGAAGTAGAAGCCGATCAGCAGGTACGAACACAGGCCCACGCCCTCCCAGCCAACGAACATCAGCGCGTAGTTGTTGGCGAGGATCAGCGTCAGCATGGAAAACATGAACAGATTCATGTAGCCGAAGAAGCGGTAGTAGCCGCCTTCGTGGCCCATGTAGCCCATCGAATAAATGTGGATGAGCATGCCCACGCCGGTGACGAAGAGCAGCCAGATCGAGGACAGCGGATCTAGCAGGAAGCCGGCATCGGTACGGAATTGGGCCGTTCCGCCGTGCGTGGGGTAGGACAGCGAGTCGGTGCCCGTGCCGAGCCACGTGAACATCACCTTCTCGAAGGGCTTGCCGGGATGCTCGGCGGAGTATCCGGTGTATTGCCATACCGCGAGGCACGCCCACACGAACGCCAGCACCACCACGCCGACGCAGACGCCGTTCACCGCGGATTTCGACAGCCTGCGTCCGAAGAAGAACATGCAAGCTGCGCCGAGCGCGGGAAACAGCGGAATGATCCAGATGTGGTCAAGAAAGAACATTGTTAGCTCTCAGCCGTCAGCTATCAGCCGTCAGTAAAATCGCAATTCGCTCTTCGCCCTTCGCTTTTCGCCAGACGCAACAACATGTGTCATCCTGAGCGGAGGATCGCCGCTTTTGCGATCCGGAGTCGAAGGACCCCTATCGTTAGAAAGAACACTCAGTTGCCTGCGCATCCCAACTGACAACTGACCACTAGCCACTGACCACTGGTTCCTCACCACTTCAACAAATCCACCTCGTCCACATTCACCGTCTCCTTATTGCGGAAGAAGGCGATGATGATGCCCAGCCCGACCGCGGCTTCGGCAGCGGCGTCGGTGATGACGAAGATGGCGAACACCTGCCCGTGCAATCCGTAGAGCCGCGAGAACGCCACCAGGTTCAGGTTCACGGCGTTCAGGATCAGCTCAATCGACATCAGGATGATGATCACGTTGCGGCGCGTCAGCACGCCGATGGTGCCGATGATGAACAGCCCCGCCGCAACAACCAGGTAATGCAGTGTGGTGATCTCAGTCATAAATAGCACTTAGCAATTAGCAATTGGCAATTAGCCAAATCAAAACCTTGTCATCCTGAGCGGAGGTGCGCGTCTTTTGCGCACCGGAGTCGAAGGACCCCTACAACAACCAATCCGCCCCTGTTGTGCCGTCCCTGAAGGGGCTCGGTTCTTATTTCAACCTACCCAGCACTCCGCTTCGCTCCGTGCTAGGCTGAAGCTGATTCCGTCCCACTTCGTGGGACTCTGCCGTTTGCCGAATCGAAGCTGATTCTCAAACACGAATGGCGCCAGTTCGATCAACCGACTTTCAATCCTTCCAGTCCCTAATCCCTGGCCCCTAGCCCCTTGATCTGACAACTGACCACTGGTCACTAGCCACTGCCTTTCAAATCCTCTTCTTCGCCATCACCACCGCGCCCACGATGGCCACCAGCAGCAGCAGCGAGGCAATCTCGAACGGCAGCATGTACTGTCCGTACAGAGCCAGGCCGATCTGCTGCGTGTTGTCGCCCTCGAGCCCGCGATAGCCCTGGTAGAACACCGATGGAAACGTTCCTCGGCCCGCGCGATAGACGAACAACAGCAGAGCGCCCAGCGCGATCGACGCGATCAGTCCCACCAGCCATTGCTTGTTGAACTGATACTCGCGGATGTTCCGCTCCAGGTTGATCAACATGATGACGAAGAGGAACAGCACCACAATGCCGCCGGCGTAGAGCACGATCTGCACCGCAGCGACGAAGGGCGCGTACAGCATCAGGTAGAAGCCGGCCAGGGACAACAGGGTCACGATAAGCGCGAGCGCGGCGTGCACCGGATTGCGCCGCGTGATCACCGCAATCGCCGAGACGATGGCCATGATCGCCAGAAAGTAGAAGAAGAATGTTGTGGCAATAGGTGTCATAAAAGCAGCAATTAGCAATCAGCTGTCAGCTATCAGCCGTCGGCTGTCAGCCAGACCTTTTCGCGTGTCGCGGCCCTCGCTGACGGCTGACAGCTGAGGGCTGACGGCTTATTTCACGTACCTCACCGGCTCCTGGCCGCGCTCCAGCGCCGCCTGGTCCAGCACCATGCCTTCGCGGCTGTAGAGCGCCATCTCGTAATCCTGGGTCAGCTCCAGCGCGTCGGTCGAGCAGGCCTCGGCGCACAGGCCGCAGAACATGCAGCGGCTCAGGTCGTAGGTGTAAGAGATCGGCTCCTTGCGCTTGGTCACCGGGTTGCGCTCGCCCTTCACCACGATCAACTGCTCCGGGCAAGCCAGCGCGCACAGGTTGCAGACGATGCACATCGACGTGCCGCTCTCGGGATCGACCTTCAGCCGCGGCTGGCCGCGAAAGCGCTCGAAGATCACCGGACGCTCCAGCGGATACTGCTCTGTAATTGCTTCACTTGGAGCCTGATAGTTAAAGGTAACCTTCAGGCCCTTGATCAGGTCGACCAGAAACATTTTGCGTAGCAGCGGTTTCAGACTCACGGCAGCACCCCCAGGATCGATGACGAGATTTGCGGCAGCAGCCCCCAAAGCGCAGTTGCGATCAGGACGCCGAGCCCAGTCGGAAGCAATATCTTCCAGCCAACCTTCATGAGCTGGTCGAAGCGATAGCGCGGAAACGTTCCGCGATACCAGATGTACAGATACATGAAGAATGCGACTTTAACGACGAACCAGTAGATGTCCTGCACCCGCTCGCGCACGCCGGGAACGATCAACAGCAACCCAACGAAGCCCAGCAGGAATCCGAAGATCGCGAGACCAGTGGTCTGGATCTTCATCTGCGGAATTTTCGGCATGCGCACGGCGCCCAGCAGACAGAGCCCAGCGAGCACGAAGAACGTCAGCGCCGGAAAGAGCGAGAACGCCATGTCCCAGGTCGATCCGCCCAGCCATGTTGGGAACGGCCGCATCCAGCCGCCGAGCCACAACGTGACTGCGATCGACGAGACTGCCAGCATCGCCGCGTATTCCGCCAGGAAGAAAAGCGACCAGCGGAAACCGCTGTACTCGGTGTGGAAGCCGGCGACCAGTTCCGACTCAGCTTCGGGCAAATCGAATGGCGCGCGATTGGTTTCGGCGACCATCGCGATGGCGAAGATTGCGAACGCCAGAAATCCCAGCGGGAAGAATTTGAAGATGAACCAGGTGTGCTGCGAGGCCTGCGACTCGACAATGCCGATCATGCTCAGTGTACCCGTGCCGGTTTGCAGGCTGGTCATGAGCACGGCGCAGACGATCGCCAGGCCCATCGCAATTTCATACGAGACCATCTGGGCGCTCGAACGCAGCGAGCCCATCAGCGGGTAATGCGAATTCGACGACCAGCCCGCCATGATGATGCCCAGCACGCCCAGCGACGAAATGCCCAGCATGAACAGGATCCCAATGTTCATGTCGGTGACGGCGTGCTCGCGGCCGAAGGGCACGACCAGGAACGTGGTGAATGCGGTCATCGTGACCACGACCGGTGCGCTCCAGAACACCAGCTTGTCGGCGTCCTGCGGGATGATGTCTTCCTTGATGAGCAGCTTCAGCGCGTCGGCGAAGGGCTGCAGCAGGCCGTGAGGGCCCACGCGCATGGGGCCGATGCGGACCTGCATGTGCGCGAGGATCTTGCGCTCCAGCCAGTTCATGGAGATCACGGCCAGCGAAATTCCGACGGTGATGATGAGGATGTAGATGGTCGCCCAGAACATGCTGCCGGCTTCGCCCGGGGTGGCGTTGGAGCCGAGATACTTTGTGATGGCGTCAAACATTAGCGGTCCACCTCGCCCAACACGATGTCGAGCGTGCCGATGACGGCGACCACATCTGCCACCAGCAGGCCGCGCACCATCTTGTCGAGGGCTTGTAGATTCACGAATGACGGCGGCCGCACGCGCACTCGATAGGGCTGCAACGATCCATCGCTTACGATGAAATATCCCAGCTCGCCCTTGGGCGCTTCGATGGAGTGATAGACCTCGCCCACCGGCGGCTTCAACACCTTGGGAATCTTGGCCATGATCGGACCTTGCGGCAGGCCTTCGACCGCCTGGCGGATGATGCGCACCGACTGGCGCATCTCCTCGATGCGCACCAGGTACCGGTCGTAGGTGTCGCCGTTGACGCCGGTCGGAATCTCGAAATCGAAGTTCTTGTAGCACTCGTAGGGCTGCGCCTTACGCAGGTCCCACTTCACGCCGGCGGCGCGGAGCACCGGACCGGTAACGCCCAGCGCGATGCAATCTTCCGGATTCAGAATGCCGACACCCTTGGTGCGCCGCACCCAGATGCGATTTGTTGTCAGCAGCTCTTCGTATTCGTCGAGCTTGGGCAGAAACGCGTCGCAGAATTTCAGGCAATCCTGCTCGAAGCCGTCATACGTCTCGTAGATGCAGCCGCCGATGCGGAACGCGTGCGTGGTCAGGCGCGCGCCGCAATATTTCTCGAAGATCTTCAGGATCTCTTCGCGATCGCGGAAGCAGTAGAACAGCGGCGTCAGCGCGCCTATGTCGAGGGCGTGCGTGCCCAGCCACACCTGGTGACTGGCGATGCGGCACAGCTCGGTGAGGATCACGCGAATGTACTGCGCGCGCGGCGGCGCTTCCACGTTCTGTAGCTTCTCGACCGCCTCGCAATAGCCCAGCCCGTTGGAGACCGCGGCGACGTAGTCCATGCGATCGACGTAGGGGTTGAACATCGCGTAGGTGCGGTTCTCGGCTATCTTTTCCACGCCGCGATGCAGGTAGCCGATGACGCACTCGGTGCCCAGAACTTTTTCGCCGTCGAGCTTGAGGATGACGCGCAGCACGCCGTGAGTCGACGGATGCTGCGGGCCCATGTTGAGGACGAGCTCGGTCGTATCCAGGAAAGTCTGGTCCTTGGTATCAAGGTCGAGATAATCCACAGCCCCCGGGCCGCTCTGGCCGGGCTTCGCGTGGCGATAATCGGTTTCTAGATCCTTCATTGTCCACTCTCGATGCCCAGGTTAATCTGCACCCACTCCTGGTCCTGCTGGAGAATCGGGTAATCCTTGCGCAGCGGATAACCTTTCCAGCCATCGGGCAGCAGGATTCGTTTCAGGTCGGGGTGGCCATCGAACGAGATGCCGAACATGTCAAAGACCTCGCGCTCCAGCCAGTTGGCCGTCTCCCAAATGCCGACCGCGCTGCGCAGCGTCTCGCCGTCCTTGATCTGCGTCTTGATGCGCACCCGCTCGTTGTGCTTGAACGAGTACAGGATGTAAATGATGTCGAACTGCGCCTCCCGCTTGGGATAATGCACCGAGGTGATGTCCACGCAGTAGTCGAAGAGCTGGTCGTTCCTCATGCGCAGCAGAATTTCGTAGACGATCGAGCTGTCCACCACGAGATACTTCTGGCCGACGTAGGTGCTGGCTTCCCGGATGCCCGAGCCGTATTGGCTCCTCAGACTGCGGACCAGCTCCGAATCCCATGGCTCCGGCTTGGGACCCTCCGGCTTCGCCGGGGGCTTCGCGGCGGTTGCGGCGGGTTTCGCGGCGGCAGGCGTAGCCGCTGGCTTTTCGCCTGGTGCAGGCGCGGCGGGCTTGGCCGGATCAGCGGGCCTGGCGGTGGCGACTTCTGGCTTTGCCACGGAAGCAGCCGCTTGTGTTGGCGATGGTACGGATGTCTCTGCGGGCGCTGGCTTCGCGCTCACCGGAGCGGATGCGCCAGGCTGCCCGGGCAACCCCGGCTCAGCGGCTGCCGGGGGCTTCGATTCAGGCAAGACTGGATTCGGCTCTTTGGTTTCCTCAGGCATATCTCTTGCTGTATCCACCCCTGCTCAGTGCACTTCTATTTGTAGCAGCCTACAGCGGTTATCTTCTTGTACGGAGGTCACGACAGGCTGTGATGTCGATCACATTGTGACGCAAACTCGCAACACTGGCGGAAACGTACCGCGGGGCTGGAGCCCTGATTCAAGAGGCGACCGCGAACGCGGCGTTGAAAGCCTGCCCTGAGCGCAGTCGAAGGGCGCCGCACCACCCGGGCGATGCCGCTACACCCATTCCAGCGCGCCCTTCTTCCAGATCCAGATGTATCCCACGATCAGGATGCCGAGGAAGATCATCATCTCCAGCAACCCGAAGAGGCCGAGCAGCTTGAACTGCACCGCCCACGGGAACAGGAAGATGGTCTCCACGTCAAAGACCACAAACAGAATGGCCACAATGTAGAAGCGCACGGTGTAGCGGCCACGCGCGTTATCGAAGGGCGTGATGCCGCATTCGTAGGGCATCAGCTTGGTCTTGAACGGGTTCTTGGGACGGATGAGGGCGCAAAGGGCAACCGTCCCGGCAGCGACGAGGAAGGCAACCAGCGCGAAGATGAAGATAGGAACGTAATTCTGCGGCATAAGTAAATTGTCTCTCAGATCGCGGCCTGGCGCGACGTATTAGCCGCCGCGAGGCGCGACCGGGTTATGAAGAACGCGCCAATATACCTCTGTTCGGAGCCCGATTCAATGACATGCGTCACAAAATCGCCTCTTCGCTGTTCACTTTTCGCTCTTCGCCGGAGCTAAGCTCTCAGCTGTCAGCTCTCAGCCGTCAGCTATCGGCCATCAATTCTCGTGCTTCATGGTTTGTCATCACGGGCGAAGCGCTTCTCCCAAATCGAAAAATGATACGCTAATTGGCCGCATTCCTTTCTCTTGGTGAAGATGAGGAATCGCTGCTCCCAATCGTCTATGAAGATGGCGAAAGTTCGCGAGCCCCGCTGGCCGGCATTCGTCGCCATGCTGGCCAACGGCCTCATCTTCCTGGCCTTGCCGGAACGGTTTTCGGTGGGCCCCCGCTGGCTGTTATTTGCGGTTATTTTTGTCCTGCTGATCCCGATCATCTTCAGCTATCGGCTCGGGCGCTACAGCGTGACGCGGACTCTCACCTTCGTTGCCTTGGCGGCTATCACGCTGGCCTTAGCCGGATCCTTGGGACTGCTGATTCAAGGTCTGCCAAGCCACAAAGATCCGCCCAGAACGCTCCTGATTTCGGCTGTCTTGCTCTGGTTCACCAATGTCCTGGTATTCGCCTTGTGGTACTGGAAGCTGGATGCCGGCGGTCCCATGGGGCGGGAGCAGACGGACGCCAAGAGCGGGTTTCTGTTCCCTCAGATGATGGGACATCCGGAGGAAGATCCATCGTGGTCTCCCATGTTTCTGGATTATCTTTTTCTGGCATTCAACACCAGCACCGCGTTCTCGCCCACGGACACTGCGGTCCTGGCGCGCTGGGCCAAGGTGCTGATGATGTTGCAGTCTCTGATATCGCTATCGACCATTGCACTGCTGGCGGCACGTGCGGTGAATATTCTGTGAGCATACAATTCCCTTTCACGGGAGGGCGTGCCGGTGAAAATCGCAATTCGAGTCGCGGTCCTGGTGTTGGGAGCGGCGCTGTTGTTCTTTGGTTGGCACAAGGCGCACAATGAGCCGATTCCGGGGCAGAATCCCGGCAACACCAGCGCGATCAGCTCGTCCGAAGTCCTGGTGGTGATCGGCGGATTTGTCGCCCTGATGGCGTTTCTGCCGTCGTCGCAGACCTTGGGCCGCTGGATGTCGTTGAAGCGCCGCAAAGCGCCTCCGCCCGCTCATTTTCGCCGGCGTCACCGCAGTTGAGGAAGGCTTACGGGAACAACGCCAGGGATGTTCCGGCCCGCGCCGTCGAGAACAGGACACCTACCCTCGCGCCAGTTGCTCCGGTTTTCGGCATATAGTAACGTCTCTTGATTGCCTGTTATGGCCGCGCGACCAGTGCGTCCCAATTTTGACGAGGAGAAGCACATGAAGAAAATCGTGTTCTTGACGTTATTTGTGGCGGCAACTCTTCTGTTGACCCTAACCTTGGCATCGGCAACCGGTGCAAAGGCGCCGGCGGCTCCCGTGGCTTCCCCAGCGAACGCCGCGGCCACAGCCGTGTTCGAGGGACCCCCTCCACGACATCCGCGCGTGCATGACGCGATAGAAGCCATGCGAAACGCCCGGGGACTTCTGCAACACGCTGAGGGTGAGTTCCATGGCCACCGGGAAAAAGCTATCGAGCATCTGGACCAGGCTATCCACGAAGCCGAGCTCTGCGAGCACGAACCGTAGGTCCGGCGGACGGTTGACGCCTAACTTCGGCCCAGGCGCAACCGCGCCAATCAGTCTGCCTCTGGTTTGGTAGCGATTCGCCCAGCGTGCGGCCGAACGAAATCTGCGATCGCCAAATGTATAATCGTGGTTCTCACCATCGTCCATGAATGATCCGGCCCATTCCGCGCCTCCGAGCGACGAAGATCTCCAGCTCAACATCGGCGAACTCATGAAGCTCTTGCCGCATCGCTATCCCATGCTGCTGCTGGATCGCGTGGTCGAGATGGTCCGCACCAAGCGCATCGTCGCCATCAAGAATGTCACCATCAACGAGCCTTTTTTTAGCGGACATTTTCCTGAGTATCCCATTATGCCGGGGGTGCTGATCGTGGAAGCCATGGCGCAGGCCGGCGCGGCGCTGCTGTTTACCGAAGTTCCGGAGCGCGAGGACAAGCTGCTGGTCTTCACCGGAATTGAGCGCGCGCGCTTTCGCCGCCCGGTTACGCCCGGCGATCAGCTGCGTATCGAGGTCGATGTCCTCGCCTTTCGCGGAACTGCCGGCCGCCTGCAAGGCAAGGCGTACGTCGATGGCAAACTCGCCTGCGAGGCGGTTGTCACCTGCCGCCTGCTCGATCGCATGCCCAAACGAAATGCCGGGACCGCGCAGCCTGAACCGGCAGAGCACGTCTCATCACCGCAAGCATGAGCATCCATCCGACGGCGATTGTCGATCCTTCCGCAAAGGTTCCCGCGTCCTGCAACATCGGGCCGTACTGCATCGTACACGCCGGGGTTGAGCTGGGTGAGCACTGCGAGCTGGTGGCGAATGTGGTGCTCGGCGGCCCCAGCCGCTTCGGCAGCGACAACAAGATCTATCCCTTCGCCGCGCTTGGCATGGACCCGCAGGACATTACTTATGCGGGCGAGCCTACGCGCCTTGAGGTCGGCGACCACAACGTCATCCGCGAATATGTCACCATCACCCGCGGGACAGCGAAGGGCGGCGGCGTCACGCGCGTCGGCAGCTATACGCTCATCATGGCGTACGCACACGTCGGCCACGACTGCGTTATCGGCGATCATTCCATGCTGATCAACGCAGCCACCCTCGCCGGACACGTCACCGTCGAGGAGTGGGCCGTGGTGGGCGCGCTCTGCCCGGTGCATCAGTATGTGCGCATCGGCGCGCACGCCTACATTGGGGGAGGGACGACCATTACCCAGGATGTGCTGCCGTACTCCATGACCAGCGCCGAACGCGACACGCACGCTTACATGCTGAACAAAGTGGGCCTGCAACGGCGTGGATTCTCGCCCGAGCGCATCGCAGCGCTGCATCATGCTTTTAAGGTGCTGTTGGCCTCGAAGCTCAACACCTCGCAGGCGGTGGAAAAGCTGCGCTCTGAAGGCGCGCAGGGCGCGGACGTGGAAGCGCTGCTGAAGTTCATCGAGAGTTCGCAGCGGGGGATAATTAAGTAGTGGCCAGGGGCTGGGGGTTAGGGTCTAGGGAATACAAGCGCATACGCCAGCAATGAGCGCCGTAGGCGCGACATAAGTTAGCCCAGCGCTTCAGCGCTGGGTGGGCGACATTATTTGGGACGCGAGTGCCGCAGGCACGGCACTCAAGCGCAGAGAATCACGACACTGACAAATGGACGATCTGCCCCAAAGAATCGGATTGATCGCCGGCAACGGCAAATTCCCGCTGCTGGTCCTCGACGCTGCGCGCTCGAGGGGCCTGCAAGTCGTCGTCGCCGCGATCAAGGAAGAAACCCTTCCCGAAATCGAGCAGCACGGCGCGTCGGCGGTTTACTGGCTTTCTCTCGGCGAACTCTCCAACCTCATCGAAACCTTCAAGCAGGAAAACATTACCCGCGCCATCATGGCCGGCCAGGTCAAGCACAGGCAGATCTTCAGCAGCATCAAGCCGGACTGGCGGCTGGCCAAGCTGTTGCTCTCGCTCACCACGCGCAACACCGACTCGCTGATCGGCGCGGTCAGCAAGGTGCTGGCCGACGAAGGCATCACGCTGATGAACTCGACCGAGCTGCTGGAACCGATGCTCGCCACCGAGGGTGCGCTGACACCGCGCGCGCCCAACGACTCCGAGCGGACGAACATCACCTACGGGCACGCCGTTGCCGATCACCTGTCGCGCTTTGACATCGGGCAGACGGTCGTCATCGCTGAGGCGGCTTGCATTGCGGTGGAAGCGATGGAGGGTACGGATGCGACGATCCTGCGCGCCGGCGAAATCATGAAGTCACCTGCGCTGGGCAAGGAGCCTTCAACCTTGAGCCGCGCGCTGACCGTCGTGAAGGTTGCCAAGCCGAATCAGGACATGCGCTTCGATGTGCCGGTGGTGGGACTGCGCACCATCGAGACCATGAAGCAGGCCGGCGCAACTTGCCTGGCGCTGGATGCCGGCCGCTGCCTGCTGCTGGACAAAGAAGCTATGCTCGCCGCCGCCAACGAAGCGGGCATTTGCATCATCGCCGAGACGCCGGTTCACCACATCCCGCACCACGGTGACTAGCTTGACTGCTCCTGAAAGACAAGGCGAAGGCTGCTCACCGCGCGTATTCCTCTCCACTGCTGGGCCCGATGATGAACAGGAGTTTCTCGCCTCCGTCGTTCGCAGCCAGAGTCTGCATCGGCCCTGGGTTTTTCCTCCCAGTACCCATGACGAATACCAGCAATACCTGGAGCGGATTGGCAGCGGACGGACCATCCCCTTCATGGTTCGACGCAGCTCTGACCGGCAACTCGCAGGCGTCATCAACGTAAGCGAACCGGTGATGGGAGTCTTCCAAAGCGCCTATCTTGGCTTCTATGCGTTTGCCGGATTCGAGCGACAGGGCTACATGACGAAAGGATTGGCCCTCGTTATTGACCGAGCCTTCGACGTGCTCGGTTTTCATCGCCTGGAGGCGAATATTCAGCCAGGCAACGTTGCTTCAAGCGCGCTGGTTCCGCGATTAGGCTTTCGCAAGGAAGGATTCTCGCCCCGCTACCTACTGATCGGCGGTGCCTGGCGCGATCACGATCGCTGGGCCATTCTGGGCGATGAGTGGCCCTCTTGTCGCCAGCGCCTTTTTGCCTCCTGGCGCGCCGATGGGTGACAATCCCAGAATGCCTTCTAGCAGCGACGCTTTCCGCGTTGGAGTTGTCGGCTGCGGCGCCTTCGGACGCAATCACGCGCGCGTGTATCGCGAGCTCCAGGCTGATCCGGCACAGAACGTCCAATTCGCCGGCGTCGCGGACCTTGATTACGATCGCGCGCAGGCCGTCGCCAGAGAGTTTGGCACGCAGGCTTTTCCTTCGCTCGATGAGCTCATCGCAGCCGGTGTGCAAGCGGCATCGGTGGCTGTTCCCACCGTTTCTCATCTCGAAGTTGCGCGCCGATTGATGGAAGGCGGCGTTGATGTTCTGATCGAAAAGCCGCTGGCCACCACGGTCGCCGAAGCCGATGAGCTGATCGCACTTGCCCAACGGCATGGCCGCATCGCCCAGGCCGGACACCTGGAGCGATTCAATCCGGCGGTGCGCGCGACCGTCCCTCTGCTGACCCAACCTATGTTCTTCGAGGTCCACCGGCTCAGCGTATTCACGCCGCGTTCGCTCGATGTGGACGTGATTCTGGACCTGATGATCCACGATCTGGACATTGTGCTGTCATTCGTGACGTCGCCGGTGAAGGAAATCCGAGCGGTAGGTTTGCCGATCCTGTCGCCAAAAATCGACATTGCGAATGTGCGCATGGAGTTCGAGTCGGGCTGTGTGGCTAACTTCACCGCCAGCCGGGTCAGCACCGAGCGCATCCGCAAGCTGCGCTTCTTTCAGCCGCATCAATATGTGTCGCTCGACTATTCGCGGCAGGACGTGCTCGTGCTCACGGTGAGCGAACCGAATCCCGACGTGGCTCTCGATCCCTTCAATCCGGCCAGCGTGGCCGCCAGCGCTTTTCCCGGCATCACACCGTTCAAGCCGAAGGTGGAGCAGCAGGAGCCGCTGCGCGCGGAGCTGAGCAGCTTCCTGCGCGCGGTGCGCCAGCGCTCCACGCCGGAGGTGACGCTGCAAGATGGCAGGCGGGCGCTGGCCGTGGCGATGCAGATCGTCGACGCCACCGCCGAGCACAGCCGGCGAGCCAAATTAATGGAATTGACTCGGGAGTGAAAGCTGTCCTACGCTCTTGGGATCAGCCATGCTGGAAGAACTGGTGACCATCACAAAGTTCCTGAGCCTGGGCGAAGCCAAGCTGGCGCAAGGCAAGCTGGTTTCCGCCGGCATCTCCGCCTTTGTGTGTGACGAGAACATGCACGCCATGAACTGGCACATGGGCATGGCGCTGGGCGGCATCCGCTTGCAAGTGCCTGACAGCCAGGTGGTGCGCGCGCTGGAGGTGCTGGAGGACTTCGACCCGGAAGACTCCGAGGCGCTGCCAGCGGAAGATGGCGATGATGACGAGATGGAAGAGGTCGCCTGCTGCCCGGAGTGCGAGTCGCTGGAGATCCGCGAAGTGGCCAGCACCGACTCGCGCCAGATCGCGCTGTGGTCGTCGGCCATTCCACTTCCCGAACCGCCGACCCAGGTCAGCCGCCGCTGGAAATGCCTGATGTGCGGCTACCAGTGGCGGGACGCGGAAGAATAGTTGCTAAGGCGGGCCGGATGCGCCGGATGCGCCGGTTCGCCTCCGTCTTTTGGACGCGAACTTGGGGCACCAGGCATCGGGCTATGGCCGGATTTTCATTAAGGCGCAGGTTTGCATTTCGGGACTGTTTGTCCGACCTCCATGGGATAACATCCATATTGGCATGTAGCCGGACAACCCGTGGTGCAGGATTTACCGTCCCATATCTCGCCCCTCAGACAAGGGGGGTGAGAGGCGCAACCAGGCCACAACGGTTCGCATTGCGATAGGTAGGCGTTCCAAGAGCATTCCTTTGGGCATTTGGCTTGCGTACCTCCATTGGTGATCGCATCCTGGTAGCTGCCACTTTGCAAGTTTGCTAACTGCTGGGAGTAGGGCTGTCCGGCTCCTTTGGCGGCCTGGATTGTGCAATGAGCAAGGGCCACGCCGCATACTGCCTTGGGATCAACCGTATACGGGCTTTGTCCCTGAATTGCGTTAGCAGCCGATCCGACCCCAGCATCGACAAATGTCTGAGTATGATCTTTCTTGGCTCGGAAGCCCATCTGCAAGTAGGCAATGACGTACTCAGTTAGTTGAGCGCTGTAGTCGTTGTCACCGGTATAGCTTGTGTCTCCTGAAACATTAGGCCATGAGATTCGGTCGTCAATAGCTAACTTGAACGCCCTCGTGTACGCGGGAAAGCCGCTGCACGGTGAACCCTCACAAAAGTCATCGAAAAACTTGATAAACATTGCCACTTCCGCGTCGTAACCGGAGGGGTTTTGGGCCTTGTTATCGAAGCGGTTTTTCTGCGCCGTGGCCGCGAGGAGTAGATTGGAGTTGTTTTGCTCGGTCCCAACTGCCTTCATGATCTCGTAGTCGAACCCGTTAGGGAACGGACTGCGGTCGTCGGCCCACCAATCTGTGGGCCAGCCCGGCGAGACCAAGCCCGTAGAAATGTTAATCGCTTCGTGCAAGGTAAGCAGGTATCCGTAGAAACCGGGTATCGCCGTATTGTTGACCGGATCATTAACTACGTTGTAAAAGGCGTCACCCGTCACTGTGTTGCAGTAAGAAACGCCTGGAAAGTCACAGCCGGTGTGGGCCCCGCCGGTGTGCTGGGTGACTTCGATGACGAAACGTTGGTTGGGCGGCTTTACCGGGAACAGCGACTGCAGTTTCGCGATCACCGTGTCGCTATACGCATAGAACGGGCCATTAAAGAAGGTTGCGTAGTGGGCACCATAGAAGTTGGCATCGATGCACCATTCCGACAGTTTGGATTGGTACACCATGACGTAGTCTACAGAGCCAGTTCCGGCGTAATTTGGAGCCATGCCGCAGTCGCCAACAATGCCGGGCGGCTGGCTTTGGCAAACGGAAAGCATCGAGAGGACAATAAGAGCGTACAGTGCCACCGAAGCAAGGCGCGGTTTCATGGGGAGCCCTCCTTTAAGTCTCAGTCGGCATTCGACTCCCCACAAGACACTAAGTCAACGTTTTTTTCTGCGCCGCCCTTTCCGTGGACATTCCGGTTCCAGCCCCGGTAAGGGCTAGCTGCTTCTCTTCACCGGCGATTGGCTCATCACGAAACGCAGCGCCTTCCAGCCGCAAGAGGAAAGCCTTCACCGGCAGCCCGCCGCCGTAACCGCCCAAATATGATCCCGCGGCGAGCACGCGGTGGCAGGGAACGATGATGGCGACGGGATTGTAATGATTCGCCTGGCCCACGGCGCGAAAGCCGTTGGGGCAGCCCACGGCGCGGGCGATCTGGGCGTAAGAGCGGGTTTCGCCGTACGGAATCCTCAGCAGTTCCCGCCAGCAACGCAGGCGAAACTCGGTGCCTCGAAGATCGAGCTCGAGATCGAAGTTGCGGCGCTTGCCGGCAAAATATTCTTCCAGTTGTTTGCGGACATGGCGCGTGCGGGTTTCCGACTCCTGCCACGCGACTTGCCGGCCGTTGATTCCTCGCGGCAGCCCGCGATCAAATTCCAAGACTACCAGCGCCGACTCCGATACTCCGATCAGCAGCGGCCCGACAGGCGAGGGCATTCGCGAGTGGTACAGCGTTTCCATGGTCGTCTCCACAAACTTCAACCCTTACCGCGAGCACCAGTCACATGCATGGGACAGATCGCAAAACGGTTCATCCCAGCGCGGACCGAAGGATCGCCTTCACCGAACTGGCGGGCTTCGTTCTCGTCGGCGACCTCAAGGATTGCCACACCAAAAGCCCCTTCCGGCGCCATCACCGGCCCATAGAGAAGAAGCTTGCCCGCATCAAACTGCTGCTGGAAATAATCGCTGTGCTTGTCCATCAACTCCCGCTCTTCGCCGGTAATGTCATGAGGAAAAGTCGGACGAGGCGGAATCAGTTTGAAATAGTAATGATGTTTATCCATGGCTATAAGATGATACTGCAGCGGGAGATTCTAATACTTCACTGCCCCTGGCAGTCAGGAATGCGTGCTGACGCTAGAACCTGTCATTAACTTTATCCCTTTTCATGCTGTGGGATAAGATTCACAGCAGGCTCCAGGTTCGAAGCCGCTGGGTTGCAAGCAATCAAAACTTATCGGAGGAACTTATGCGTGCAGCACTCGCTATTCTGTCCGCAGTAGTTTTGCTCATGGTGTCCACGGCGATTGTGACCGCCTCTGGAGCGGAGGCTGAGGCCAATCAGGCCGAGATCAATAAGAACGTGGTGCGACGTGCATTCCGGGCGCTTGAGCAGGGCGACCTGACGACGCTGAACGAAGTTTATGACCCGAAGGGGCCAATCCATACCCCGCAGGGCAAGACCGTTTTGCAGGGCGGCCCTTACACGGATTTGAAAGGGTCATGCGGTATGTGCGCCGCATTGAATCCCCGTAAAATCACCATAGATCTGATTCTTGCCGAAGGCGATCTCGTGACCGTAAGGTCGACATGGACTGGGAAGTATACCGGTACGTACAGGGGAACGCCGGTCACGGGAAAAGATGTCGAAGTCATCTATACGAACGTGTACCGCATTGTCGGAGGTAGGATCGTCGAGAATTGGGTTGGGGCGGATCGACTCGCTTTGGCAGAGCAGCTTGGGATGAAGCTAGCCCCGGCGGCCACGCCCTGAGAAGGCTGATCACGGCATCATTGCGGTTGAACGTAAACCGGATTGTTGGGCGAGGGTGGTTCGTAGTCCTGGCCATACTTGTTCTTGTGTGCGATCGAAGCAGGCTTGGCTACTTCCAGGCGGATGGTGCCCAGGGAGCGGGAGCTGTCGCTGACCTCGACTTCGCGCGATAACGCTTGCAGCGTCGCGGGCAGAGAGCTCTCATTCCACACGTGAAGCATGTAGCGGCCGGCAGGGACATCGGGAATCGTGAAGTCGCCTTGCTTATTGGTGGTTGCGAAGTACGGACTGCCGAGCACGACCACCACCGCGCTCATTTCCGGGTGAATGTTGCAGAAGATGAACGAGATTCCTTCGCGGTCGAAGTGCACGGTACGCGAAGTGCCCGCCTCGTAGAGTCCGAGGTCGAAGCGCTTGCCGTTAAACAGCGAAAAGACGTTGTGGAACCAGGGATCGCGATTGGGGAAATCGACGGTCGAGCCTCGTGTCACCACCAGCAGGTGGGGCTCGAAGGTCTTGTTCTTTTGGGCCAGCACGGCATGCATTGGTGCAACCGGCGCGGACCCGGCGGGCGTAGCGATGGGCGCCAGCCAGACGACAGTCGTCGCAGCCGGCGATGGGGTTGCGCCACCTGCAAGAGCTACCTTGCCCGTGATGGTCACGTCCTGGGCGCGGCAGATTCCTCCGGCAGCCAGGCAACATGCGATTGCCAGCAGCCGGGCCCATGGGCTTGCGATCCTCATCCGAGTTCTCAGAATAATACCCCCAGCGACATGTTGACTTGGCCGGCCTCGTAGCTGTTGTCGTAAATGGTAAAGGTGCGCAGGCGGCGATACTCCATCGACAACAGCAGGTCAGAACGCGGCCGGTAGATTACGTTGCCGAAGGCGCCGCGGTTCGCAGTCAAGAAAGGTGCAGCGTAGCTGTTGACCTGGTCGCCGAAGTAACGGACGTCGGCGGCAAAGGGGCTGTCCTGCCCGAAGGCGCCGTTGAACTCCAGCTTCGGGGTCGCACGAAACTTCAGTTGTCCCCAGCCGCCAACGACATTCAACGGAGCAACTTCAGTGCTCGCGCTAGAGAGCATTCCATTGAAGAGAATGCTGCGTCCGAGCGCTCCTCCCAGACCGCCGATGGCCGCTCCGCGATAAAATTCGCTGCTCAGGGCGAATCGCCGGCCCAGCGGCAGATTGAGGTCCATGGTGCCCGCCCATCCGTTGACGATCCGGTCATAGTCCCAGTTTTGGCGGCTGTAATATCCGCCGGCGCCGAGGGTGAAGGTCTGGCCAAAGAACGGGTGCGAGTACGCGACACGCGCCGCATAGCCGGGCTGTCGCGATTGCTCCCCGGCAGTCGGAGTGCGATACCAGGTGTAGTTACCATCGCCCGGTAGTTCTCCGGTCAAGGGATCAAGAAACGCGCCTTGGAGCGTCACCGTAGAATCGCCGGTGAGGGTGAAACGATGCTCGACGCGAAGTTGCGGCGTCCAGGCCCAGAGATTGCCCGCGTAGGAAAGCGGCGGAACGATGAGCGAGGCAAACGAAGTGGGGCTAAGCGGTGAGAGGAACAACTGGTCCTGGCCGGCGATGACCGATGTGGTCTTCCAGTCAAGACGAACTGTGGCAGTGCGCAACTGCACCAGGCCGTCATTCACGCCGTTGTTCGTACCCGGGAGTCCGCCGCCGAAATCGAAGTTGATGTTGGCGCTGGTGTGCGCGCCCCAGATGTCCGGGCCGAAAGCCTCGAGACCAATGATGGATTGCCGCAGCGTCCCGCCCACCGAGCCTGACGGGGTACCGGGATAAGGCTGCGCGGCCCAGGTGGGCACGTCCTGGTTATCCACCGTACCGCTGTTGCCAAACAGATTGAACAGCACGATCCCCGACAGCCGAACCCTGTACTTGGAAGCGCTTTCTACTTTGGTCTGGTATTGGTCGTCGATCTTTCCGGAGAGCAGTTGCTGCTCTTCCTCAACGTGATCGAGGCGCTGCTGCAATGGCGCGCCGGTGGAAGCAGCGTAGGCCGGCGACTGCTCATTGACGGTTGCATTCCCGGCAGCGAGGATACCGGCGCTGGGCCGCGCTTCCAGTTCCTCGCGCAGACGCGTGATCTCGGCACGGCTGGCAACCGTCTGCTGCTGGAGCTGTAGAACCATGTCTTTCAGCTCGCGGACCTGGCCCTGCAACTCCTGCAAGGCGGCGCTGTCGCTGCTGGGCTGCAGCTGAGTCTGCGCGGCACACGAGCACGCCATTAGCACCGCAAGCGAGAGCACACGCAATGACGCAGCTAAAGCTGCGCCCCTCACGATCTGATTGCGGCGGAAGAGTACGGAACAGCAGAAATCATTCATGTCGCACCTCTCTGCAACCAAGTTACTTGGGCCCTCAGAAGTAGCGAACAAATACCTTCAGGCGGTGAAAGTTTGCGAAGCGTCGGCCAAGCGGCCATTGATCACGGCCGTTTTCTGCTTGCAAAGCCGCGGCAATATGATTTCCATCACTGTGCGTCCTGGGACAGAGCTCTCCAAGTACAGGCCGCCATTGTGGTCCTGCACAATCTTCTGCGCGATAGTGAGGCCCAGTCCCGTGCCGTTTTCCTTGCCGTGGCTGACGAAGGGGTCGAACAGCTTATCGCGGATGGAGAATTCTACTCCCGGACCGTCGTCGGTCACCTGAATTCTCAAGTCGCCGTTGTGGTCCGCGACGGTGACGCCAACGTGGCCTCCGCAGGCTTGCGCGGCCTGGCAAGCGTTGAGCAACAGGTTGTAGAAGACGCGTTCCATCTTGCGGGGATCGAACTGCGCGTTGTGCAGGCCGGGAGACTCGATGGCAACAAGGATGCCTTGAAATTGGCGATGCGCGCGCACCAGTTCGATGGCGCGGCTGATGGTCCTTTCCACCGGGGTTTCGGTCACGCTGAGGGACTCGGCGGGACGCGACAGCTCCAGCAGGGAGTCGACCAAATCCGTCAGCCGGTTCACGGCGACCCGGATTTCCAGGTAGAGCTCTTCGCGCTGCTGCGGGCTCAAGTCAGCGTCCGCCAGAAATTCGGCATTGGCTAGCACCGCGGTAAGGGGATGCCTCAAGTCATGCGAAATGGAGCTGGCCATTCTGCCGATGGTGGCCAGGCGCTCGGAGTCGAGCAGGCGCTGCTGGGCCTGGCGCAGGCCGTCGCGCATTCGGGAGAAGGCTTCGGTGAGCTCGGCCACCTCGCTGACCGCAGGGGCCTGCAAGGGATAGCCAAAATCTCCGCCGCCCAGCGCCCGTACGCCGTCCACCAGTTTCTCCAGCGGCCGGGTGAAGGTACCGGCGATGAGGTATACCAGCAGGCTGCCGCCGAGAACCGCTCCCAGCCCGACCGCCAATAACAAATGACGAAGATGGTTCAGGAAGGCGGTAGCCTGGTCATAGGACTTCATGACGATGATGGTTATTTGCGGCGATTCGTCCGGATCCAGGGTCAACGCCGAAACCACAAAACTCTCGTTCCCGAGTTTCCAATTCGCCGGTCCAGCCGGGGACGGAGTAGCCGCCAGTTGTGACTTCAATTCCCTGCTCTGTTCGGGATTCAGCGTGCTGACAACCACCGTATCGCCACTGAGGATTGCCACCTGGCTGGCGGCTACCTGGCCCACCTGGCGAGCCACGGCTGCGTTCATTTCGTAACCCACAGCCACCACGCCGAGCACAGCGTTGTCCGAGCGTGGGCCAAAGTAGATTGGCGCCAGGACAACCTGGTAGAGATGTCCGCCGGCAAACCACCATTGCAGGGGCTCGTCCAGAGAGCTGCGACTGTCCAGCAGCCGCTGCGCTTGTTCGCGCGAAATGCCGGGAGACTTGGTGTGGAAGCCGACGAACTGATTGGCCGGGTCCAACAACGCAAAGAGATCGCCGCCTGAAAGGTGAAACATCTCGCGCGAGCCGTCCTGAATGGTGGGAGCGTGGTGCGAGGTCATGAGCGCCTTTAGGCTGGGAAGGTCGGCCATCAATTCGGCCAGGCGCGCCAGGTCCGCCTCGCGCTCGCGCTGGAGATTGCGAAAGGTCTCCACCGAATCGGCCAGATCGCTGCTCAGTCCGCCGCGGACATGATTGGCCACCGTGTGCTGGACAATCACCAGCGACACGGCGGTGAGGCTGGCGGAGGTCAGCAACATGGCGATGAGAAATTTGGTGCGCAGCCGTAATCTACCCATCGCCGTTTCCTTCATTGGCGTGATCACCGGACAAACTTATAGCCCGTCCCATGGACGGTACGGAAATGCACCGGATCGGTTGGGTCTTGTTCCAACTTCTGCCGCAGCCGCAGAATATGCGTATCGACGGTGCGTGTGGTGGGATAGTTGTGGTAGCCCCACACCTCGTTCAGCAGCTCGGTACGGGAGATGGCACGCTCCTGATTGTTCAGAAAGAAGCGCAGCATCTTGAATTCCTGTGGGGTAAGAGGAATAAGTTCTCCGCTGCGGTGCAGTTCCATCTTCGAGAAGTTCACCTCCACATCGTCAAAGCTGAACGCCTCCAACTTGTCGGATGCCTGGTTCAGACGGCGCACCGCCGCCCGCACCCGCGCCAGAAGCTCACGCGGGCTGAAAGGCTTGGTAACGTAGTCGTCAGCTCCCAGCTCCAGCAGTAGTACTTTGTCCAGGACATCGCTGGCCGCGCTCAAAACCAGAATTGGAACGTTGGAACTTTCGCGTTTGATTTCGCGGCAAAGGTCCTGGCCTGACTTGCCGGGCAATCGCAAGTCCAGAATCACCAGCCGAGGCATAGTTGCGCGGAAGGTTTCCATGGCCATCAAGCCATCGGAAGCAATGGACACATCGAATCCCGCAGATTCAAAGGTACGCCGCAAGGCGCGCTGCACCGCCGCGTCATCCTCGATGACCAGTATTTTCTCCATATTTGCCATTCGTTGGTGCCTTGATTACAGCTAATAACAGATCAAAGTGGCAGTCAACGGCCTGTTAACAAAACTGTGACAAATACAAGGAGAAGTTACATTTCCTGACGTGGGATGACGACTAGGGAGAGATCCTACAATATTCCCACCCCCTCATTCGTCTACAAATGTGGATGAGCGACGCAGCGAGCCTGGAGCGGATGGCACTCGAACAGGACCAGCGGATCTCCGAAGTGGTCAAGCGGGAGCGGTCCCGGCTGGGCAACTTCATCCGCCGGCGTGTGCCCGACCCGCGCGACGCCGAAGACATCCTTCAGGAAGTGTTCTACGAACTGGTGGAGGCGAACCGCCTGCTGATGCCGATCGACCACGTGACCGGCTGGCTGTTTCGCGTGGCACGGAATCGCATTATCGACCTGTTCCGCAAGCAGAAGCCGGAGAGCTTCAGTGATGCCGGCGTGCAGGACGAGGATGGCGAATTGTTGCGGTTGGAAGACTTGCTGCCTTCGCCCGACGCGGGGCCGGACGCTCTTTACGCCCGCGCAGTGCTGCTCGACGAACTGGAGGCTGCACTCGACGAGCTACCCGAGGAGCAGCGCGACGTCTTTGTCGCGCATGAGTTGGAAGGACTGAGCTTTAAGGAGATTGCGGCCGAGACCGGCGTCAGCGTGAATACGCTGCTCTCGCGCAAACGGTATGCGGTGCTTCATCTGCGCGAACGCTTGCAAAGCATTTACGACGAATTTACGAAAGCATGAGGGACATGAAGATGATAAGCAAATGGATCAGCAGAGGGCTCAAGGTGGTACTTGGAATCTTCATCATGGTGGTGATCATTGGCGCTCTTGGCGAGGCCGTGCTGCAACTGTGGAACTGGCTATTGCCATCGCTCTTCGGCTGGCGGCAGATCACTTACTGGGAGGCGATCGGCATTCTCGTTCTTTGCCGTATTCTCTTCGGCAAATTCGGCGGACGCCCGATGTGGCGCTCCAACTTTCGCCGGCGCATGGGCGAGCGCTGGGAGCACATGACGTCCGAGGAGCGCGAGAAATTCCGGCAGGGTATGCGAGGAAGGTGCGGTTTCGGTTCTCCGGCGAGCGAGACCAAGGCTTAATTTTGTGGGGAAAATAAGACCGCTGCGGCAGATCGCTATGACATAAATGAAAGACCCCGCCTGACTGCCCTACCCTTGTCGCCCGTCTTTGGCGACAGAGTGGGCAAAGGTTTTCCTGCTCCCATCCTGACCGCAAAGGCGGCGGACAAGAGCCTGCCCTGAGCGAAGCCGAGGGGATGGGAGCAGCCGCTTGGTTTCAATTTGGGAATCCATTACCAAAAAATATAATCGTTTTCCCTTTTTGGCTTGACCTTTGGTGATTCCGCGTTAATGTTCGTGGTGAAGGCGCACGATTTCTGATAGTCATTCCGCGCTCCAGCGTGCGCTTCGTTCGGCCATAAGAGCGCACGATTCTTGGCTCGCGTTCTGCGAAGCCCATGCGCCTGGTGAGTGGGCAAAGCTACGGTAGGAGAGATCGATCTGCCGCCGGCTCCCCGTCCCAGGTTGTTGAGCCCCGTACGACTCCAACTCTCCGTTCCTCTCGATCGTCTCGCGACGCAGTCGCACTACGGAGGATCCCCAATGATGAAGCTACAGACTTACTGCATCGTGTTCTTGTTTTGTGCCGTGGCGGTGATTCCCTCGCCTGCACAGGACAAGCTCGCCTTCACCACTCTGGTGAGTTTCAACGGGACTGACGGCAATACGCCCGCATATATGACTCTGATCCAGCACAACGATGGGAACTTTTACGGGACAACCGCTGGGGGCGGCGCCAACTCCAACGACATCTGTGACCTCTATAGCCCCGGCTGCGGCACAATCTTCAAAGTCACCCCGGCGGGCGCGCTGACCGCCCTGTACAGCTTTTGCTCGCTACCGAGTTGCGCGGACGGCGCAGTACCCTTAGGCGGGCTGGTGCTAGGCAGAGACGGGAACTTCTGGGGGGCAACGGCGATGGGGGCTAACCCCAATTGCACCCGTGGCTGTGGGACGGTCTTCAAAATCACCCTGTCGCACACACCAGGCGCGATGACCACGCTGCACAGCTTCGACGGCAGCGACGGCGCCCAGCCCAACGCCCCGCTGGTGCAAGCCACTGACGGGAACTTCTACGGCACGGCCTTCAGCGGCGGGGACTACGGCGCGGGCACGGTCTTCAAAATCACTCCCCAGGGCGCGCTGAGCACGGTGTACAGCTTCCAGGGATCTCCCACTGACGGCGCCAACCCTTTCGCCGGGCTGGCGCAAGACCCGACGAACGGTAACTTCTATGGGACAACCTACTTCGGCGGGGCTAATGGCGCTGGCACGGTCTTCCAAATCACCGCCGAGGGCGTGGAGCGCGTGCTCTACAGCTTCTGCTCTGAGCCGAACTGCGCTGACGGCGGCCAGCCTTACGCGGGGCTGGTGCTGGGCACGGACGGAGACTTCTACGGGACAACCTACTTCGGCGGAATATACAACGGCGTCTGTATGTATGGCTGTGGTACGGTCTTCAAAATCACCTCAAGTGGCACGTTGACCACGCTGCACAGCTTCCAGGGATATCCAACTGAGGGTTCCAACCCGGCCGCCGGACTGGTGCAGGCCACGGACGGAAACTTCTACGGCACGACTGCATATGGAGGGGGAGGGGCCAACGCCGACTATGGCACGGTCTTCAAAATTACCCCGGCGGGCTCGCTAACCACATTACACAGCTTTTGTATTACAGGCGTCTGCAATGACGGCATCGGACCCTTCGGGGGGCTGCTGCAGACTAGCTTCGGGCTCCTCTATGGCGCGACCGAGGGTGGTGGGGCCTATCAGGGCGGCACGATCTACAGCTTGCTCCCCTGAGGTGGGCGGGGCGCTGACCCTTCGGGGCGAATTACCGATTTTGGGAGTGCCCACCCTTCTCGCCCGCGCCGAGGGTCCCCAACAACCTCCGCCTTTGGAGTTGTTGGGGGCTAGAGAATGGCAAGGTTGCCCTGCTCCCACCCCAACTCGCGCAAAAGCGGCGCGAATCGGGGGCCCCGGTGAAGGCCAGCACCACCCGGCGTTTACGGCGTGACCTCGTAGACGACACCGCATCCGCCGCAGCCGGGCGAGCCGCCATCATAGGTGGTGCCGTAGACGACGCCATGGCTGTCCACGATCGGACCACCGTCAGCATTTGCCCCGTCGCTGCCGCCCGTGAAGTCGTGCAGGCTAGTAAAGGTCCAGCCGCTGCCGGCTGGCGCGAGCTTGAAGACGTTGCCCTGACCATAGGCGCCGTCGCCCCAGGTCGCACCGTAGAGATTGCCGGCACTGTCGCGGGCCAAGCCTCCAAAGGGTCCCGGTCCTGCTCCCGGCAGATCGTAAATCAGGGTGAACGTCCAGCTTCCACCTGAGGGAGTCAACTCAAAGACAGTCCCGCCGCCAGCGCTGTCGCTGCCGGCGGTGGCGCCGTAGAAATTACCAGCGCTGTCGGCGACCAATGCGCCGGAGGGTGCGGAGCCATCGCTGCCGTCGTGGAAGCTATAAATCGTGGTCTCGGTCCAGCCCGATCCGGAAGGCGACAGCTTATAAATGGTGCCGCAGCCGAAGCCGCCGCATCCCGGCAGCCCACCGGACATCGCCGCGCCGTAGAGGTTGCCGGCGGAATCGAAAATCAGTGGCGAGTCGGGATTCGCGCCATCGGCTCCGCCGGTGAAGGTATAGATGACCTGGTAGTTCCAGCCGCTAGCAGAGGGCGTCATCTCATATACCACGCCGTAGCCAGCGCCACCATTGACGTTGGCGCCGTACATATTCCCGTGGCTGTCGAAGATGACTCCGGATTGCGGATTGCCGCCGTCGCTTGTGCGGGTGAAGTTGTAAAGGTCGGTGGCGTTCCATGGGCACGATACGGTGCGGCAGAACTCAGCGGGCGGCTGCAGGTTCACAATCGTGCCCTCACCGTCGGTTCCTCCGCCGTTCATGGTGGCGTAAAGGGTGCCGTTGGGACCAATGGTCGGAGCGTCCCAGGGAAAGTCTCCCTTAGCACCACCGCCGACGTAGAACAGCTCGTTGTACACGAAGCCGGAGCCGGTGCGCGTCAGCTCATACACCGTGCCAGGAGCGTCATCACCACCCCAGGCGGTGGTTCCATAGAGGTTGCCGCGGCGATCGACGGTGACGCCGCCGATGGCGTGGGCTGAACTGCCATGGCCGCTGTAGGCGTAGACCACGCTGAAGGTTTGAGCTTGCAGCGGTTGAAGGCTGATGCTTGACGCGAAAAAGGCCAGTGCTGTGGTGAGCGTTCTGCGGACCATTCGTTCCATCGGTGCTCCACTGACAACCGGGAAATTGGCGACTGGCCAGCGCGACTTTTCGCCCGCAGCAGATTTGTGAACTCAAAAAGCGAAGTCACAGCTGGCCGTCTCGATACGGCGAAACGATACCGCCAAGTCGTGGTTAGGTTGTCACAGATTTGTCACCAAGATGCAAAAAGATGAGATGCGCCAGGCCACAAGCGCACCGCAGGATCGCAGTGCGCAGCAAAAAGGGTGCGTTGCTCGCGCACCCTCATCGCATTCATAACTGCTGGACGTTCTACTTCTGGCTCGCCTGGAAGCGGTGGTTGACTTCCGTCCAGTTGACCACGTTCCACCATTCCTTCAAGTAGTCGCCGCGGCGGTTCTGGTATTTCAGATAATAGGCGTGCTCCCAGACGTCATTGCCCATGATGGGATAGAAGTCCTGGCTCATGGGATTGTCCTGATTGGCCGAGCTGACGACTTGCAGCTTGCCGCCGTGGTCGCGCACCAGCCAAGCCCAACCGCTGCCGAACTGCTTCAGCCCAGCGTCGTTGAACTTCTCCTTGAAGGCGTTGAAGTCGCCGAAGGTGCTCTTGATGGCGGCGGCGATAGCGCCGGTCGGCTCGCCGCCGGCGTTGGGCGCCATGATCTTCCAGAACATGCTGTGATTGACATGGCCGCCGCCGTTGTTGCGCACGGCGTTGCGGATGGCTTCGGGAACGTTCTCCAGGCTGCGCAGCAGCTCTTCGGCGCTCAGCTTTTGCAGCTCCGGAGCCTTTTCCAGCGCGGCATTCAGGTTGGTGACGTAAGCCTGATGGTGCTTGTCGTGATGCAGGTGCATGGTTTGGGTGTCGATGTAAGGTTCAAGGGCAGAGTAGTCGTAGGGCAGCGGCGGAACTTCATGTGCCATTCGGTTTCTTCCTCCAGTTGGCTTGATGCTAAGAAATATTGCGAAGATTCAAACTGGGCGCGACCCACAGCGCGCCCGGCGCACCATTATAGTGCGTCGTGCGTTCCGCTGGTCGAGTTTGCTCATAGTTTCGGCTTTAACGGAAGGGATTCTCAATCCGCAACTCGCCGAATTGTTGCCCGTCGTGCATGTCTTCGCTGTAAAGTACGCTACAACCAGCTTCCAGCGCACCTGCCACGATGAGGGAGTCATACCAGGAAAGACGATAGCGGCTTCGCAGGTGGAGGCCCTCCGCGTAGAGGGCATGAGAAGAATGAACGGCCAATAAAGGACGAAAGACGGTCGCAAGGTACTGCTCCGCTTCGGCCAAAGTTATCGGCGGCGTGAAACGACGAAACGCTACATTGAAAAACTCCTGCACAACCTGATAGCTGACGACGCCATTGCGGGTTGCGATAGCTTTCCGAATGAGTTGCGTGGCGCGGCGCCCCTTGGCCGATGTGCTTGTGTCCAACGAATAGACAAACAGGTTGGTGTCCAGGAAGAATCTAGCGTTCATTCATTTCGTCCCGGCTGTAAGGACCGTGCGAGCGGACGTGACGCAGGCGTCTCATTAACCCATCGAACTCCCGCTCGTCGCCCGAGCGGGCAACAAACGTCTGAAGCCATTCGCGGAAGGCCGCGTTTAGCGTCTTGTGTTGTGAGCGGGCGATTAGCCGCGCCCTTTCGATCAGCTCCTCATCGGCGCTGAGGGTAATGTTCTTCATACGGCCATAGTGTACACGAAATTCGTGTATATGGGAAAAGGGAGTGTCCCGCCGATGCTCCCGTAACGAACCGCCGCTACTGCGTTCCGCCACCGCTGGTTTTGCCGTGCTCTGGGTCGAGCTCGGCGACGTTAGCCCGCGCTCCAACCAGCGCCTCCAGCCGAGACAACCTCTGCTCTAATTCGTTGATCTTCTGCTCCTGCGTCGTGATGACCTTGGCCTGCGCTGCGGCGCGGCGATACTGCTTCTGCACCTCGTTCAACAGCATGGTGCTCAGATACTGATAGCGCACCGAATACGGTTGGCCGTCATTGTCATAGGCGACGAGTTCGGGATAGACCTTCGCGACTTCTTCCGCGATCAGACCGTATTGAAGCGCCCGTTGGCCGTTGGCGTATTCAGGTTTGTAGAGGAAGGTCACCGGACGTAGCTTCATCAGCGCAGCGGTGCTGTCACCCATGTCGCGGACCTGCTCCTTGAAGCGGAGCGAAGAAGTCTGAGCTCCTAGTTGTCCATTTGAATTGATCTGCACCGGAACGCCCGCGACATTCACGCCGTAGATGCCCGCGATATATGTTGACGTCTGCCCGCAGGGCGGCGGCAGAGAGCCGCAGCCGCCGCTTTGGCTGGAGTAAGGAAGTCCGAGACGCATGGTGTTGGATTCGTTGTTGGTGGAGGCGCCAGAATTGCCGACGTAAATATCGTTGTTGCCGGTCATGTTATTCTCGCCGCCATATGCGCCAATCATGATGTCGGTGCTGCCCGTAGTGGTGTACCCTCCAGCGCCGGCTCCTATAAAGGTATTCAGCGAACCAGAGCTGATGTTGATACCAGACAAATGCCGTAAAAGGAATTAGCTCCTCCCGAGGTCAGGCTTTCGCCAGAATCGGCGCCCATGAAGGTGTTATCGTCTGTGCCTCCGCCGGTGTATACGCCGACCGCCGTAGTGGCCCCGTTTATGTACAGGGCACGCTGGTTACCGATGAAATAGCCGCCGGCGCTCACCATGTCGGTGACGTGAAGTGACCCGTTGACGTCAAGTGTAGCCTGGGGCGTTGTCGTTCCGATGCCAATACTTCCGTTCGCCTGATACATTACCGAACTGAGCAGATAGTTCGAGGTAGCCCAGATAGCAATGTAGTTCGCGGTTCCATCGCCGCCAATGATCGGGCCGGGCGGCGGGGCTGGAGAGCTGGTTCGTTCGAAATTGGTCGATGGGTTGTTAGTTGTCTGCTGGGCGGTGACAAGCGAAACCAGCAGGAAGATTGTCAGAGCGATAGCGATGCTGATTCGGTGCATAGGGCGCTCCTTTTCGCGGCGAGATTGTGCAGACGAGATGACCTGGGCCAGAGGGTTGAAATTCTGTACGCGCCTGGCAGCGCTGTCAATTCTCATTCCAAGCGACACTTGGATTTCAATCCAACAAATCGCCCGCCGGAGGCTGTCGCT
>Ga0181530_10000101_pt1:0-100000 | contig 102203 bp, 90 predicted proteins | sample PEATcosm2014_Bin_42_FD_119769 | JGI IMG/M metagenome (GOLD analysis project Ga0181530, IMG submission 119769) | Peatland microbial communities from MTU Mesocosm Facility, Houghton, MI, USA - PEATcosm2014_Bin10_60_metaG | ecosystem: Environmental > Terrestrial > Soil > Wetlands > Peat... | reverse complement strand
CCCGCCGAATTGGGCAATTTTGCGCGAAATCCCAATTAATGCATATCTCTGGCGTTTATAAAAAAGATGCGTGTTGACGTTGCTCGTTTTGAACGCTGGAACGTCCAACCCCACTAACGTCCAGTGCGTCCAGCATCTTCAACCAAGGGCTTTCTTGGATCTTAAACAAATCAAACAGATCATTGACTTGATGAAGCGCTCGGAGCTCACCGAGTTCGCGGTCGAGGAGGAGGGTTTCAAGCTTAAGATCCGGCGCGGCGCCAACGGCCTGCCGGTGGTGTCGACGGCAAAGGGATCCAATCCCCCGTTTGTCCCGGCTGACTATAATTCGGCGCCCCCCATGCCGGTTCCCGCCCCGATCCCGGCGTCGCCGCTGGCCGCGCCCGCCGACGAGCCCGGGGTCACCTACGTCAAGTCGCCCATGGTCGGCACGTTTTACAGATCTCCGTCACCCGAGAGCAAACCGTTCGTGGATGTCGGCTCGAAGATCGAGGATAACTCTCTGGTCTGCATTATCGAGGCGATGAAGATCATGAACGAGATCCAGGCTGAAACCAAGGGCACGGTTGTCGAGATCCTGGTCGAGAACGGCCAGCCCGTCGAGTACGGCCAGCGGCTCTTCAAGTTGAGGCAGAACTGACAGAAGCCTCCCACTGCCGCTGATTCCGACCAGGAGGCGCCTCCCGGCGTGAATCGGTTGGTCAAACGTTGACCCGATGATCCAAAAAATCCTCATCGCCAACCGCGGTGAAATCGCCCTCCGAATCGTCCGCGCATGCCGCGAACTCGGCATCAAGACGCTCGCGGTCTATTCCGAGGCGGATGTCCAGTCTCTCCACGTGCAGCTCGCCGACGAGGCCATATGCATCGGCGGCCCGCGCAGCGCGGACAGCTACCTGAGGGCGGACAGGATCATTAGCGCGGCTGAGATCGCCGACGTGGACGCCATCCATCCAGGGTACGGCTTCCTTGCTGAGAACGCGAAGTTCGCCGAGCAGTGCGAGTCCTGCAACATCAAGTTCATCGGGCCCAAGTCGAAGTCCATCAAGCTGATGGGAGACAAGGCGATCGCCAGGGAAACCGTCAGGAAGGCGCATGTGAACACCGTGCCGGGAAGTGACGGGCCAATCGAGTCCGAGGGAGAGGCGGTCAAGGTCGCGCGCAAGATCGGCTACCCCGTCATCATCAAGGCGGTCGCCGGCGGGGGCGGGCGCGGGATGCGCATCGCCCACAACGACGTATCGTTCGCCAAGGAATACCACGTCGCCCGCAACGAGGCGGAAAAGGCGTTCGGGGACGGGAGGGTGTACCTGGAACGGTACATCGAGCGCCCCCGGCACATCGAATTCCAGATCCTGGCGGACAGCCACGGCAAGGTGATCCACCTCGGCGAGAGGGACTGCTCGGTCCAGCGCCGCCACCAGAAGCTGATCGAGGAGGCCCCGTCGCCGTTCTTCACCGCAGACCTGCGCAAGAAGATGGGCAAGGCCGCCGTACGCGCGGCCGAGGCGGCCGAGTACGAGAACGCCGGCACGATCGAATTCCTCGTGGACCCCAAGGGCAATTTCTACTTCATCGAGATGAACACCCGGATCCAGGTGGAGCACGGCGTCACCGAGGAGGTGACCGGCATCGACCTGATAAAGGAGCAGATACGCATCGCCAACGGCGACGAGCTCGATCTGGACCAGGGCGACGTCACATTCTCAAAGCATGCAATCGAATGCCGGATCAACGCGGAGGATCCGGCGTCAAACTTCGCGCCGTGCCCCGGCACGATCGGGCTTTACTACCCGCCCGGCGGACCTGGCGTCCGGATCGACAGCCACATTTACAGCGGCTACGTCATCCCGCCCTACTATGACTCGCTGATAGGGAAGCTCATCTGCTTCGGCCCAACCCGGAAGGCCGCGCTCGAGCGGGCCTATCGGGCCCTCAGCGAGTACCTCATCCGGGGAATAAAGACGACGATCCCCCTCCACAAGGCGATCATGGCCGACCCCCTGTTCATCGAGGGCAAGGCGACGACGGCCTACATGGAGGAGTTCCTCACGCGGACGACTCCGGACCTGTTCTCCTGACGCCCTGCAGGGGCGGGCGGCGCAGGCAGGCGTCGCACCATTCGCCAAGGACCCTTGAGTCGAATGACCAGCCCGGCGCCGCCGCGGCAAACGCGCCCCTTACGGCCCCGATCTCGGCCGCGAGGATCCCGCTCATCTCAAGGACGCCGCCCGCGGAGACCGCCGCGGCAAGCTCGCGGGAATGCCGGACAAGGACGTCCGACTGGATGTTCGCAAGGACCAGGCCGGCCTTGCCGCCCGCCAGTCCCTGGGCGAGGGATGCCGTCGAGAAGCGGACCCTGCCCGACAGCCTGTTGAACTCCGCGTTCTCGCGGCTTATCCGCACCGCCTGCGCGTCGCTGTCGAATCCCGACACGTCCCTGAATCCGAGCAGGGCCGCGGAGAGGGCGAGGATTCCTGAGCCGCAGCCGGCATCGACGACCCGGATGTCCCCATGCGCGGCCGCCCCGCCGGCGATGCCAGCCTCGAATTCGACCAACCTTTCGATGCAGAGCCGCGTCGTCTCGTGGTTGCCCGTACCGAACGCCATTCCGGGGTCGAGCCAGAGCACGGAATGCCCGGCGGGGAGCCGGAACGCATCCCGCTCCCAGACGGGGACCCAGTGGAGCCTACCGAATGACCACGCCTTGAAATGCCCCCTGTAGCTTTTCGCCCAGTCCTCGTCCGGCAGCAGCCGCGGGCGCGGTCTGCCGAGGGGCGCCACCGGGAGGGCCGCGCGAAGCTCCGCCCAGCGCGACCGGGCCTCGGCCTCGGCGCGGAAGATTCCCACGACCCAGGCCCGCCCGGCAACCGCATCCTCGAGAAGGATCCATCCGCCGGAGCTGGACTCGAGCAGCGCAAGCTCCGTCTCCTCGGCGGCGCCCGCCGGGACCTCCGCCCTGATCTCCCAAGCCTCCATTGGATTCAGCCCGGCGGCCGGGCCCCGCCCAGGCGCGTTATCACCTCGGGCAGAAGGGCATGCTCGGCCGCGTGCACCTTGGCCTCGAGCGACTCCAGGGTCTCCCCCGGCTCGATCCTAACGGCCGCCTGGTCGATTATCGGGCCGCCGTCGACGTCTGCCGTGACGTAATGGACCGTGCAGCCCGTGACCCTGACTCCCCGCCGCCACGCCTGCCCGATCGCGTCGAGCCCGGGAAAGCTGGGAAGGAGGCTGGGATGCAGGTTGATGATCCGTCCAGCGAACGCGCCAAGGAACGCCGGCTTGAGGACGCGCATGAAGCCCGCGAGCACGACCAGCTCGGGCGTCGCGCCCGACACGGCCGCGATGAACCTGGCCTCGCCCTCCCCCTCGAGCTTGGTCCTGAAAGGCGCGGGATCGACAAATCTGGACGGCACCGCGAACCGCGGGCCCAGCCTGAGGATCGGGGCGTCGGCCACGTCCGAGAATATCGCCACGACGCGGGCGGCGCCGAGGTGGCCGGCCTCCTGGGCGAGGAGGATGGCCTCGGCGTTGGAGCCGCGTCCCGAGCCGAGGATGACAACGCGCATGCTGCCCTTCAGACCGACCCGGCGGCCTTGATCCGCCGGACGAGCCCGGTCGTGCTGAACCCGCGCAGATACGGGAGGAAGACGATCCTTGAGCCGGCCGCCTCGAGCGCCGCCCGTTCCGAAGGATCCAGCCTGGCGAGCGTGTAATCGCCCGCCTTGCAGTAGACGTCGGGCTTGAGCGCGGCGATCTCCCGGGCGAGGCGCCTGCCCCTGAAGATCACGATCCCGTCCACGGACCGGAGCTGGGCCAGCGCGTAGGCCCGCGAGCGCTCGTCCATGATCGGCCGGCGCGGCCCCTTCAGCCTTCTTGTGCTCCGGTCGGAATTCAGGGCCACGAAGAGCTTGCCCTTCCTGCCCGCAAGCCTCCGTGCCGCGTCCAGGAAGGAGGCGTGCCCGGGGTGGAGGAGGTCGAAGACGCCGTTCGTCAGCACGAGCGTGCCGCCGGCGCGCGCGAGCCTCCTGCGGGCCGCGACCGCCCTCTTGAGCGACAAGAGCCGGGGATTTGCGGGCGTGGGCGAGGATGCGGGCACTTCAGAAGAACTTCTTCGCCTTCTCGAAGAACTTGCGCGACGTGGGTTCATGCGCGTCCCCGCTCACGCGCGCGAACTCCTCGAGTATCCTGCGCTGCTCGGGGCCGAGCGTCGTCGGGACCTCGACGTGCACCCGGACAAGCTGGTCGCCATGGCGCCCGCCGCGCAGCGACGGCATCCCGCGGTCGCGCAGCCGGAACGTCGTCCCGCTCTGCGTTCCGGGCGGGATCTTCAGGCTCGCCTTGCCGGATAGCGTCGGCACCTCGATCGAGCCGCCGAGCGTCGCGAGCGTGAACTTAATCGGGATCTCGCAGAAGAGGTCGTCGCCCTGGCGCTCGAATAGCTCGTGCTCCTTCACGGTGAGCACGATGTACAGGTCCCCCGGCGCACCGCCGGCGGAGCCCGCCTCGCCGTTACCCGCCGAGCGCAGGCGCGAACCCGTGTCGACTCCCGGCGGGATCCGCACATTGAGCTTCGCCGTCCTCGCGACCCTGCCCTCCCCGCGGCAGGTGGAGCACGGCTTCTCGATCTTCACGCCCGCGCCCCCGCAGGTCGGGCAGGTCTGCGTGAACACGATGATCCCCCCCGAGCGCCGGACTTGGCCGGCGCCCCTGCACGTCGGGCACGTCACGCGCTTGGAGCCCGGCTCCGCTCCGGACCCGTTGCAGTGCTCGCACCTGGTGAGCTTGCGGAAGGAGATCTCCCTCTCGACGCCCCTCGCGGCCTCCTCGAGGGTGATCTCCAGGTCGTAGCGCAGATCGGAGCCGTCGCGGCTGCTGTCGCGCCCCCCGCCGCCGAACATCTCGTCAAAGATCCCGCCGCCCCCTCCCCCCTGCCCGAAGACCTCGCGGAAGATGTCGAACGGGTCGTGGAATCCGCCCGCCCCGCGCGCGCCCGCGCCCTGGAAGGCGGCGTGCCCGAAGCGGTCGTATGCCGCCCGCTTCTCCGGGTCCTTCAGCGCCTCATAGGCCTCCGAGACCTTCTTGAACATCTCCTCGGCCTCCTTGTTGCCAGGGTTCTTGTCCGGATGATACTGGACCGCCTTCTTGCGGTACGCCTTCTTCAGCTCCTCTTCCGTCGCATTCCTCGAGACGCCGAGAAGGTCGTAGTAATCCTCTTTGGCCATGCGTCAGCCCGCCTTCCCCTCTGTCGGTTTGCCGCTCGAAACGATGACCGAGGCCGGGCGCAGCAGGCGCCCGTTGAGGACGTAGCCCATTCGCACGACCTTGACGACGTGCTCGGCCGCCACGTCCGCGCTCGGCTGGTGGGAGATCGCCTCGTGCTGGTGCGGGTCGAAGGGCTGGCCGAGCGGATTGATCTCGCTCAGCCCGTGCGCAGCGAGCGCGGCCTTGAGCTGCTGCTGCAGGAGATCCACGCCTCCGACGAGACCCTTCAGGTCGGCCTTAGTCTCCCTGGCCGAGGCGAGCCCGAGGGCGAGGTTGTCGAGGGCCGGCAGAAGGTCCTCGAGAAGCCGCGACGTCGCGAACAGCCGCAGCTCCTCCTTCTCGCGCACCGTCCGGCGGCGGAAGTTCTCAAGGTCGGCCGCGGCCCGCAGATAGCGGTCGCGGTTGTCGGCCGCCTCCTTCTTCGCCGCCGCAAGCTGCTCGGCCGTGGGCGCCTCCGCGTGCAGCGGCACCGCCGCCGCGACCGCGGCCTGCTGCGGCTCGGCGGCCGGGCCGCCCTTGGCGCCTGTGGTTTCGGGGCTGTTCATGGCAAAGGGGGAAATTCAACTACTGCTTCGGCTATTGTTCAAGTTTCTGAAGCAGTCCCTTGAATAGTTTCCCGGCCTTCTTCCCGGTCTCCTTGACCTCGTCCTTGATGAGCGCCGCATCCCCGACCGCCGAGGCCAGCGCGCTGCCAAAATCGCCGGGAAGCAGCCGCGCGGCATCGTGATTCTGGAGAAAGCCGCGAAGGCTCCTCACGACCCCGGGAACAAGGAGCTGTTTCGGATCGCTGATGTTCGCATAGGTCTGGTCGATGCGCAGGTCGTAGGTCCTCTCTTCGGGGTTCGTCCCCGAGTAGTCGGCGACCACGAGCTGCTCGAGGCGCAGGCGCAGGCTCTTGACAAGGTAGCCGGCCGGCTTCCCGGGCGCCGGGGGCGCCGCCTCCGCGGCCTGGCCGCCCCGCTTGAACGCGGCCATGAAATCGCCCGCGTTCGTCTTGCCGTCGTGGCGCCGCATGAGGACGACTCGCCCGATGTCCACGTCGAGGCTGCTGACCACGACCCGGCCCGACAGCACCCACGAGAACACGTTCACGTCCGCATGGAGCTCGCGCATCTCGACAAAGTCGGGCCTCGGATACCCGGGCGGGTTGCTCGCGACGAGCCCCCGGACGACCACGCGGCCCGTGAAGGGGTTGGCGGCCAGGACCGCGACGCGGACATCAAAACCCGTGACGGCGCGCAGCTCGTGCTCCACGACCGTCGGCAGCAGGACCATCCACACGAGCGCGGCCAGCGCGAGCACCCCGCCGAGAAAGAGGCAAGCCTTGGCCATCCCTCTCACGTGAAGTTCTCGGTCACGAGGACGATCGCGAGCTCGGCAGCACCGAACTCCGCGTCCGCCGACCACGGGATGAGCATGTTGTCTCCCTGCGGGAACGACCTTGCCCCCGACTTCACGGCGCCCGCCACCACGCTCAGGATCCGGGGCTGGTCGCCCGCAGGGAACCGCAGCGACTCGCCCTTGCCGAGGAGCACGCGCCGGATGGTGAACTCGTCGCAGGATGCGATCGTGCCGGAGGTGGGGGCGGCCCTGACGAGATCGGGCGGCCCCTCGTCCCAAAGGATCGAGCGCAGCGACTCCTCGACGTGAAGCTGGCGCGGCCTGCCGTCAAGCCCCGCGCGCCCCCAGTCGTAGATCCGGTAGGTCGTGTCGGAGTTCTGCTGGATCTCGAGGATGAGGTTGCCCGCGTCGATCGCGTGGACCTGCCCGCTTCGCACGAGGATCGAGTCCCCCGAGGCGACCGAGACCTTGTTCACGCACTCCTCCGCGGTGCCCGTGGCGATCGCCTTGGCGAACTTCGCCTGCTTCACACCCGGCTTGAGGCCGACAAAAAGGGACGCGCCGGGCACCGACTGCGCAACGTACCAATTCTCGGTCTTGGACTCGCCCCCGAGGGACGCCGCCACCGACGCGGGGGGATGTACCTGCAGGCTCAGCCGTTCCGAGCAATCCAGCCACTTGACGAGCAATGGGAACCGCGCGGACGGACTCCATCCGGGCCCCATGATCTTGTCCGCGTGGCGCTCGATTATGTCGCGCAGGCTGGTCCCGCTGAAGGGCCCTCCCGTCACGAGTGACTGGGCCTCCGGCCTGTCGACAATCTCCCAGCTTTCCCCGATCGGAGGCCCCGGCGGCAGTTCGCGGCCGAAGAACGAGTGAAGCCTGCGCCCGCCCCACACGCGTTCCTGGTAAAGAGGCTGGAATTGAAGGACTTCTTGCATGTCGGGGTATATCGAGTTGATTGCAAAAAAGGTACGGGAGGGATTTACAATCGCCCCCCCCGGCTGCTATCGTCCAATCGGCGAATCACTGCGCCTTGAAGCACAGATGCCCAAACTAGATAGTTCAAATCCAAACGGAGGTCCGTACTACCAAGGCCCACGGTACCGTCCGAACTGGATGGCTGCGATACTCTCTTTCGTGGCTGGGACATATCTTTCGGCGGCGCTGATCAGCTATGACCCGAGCCAGGTGACATTTCGCTCCACCTCGCCGGCTTTGACGAACTGGGTCGGCTGGGTGGGCGCGGACACGGTCTGGGTGCTCCTCTATTCGGTCGGCGCCAGCACGATGCTCCTTCCCTTCGCGCTGCTTTGGATGGCATACGTCGCGATCCGGAATTCGCGCCACCTGGTGGCGACCCGCGTCACGGCGATCGTGATAGGGATCGTGTCGCTGTCGGGGCTCCTGGCGATGTTCGAGAGCTACAAGGAGAATGACCGCTTCCCGAGGGCCTTGGGGGGGCTGACCGGCCAGCTGATCTACCAGAAGCTGCTTGCGGACGCTCTCGGGCCGTTCGGCACGGGGCTCTTCCTGGGCGCGGTCTACTGCTTCGCGTTCCTTTTCGTCGCCACGAGGGACATCGGCTCCGACGTGGAGAAGATGCTGACAAACTTCTCGCAGTGGAAGGCCGAGCGCGCGAGGGGCAAGGCGGCCCTCGAGGAGGACAAGGCCAAGCGCAGGGAGGAGCGCGCGAAGCGGAGGGCCGCTCTGGTTGCGCCCCTGCCCGAGCTGCCCCCGCAGCACGTCGGCCCGCTCACTTCAAGGAAGGTGTTTGCGACCAAGCCGGTAGACGACACCCTTACGAGGGCGATCGCCAGGATTCCCACTGCGCCTCCGATGGAGACGTCGCCGGCGCCGAAGGTCGAGGCGAGGCCTCTCGTCGCCAAGGAGCCGGTCGCGAAGTTCGAGCTCAAGATCGTCAAGCCGGAGGAGCCGAAGAAGGCCAGGGTCATACTCCCGCAGACGTCCGATGCGAACTACGAGTTTCCGCCGCTCAGTCTGCTTAAGGAACAGCCGAAGCCGCCGGCGGGCAGCACCGACGAGGAGCACCAGCACAACGCGGCGACGCTGCTCCGGATCCTGAGCGAGTTCGGCGTCGAAGTGAAGATCGGCGAGATCCACGTCGGACCGGTGATCACCCGGTACGAGGTCGTGCCCGCGGCCGGCGTGCGTGTGGAAAAGATCGCGGGCCTGGACAAGAACATCGCTCTCGGGATGCGCGCGCAGTCCGTCCGCATACTCGCACCCATCCCCGGGAAGGCCGCCGTGGGCGTGGAGGTTCCAAACATGCACCCGACGCCGGTCGGGATGCGCGAGCTGCTCGAAAGCGAGGACTGGGTCGAGGCGAAGGCCGAGCTCCCGATCGCGCTCGGCCGCGACGTGTCGGGCAAGCCGCTCGTCTCGGACCTCGCGAAGATGCCCCACCTGCTGATCGCCGGGGCAACGGGATCCGGCAAGTCGGTCTGCATAAACTCAATCATCACGTCCCTCCTGTACTCGAAGAGCCCCAAGGATGTGCGCCTCATCCTGGTGGACCCCAAGGTGGTCGAGCTGAAGATGTTCAACAGCCTTCCGCACATGCTGATATCGGTCGTCACCGAGCCGAAGAAGGTGCCGGCGGCGCTCAAGTGGCTCCTGGGCGAGATGGAGCAGAGATACCAGTTCTTCGCGAAGGCGAACGTGAGGAACATCGTCGGGTTCAACTCGCGCAAGAAGGGCCACAAGACCGAGTCGGAGTCGCAGGCCCCGCTGCAGGGGATCGATCCGCTCGGCGCCGACAGCCCGGAGATCCCCGACCACATCCCCTACATCGTCGCGATCATAGACGAGCTCGCCGACCTGATGATACTCGCGCCCGCGGAGATCGAGACCTCTATCGCGCGCCTGGCGCAGCTTGCGCGCGCGGCCGGCATTCACCTCATCATTGCGACGCAGCGCCCGTCGGTGAATGTCATCACGGGCGTCATCAAGGCCAACCTGCCGTCGCGGATCGCCTTCCAGGTCCCCTCGTCCGTGGATTCGCGGACCATCCTCGACTCCAAGGGCGCCGACACGCTGATTGGGCGCGGCGACATGCTCTTCTCCCCGCCCGGCACGTCGCGGCTGGTGCGCGCGCAGGGCGTGTTTGTGGGGGACGACGAGATCCACGAGATCGTCGAGTTCCTCAAGCGCAACGGCCCGCCCAAGCTCGCTCTGGACGTGCAGCAGCATATCGACCGCACGGCGAGCGAGGACGAGGAAGGGGACGACGAAGGCGACCTCGGAAGCGACGAGGAGCTGTATTCCCAGGCGCTGGAGGTGCTCAAGTCCACAAGGCGCGCGAGCACGTCGATGCTGCAGCGCCGGCTGCGGATCGGCTACAACCGGGCGGCGCGGATAATGGAGATCATGGAGGAGAAGGGGATCGTGGGGCCGGAGAACGGCTCGAGCCCCCGCGAGATCATCGGGGACCTGGACGCGCAGTGACCGGGGGCCCTTCCACCCGCAAATCATTCTTTCCCTGCCCCTGAAAACCTGCAAGTGATCCATCATGCAGACCATCGGAGAACGCCTTGAGGAAGCCCGCAAGAAGAGGGGCATATCCATCCGCGAAGCGGCCGAGGCGACCAAGATTCGCGGCGAATACCTGCAGAAATTCGAGGGAAACCAGTTCGAGATCGGGCTCACCGAGATCTACACGCGGGGCTTTCTGCGCGGCTACGCGAATTACCTGCGGATCCCGTCGGACCGTCTCCTGAGCGACTACACAGCGCTGCGCGGCGGCGAGCCCCGCGTCCGCCAGCCGAGCCGCGAGGTCTACGGCCGGATGGACCTAGCCATATCCTCGGCCGACGATCGCGGCGAGCCGCAGGCCGACTCCGCCGTCTCCGAGTCGTCCCAGCGGCCGCAGCCGAGATTCCAGCGCCCGGGCGAAAACCTGCCCAAGGGCCCGCCAATCGATCCCACGCTGGTGTTCAAGGGGGGCATCCTCCTCGTGAGCCTCCTCGTCGTCCTGGTCGTGATCTGGATCGCAAAGACGCTCTTCGCCCCAATCCCCGGGCCGACGAGCGCCCACGTTGCGCCGTCGCCCGTCAGCGAGGCGAGCGAGATGTCCACCTTCGCGCCGGCGGCATCCGTCGCCATAGTCGCCATCGAACCCGTGCGGATCAAGGTGGTCCGCAAGTCGGATGGCGTGGAGCTCTACCAGGGCGCGCTCCAGACCGGCGAGCGCCGGGAGTATCCAAACGTGCCGATCTACCTGACCGCCACGGACCTCGGCGCCGTTGAGCTCGAGTACAAGGGGCACCGCTATCCGACAGGCCACACCGGGCACGAACGGATCCAGTTCGACTTTTCAACCAGATGACCGGCCCTCCGGGCAGGCCGCGCTGCCCAGGCTCCGGCTCCAATGGAAGCATGGAGAAGATTCCGTATCTTGGCCAGACGATGGTGCGCTGGCGCGTGGGGGGATCCACCTTCCTGGCGCTGCCCGAAAGGGGCGCCCGGCTCATGAACTGGAACATCGAGATGGCCGACGGATCCGTGCGCGACGTGATCCACTGGCCCGAGATCTCCTCGCTTGCGGAGTTCCACAAGGCGCGCGGAGGCAACCCCATCCTCTTCCCGTTCTGCGCACGCTCGTTTGACCGCGGCGACGTCGGATTCTGGCGCGATGCGCTGGACGTGCGGCGCACCATGCCCATGCACGGGCTGGCCCGCCAGGGCGTCTTCGGGGCGACACGCCTCGACCCGGGCGGGTTTGAGACCGTGTTCGTCCCGGGCGTCGAGGCGGCCGCGTGCTACCCTTTTCAATACGAGTTCCGCGTCGACTACCGCTTCGCCGCGTTCGGCCTCACATGCAAGCTCACGCTCGAGAACCTGGGCGAGGAGCCGCTGCCCTGGTGCGCGGGGCACCATTTCTACTTCACGCTGCCGTGGAACGAGGGCTCCGCCCGCGGCGACTACCTGATACGCATCCCGGCCGACCTGCGGCTGCGCCAGGACGCCGCCGGCCATCTTGTCCCCGGGCCGCGGCTTGCGCCCTTCGAGCGGATGGACAATCCCGCGCTGGTCGAGACCTTCCACACCGAGCTCAGGAGCTCCGAGGTGGTGTTCGGGGAGGAGGGGCAGCCCGGAGACGTCGCGATCCGGCTCGGGACCGACCCCGTCCCTCCCTCTGGGGCCACATTCGTGACGTGGACCCAGGCCGACGACTCGCCCTTCTACTGCGTCGAGCCGTGGATGGGACCCGCAAACGCCCCCGAGCACAAGACGGGGCTCCACTTGGTGCCTCCCGGCGCCAGCGAAACCTTCACCGTGAGCGTTTCGGTGAGATAGGGTTGCGGGAACCGGCGTTTTTCGAATACTTAGACCGTCACAAAGCCCATGACCGCGCCGCACACACTTCTTGCATTCTTCGACGGGCTCGGGGGGCCGGAGGTTCTGCTGGTTCTCGTCGTCATACTCATCTTCTTCGGAGGGGAGAAGATGCCCGAGTTCGCCCGAGGCCTCGGCAAGGCGATCCGGGAGTTCAAGAAGGCGGCGGGCGATGTCGAACAGGAATTCAAGCGCGCGATCGAGGAGGCGCCGGACAAGCCGGCGCAGCCGTTCCTCAAGTCCCCGCCTACGCCCGTCGCGCCGGCGGGCCCGCAGGCCCCGGCCCCCCGCACCGGCACTCCGTTCATCCCGCCGGGGGACCCCCCGGCCGACCACGGCATTGACGCCTGAAGCGCCCCGGCCCGTTCCCCAACGCAAATCCCCACCCCATGAAGACCTGCTCGCTATACGGTTTCATCTCGGCGCTCGCCGCCGCGCTCCTCGCCCTTGTCCTTTATTTCCTGGGCTTCCATTCCGATCCCGCGAAATTGACGGCCGCGAAATGGATCGGCGGCTTTGGCAGCATTGCAATCGCCGTCGTCTGCACGGCGCTCGGGGTCAAGGCCCGCCGCGCCGAGGTTCCGGAGGCCGAGGGGTTCGGATACGGCCGGGCGCTGGGCGCAGGAATGCAGGTCGCGCTCGTCTCGTCGATTCTGGGCTCCCTCTTCAACTACGCGTACGTTGCTTTCATCAATCCCGGATTTTCCGAGATCATGCTCCAGGATTCGATGGACAAGCTGCAGAGCAAGGGGTTGAACAGCGCGCAGCTCGACCAAGCGGAGAAGTTTACGCGGTTCATGTTGGGCCCGGCCGTACAAGGCGTTTGGACGCTTATAGCCGGTTTGATCCTCGGGTTTATCATCGCGCTTATCGTCGCCGCCTTTCTCAAGCGGCCGGCGCCTGCGGGACCGCCTCCGGTCTGACGCAGCCTGCTGCGGTCAGACGAGGGTGCGCCGAGGCCGGGTCTCCGCGGGGCGCCACCAGCCGCAAGCTGTCGATTCTGTCTAATCCTTGAAAAAAAAGGGGCCCGGATTTCTCCGGGCCCCTTGAATTGGGATCTGCCAAGCCGTTTACCGGCTGGTCAAGCGCTTCCAGCTCAGGCGGTAATCGAGCGCCATGATGGCGCCCAATCCGACGACGCAGAAGTATCCTGCGACGAGGGTGTCCGCTGTGAAGGAGCGAAAAGAAAGCAAGATTGCGGCTATGGCGACTATCGCTGGGGTGGCCGCACGGATGATGTTGGTTGTCATATGTGTATCCTTTGTTGTGTCCCAGCTCCCGTGAGCAAGGGACGACAATGATACATCCTCTAAGCAATAATGGTAGTTGCAGTTATCTATAGATACTATAGGTATGACCTATGGAACTAAGCCAACTTCGTTACGTCGTCGCGGTCGCTGATACCGGCAATTTCACCCGGGCGGCCGCTCGATCGAACATTGCTCAACCATCTCTTAGCCAGCAGATAATAAAACTTGAACGCGAGCTCGGACACAAGCTCTTCCACCGGATCGGCCGAAAGGCCGTCCTGACGGAAGCTGGAATGGTGTTCCTCGAACGGGCTCGCCGCATCATTTTTGAAGTCGAGGGCGCCACGAGGCAGCTGGAAGATCACCCATCCCTGGAGCGAAAGATCACCGTTGGGGCAATCTCAACTCTCGCCCCTTTCATGCTCCCCAAGCTTATCAAACGTTGCCGAAGCCGCTTCCCGAATCTTCAAGTCAATATCCGGGAAGATTTTAAGACAACATTGTTGAGGGAGATGCTCGAGGGAGACCTTGATCTTGCCCTTGTTGCACGCCCAGTCGCGGACCCCAATATACATGTGGAAGTACTTTGCAAAGAGCCGCTTATGCTTGTCGTGCAAAAGGGCCATCCACTGGCTGCCAAAGAACGCGTCGTCGCCGCCGACTTGGCTGGCGAAACCTTCATCCTGCTCGGCTCCTCCAGTTCACTCGCCGCCCAGGTGAGGCGGTTCTGCGGCGAGAACAACTTCGAACCCCGAATCGGGTCCCGCTGCTCACAGCTGGCGACGGTCAAGGCGCTCGTCGGAATCGGCGCCGGGATATCGATCCTCCCGCGCGGCGCCCGGCTGGCCGAAGACGCGGATTCGCTGGTCTACATCGGCCTGGCGGACGCCGAGCCGGTCCGCGAGATTGTCGTCCTGCGGCACATGCAGCGCTACCAGACCCGTGGAGCGGAACAATTCCTCTCGCTCGTGCGCGAGGAATTCGGGGAACCCGTCCAGCCGGCCCGAACCTGATGCCGTTTGCAACCGGGGCGCCGGAGGCTTAACTTCTGCCCACCATGATCGACTCAATCAAAAAGACTATTCTTGCGGGAGTCGGGGCCGCGGTCGTCACAAAGGAGAAGGTCCAGGCGGGCCTGGAGGAGTTCGTCAAGCAGGGCAAGTTGAGCGCGGCAGACGCCCAGGCGATGGCGGAGAAGATAGCGCAGGAGGGACGTCGCGAGTTCGAGAGCGCGAGCGCCAAGCTCGGTGACGCGATCCGCGACCTGATGGCAACCTCCGGCGACAAGTACATCGCGAGGATCGAGGCCCTGGAGGCGCGCGTCAGCGCGCTGGAGGGCAAGTCCGCCGCGGGTGCGAAGCGCAGCAAGTCGTGAGACCATTTGATTTCCTGGCCCACGCAGTGAGGGCCAAGGAGATCTTCTCCATCATCGCCCGCAACGGATTCGCCGACCTGCTGCACCAGGCCGGCGCTCCACCGGGCGTCTGGAGGAACATATTGCCGCATCCGGCCCATCCCCGGACGACGAACGAGCGGATACGGATGACAGCGGAGGAGCTCGGGCCGGCGTTCGTGAAGTTCGGGCAGCTCCTGAGCATGCGGCCCGACGTGCTTCCCCAGCCGCTGATTCTCGAGCTCCGGAAACTCCAGGACAAGGTCAAGGCGGTGCCATTCCCCGGCATGAAGCCCGTCCTCGACGCGGCGCTCGCCCGGCCGCATGCGGAGCTCTTCTCCGAATTCGATGAAACCCCGGCCGCATCCGCGTCGCTCGCACAGGTTTACCGCGCACGGTTGCGCGCGGACGGGCGGGCGGTGGCGGTGAAGATTCAGAGGCCGGGCATCAGGCGAACGATCGAGATCGACCTCGACCTTGCGGCCTGGATCGCGGGCCAGCTCAGCCACAGGAGCGGCGCGCTCCGGCCCTACGACCTGCCTTCGATCGTCGAGGAGGTGCGCAAAGGCGTGCTCCGCGAGCTCGATTTTCGGCACGAGGCCCGCAACCAGGAATATTTCAACACGATAAATCCCTACGCCAGCCGGGTATTCGCGCCCGCCATAGTCAAGGAGCTGAGCTCGGAGTACGTCCTTGTGATGGAATGGGTCGAGGGCACCTCGGTGGCCGACTGCACGCTTCCCGCGGAGCAGCTCGAGGCGCTTGCGGCAAGCGGCGCGACGTCGCTGATCCACCAGGTCCTTGTGGACGGATTCTTCCACGCCGATCCCCACGCGGGCAACGTCATCGTCGCCGCCGACGGCCGCCTCGCATTCATCGACTGGGGAATGGCCGGCCACCTCACGCGGCGCCTGCGCTACGCGCTTGCGGACTTTTGGATCGCGGCCGTGGAGCAGGACGCCGAGCGGCTGGTCCGGATAGCCGCGGAGCTGGCGCCGTCGGAGGCGCGGCCCGACTTCAGGGAGATGGAGAAGGAGGTGATGTTCGCGCTTCGGGAGGAGCTCAATTTCGCGATCGGGCGCCAGGAGCTCGGCCGCGCCATGCTCCGCCTGCTCTTCATCCTCGGAAGCAACGGCATCCCCGTGTCGCGAGACTTCTCGCTGATGGCAAAGGCCGTCCTCTCCATCGAGGAAGTCGGCCGAGCGCTCAGCCCGTCCTTTGACCTGCGGTCGTACGCGCAGCCGGTCCTCGAGCAGATGCAGCGCGACCGCTGGAATCCAAAGACCGTGCTGGGCTCCATCGGCGAGTTCCTGAGGGGCAGCCTGCTCGGCCTGAAGGAGCTTCCCCTGGAGCTGCGCAGGTTCATGAGACGGCTCGAGCATGAGAATCTCACCGTCAACCTCCAGCACCGGGGCCTTGAGCCGCTTCAAGACACGATCCGCAAGGCCGCGAACCAGATCGCGCTCGGGGTGATCGTCGGGTCGCTCATCATTGGCTCGTCCCTCATTGTCCGGTCGGGCGAGGGGCCGCGGCTCTTCGGCTTTTCGGCGCTCGGCACCGTGGGCTACCTGATCTCAGCGCTGTTCGGGTTCTATGTCATCTATGACATCGTGCGGCACGGCCGGCAAAGGTAGCGCGCCGTGCGCCCGGACGGCGCGGCTAGCCCGCAGGCACCAGGAAGTGAAATTCAGTCCCGTCGCCGGGCTCGCTCGAGCAGGCGATCGTCCCCCCGTGGGCGACGATGATCTCCCGGGCGATCGCGAGCCCGATTCCCGCTCCGGGCTTTGCCTGGCCGGGCACCCTGTAGAACCGGTCAAAAACGCGCGGAATCGCCTCCGGCGGGATTCCATGGCCTTCGTCGCGGACGGAAAAGCGCACGAAGCCCATCGGCGCCGGGGCGGCGCCGAGCGTGATCGTCCCCCCTGCCGGCGAGTATTTTGAGGCGTTGGAAAGGAGGTTCATGAACACGTGCCGGAGCCGGCCCGCGTCGACATTCACCTCTCCCATTCCGGGTTCCTCCCGGACGTCGAGCCGCTGGCCCGCCGCCAAGATGAAGGGCCGGGCCTCGTCAGCGACCCCGCGCAGCAGCTCGCCCACCGGTATCCGCCGGCGGTCGAGCGCTGACGCACCCGCCTCTAGCCGCGCGAGGTCCAGCAGCGAGTCGAGTATCCTGAACAGGCGGTCCGCGTCGTCCCGCGCCGATTCAAGCATCTCCCGCTGGGCCGGCGTAAGCGGCCCCAGGGTCTTCTCAAGCAGGAGGTACACCGCCATGCGCAGGCCCGTGAGGGGGGTCTTCAGCTCGTGGCTGACGGTCCCCACCAGATTCGTCTTCGCGTCGTCCAGGAGGCGGAATTTCGTCACGTCCTGAAGAATCACCGCAGCCCCCTTGAATTCCGTGAGCTTGTCGCCGATCGCAAGGATGCGCGGCAGGTAATGGCGATCCTCGTTTCCCACCCGGAACGTCACCACGCGCCCGTAGTCCGTTGGGAGGTAGTGTTCGTCCGTTCCAAGCACCGACGCCAGCGGCTCCGCGAGCGCCGCGGGAAATCCGCGGGAAAACTCCGGCAGTTTTGACAGCTCCTCGGCAGCGGGATTGCGCACCTCGAGGTTCCCCTCCTTTGAGACCACGAAAAGCGGATCCGGCGCGGAAGTCAGCGTCGCCTCCATCGTGCGCTGGGTCCTCAGGACCCGCGCTACCGTGGCATCCCTGTAGGCCCGAAGCTTCCCGGCCATCGCATTGAAGGACTGGGCCAGGCTGCCCAGCTCATCCCGGGAGAACTCGGGGACCTGGGTGTCGAGCTTTCCCTCGCCGAGCGCCGTCGCCGATGCCGTGAGCGCCTTGATCGGCCTGAGAAGCGACGACGCCGTGAGCCACGCCACAAGCGCCGAAAGGGCGACGGCGGCCCCGATGGCGACTGAAAGGACCCGCACCGCCGTGCCGGCGAGCTGCTCGGCCTGCCTTTCCGTCTCGAGCGAGGCCGCGTAGTCGCTTGCGGTCAGCCGATTGATTGCGCTGAGCACGCGGTAGAGCGCATCCTCGTCGGAGCGGAACTCCTCGCGGGAGGCCGAGCCGCCAGCGGCAAGCATCCGGTCGCACCGCGCCGAGAAGTCCTGAAACGCCGCGTCGAGGGCCTCGACCAGCCGCCCCCTCGGCTTTCCGGCCGAACTCGCCGACTGGGCCATCAGCTCCCGCGTGAAGGCCGCTCGGCGCTCGTCAAGGTCCCGCCGGGCCCCGATCGGGTCCGCCGCCGAAGCGAGCGCGAGCGCATTCGACATGAGGGTCGCCGACGCGCGCATTTCCTGGCACCCTAGGGCCGCCCGGTAGTTTTCGACCAGGTCCCTCTGGAGGGGGCCGGCGAGCTCGCGGCAGACGCGGATCGCGTAGGCGCCGGTTGCCACAAGCACCAGGAGCAGCGGGAGCAGTCCGAGGAAGAGGCGGGTGCGGAGCATGCCCGGGGTGCGGGTCAAAGCAGGCCGAGCTTGGCCCGCTTTCGGTAGAGGGTGGCAGGATCGATCCCGAGCGTGCGGGCGGCCTCATCCAGGCTTCGGGAGGAGGCCACGATCCGCCGGATGTGCTCGGCCTCAAGCTCGTCGAGGGTCACCCGCGCGCCCACGGCGAGCGTCGGTTCGGAGGCGGCCGAGAATTCCTCGGGCAGGTCCGCAAGCTCGATCGTGTCGCCCGGCGCGAGGATGACCGCCCTCTCAATCACATTGCGAAGCTCGCGCAGGTTGCCGGGCCATGGATAGGAGGCGAACGCGCTGGACACCGCCTGAGAGAACGCAATCTGGCCCTTGCCGGCGCGCATGGCAAAATACCGCCGGTCTCCCTCGGCCAGGCGCTTGAGGTCGGCCGGGCGCTCGCGCAATCCTGGAAGGCTGATCGCAATCACGTTCAGCCGGTAGAAGAGATCTTCGCGGAACCGGCCCGCTTTGGCCTCGGCGGCAAGGTCGCGATTGGAGGCCGCGATGACCCGCACGTCCGCCCTTCTCGGAAGGGCCTCTCCGACGCGCTCGTACTCGCGCTCCTGGAGAAGCCTGAGGAGCTTGGGCTGTATCTCGAGCGGCAGCTCGCCGATCTCATCCAGGAAGAGCGTTCCCCCGTCGGCCGCGGCGACCTTTCCGGCGGTTTCGGCGACGGCCCCCGTGAACGAACCCCTCGCGTGGCCGAACAGTTCACTCTCAAAGAGTTCCCGCGAAAGGCTCGGGCAGTTGACTGTGACAAAGGCCGCGTCGCGCCGCGCGCTGCGCTTGTGTATCTCGCGCGCAAGCACGCTTTTGCCGGTGCCGCTCGCTCCGAGAATCAGGATGTTCGCAGGGGTCTCGGCCGCCTTGAATGCAATCTGAAGGGCGCGCAGCATCGCGGGCTCGGCGGACTCAAGGTCGACCGGCGGGGCGCCCGACGCGAGGTCGCTCTCGAGCGCCTGCACCCTGAGCTCGAGCGCATGCGCCTTGGCGACCTTCGCAAGCACCGTGCGGATCTGGTCAGGCGTGAAAGGCTTGGGAATGAAGTCAAACGCGCCCCGCCGCATGGCCTCGACAGCGGTCGCAATGTTCGCGTAGGCCGTGAAAAGGATCACGGCCGGCGCCGGCCGCACCTTCATCAGGCGGCCGAGGACCTCGAGGCCGTCGTCGGCGCCAAGCTTCAGGTCCAAGAATACGGCGTCGAACCCCTCCTCCTCGGCCGCCTTCACAGCCTTGGCGGCGTTTGACGCTTCGGACGCGGAATGACCCGAGGATTCGACGGCGACCCGTGTCGTCCTGCGTATCGAGGGTTCGTCGTCTACGATAAGGACACGCATGGCTTGATTCCCGCGAGACTGGTCTGGCGGAGGCGGCGGGCCAATGACAAAGAGAAGCCCCGGGGAGCGATGCCGGGTGCCCCACCAAAGCCAAGGCGGGGTCGCTTGCGCGACCCCGCCAGGTCCAGCTTCAACTAGGTGCTCCCGCGAGCCTTCGCCCGCCGGGATTGCACACTTTCTTGGACCCCATTCCGGCCCGCGGGTTCCCACACTGAAGGCTTGCCCTCCGGGATGGCCGCTAAGAGCGTCGCGCTGACCCCATGCCTCCGGAAATTGCAACGCCCGTTCCCGACGCCGGATCCCCGAAGCCCGCACCCGCGCGCATCACTGACCTTGAGATCAAGGACGCCCAGATCATCTTCGGTTCGGTGTGGGAGGGCCTGGAGGCCGAGTTCGGGCGGGAGCAGCTGCGCTTCCCAAAGGAGATCCTGCTCCTCGGCGGCGCCCCGGGCGCCGGCAAGGGCACGAACACGCGCTTCATAGGCAAGGCCCGCGGCCTCACCTGCGATCCGATCGTGATCAGCACGCTGCTCGATTCGCCGGAGGCCCGCCGCCTCAAGGAGGCGGGCAGCATGGTGGGCGACCGCGAAGTTATCCACCTCCTGTTCCGGCGCCTCCTCCAGCCGCAGTACAGGGACGGGGTCATCCTCGACGGCTTCCCGCGCACCAAGGTGCAGGTGGAATGCCTCAAGCTCCTGGTTCACAAGATGCACGAGCTCAGGCGGGAGTTCTACAGCACGCCGCTCGGCATCCATTTCCGCCAGCCGACGGTGCACGTCATGGTGTTATTCGTGGACGAGTCCACGAGCGTCGCCCGCCAGCTCAAGCGCGGCGCCGAGGTGAAGGCGCAAAATGAGGAGGTGCGCCGGACCGGCATAGGCCAGCTGCTGGAGGAGCGCGCGACGGACTTCGACAAGGCGCTGGCCGAAAGAAGGTACCGCGTGTTCAAGGAGCAGACATGGGACGCCCTCCAGGAGCTGAAGGAGATATTCCACTACCACTTCATAAACGCCCAGGGCCCGATATCCGAGGTCGAGGAAAACATCCTCCGCGAGCTCGATTACCAGAGCACCCTTGAGCTGGACCCGCGCACGGTCGACCGGCTGAGGGGCATCCCGGTCGCGAGCGAGATCGTCATCCACGCCCGCCAGGAGCTCGTGAGGCGGCTTGACTCGTACGAGCTGGAGCACGCGGAGCTGTTCAACCGCGTGGCCGGATTCATCGAGAGAAAGATGATGCCCATCGTCCTGCGGCACGCGATCTCCGGGACGGCGCTAGTGAACACCGAGGACCACATGCTCGACGATCCGCGCGCCCTCGCCATGCTGATCGACATCTTCTCGGAGCGCGGCTACCACGCCACCGTGGACCTTAACCGGATCGAGATTCCCGAGCACGTCGACCTCGCGACCGGCCTCGTCCGGAACCGGACAAAGAAAGTCTACCGGATCCAGATACGATTCACGGGCTCGGAAATCCGGCGCGGCTGAGGCCCCGCAGGCCCCCGGCGGCCCGCTATTCGTAGCGCAGCGCCTCGATCGGGTCGAGGGAGGCGGCCTTCCAGGCCGGGTACATGCCGAACACGACGCCGATCGCCGAGCACACGGTCAAGCCCGCGGCGGCCCAGCCCCAGGGGAAGATGACCTCGGCCGAAAGCAGCGATGCGAGCACGTCGCCGGCTATCGTGCCCAGAAGGATGCCGACAAGGCCCCCGGTCACCGAGAGGACCACGGACTCGACGAGAAACTGGGTGAGGATGAGCATCTTTCGCGCGCCGACCGCCTTTCGGACCCCGATCTCCTTGGTGCGCTCCGTCACGCTCACGAGCATGATGTTCATGATCCCGACCCCCGCGGCGAGAAGCGCGATCGCGCTGATGACCAGCGCGCCCGAACTGATGACGTCTGCGATCTTTGCGAACGCCGCGACCAGCGTGTCATTCGAGTAGATCTCAAAGTCGTTTTCCTGCTCCGGCCGAAGCCCGCGGACGACCCGCATCGCCGTGATGCCCTTCTCCATCGTTTCGTTGTAGACCTTCTGCGACGGCGCCTCGGTCGCGATGTTGACCGAGTACTTCTCGGCCCCGAAATCCATCAGGAACCGCGTGATCGGGATCATGATGATGTTGTCCTCGCTGCCGCCGAACATCGTCCCCTTGGTGGCAAACGTGCCGATCACCGTGTAGGTGCGCTCATTGGCCTTGATGAGCTTGCCCAGGGGGTTCTCCGAGGGAAAGAGCTTGGTGACGATATCCTGCCCGATGATCGCCACTGGACGCACCAGGTCCACGTCCTCGGCCGTGAAGTTGCGGCCGGTCCCGATGTCAAACTGGTTGGCCTTGAGGAAGTGCTGGTTCGTGCCGCCAAACGTGACCCCCTTGGTCGTCTTGTGGTTGCTGTAGCTCGCCTGCACGAGGGGGTTCCCGTTCGCAAACGACTTGAGGCAGACCACGTCGGCGGTCCCCCTCATGAACTCGATGTAACGATCGGCCTGGTCCAGGGTGACGAGGCGCCGCGCAAGGTATTTGTGCTCGTCATTTCCGTTCACCCCGAATGCCGGGAATCTCGAGAACTGGAACATGTTCGAGCCGAGGAAGCTCAGGCCCATCTCGATCGAGCCGCGCAGGGCGGAGACCGCCGTCATGACCCCGATGACCGAGAACACTCCTATCGTGATGCCGGACATCGTCAGAAAGGACCGGAGCTTGTTCACCCCGAGAGCCCCGAAGGCCATCCTCAGGATCTCATTCATACCGGAGGGCGACGACGGGATCCAGGCGCGAGGCGCCCCAGGCCGGGACGATCCCGGACAGGACGCCCGTCGCGACGGACACGAGCATCGAGATGATGACGAGAAGCGGCGAGAACTCGATGGGGAACGAGGGCATCGCGCCTTTTACGACCGCAAACAAGCCGTAGGTGAGCACAAGCCCGACCACTCCGCCCAGGACGCAGATGGACACGGCCTCGATCAGGAACTGGAGGAGGACCGTGCGGCGGCGGGCGCCGAGAGCCTTGCGCGTCCCGATCTCCTTGGTGCGCTCCCGCACGCTCACAAAGGTGATGTTCATGATCCCGATCGCTCCCACGAAAAGCGACAGGCCCGTCACGAAGAGCCCTGCAAAGGCTATTCCCCTCTTGATCGGATCGAGCTTTTCCTTGAACAGCGCGCCCCCGTTCACGGAGAAATTGTCGCGCTGGCCCGGGATCTGCCCGCGCACGCGGCGCATGAGGCCCGTCAGCTCCTCGCGCGCCTCGTCCAGGCGTGTCTTGTCCTTCACCTTCACCTCGATCTCGGTGTCGTCGTTGCGGATCCCGAAGTATTTCCGGTAGGCGCCCAGAGGAAGGATCATCTGGTTGTCGAAGCTGAACAGGCCCAGGAAGGAGCCCTGGCGGGCGAGCACGCCCAGCACCTCGAACGGCTGGCCGTGTATGGTCACGTTCTCGCCCAAGGGGGAGCGCCCCGGGAACAGCGCCTGGGCCACGTCGTAGCCCAGCACGACCACCTGCCTGGCGGACTCGTCCTCGGTTTCATTGAAAAGACGCCCCTCGGTGAAATCCGCTGTCAATATCCGCCCGTAGGCGGCGCCCGTGCCCGCGGTGTAGACGCCGCTCACGCTGTTCCCATTGTATTTTATCGACGCCGTCCGCCCGTCGGAGAAGACGGCGAAGGCGAGCTCCGAGTCCGGCGAGGCGGCGATTATGCGGTTCAGCTTGAGCGCATCCTCGGGCTTGAGCGGCGGCCGGTCGGCGTAGTTCCACCAGTCCTCGGCCCCGGTCCATGGCCATTTGTTCACATACAGGACGTCCTCGCCCAGCATTGCCAGGCTCCTGTCAAAACCGATGTTGATGCCCGCGATCGCAGTCCCCATGAGGGTGACGGCCACGATGCCGATGACCACGCCGAGCGCCGTCAGCGCCGAGCGCATCTTGTTGGCCCGGATCTGCGCCATCGCGATCCGGATCGACTCATTCAGCTCGTATAGGATTCGCTTCACGGTTCCGCACCTCAGTAAGCGGGCCCGTCGCTTTCGATCAGCCCGTCGTGCAGTCGGATGATCCTGCGCGCGTGTCGGGCGACGGACTCCTCGTGGGTCACGACGATGATCGTGTTGCCCTTCTCGTAAAGGTCGTCGAACAGCGCCAGGATCTCCACCCCGGTCTTGGAGTCGAGGTTGCCGGTGGGCTCGTCGGCCAGGATGATCGAGGGCCGGTTGACCAGGGCTCGGGCGATCGCCACGCGCTGGCGCTGCCCGCCCGAGAGCTCGTTCGGCTTGTGGTGGATGCGGTTGCCGAGGCCCACGTCGATGAGGACTTGCCGCGCCCTCTCGTGGCGCTCGTGCGACGGGACACCCCCGTAGATGAGCGGCAGCTCGACGTTCCTCAGGGCGTCGGACCGGGGCAGCAGGTTGAACGTCTGGAAGACAAACCCGATCTCTCTGTTGCGAATCTCCGCCAGCTCGTCGTCCACCATCCCGGCGACGTCGTGGCCGTTGAACTCGTATCTCCCGGACGTCGGCGTGTCCAGGCAGCCAAGCATGTTCATCAGGGTCGATTTGCCCGATCCCGACGGCCCCATGATCGCGAGGTATTCGTTGCGGCGGATCTCAAGCGAGACGCCGCGCAGTGCATGGATCGTCTCCTCGCCCATCTGGTACAGCTTGGTGACGCCCTCGATGGCTATCACCAGGGGGCCTACCGGGCGCACCGGGCGCGCTTCAACGGGCGCAGGGGGGCTCATGTCGTCAGCGGACTATTTGGCGTCCGCCACTTCCGTCTTCGGCTTCTCGACGCGGATCTTCGAGCCGTCCTTGAGCAGGCGGCTAATCGCCGCATAGGTTCCCGAGACAACCTCCTGGCCCGGCTTCACGCCTGACTTGACCTCGATCATCGTGTTGTCCGCGATCCCGGTCTCGACCTTCTGGAGCTTCACCTTGTCGCCGTCGCGGACGAACACGACGCGATCCATCTTCTCGAGGTCCTTCTGCGCATCCAGCTTGTCCACCGCCACGTCGAGGTCGTTGCCGGAGCGGTCGTGCATCTCCTTCGCCTTCTTCTGGGCGAGCTGCTCCGTGGTCATGCCTCCCGCAGCCCTCACGGTGACGCTCTGGATGGGCACGGCGACGGCACCCTTGACCGTCTGCGTCTCGATGTCGGCCGTGGCGCTCATCCCCGGCCGGAGCGCGACGTCCTTGTCGGCGACGCGGATCTTGACGATGAAATTCGTGACCTCGTCGGAGACGGTTCCGGACGCCTGAGCCGAGGCGCCGCTCCCCGAGGCGCCGTTGTTGTCGGCGGAGGCGGCGATCTCGCGGACGGTGCCGGTGAACTTGCGGTCGGGATAGGCGTCGATGCTTATCTTGACCGGGTCCCCGACCTTGACGTTGACGATGTCGTTCTCGTTCACCTTCACGCGGACCTCCATCTTGCTAAGGTCCGCCACGCGCATGATCTCCGTGCCCGCGAATGCCGTCGATGCCTGGACGCGCTCGCCGACCTCCGAGGAGCGCGAGCTCACGGTCCCGTCCATCGGCGCGTATATCGAGGTCTTGGATAGTGAGTCCTTGGCCTGCTTGAGCAACCCCTCGGCCTCGTCGACCTGGGCGAGCGCCGCCTCGCGGTTGGCCTTGGCAGCGTCGTAGTTCGTCTTGTACGTGACGTAGTCGAAATCGGAGACCAGCTTCCGGTCGTAGAGGTCCTGGTATTTCTTCAGGTCCGCCTCGGCCTTCTCGAGCTGCACCAGGCTGTTGACGGCGGCGGAGCGCGCCGCGGCGACGGCCGCCGCCTGCTGGTCGACCTGGGCCTGGTAGAAGTCGGGTTTGATCTTCACGATCACGTCGCCATTCTTGACCTTCGCGCCCTCGCGGAACGGCAGCGCGATGATCTCGCCGAACACCTCGGGGTTTATCTTCACCTCGACCTCGGGCTGGACCTTTCCGGTCGCGGTCACCGTCTGGACGATGGTCTTGACCACGGCCTTCTCGGTGGTGACCGAGATCCCGACGTTCGCGTTGCGCTTCTTGACGATCGCGAGGGCGACCAGCGCGGCAACGAGCACGGATCCTCCGATTACCCACCATTTCAGCTTCGACTTCCTGCGCGGCTTGACGACGGAAGCGGCAATGGGGGCGGCAGCGGGGGTGTTCCCGGGGGAGAGGGCGGCGGACATGATGGGTGCAGCATTCACGGGTAATCAGTTGCGGGTCAATCGTTCAAGCCATGTGATTTTACGCGTCCAGGAACACAGCGTGGGGGGGCCTTAGCCGGTCCCCCCACGCCAACACAACTAACAACGAGCAAGGGTGGATGGAATGGCCGTCCCCCATAGGGGGAACGGATTCGCGCCGAGACGCCGTGCGAATGCGGGGAACGGCCCTCCCGACAGGATCGAAAGGTCCGGTTGCAGGCAGGCATAGCGGCGGCATGAGCCCACAACACTCATTCCCCGCCAAAAGTTACACTAAACTTTGATGAGCGGGCTTTCCAGCGGATGGACGGGGCCTTGCGCCCCCATCCGGCAGGGGCGCCCGCGGGGACCGCGGTCAGGCCCGGCGTTCCTGCTCGGCCCACAGCGCGGCGCCGACGATCCCCGCCTCGTTGAGGAACTCCGCGGGAACCATTCTTGCGCGCGGCCTGATGTACTCGAAGAACTTCGCGTGCTTCGCGCTCACGCCGCCGCCGATTATGATCAATTCGGGCCAGAAAAGCCCCTCGAGGATGTGGATGTAGCGGGCGAGGCGGCCTCCCCACTCCTTCCACGACAAGTCCTTGCGTCGCTTCACCGAGGAAGCAACCCGCTTCTCGGCGTCCCGCCCGTCCATCTGCAGGTGGCCCAGCTCGCAGGGAAAGAGCGCGCCCCGGAAGAAGAGGACCGATCCCACGCCGGTCCCCAGTGTCAGAAGGAGCGCCCTTCCGCCAAAGTTCCGCCCCGCGCCGAACGTCATTTCGGCGAGCGCCGCCGCCGCCGCGTCGTTGGTCAGGGCCACGGGCCTCCCGATCCCCTTGCCGAAGAGCCTGATGCCGTCGCAGCCTATGAACTTCTTGTCGAGGTTCGCGGACGTAAGGATCTTGCCGCCTTGGATCACGCCCGGGAATCCTATCCCGACCGGGCCCCGCCAGCGGAAATGCGCCGCTATCATCCCCGCGGCATCGGCCATCTCCGCCGGGGACAGCAGGAGGGGCGTTTCGATCTTGAAGCGCCCGGCAAGGAGGCGCCCGGTGGCCGTCTCGACAGGCGCGCCTTTGATTGATGACCCGCCGATGTCGATTCCAAGCACCTTCATGGGATGGTCCACAAGATCAGCCTCCCCGTCCCGTGACAATGCCGTCTTTGGGTCAGGCCCCTTGACGCCAGGCCCGGCCCGCGTTCCTCTTTCCCAGCGTGAAAGTAACCTATTACCTCGAGGTTCTCTCGTCCTGGTGCCATTGGGTCGAGCCCGTCTGGGCAGACCTGAAGGCCCGTTATGCGGGCCGGGCCGAGTTTGAATGGCGTATCGCGCTCATGCGGAGGGAGGATTTCCCCGTGTCCCGCGGCCAGTGCGACTGGTTCTACCGCAGGAGCGGCGGCACGGTCATGCATTCGCCCGTCATGCTCAATTCCGGGTGGTTCGAGGCGGACCGCAAGGGCGTGTACGATGCGCCGAACCTGGTGGCGGAGGCAGGCAGGGACTTCGGCTTTTCCGACGACGGGATACGGCTCGCGCTGACGGATGCCGCGGTGATCGGCGGCAGGAAGGTGGGCGACATGGGCGAGGCCGTCGCCGTGGCCGCGAAGGCGTCGGGAATTCCCCCGAGGAAGCTCCGGGCGCACGCGGAGTCCGCCGCGGTCAGGGTCCGGGTCGACGCAAGTACGGCGGAGTTCCACGCGCACCGGATCACGCAGCGCCCGGCCTTCATTCTCGAGGACGCGATCGGCGACAAGGCCGTGTTCTCGGGCATCGTGAGGATCGAGCCCCTTGCGGCCACGATCGATTCCATGCTTTGCGACACGGCGGCCTACGCCGCGCACGCGGTCCACCACGGCGCCCCGCCCAAGGAATAGCCCCCCGCTCCGATGGACCGCGTCAATCCCGACCCAGGGTCTCCCGGACAAGCCTCGGGAACATCATGCGCGGCCCAAGGAAATGGCCGGAGCGGGTGCTCGGATGGAGCCGGAGGGCACCCCCCTTCTTTGCGGGCATAGAATCTGCCTCGTGAGCCACCAGACCCCAGCGGCAGGACATTCCGGGATTCCTGCAGGCCCTAAGGGGCCGGTATTCCCCCGCCGTATGGCGATGAACCCTTGCACCGCGGCAGCAAGGACCGGGATCGTGGCCGCCGCGGTGCTCGCCGCCGCCCGCCTTCTCGCGGGGGGCGGGGTCGTCTATGACGATCGCAATGGCGACGGACTGCGCGAACCCGGCGAGCCGGGCCTGGCGGCGGTCGCCGTTTCCAACGGCGTCGACGTGGCCCTGACCGACGATTCCGGGGCCTACCATCTCCCGGACCGGGCAGGAACCCGAGCATTCGTCATTAAGCCCAGGGGCTGGCGCCCGCCGGTCGACGCGGCGAACCTGCCCCGGTTTTACACACAGCCCGGGGCGGACGGCACAGCCGATTTTCCGCTGGTGCGCTCGGAGGAACCCGATGATCTGCGCGCCCTCATCATCACGGACCCGCAGCCCGCCTCGCCCACGGAGGTGGACTACCTCTCCCGTGGCCTTGTCGGGCGCATCGGAACCGGGGCCGGCTTCGCGTTTGGAGTCACTCTTGGGGACATCGTTTACGACCGGCCGGACCTGTTCGGCGCCGTCGACCAGGCCCTGGCCCGGATAGGGATCCCCTGGTACAGCCTTCCCGGAAACCACGACCTGGCGCTCGGCACCCCCGATGAGGGCGCCGCCGTGGCGCCGTTCGAGGCGGTCTACGGGCCGTCGACATACGCGTTCCACGCGGGCCCGGCCCTCTTTGTGGCCCTGGACGACGTGCGGCCGCTCGGCGGCCCCCGCTACATCGGGGGCCTTCGCAAGGACCAGTTTGAGTTCCTCGGGAACCTCCTGCGCGTGACGCCGCCCGGCGAATGGGTGGTCCTGATGATGCACATCCCGCTGTTCTCGCCGGACCCGTCCGGCACAGAGGGGTTTCGCGGGGCGGACCGCCTGCGGCTCTTCGGGATCCTGGGGGATCGCCCGCGCGTGCTGATCCTCTCGGGCCACACGCACTACCAGCGCCACGTGATGCACGGGCCCGAGGACGGCTGGGCGGGAAGGCGGCCCATCCACGAGTACAACGTCGCGGCGGCCTGCGGCGGCTTCTGGGGCGGGCCGCGCGACACCGACGGTATTCCGGTAGCCACGATGTGGGACGGCACCCCGCCCGGATACGCGATCCTGGGTTTCAAGGGTGCCGCCGTGACTCTCGACTACGTTCCAGCCCGCATGCCGGCCGACCACCAGCTGGAACTTCACGCCCCGAGGGCCGTCGCCCCGAGGCAGGGCTTTGTCTCATTCTACGCGAACGTGTTCAACGGCCACGATGGGTGGACGGTCGAGGCGCGCGTGGATGAGCGCGCGTGGAATCCCATGCGCCGGATCCTGGGCTGGGACCCCTCGTATGCCGCCGATTTCCTGGCGCAGGACTCGGCCGCCCGCCCGTCCGCCGGCCCGAGGTTGCCCGACCCGGTCGTCTGCTACCACCTGTGGCGGGGCCTGCTGCCCGCCGACCTCACCCCGGGCAGGCATGTCCTGCACGTGCGGGCGACCGACCCGGACGGCCGGACCTACTCGTCGCAGCGCCCGTTGAGCATCGTCCCGCCTTAAGCCCCTCCGGGGCCGCCAGGGGCGTCAGCTGTTGCATGGGCAGGGAAGCCCCGCCGTCTCCACCGTGTCCTGCCAGGGAACCCCGGCCCTGCGCAGCGCCTGCACCCTCTGCTCGACCTGCCCCGGGCTCAGCACCGCCCCTTTCTCGAAATACACCCAGTCGATGTCCTCCTCATAGGTGCGCAGCCGCCTCGAGGTCGCCACCCCCTCGCGCGTGAACCAGAGGTTGAAGTTTAGGGACATGATCTCGCGGGGATAATACCCGTCGCCGTGGTCGGCGATCAGCCTTCCGTCGAGGAAATACCGCACGTGGCCGCCCGCGACCTGGAGCACGAGGACGTGCCAGCCGCCCTCCCCGCCAGGAATGACGTGGTGGGTGTTGTCCTGCGAGCCGTCCGGCAAAAGGTCGGCGGTTTTCCAGGTCGTGACAAAGAGAGCCGGCTCCTTCTGTCCCCATCCCCCCTCGGGCAGGTATTCAAAATCGCATTCGCTGTAATTTGGATTCTTGGGAATATCCACGGTCGAGTAGGTGTAGAAGCTCTCGACCACACCGTCGCCGGCCGGCCCCGAGGCGGGGCCGAACGCGAAATGCACGCGAGCCGCGTAGGTTCCCTCCTTGAACTTGCGCTGCTGGCAGATCTGCGTCTGGGCCGTGTGGGCCGCCGTCCCGTCGGTGGAGGAGGTCATCCGGAGGATCCGCTTCCCCGGCTTTGCGGGGTCGGCCGGGAAGGACACGTCTTCCTTTTTCCAGGTTGCGTTCTCGATGCCCGGCCACCCGGTCCTTGTCCGAACGACCCAGCCGTGCGCTTCCAGCTCCTCCGGGTTCGCATAAGAGAAATCGTCGAAGAACACCTGGGCGCCGGAGCCCGGCTGGCCTGCGGCCAGGCTCGCCTGCAATGCGAGGAAGGCTGCCGCGCAAGCCATGCCGCGCAGCATACCTAGGGGGGGCTTGTTGTTCACCGGTTCAACCCAACCTAGCCCTCGTCCTCCGGCAGCGCAAGGGCTGGCTATCTTGGAGCCACCGGGATTCCGATCGCGCCCAAGCGTGCCGGAGCCACCCGTTTCGGGGAAAAATCCGGCCTCCGGCGGAAAGCATCGGGCGGTATCGATCCAATCAGCGCTTGGCATGCGACAATCCCGAATCGAGGATGGCGGGGACGCGACATGAAGGTGATTCTATTCGGAGCATCGGGAATGGTCGGCCAGGGCGTCCTGCGTGAATGCCTGCTCGACCAGGACGTGGAGGGCGTCCTTGCGGTGGGACGGAGCCCCGTCGGCAAGCAACACGGCAAGCTGCGTGAAATAGTCCTCAGGAACGTGGGCGACCTCGGATCCGTCGAGGACAGGCTTCGGGGTTACGACGCCTGCTTCTTCTGCCTCGGAGTCTCCTCGGCGGGAATGAAGGAGGCCGACTACCGGCGCGTGACACACGATCTCACGCTCGCAGTCGCGCGGACCCTGGCGAGGCTCAACCCGGACATGACCTTCATCTATGTGTCGGGGGCCGGCACTGACAGCACCGAGCGGGGGCGCATCATGTGGGCCCGCGTGAAGGGCGAGACCGAGAACGCGCTGCTCCGGTTGCCGTTCAAGGCGGCCTATATGTTCCGGCCGGGCGTGATCCAGCCGCTCCACGGCATCGCCTCGAAGACCAGGCTCTATCGGGCCTTCTACACCGCCGCCGGACCGCTGATCACTCTGGCGAGGTTGCTCTTCCCCCGGTGGGTGACGACCACAGAGCGGGTGGGCCGCGCGATGATCAGGGTCGGGATGCGGGGCGCGCCAAAGGCCTTCCTCGAGAACAACGACATCAACGGCCTGGCCCAATAGAACGCCACGGACGGCTCCGCGGCGCTTCTGGGGCCGCCCAGCCGGGTACGCCGGCGCGCGGCCTCCGGGTCATAGTCGACCCAAATAGTTTCGACAGCCCCTTTTCCCTCCGGATATCTCCCGTAATCCTTAAGGAAGGCTTCATCTCGACTCATGCCCCCTCGACCACCGGTCCGCTTTCGTCCGCTCCGCATCGCAGATTATGAGGAGATCTATGCGATCTGGAGGAAGGCCGAGGGCGTCGGCCTCGGCGAGTCCGACGACCGGGAGCCAATCGCTCGATTCCTGAGAAGGAACCCCGGCCTCAGCCAGGCTGCCGTCTCCGAGGGCCGCGTGATCGCGACCGTGCTGTGCGGCCACGACGGCCGGCGGGGCTACCTGCATCACCTTGCCGTCGACCGGAAATGGCGGCGCAAGGGCGTGGGAAGGGCATTGGTCGCCATCTGCCTCGGGAAGCTCAGCAAGGCGGGCATCCCCAAGTGCAACCTGTTTCTTTTCGCCAGCAACAGGCCGGCCAGGGAATTCTGGAGGCGACTGGGCTGGAATGTCCGGTCCGACCTTCGGCTCGTGCAGCGCGGGACGGCGAGGGCCCCCGACTCGTGCCGCAGGAGTTGCTGAGGCGCGCCGGCCAGGAGCCTGCACGCGTCGCCGGCTACCCCGAGCCGGATTGGTCTGCGGACGCCTCCCGGCGGAAGCCATGCAGCTTGAGCTTCTCGCGAACTGTCAGGCGCGACCAGCCGAGAAGCTGCGCCATTTGCGTGATGTTGCCAGACGTCTCGGCGTGCGCCTGCGCAAGCAGCTCGTGCTCGACCGCGGTGAGCACCGTCGTGATCGCCCCCGACCGCGGATCGCGCCGTGCGGAGCTGAGCGCGTCTTCGCAAAGGGCGGCGAGGGTGCGCCCTGCCGTCTCTGCGGCCGTGCCGAACGAGGGCCCCTGCATGAGCGCCGCCCGGGCCAGATCCTCAGTGATCGCATACCCATGGGCGATCAGCAGCATTCGTTTCACGACATTCTCCAATTGCCGCACGTTGCCAGGCCAGGGCTGCGCCGAAAGAAACTTCAGTGCCGCGGGCTGGACCGCCGCCACGCCCCCGAGGTCCGCGCCATGGCGGCCAATGAAATAGCTCACCAATGCCGGGATGTCCTCGCGTCGCTCGCGAAGCGGCGGCAGCGATATCACCGCCACATTCAGGCGGTACCAAAGGTCCTCGCGAAACTTCCCGGTGGCGACAAGCGACGGCAGATCGCGATGCGTTGCGGCGATCACGCGCACGTCGACGGGAATCGACTCCTGGCCGCCCACCCTAGTTATCACGCGCTCCTGGAGCACGCGAAGCAGTTTTGCCTGGGTCTCGAGCGCAAGATCGCCGATCTCGTCAAGAAACAGGGTGCCGCCATGGGCCTGTTCGAACCGGCCAATCCTTCGGGATTCAGCGCCCGTGAACGCGCCGCGCTCGTGCCCGAAAAGCTCGCTCTCGAGAAGGTTCACGGGAATCGCGGCGCAGTTGACCACGACAAACGCCTTGTTCCGGCGGTTGCCGTGCTGCCAGAGCGCGCGGGCGACGAGTTCCTTTCCGGCCCCCGTCTCGCCAAGGATCATGATCGATATCGGCTTTTCAGCGACTCGCCCGATTTCCTTGTAGACGGCCTGCATTGCCCGGCTCTGGCCGACAAGCGCGGTGTCGCGCTCGGGCCCGGAGCCAAGCGTAACCTTCTCCCTCCCTCTTCGCCCGGCGTTGGCTGCCCGCATGACGACCGGCAGCAGCTCCTCCATCTCGAAAGGCTTCAGGATATAGTCGAACGCCCCGCGCCGGGTCGCCTCAATGGCCGTCTCGGTCGTTCCATGTGCGGTCATCAGCACGACAGGCAGGTTGGGCAGTTCCTCGGCCAGCTTGTCGATGAGTTCCAATCCGGATACGCCGGGCATGCGCAGATCGGTCAGGACGCAATCGAAATCCTCCTCGAGTGCCGCTGCGAGGCCGCTCTTGCCGTCGGCATAGCTGGACACCTCATAGCCCTCCCCGGTCAGGACCCGCTCCAGCCCAGCCCGCGCTGAATCGTCGTCATCGATCAGGCAGATTCGATTCGGGGAGCTCATTGGTCTCAGCTGTTGCCGGTCTCATTGCGAATCGGGAGTCGCACTGAGAAGCGCGTACCGATACGCGGGGCGCTTTGAAAAGCAATCTCCCCGCCTTGGTTCTCAACCAGCCTGGCCACTATGGAAAGGCCAAGCCCGGTCCCCATGGCCTTGGTGGAGAAGAACGGGTCGAATAGCCGCGCTTGAATGTCCGCAGGGATTCCCGGGCCGTTGTCCGTGACGGACAGCACGGCTGCCTCGGATGGGATTCCGTGCAGCTGGGCTCGCTCGCGGTGAAGCCCGAGGATGATGCGGCCCTCCCGCCCCTCAAGGGCCTCCTGGGAGTTACGAACGAGGTTCAGCATGATCTGCTTGAGCTGGTTGGCGTCCGTTCGAACCTTCGCGGTTGTCGCCACATCGGGCTTGATGTCGATATTCCGCGCGGCGGACTCGGGTCGAACGAACTCAGCGAACTCCTTGAGCCATGCAGAAAGTTCGACGTCCCCGAGCGCCGGCTCGGCGGGATGGGCGTAGCCGAGCACATCGCGGACTATTCGTTCCAACCGGTCCACCTCCTGCGTGATCGCGAGCACGTCCTCCCCTCCCTCTGCCGAGGACTGCGTGCGGCGCAGCGTGTAGAGCCGCGCCTTTATCGCGGTCAGCGGGTTGCGAATCTCATGGGCGACACCTGCGGCCAGGGTGCCTAGCGCGGCGAGCTTCTCGCCTTTTGCGAGGAGCGCCGTGCTTTCGACCAGCTGAACGCGGAGCGGACGCACTACCTCGCGGTAGAACAGCGCAACGACCACCCCGATTGCCAGCAACAGCAGGGCAATGCACAGGAACACGAGGTTTCGCATCCATCGCACCGAGGCCAGTGAAGACTGGAGCAGATTGCGCAGCTCGTCGTCATGAGCGGCGATGAACTCGTTGGCCAGATTCTGGAGCTCGTTTGCGCTGCGATCGAGTCTTGAGACGGCTTCTTCGCTGATCGGGCCCGTGTAGCCGCCCGTGTCTGCTGCCAGTTTGTCCAAGCTCGCGAAGTAGGCGCGCGTCCCAGAATCCAACTGCTGCAGGATCCGCCTCTCCTCTGCGCTGCGAGCGGCCGCGATCCGCGTAGTCAGCCATTCATTCAGCCTCCCGCGGCGCTGGTCGACGACGGCTTCGATGTCTTTGGGGGAATCCGCCCCAATCCTCGGCAAGACGCGCTGTAGGTCGTCGACGTCCGTGCTGAACTGACGCGCCCGCAAGCTGGCCTTGAGCTCGATATCTGCCAGCCGCCGCAAGGTGCCACTCGCGTTCCGCTGGGCGACCACCGCAAGCGAGACGCAGGCCAGCACGGCGACAATCAGCAAGGTGACGCACACTCCGACTCGTTTGCGAAACGCGTGAGAGGGGGTGCTCATTTGCGGCTAGTATCTTACCGGCCTCCGGTAAGCGATCGAACAACGTTGCTGCCCTCGGCTCCTAGTCAAATGCCGTAAGCCTCGCCTAAAAAACAAGATGCTGGAATTCGGCGGTTGGGCACGAAAGCAGCAGATGCGCGGGCCATGGAATTTCGACACGATGATACCGGAATGGGTGCCATGGTAATCGAGCCCGCGGAGGGTTCCTCTCGACGGGAGGTGTTCGTGGTGGATGATGCCGAGGAGGTTCGTGACTTTATCGTCTGGCTCCTTCGGTCGGGCGGATATCGGGCGCTCGCGGCCGAAGACGAGCAGGTTGTGAAGTCGCTCCTGTTGACAGAGCACCCGGTATTGGTCGTGGCCGAGGAGGAGATCCCGGCCTGCAAGGAATTGGACGTCCTTGTCTTCTGCCATTCACAGTTCCCCGAGGTGCCTGTGGTGGTTGTCCTGAAGGATGCGGCGGCCAGGAGGCCTGTTATAAAGGACTGGATACCAGAACCGCCCGCCAATCCATCAAGCTCCGATCAATTCCGGGCGAGCGCCCAAGACCTTATCGCGCGAACATTGGGTCAAAGACGGGCATGCTCGCCGTGCGGATGATCCCCCAATCGCCGCCTGCACCAGCGGCCTTGCCGGACGCGATGGATAAGCTGCCGGCTGGAGGCCGGCCAGCATCGCCATGTGCCGCTTCGACCATACTTCTGGTCGATCAAGATCCGGCCGTGCGGGAGGCGCTTCGCCGCGTGCTAGCGATGGAGCGGTGGAATGTCGTGACCGCGGGGAGCCGGGAGGAGGCTCTCGAGCGCGTGCTCGAGCATGAGCCCGACCTCATAATAACCGAGCCCTGCACAGCGTTCATCAATGGCTGCGGCATTCTGATCAATGAGGAGATCGGGCAGCCTGACCTTCCGGTCTTCATCATCACCGCGCAATCGCTGCAGACAAAGAATGCTGCGATGCTGTACGCCACGGAATATTTTCAAAAACCGCTCAATTTGGATCTGTTGCTTTCGGCAATCCGCAGGCATCTTGAACCGGGTTCGTCCTGGCCCGACGAAAGGGGCCTGCTCGAGAGCGGCTAGCGGCGTAGCGCGCATTCACTCAGTGCGACGCCCTCTTCCCTGAAATCGCGGAGAGAACCCGCTTCCCGGGCGCCAATGAGGCCCTCGCGCAGCCTGGTAACATGATTACCGGTTTTCGGTCCCATAACAACCGAGCTGGAGCCCGGCCTGAAACCTGCGGGTTTGCAACATGCTGGCCGACTGCACCTAAGGGCTCATCGCGCAGGTGGCATACCCAACGCTGGATACAGCGTCAGCGACGTGATCATCACGGCGCCGCCGACAATGAACCTGAGATGTACGCCTACGGCCATCTGGTTGGCAATCGCGACCACCGCATCGCTACGCGCCGATGAACTAAGCCAGTTTGCACCCCTCCGCACGCAGATCCTCGCCCCCGAATCCGTCCCCGCCGAGATGAGCAATCACGCCATGTACGTGAACGTGATGGTCAACGGCCGCGGCCCCTTCCGCATGTTCATGGACACTGGATGCTCCGTCACGGTGATCTCACCGAAACTGGCCGCGGCCATCGGGCCCTTTATCCCGAACGCCGCCGGGGCGTCGGTGGATGCGTTGAACGGCTTTGGCGACATGACCGCTGTTGAGCCCGTGGTGCTCGAAACCCTTTCCATTGGCGGCGCCACCTTTGAGGGCGTCGAGGCGTGCGTGTCCGATTCCTTCGACAGGATCTCCGAGATAGACAACCGGAGAGTGGACGGCGCGCTCGGCTATTCTCTTTTTGCAGATCTCTACCTCGCGCTCGATTTTCCAAACAGGCGCATCCTGCTTAGCAATCAATGGCCGGCCGACATTCCCCCGGTGCGCACGGTTTTGCCCGTCGCGGAGCACACCGATGTCCCGTTTGTGCAGATTCAGATCCAGGGAAAGACGTTCGAGGCGATGATCGACACCGGCTTCAACCAGGACCTGAAGCTCCCGGTCGGCCTATCGCAGGCCGTGCGATGGAAGGAACGACCGAGGCCCGGCGCGCTCGTCGCGGTGTTCGGCGAGGTTGACCGCGAGTCGATCGGCCGTCTGGACGGCGCGCTGAGTTGGGGCGACGTCCGGCAGAATGAGCCCACCGCCTCCGTTTCAAGAGGATCGCCGAGCGTCGGAGTGCGGTTTCTCCAGCACTTTTGCGTGGTCTTCCATGAGTCCGAGGACCGTGTGTGGCTGTGCTCCTCGGACAGGGAGCCGATAGCCTCTCCTGCGGAGCGCAGCATAGGCCTGAGCATCATTTCGGACGCTGCCGGCTGGCGCGTCGCGGGAATAATCCCCGGCAGCCCGGCCGAGGATGCACATGTTCAAGCCGGCGATCTTGTGACCAGAATCGAAGGAGAGCCCGCGCGAAGTTGGACGCGCGACCAACTGCGGCGTTGGATGAACACACATGACAGGGTCGCGCTCGTCGTCGCGAATGACTCGGGCGCGCGCAACATTACGCTGCGCGTCTGGTCTCTCGTGCCTTAGGACCGACCATTTGCACAGTCCCCCTACTTCAACCCGGAGCAATCGAAGCGGCCACCCCAGACGAAGATTAAGATGCAAAATCCTGGTGTCATGAACGCAAAGATCCGGTTCATCCTGGCGGGAGCGATGTGCGCAATTTGGTGTGCGATCATTAGGGCGACGCCACCGGCCCCGACAACCGGCCACGACTCCCCAGTGGCGGTTGTCGGAGGCCAGTCGCCCGGGCCTCCGCCATCGCCCGCGTATGTGTGGATGTCCGGCCATTGGAACCTGGTGGAGGGGCAATGGAAATGGATAGCCGCGCATTGGGACCTGCCGCCTGCCCAAGGCTCGATCTGGGTTCCCGGGCATTGGATCCGGAGCGGCGCCGGATGGACCTGGGTGAACGGCGCATGGAATGTTGCCGAGGCCCCACAATCGCCTGCCGCCCCGCCCCAGCCACCAGGGAAGGAGCAGGGTGCCAACCCGGAGAATGGTTACGGCGGGCAGGGCGTGCCAACGCCCTCGACGCCGGCGCCCTATGTCGCGGGTCCGTATACCGCGGCGGGGCCGGCACCTGACGCCGATCAACCGCTCCTGGCGGCAAACGCCGCTCCGTACGAGTATGATTTAGCCTTCCCGGGGTACTATTGGGACGGCGATGCATGGGCGTGGGGCGCCTACCCGGGATACTTCGGCTTGGGATGGGGCTTTGGCCCAGGATATTGGGGCTACGGATATGGAGGCTGGGTCCGGGGACACGGAGGGTGGGGGCACGGTGGGTGGGGTCACGGACGCGGCGGATGGGGTCACGGCGGGATTCGCGGCGGCTTTTCCCGCGGGGGAATCGGCGGGCATGCAGGACACGGAGGTGCAGGCGGCCGCGGACGCTGAACGACGACCGGGCCCTGTCGCCCGACGATTCACAAGGCACGGGCCCAAAGTTCGATTGTCTTAGTGTGAGAAAGCCAAACATACACGGAAACAAGATCCGCCTCCTGCTAGGCTGGGGCGCGATCTTGGCCATCGCATCCTCCGCCAGTGCCTCCGAAAGCGATGATATTACGGCCGTGTCTTCTCGGACGAGCAGCGACTATGTCCGCACCCGGCTGGCCAACGGATCGTTCGCGCCGGAGACCTACGCATTCGCACGGGGCGGGGAGTGGAAGGGCGCAAAGCAGGACGCATCGATGGATAAGGTTCCCTTCTTGGACATCGCGCATCCGATCGCCCGCGCACTCGCAAGCCAAGACTACATCCCGAGCAGGGACCCCAACGCCACGAAGCTGTTGATCATGGTCTACTGGGGCACCACCCATGCTCCGGAGGAAGCCAGCAATTCTGCCGAATACGAGAACCTGCAGGCCGATCAGGGGAACCTTTCATCAAGGGATTCGGAAATGGCCGGGGTGGTCGCGGAAAACAGGATGCGATACGAGGACGACGTGCTGAACGCGCGCATGCTGGGCTACGATTCATGGTGGGCGGCAGCCCAGGGGGACACCAGGGGCACTGCGCTGGAGAACGATCGGCAGGAGCTGATGAGCGAGATCGAGGAGGACCGGTATTTCGTGGTCCTGATGGCCTATGACTTTCAACTCCTGTGGAAGGACAAGCAGCGAAAGCTCCTCTGGGAGGCTCGATTCAGCATTCCCCAGCGGGGCCATAATTTCGACGAGGACCTGCCGGCGATGGCGCAATATGCCTCGTTGTATTTCGGCCAGGACAGCCACGGCCTGATTCACAAGGAGATTCCGTTGGGCCATGTTGAAATAGGCGACTTGAAGTCTCTCGGCGCAGTGCCGGAAAGACCAGCCACGGACACGGTTCAGCCGCCCGCAAAACGCTAGTTGGGTCGGGGCCAAAGCCGATTGGGGGACGAAGCGCTAATTCGAGAGGCCGCCGCCTGATACCGTTCTGATCCCAGGGTTTCCGGCGAATTCCGGGGCGTCCCGACGCGGCCCCTTCATACGCCAAGCCCCAAGGTTCCCAGACCGCCGGCATATCGGGACCCGGGCGACTAAGTGCGACGGTCGCACCGCCCTCCTCGAAGCCTCATTTCCCCGGGGAGTCGCTAGGTGGCTTCGTGCCGCGGTTGTCAATGCGGTCGTTCCCAATCGGCTTCGAGATTCGGGTCAGAGTCAGGGAATTCCTGTTGTCGTACTGCAGGATGGTGCCGGTTATGCGGTCGCCCTTGAGCTTGCCCCGAATTATCAGGCCCCAGCCCGGGACCTTCACGGTAATGGCGCCAGCGTTTGTCGTGACCCTCGCCGGCACCAATACGTGCTGCCTTGGGCTCTCAAAGGTCGATTCCCCGGTTGGACCAATGTGAATGATCAGCCGGGGGCCGGGAGAAGTGCGCTGCCAGTCGCCGGCGGCCCCCGAGCGGGGATCGAAGGAGTTGCCTTCGTCCGTGTCAGACTGCTCGTCGAGCGTCGCTATCTCGCCCACCTGGACGTGGCCCTCGGGTATCGGCTTCAGGACCAACCCGTAGCTGTCCTGGCCAAAATACAGCGAGGCGTCTTGCGCCATGGCCGGAAGGTCCCTCTCGAAGTCGTGGCGGCGCTCGGATAGGCTGAACCTTGTCTCCCAAAGCAGCGTGAGCTTCTTCTGCTTCCACGCGGCTTGGAAATCGAACGCACGCAGGATCACGTAATAACGGTTCACTTCCACGGCGCTCAGCACGTCGGAGTGCACTTCGTCGAGGAGCATCGACCTGAAGGACCTGCCGAAGAAGACGGTGCTCCGATCAAGCGTTGCCTGGATCGAGCCTTCGGAATCGAAACCCAGGAGCCTGGCGTTCTCGTAGTTCATCACGTCCCTCAGGTAACCGTCGGTGAAGTTGTTGCCGCCGACGGTTCTTCCCCAAAAGACCATTATCAGCAGCTTTGTCGATTTCGGGTCGCGGGCGGGCAGGTAGTTCTGACTGGCAAGCGGCCCCGCGAGCATGTGCGCTATCTCGGGGAAGGATGTATCATCGATGGTCGGGTCGCTCACCACGAACTGATCGTTGAAGAACCCCTCCACGACGCCCCCATTTCCATAGGCGAAGGTCTCGGGTTGGAACGAACCATCCGCCAGCCTGGTGCGCACATAGCCGTTGTGCGCGCTCGACGACACGGCCGTAAGCTTCTCGCTGTCGGAAATGGAGCTGAAGGGACCGGCTCCGGCAGGAGCGGCCGAGCCTGCAGCGACGGCTGCCAGGAGCCAGACCCGGATGCGCAATCGTTGCATGGTCGATTAGCGGCCTGCCGCAGGGGTTCAACGCCGCATTTCGATCTGCGGCTTACACCAGCCTAGCTCGGTTGAGCTCGATTTCAAGCGTGCCCGGGCGATTGTCCAACGCAGCCGCGCGACCAATTCGCGCCCGACTCCTAGGACGATGCGGGTCCAGGAGACCTGCGGACAAACCCCCATGGAGACCCCTTGAGCGATCCCGCAATGGCCCAAGCAGATCCCGCAAGGGCCGACGCCACGAACACCATGGTCCATTGCAGCCGGCTTGTTGGCGCCGAGGCAGCGCCTGGAATGTGAATCAAGAGGACGAACGAGCTTATCATGGCCGCCTCGAGCGTTGCCGCCAGGCGCGGAAGGATCGCCAACAGGATGCCGGCGCCCGCAGCGAAGTGCCCCACCCCGGTCAGGTAGGCAAAGCTCACGCGGGCCGGAAGCCATGCCGGCACCATGCTGGCCGTCTCCTGCGTGTACGCGAAGTGAGAGAGGCCCAGGACGAGGCACGAAACGCCGAACAGAAACCTTGCAACGCGGGTGCCGCCGCTGCCTGCGGCGAAGGGTATGCTTGATCTGTCCTCCCGGCCAACTAGTGACGCGAAAAGGATCCAGCATCCGCTCATCAGGACGAGGTTCTCGCAGAGGCCCAGCCAGGCGCCCACATTCGCGGGGGCCGCGGCCACGCGCGGGGCCTGCAGCACCAGCACCCAGCTCAGCATGTAGATCGTCATCGCGAGCGCGAAATGCGCGGCCGTGCGCTTCACGAGCATCCCGATGCCGCCCGCCAGCAGGAGGACCCCGGATGCGTACGCGAGATATTCCCGCCAGGGGAACCAATGTGGAACGGGCTGCCACGTGTAGGCGAAATCGCCGGATATGAGGCTAAGGAAGCCGAGGCCCGCCATGCCCATGGCAAAGAGAAGATGGCCTGGCCCGATCACACGCATCGGTGGGACTCAAAGGATATTCCTGGCGACGTGAAGGCCGAAAGCGCTCGAGTCATGATCGCCGGCCGGAGGCGGATCTGCTTTGGACAACGGGCCCCCGCTGCCCTCACGACGACGCGGGTCTGAAGTCGAAGTCCTGGTGCGCCAGCACGAGCACGGGCTTACCCTTCGACACCGGAGGCGCAAACTGCCACTGTTCGACGGCCATCACCGCAACCGCGGCCAGCTGCGCATTGGCCTCGATGGCCTCCTTGCTGACCGAGGGCATCCTCACGCATCCCTGCGGATCAATGTAGAACTCCACGTCGACATGCCCGCCACGACTGCTGCGTGCCAGCTCCCTCGGATAGACCGGCCTGACGACCTTGGTCGGGCTGGGGATCCGGTCCAACTGCGAGAGCGTGCATGCCGTGTAGACGTCGCTGTTCGGCGCGATTTTGAAATGCACGAGCTCGTTGTACAGGATCACGTCCATCGAAACCACGACCACGCCCTCCAGCTCGAACCGGAAGGTGAGGTCAGCCTTTGAGTTGCGCGGCGCGCCATGTATCCGCGCGGGCTCGAAGGTCCATTTCCTCAGCGCCGCCAATGCCTCCTCGGCAAAGGCCGAATGCGTATAGGCCGTCACCAAGTAGTCCGTCAGCTTGCCCTTGTCGTCAACGGCTATGGCCACGCCCGCCGCGCCGCTCTTGACGCCGGCAGTGACCATCGACGGGGGATAGGTCGCGTCGACGGTCTGGTTGATCTTTAGCGGGACGTATTCGGGGAGTTCAAACTGCGCGAAGGCGGCCTGGCCGGCGAGGGACGACATGCAGAGGACAAGGATTCCAATGTTGCGCATGTTATTGTGGGGTTTACCCGGCATAACACCAACCGGCAACGATCCCCTTCAGGCCCTGGGCCGGCCCCCTGCCCCGAAGAAAGCATCATGACTGCATCGCGAAGCGAATCACTGCGGCCGATCCGAACACGGGGCCGTGCGTCTCGCCGCACGGCTGCAAGGGCCTACCGCGGCCAGAGCCATCCAAACGTGCCAGCCGTCAATCCGGCGTAAATCAACCCGTCCACGGTCGCTTTGATCGTCGTGCCCCAGGAGCGGCGGTACCAGATAGACATCTGCCAAAGCGCGGCCGAATAGCCGAGGAACGACGACATGCCGGCGATCCGGAAAACCCTGCCGTATCCCGCCCCGATCGGAAGCGCATGATATGCGACCCAGCTGGTCAAGTAGCCTACCACGACCAGATAGAGGAACCAGAGGGCGAGGCTCTTCCCCATGCTTATCGGGCCGTTTGGCATCACCGTGAGGACCATGACCGGCCCCTTCTTCAGTTTCTCCGTGAATCCCGGCGCCTTCATCTCCGAGGGCCCGGAGCAAAAGGGAACCATATAGTCGCCCGGGGGGGTCGCCAGGGGACGCAAGGCATCCATCGCCTTGTCCTCCTCGGGGAGCTTTGTATAATCGCCCTTGTGCCACCAGGGCAGCACCATGTGGATTATGGAACTCGCGACGAACACGAATACGGACGACAGCAGGATCGGGAGCCAGAGGGTGAGCAACGCAGCCATGATGATCTCCTAGATTTTGGGGGTGACTCGATGCGGCCGCACGGCCGCTGGGGGAAAGTGATCAAGGTTGAAAACCTTCCAGCTGGCCGTCAATCCGAAGGGGAAAAGCCGGGCAGGAGCGACCGTCACGCGCCGGGAGCCGCATCTGTCGGGTCGGTTTCGGGCGGCGCACCGGCCAGCCTGGATCCGGATCCAGCACCACGGTAATTCCATGGCTCCATCGCGCCTTTGACTATCGCCGCAGGACCGGGAATCCTTTCCCCCACGACTTTCGTCAACCTGAATGATGAGCCAGTGCACGCCAACCTGCTGCGCTCCGCTGATCGCCCCATTTGTGATCACGCTCCAAACGCCGGCACGGCGTGAGGACCCGGCAGCCTCCAGCCCCGACGAGGATACCGCCGCCAGGTCCGACCATTGGTCCACCGCAGGCAATCTTCGCGGGCGACGCCAGGCCTGAGGTCCATCGCCCTCCAATATGAACCCTCATTCGAACGGAGCAGGCGCCGTGTGCTTTATCCAGATCGTCATCTGCCTCTTGACGGCTTGTGGCAATCCGCCGTCAGGGGCAAGGCCCAGCGGGCGTGCCGGTGACTCCAGCCAAGCCATCGCGGTCTATTCAAAGGCGAGCAACGGCTACGTTCGCGCCAGGAATGCCGACGGTTCATTCCAGCCGGAATCCTACGAATTGGTTGCGGGAGACAGGGGAAATTCGATCGAATCCAAGAGCTACGACAAGTTGAGCCTGGAAGATATTTCGTTGGCCATCCGGAAGCCGCTGGCAATCCAAAATTACGTGCCGAGCGATGATCCTACGAGGACGAATCTGCTGATCTTGGTTTACTGGGGAGTGACGCTTGATCCCGACGACCTCCGTCCCTACGGGTTCCGAGGGTCAGATTTTGCAGCAGGGAGCAATGATTATCACGGGTTGGGCACAAGTGTGCCGGACTTGCCTCCGTGGGTGCCGCGCGGCTCACCAGCCGAGCAGGCTCCAGTCTTCCAAAAATTCGAAGCGGCCCAGGATGCTCAAACGGATTCAAGGAACGCAGCCATTCTCGGCTACACGGATGCGCTGCTCGGGGCCCGGCCGGACGACCTCCGCATCTGGGACCAACCGGGCGACCCCCGATTCGGCGCCCTGATCGCCGAACTGGAACAGCACCGCTATTATGTCGTGCTGCTCGCGTTCGACTGCCGAACAGCAAGAAGATATGGGCTACATAAGCTGCTTTGGGAAACTCGCTTTAGTCTTACTGAGCGTGGGAATGACTTCGGAAAGGCTCTTCCGGCAATGGCGTTAATCGCGGCCAAGTATTTTGGCCAGGATAGCCATGGCCTGATCCACAACTACCTCAAGGAAGGCCACGTCGAGGTTGGCGAACCTAAATCCATAGACACCGTGCCTTAAGGAATGGAAGAGCTGAAATGGCTTCGCCCAAGAAGCTGGATAACTCCCAGAGCCACATGATCTCCTCAAGCTGTGGAACGAAAAATGGGACCGGCTGGCGGCGGGCAATGATATCATGGGCGGTGATGGATGCGCGGCGTACGTTCATAGCAGGCCTCCTCCCCGCACTGGGAATCGGGACATCCATTGCCGTCTTGCCCGCCATTCGCGCGGACCAAGGAGACGATGCCGCCGCAGCGGCACAGGAGCGGGCGATACGGATGGAGCGCTACGTAGTTTCGGCCACGCGGATTGAGAAAAATCCATGGCGCTACGCTTCCGTCCCCGGGTTCGAAATCCTTTCCCGCGCATCTGAAGACGATACGAATTGGCTGCTCAATGCGCTCCAATGCGGCTTTTGGCTCGAGAACGGCGTGCTCCCAAAGGATTGGCGGCCGGAGTCCCCTATTCCCTACACCCTCATTATTGACGACACGAACCTGAAGACCGTTCCGACCGGTCAAATCCATTTGCTGCCAATAACCTTCAAGTCCCCCGTCGACGCAATTACGTGGGGCCCGATGTCCGATGTACAGATGTGGATAGACCGTTTCCAGGCCCAGGACGCCGATACCTTTGCTCTGAATTCAAACCTCTATGACGTTGATACAAGGACGGCCGCATACGGCACAATCAGTCTTGAGCGCCTGTTTCGCTGCGCCCCGCCGCTTCCGAGGTGGCTGATTGTCGGCCTGATGGGAAAGGATTGCGGCGTTTTCCGCGAGAGCTTCGCGCCATTCGGGGAAGGTTACTATGAAATCGGGCACTTCGAACGGGATCGCGCGATTGGCCCCGGGACGCTATGGGTCTCCCTCGACGAGACAAGGGTGCTTAGGACGCAGATCGATGCTGCGTACGCACGATACGGCAGGCCCAAAATGAAATGGAGTCCCAAGCTCCACATGACGGTTCCAGAGACGATTGACCGTGCGCCACCGATCGAGATTCCTCCGCTCCAGGGATTGTTTTCCGAGACTCCTCCCCCCGGTGAGAAAATTAGGCTGTGGGAGTCCGAGGCAGCGCTTTTTGTCCGGTGGGGGCTGATGGGCCCGGGCCATGAGGACCCGACCATGTCGAAAGCATTCCTGGAGTTTGTCCGGCGCGCGCGGCGAGAGCCGGTAACCGAGAAGGTCTTTGCCGACTGCTTCGGCTTTGGATATTCAGATATGGAGTACGGACTGGAGGTTCTTCTGAAAGGCGTTCTTGCGAAACCAACGTCGGTGTACGTGGCATTCCCGTCCAGTTTCCCGGAGGCTCGATTAAAGGAGGCCACGGCCGACCAGATCGGCCGAATTCTGGGCGACTGGCTCCGCATGCAAGGGGACTCACTCCGCGCGAAGGACCCGGAGTTGAGCGCGAAGATCCTTTATTTGGCCGGACGGATGCTGGAGCGCGCGTACCGGGAGGACAACGGCCTCCCGCCCGACGTAGAACCATACCCCGGAGGCGAGCAGTCAGCCATTTCACCTCAGAATGCTGCGTATGGTCCGGCTGTCGCCATGAAACCGTTTGTCGTCACCGCAAACCGGATTCACGACCCAAGTCTGCTTGCGGTCTACGGGCTGTATGAACATGACATCGGCAACGACGGCAAGGCACGAGAGTTTCTTGAGGCGGCGGTAAAGGCCGGGGCTACACGTCCCAGGGCCTATCTTGTGCTCGCCGAATTGCGCTATGCGGAGGCGATTGCCAAACCGCTAGGGACCGAGGGAAAGCTTAACGCCCTACAGGCCGCCACAATCCTCGAGCCTCTGCGGACGACCTTGCAGTATCCCCCTGTATTCGACTCCTACAGGCTGCTTGTTGATACCTCTGCTCGTTGTGAAGCGAAGCCCGCCAGTAGCGACGTTGAGAAAGTTGTTGAGGGTGTCGCACTGTTCCCGCGAAACGTAGATTTGGCTTACCGGTCAGCGGCTGTCTGCGCCCAAGGAGGCTATCCAATGCAAGCCGCCGAGTTAATCGACAAGGGTCTTATCTTCACAACCGATAAGGATGAAAAGCAGCACTTCGAACGCCTGCGCTCAGCGATGGCAACTCCAGCGGCTTCCCTTGCAAGATAGGCTCCAGCGCCGAGGCCATTCAAGATTCATGCAGCTTGTGCCAAAGGCAGCCGTTTCATTTGTGCTGGGTTTGGGAGCGCTAGCACCTTTCCAATCTGCTGTCCGCGCGGACCAGGGAGATGATGCCGCGACGGCCGCACAGGAGAGGGCGATACGGATGGAACGCTACATAGTCTCAGCCACGCGAATTGAGAAAAATCCATGGCGCTATGCCTCTGTCCCTGGGTTTGAAATCCTTTCTCGCGTATCTGAATACGATACGAATTGGTGGCTCGATGTTCACCAACGCGGGCTTTGGATTGAGAACGAAGTGATGCCGAAGGATTGGCTCCCTGAGGCTCCCGTGCCCTACACCGTCATCATCGACGACACAAACTTGGCAACCGTTTCAGCCGGTCAACTTCATTTGCCGCCGATCAAACTCCAGCCTCCCGCAGACACTCTGACTTGGGGGGGCGTGAGGGGTTTAGAGATGTGGATAGACAGTTTCGAGGCCCAGGACACCGACACCTTTGCGCTCAATTCGAACCTGCATGGCGTCGACACAGGAGCGATACTGTACGGCACAATCAGCCTGGAGCGCCTGATTCGCTGCACGCCGCCGCTTCCGAGATGGCTGATCATCGGCCTGCTGGGAAAGGACTGCGGAATTCTCCGCGAGGCCTTCTCACTCTCCGGGGAGAATTACGCCGAAAATGGATTCCTCAGAGGCGATCGAGTATTGGGTCCCGGCACATTATGGGTGTCCCTCGAGAAAACAGCGAGAATCGTGGATCTGCTTAAAAGGGTCTGTAACGAGGGACCGCATTTGAGTTCGCCACGAATGCCGCCCACGACATGGAATTCCGAACTAGACAGGTTGATTGGGTTCCCCCCGCTCAAGGGGCTTTTCGCCGAGGCTCCACTCTCCGGTGAAAACCTTCTTCTGTGGGAGTCTATGGCGGGACTTTTTGTCCGGTGGGGCCTTATGGGCCCGGGCCATGAGGACCCGGCCATGTCGCGCGGATTTCTGGAGCTGGTTCGGCGCGCGCGCCGGGAGCCGGTCAGCGAAAAGATTTTTGCCGACTGCTTTGGCTTTGGCTATGGGGAGATGGGAAGAAGACTGAAGATCTACCTAGCGGAGGTTCTCGCGAAGCCGACGACGGTTTACGTGAAATTCCCGCGCAGTTTTCCGGAGGGCAAATTGAAGGAGGCGACGGCCGACCAGATTGGCCGAATTTTGGGCGACTGGCTACGAATGCAAGGGGACTCCCTCCGCAGGAGTGACCCGGAATTGAGCGCAAAAACCCTTTATGCGGCTGGACGGATGCTGGAGCGCGCGTACCGGGAGGACAACGGGTTCCCGCCCGACGTAGAACCATTCCCCGGAGGCGAGCGGTCGCCCAATTCGTCCCAAGACGCCGCGTATGGCGCGGTCGTCGCAATGAAGCCGTTTGTCGTCACCGCGACACGGATTCATGACCCAAGGCTACTTGCCGTCTACGGGCTCTATGAACACGACATCGGCGACGACGGCAAGGCACGGGAGTTCCTCGAGGCTGCAATGAAGGCCGGAGCCGCGCGTCCCAGGGCCTATCTTGTGCTCGCCGAATTGCGCTATGCGGAGGCGATTGCCAAACCGCTGGGGTCCGAGGGCCAGCTCAGCGCTCCGCAGGCCGCCTCAATCATTGAGCCGCTGCAAACGGCCTCGCAGAATCCTCCTGATCTCGAAGTCTACAGACTGATCGTCGAAACCTGGACTCACTGTGAAGCCAAGCCCGCCGACCGGGACATTGCCCGGATCGTCGAGGGCGTCGCACTGTTCCCGCGAAACACGGATCTGGCTTACCGCTCAGCGTCTGTCTGCGCCCGAGGCGGCTATCCATTGCAAGCCGCCGAGCTGATCGACAAAGGCCTTGTCTTCGCGACCGAGGAAAGGGCAAAGGAGCGCCTGGAGCGCCTGCGTGCCGCGTTGGCAGCTCCGGCGATTTCCCTTCCCAATTAGGGGCCTTCCCCATCACCAGAAACCGCAGTCCGGCCCATGGCGGCAGGAATGTTGTGAAGGCCTTCGGCGTGGGCGCACACGGGTTGTCTTTAGGAAGATCCAATAAGTTGGATTGACCCTTTCTCCCGCAATTCGGAACAGTTATCGAAAGTTCCGCCCATCGCCCCCCATGCCATGTCGACCCACAAAGCGATAGTTTCGTGGAAGCGGAGCGGCCCCGATTTTCTCAACGGCCGTTATTCGCGGGAGCATACGTGGACCTTTGACGGCGGCCTCACCGTAGCCGCGTCGCCGTCCCCGTCGGTCGTGCCGGAACCCTACTCCAACCCCGCCAATGTTGACCCGGAGGAGGCCTTCGTCGCCGCCGTCTCGAGCTGCCACATGCTCATGTATCTCTTCCTGGCATCGCGGCAGAACTTCCAGGTGGACAGCTATCGTGACGAGGCGGTCGGTTTCATGACCAAGAACGACCAGGGTGTCCTTTGGATCAGCGAGGTGGTGCTGCACCCCGCGATCGTCTACAGCGGGGAAAAGAAGCCTGGGCCGGCCGACGAGGACCGGCTGCACCACCTCTCGCACGAACAGTGCTTCATCGCCAACTCCATCAGGACACGGGTGAGCATCGGAAAGTGACGGGGGTTTGCCTAACGTACGCCCGATGGGGCGGGTGCCATGTGGGGCGCCCCCCGCCCCAGGCCCACCGGGTTCGGAGCACGCCAGCCGCGCCCGCTCCATGGCGGCTGGCTCCACCGCCTCCGGACATCACACATTGGCCGGATCGGGATGAATCCACGGCGCGCGGTAGGGGCGTGCGAGCATGCGGGTTGCCTCTGCGTCGCCGGGAACCGTGCGCGTCCTTGGATCGTAGGCGAGCGGCCGGCCGAGCTGCTGGGAGAGATTGGCCAGCTCGCAGCATGCGCTGGAGATATGCCCCTCCTCGATGTCGGAGATGGGGCGCGAGCGGCCTTCCCGCGCCCGCATGAAATCCAGCACGTGCCGGTTCTCGGTCTCCCCGTAGGCCTCTCCGTCCCGGCTGAAATCGATGTTGTCGAGGTTGCCGGTCCTCGAGAGCATGTGCACGCCCTCACGCGGGCCGCCGGCCGCCGGCGTGAACGCATACTCGAGCATCGTCAGGTTGAGCGTTCCGTTCTTGCCGATGAAGCGCGCCCCCCATTGGTCGCTCCAATGGCGCTGCGGGATCGGCGAGCCGCCCCACGTGCGGTGCTCCCAGCTCACGTCGAGGTCGGGATAGTGGAACACGCTGCGGAGCGTGTCGGAGATGTTTGAGGAGGAAGCCATGTCGACGTAGATGCCGCCCGTGGACCTGACGGATTCCGGCCAGCCGAGCCCCAGCAGCCAGCGCGCCTGGTCTATCATGTGCACCCCCAGGTTGCCGATCACGCCGTTGCCGTACTCCATGAACGGGCGCCACCCCTTCTCCTCCTTCATGGCCTTGAACGGCGTCAGGGGCGCGGGGCCCGTCCACAGGTCGTAGTCCAGATGGGCGGGCACGGGGGCGTCGGGGATGACCCCTTCGGGCCGGTCGGGGAGATAGCTGTAGGTCTCGACCAGGCCGATCTTGCCCAGCCTGCCGCTGCGGATGTACCTGTCGCGGGCCTCCAGATAAAGGGGGTTGCTGCGCCGCTGGGTGTTCACCTGGACGGTCCGGCCGTATCTGCGCGCGGCGGCGACCAGCGCCTCGCCCTCCATCACGTCGACACTCACGGGCTTTTCGAGATATACGTCCGCGCCGGCCTTCATGGCGGCGATGGCGGGCAGGGCGTGCCAGTGATCCGGGGTTGCGACGATGACGATGTCGTGCCCGCCCGAGTCCAGCATCTCGCGGTAGTCCGCGAAGGTCCGGGGCACGGCCGCCTGGTACCTGGCGACGATCTTGAGCGTCCTCTGGAGGGCGTGCTCGTTGACGTCGCACAGCGAACTGACATCCGCCCCTACGTTGCGCTCGAATGCCTCGAGATTGACGCCGCCGTACCAGCCGCAGCCTATTATGCCGAGCTTGAGCCGCGGCTTCGATCCGGCGGAGAAAAGGCGCGAGCCGGTGGCGGCCACCGCGCCTGCCGCGGCCAACGATGTTACAAAGGTGCGTCTGTTCATTGGGGTGGATTGTTTGTGGGCCGCTCGTTGAGAGCGGCGAACAGGACTAAGGGTTCCGTCTCGCATTTCGACCTTTTAAGGTCATTTCCCTCGCCTTCAGCGGCAAGAACCCCGTGAAGGCCCTTCTTCTTAGGCACTCGCGGCATCCTGTCTTGGCTATTCCGAAATCCCGGCAAGGCGGGGCCTATGGCTTTCGGAATCTTCGCGAAGGCAGCTCGAAATCCTGCCAATTCACGGTACTCTCCGAGTTGCATGTCCATCCTCTACAGACTTGAACGAGCCCTTGGGCGCTTTGCCGTCCGTAATCTGGCGCTCTACCTGGTCTTCGGGCAGGTTACCGTCTACCTGGCGACTCTGCTCGGCCAGCTGGACAGGGGATGGTTCCTGTTCGTTCCGCGGCTCGCCCTCATGGGGCAGTGGTGGCGCGTCTTTACATTCATGCTGATGCCGCCCTCCATGAACATCATCTTCATCTGCTTCGCCTGGTGGATATTCTACATGATGGGCAGCGCACTGGAGGACTACTGGGGGACCTTCCGCTTCAATCTGTTCATCCTCGCGGGCGCGGCCCTCACCGTTGGGCTCTCGTTCCTGCGGCCCGACATGCCGATCACCAACGCCTTCGTGGCGGGTTCCGTCTTTCTCGCCTTCGCGTTTCTCAATCCCGATTTTGAGCTGCTTCTCTTCTTCGTCCTGCCGGTCAAGATCAAGTGGCTGGCGCTGCTCACGTGGGCCGCGTACGGCTTCGAGTTCCTGGTTGGCGGCTGGTCCGTACGGCTCCAGGTCATCGCCGCCACCGGCAATTTCTTCCTGTTTTTCGGACGCGACCTCGTGCAGAGCGCAAGGTACCACCGGCGCTTGATGGCCCATACCGCGGAGCGGGCCGCGGCGGCGGGCCAGCCCAGGCATCGCTGCCGCATCTGCGGCAAGACCGACCAATCAAATCCGGAGCTCGATTTCCGCTATTGTTCCAAATGCGCCGGGGACGAATGCTACTGCCCGGAACACATCCGGAACCACGAGCACATTGTGACCAGCGAAGAGAGGCCGACCCAGGGGTGAAGCCTTCGCACCGGCTGACGGAGCGGCCCACGCTGTCAGGTGTCCTATAATGGACCGGATTCGGGACGTGATGCTACGTCTCGGCCTTGAATATCTCCTCGATCGGCCTCTTGAAGAGCCGTGCGATCTTGAAGGCAAGCGGAAGGCTGGGGTCATATTTCTCGGTTTCGATGGCGTTAACTGTTTGGCGCGATACGCCAAGCTCGTCCGCCAGCCTTCCCTGAGACCATTCCTTCGCCGCGCGCAATTCTCGCAGGAGGTTCTTCATTTGTAGCGGCAGTTTGCGATGGCGCTTCCCACGAGCCAAAGAGCGAAGGCGACTATGAACGCCCCCCCCATGCCCAGGCCGTGTTCAAGTCCACCCAACTGGATTCCAGATGTGTTAAGGGTGCTAATTGCTATCCCGATTAGGACAGTCCCTGTCACCGCGAACAACCAGGCTTCGAGTTGGATGCGCCGTTGCAACTCGTCCAAGCCGCCGATGAATCGCATCCAGCTCCGAACGTAGAGCAAGCCTGGGACCAGCGGAGCCAGCGCAATCGCGGCCCGAATCTCGGCACTCCATTCGGGGTGCCATTTGGCCAGCAACCGGGCTATGACATAGAGCGCGACAGCTACCCCAAGCCAGGCATTCAGCTTCATGTCCTTCCTGAGGGAATAGCGACCCGAGCAAGGTTGAACGGATTCAAGTGTATTTGGCGTTTTTTCTTTGGTCATGCCAACACTGTAAAGCTTACTTGTCATCTGTCAAGTCCCCTTTACAACATTCGCGCCCACGATTCAGCCGCCCCTGGAGAGTCCGGCATTTTTCATTGGCTCGTAAGGCCGGGCTGCTGATGGGCCTGATCCCTGTCGTCCACATCCTCCGCTCGAACCTTGCCGAGGTCATACACCGAAGCTCGCGAAGCGCGCCCGGCGGGCGCGGCGTCCGGGTGCTCAGCAGCATACTCGTGACGGGCCAGGTGGCCGTGGCCCTCGTCCTGCTGAGCGGCGCCGCCGACCTGGGCGATGCCTGGAGGGTCTACGCGGAGGGCGACGACAGCGCCGTCTTCGTGGCGCGGGAGAGGGTGTTCCGATGGACCGGCAACCGCTTCAAATTGATGTGCCAATTTCATACTTCTTGCCTGCCGGTCGCTTCAGCGCATTGGGCGTCAAGGGTCGTCTCCTTTGCCTTCGCTAGCAAGAACCCCGCTTAGGCCTATTATGCGGCCGTAAAAAGGTCGGTTCTTGAGCAACTAACCAGCAACCTGTGGCCGGTGTTCGGCAGCATTCAAAATGAAACAGGCCGCAGGGTTTCTCCCTGCGGCCCATTGCTGGTCCAGCGAATGGAAGCGCCGGCTATTTCGAGGCCACAAGGGTCTGCGCCCTCGTGCTGGCGGGGGCCGTCAGCAACGCGGTCTCCTTGCTTGAGTTTCCCGGGCTGGGCTGGCACGGTCCCCACAGTTTCAGCGCCGCTTCGCCGATATACCCAAAGAGCAGATGGAGACGTCCAGCGCGTTTCAGCGGGGAATGAAGCTGCTTCTGGGCAGTGTCATCCTGCTCGCAGCGCCAACGAGTGCCCCGGCTTCGGGCACAATTGAGGGCATCACGGCCGTGTCGTCTAAGGTGTTCAACGACTATGCCCGGGCCCGGCTTCCAGACGGTTCGTTAAAGCCCGAGACGTATGCCTTCGGGACTGGAGGTTTCATCACCGCGGGTTCCGCCGGAGCGGAAACGCCTAGCGCGCAACGTGACGAGACGATCGATAACCTAGGGTTCGATTCCATTGCTAAAGCCATGGAGCCACCCCTTTCGGGCCAGAATTACGTGCTCACCCAGGATCCCAGCGCAACGAATCTCCTGATCATGGTGTTCTGGGGTACCACGGTGGGTGGGTACCACGAGAAGAAAGGCAAGTTCAGAGACCTTCTGGATCTTAGGAACGCGGCGCTTCTAGGCTTCGATTCCGAGAGCGTGTTTGCACAGGGTTTCGGGAACAACATCCGGTCGAACATCCAGAAGCAGGTGCATTCCCAGATGATGGATGCCCTCGAGTCCAACCGCTATTTCGTGATTTTGCGGGCGTTCGATTTCCAGTCCTCTTGGAAGCAGAAGAAACTAAAGCTTCTTTGGGAAACGCGCTTTAGCATCAACCAACGTCGCAATGCCTTCGACGAGGCCCTACCCTTAATGGCCCAGTATGCCTCGCAGTGCTTCGGCCAGGATAGTCGCGGGCTGCTGCTGGCGCGGGTTTCTGAGGGGCGCGTGGAGGTGGGAGATCTAAAGTCGCTCGGCGAGGTTAACCCTCCCCAGAAGTAATCGCTTAGCCAACGAGCTTCTTGAGCCGAACAGGCGGGTTTGAATCTGGATGCCTCGCGGACTGTCGACGGAGAGGCAAGCCCTGAAGCGGGACCTAGGCGCAATGTAAGTCGCCTCTCTATTGAATTCGCCTTCGGAGCCATTCACCACTGCTCCAAAACCGGCCCGCTTGTTAAACGCCAAGCCCGAGCACAAAGGTAATTCAAGCCGGAGAAAGAAGCTCTTGGTCAGGCAACCACGCAGCCTAAACCTTCCAGGCCTTTGATCACCCATTCCGAGACATTCGTCGCCAAGAGATTACAGGGTTCGGTTAAATGTTTGCGCGCTTGGTGAGGAGACCGTGGGATCGAACTCCATCGCCACAAGTCAAAATCATGAAACGCACCCTGTTTCTGCTCTTGATCGGCCTGTTTTCTCCCCTGCTTCAGGCCGGGGATGAGATTGAGACCATCGTATGCATCCGCCACGGAGAAAAAACTCCGACCGAGCTGGGCCAACTGAGCGTCCGCGGCCTCAATCGTTCTTTGGCTCTGCCGGAAATGTTGCTTTCTAAGTTCGGAAAACCGGAATTCATCTTCGCGCCGGACCCAGCCAAGGAGATCCGACCGCTAGTTGGTCAGCCTTCCTGCTACATCCGCCCCCTCGCCACGATCGAACCTACCGCCATCCGCTGCCAGCTTCCGGTCAATACCCGGTTCGGCTTCACCGATATTGCGAACCTGGAAACCGAACTGCGGAAGCCCATCTACGAGCGCGCCGTAGTCTTTGTCGCCTGGGAGCATCTCTGGCTGGTGAAGTTCGTACGGCATCTAGTGGCAAGCCTGGGCGGCGACCCGGCGCAGGTGCCGGAATGGCCGAGCAACGACTTCGATAGTATTTATGTGGTGCGAATCGTTAGGCACGACGGCCATGAGTCGGTCTCCTTTGCCCTTGATCACGAGAGACTGGGCCGTCTGAGCGACAGTTTTCCGCTCCCGGCCGCGTCCGCGGAATGAATCGGATCGCCGTCGCAGGGTAGTACAAAACTCCATCGCGCACCGTCGACAAGGGGTTCTTTTCGCATCGCCCAGTCGGGCGGGCAGGATTCCGCCGGTACATGCTTTTGCGTACGAATATGCCATGACGATCGCCTTGTACCCCCGTTTTGTTTCCTCGTCGCCTTCTCCCCTGTACTCCTCGGCCGCTCCCTCGCGAGCGGCATTTTCCTCTGGATTGCCTCCGGGGATGCCGCGGCATTGGAGGGCACAGCGGCGCAGGGATGGCAGCAGGGCACCGAGGGAATGCCGCCAATGCGCGTGTTCACCGCCCGGGACACAGGCGTCAAGACAATGGCCTGGTCCGCCGTCCAGGACCGGACGGGCACCATGCACTTTGGCTGCGACACGGTTGTCTCGTTCGACGGGGACCGCTGGCGCTCCGAACGCATGGACCCTACCTACAGCGTCCGGGGCATGGATATCGGGCCGAATGGCAGGATCTGGGTCGCCGGCGTGAACCAGATCGGCTGGTTTGAGCCGGGGGCACAGGGCCGGCTGGAGTACCATTCCCTCATGCCCCGCCTGCCGGAGGGCGCCGCCGACCTGGGCGATGTGTGGAGGGTCTACGCGGAGGGCGACGACAGCGCCGTCTTCGTGGCGCGGGAGAGGGTGCTCCGATGGACCGGCAGCCGCTTCATGTCGTGGGATTATCCCGGCATGCGCATGCTTTGGTCGACCCGGACGGCGACGTCCCTGTATGTCCATTATCCCCCGCTCGGCCTTCTCAGGATTGGCCGCGACGGCCCGTCCGTGGCCGTGCCCGCGTCCGTCATTGGCGCCGCGGACATCCGCTGGCTGGACGACTCCGCGGAGGATTGGCTTTTGCTGACGTCCGAGGGCTTCAAGAACCTTCACGACGGGGCATATACGCCGCTGGAAACCGGCGCCTCATCCTTCATGCGCGCGAACACGCCGACGTCCGTGGCGCGGCTGGAGGGCGGCATGCTCGCGATCGGCACGCTTCGGGGCGGAATCGCGGTCGTCGACCGTTCGGGAGCCGTCCGCCGGGTATTCAACGCGTCGGCCGGGCTTCCCGCGGACCAGATCTACTCCCTGTACGTGGATCGCAACGGGGCCCTCTGGGCAATGGGGCCCTCCTTCATCGTCCGCCTCGCAATCGGATCCGGCGTCGCGGTCTACGGCCAGCGGAACGGGTATCCTCCGGGAGGCTGTGAATCGCTGGCCGAGTTCTCTGGAGCGACGTATGTCATATCCCACAGCGACATCCTCCGCCTGTCCGCCGACGCCGGGTCCGGGGGCGCCGGGCGATTCGTCCCGCTCGGTATCTCGAGCAGCCGATTCTACAGCCTGCTCTCCCTGCCGCGCGGCCTCGCCATCGGGCACTTCAAAGGCCTTGGGCTCTGGTCGCCCTTGGGCATGCTCCCAATCACCCCGTCGGACAACATCGTGTTTCGGATCAGCCTGTCCCAATCCGCGCCCAACACCCTTCTCGCGTCCCAATACAGCCGGGTGCTCTCCGTCGACCTCCAGACCGGCCGATCAAGTGTCGTCGCCGACTCGTTGCCCGACTACGGTGACTCCCTGGCTGAAGAGCCGTCTGGGAGATTGTGGATCGGCACCCAGTCGAGGGGGCTGTTCGTCGCCAACCCGGGGAGTGCGCAATGCACCCCGGCCGCGCCGCGCTTTGGGCCCATTCCTACCGCGGGCCCCACGCTGGTCACGCAGACGGGCGCGACAATCGTGGCGCTGGCCAGGGGGGCCGCGTACTACCTCGACCGCAAAACGGACCGGTTCCGCCGGGTCGCCGGGTATCCCGACGGCAATCCGTCGGCGGTCTCAAATCCCGACAGCCGCGGGGCCGTCTGGGCGGCGCTGGACCCGGACGCGGGCGGGCATTCGCCGCGTCTGGGGAGAATCTCCATTAACGCCGACGGAGCCGCGTGGACACCCCAGCCCATGGAGGGCCTTTCGAACATCGGGTCGCTGCTCGGCCTCCAGGTGGTCCGCTCGCCAGACGGGGACATCCTGTGGATCGCCGGGAGCGAGTCGCTCATACGGGCAAGCCCGGAGGCCCTGGCCCCGCGCCCGCCTCCTCCCCGTCCGCTGATGCGCGCCTGGGTCATGGCGGACGGCGGCGAAGCCGCCATGACGGCCGGGGGTACCCTGCCGTACTCCACGCGCGGCATTCACATTGAATACAGCTCGCTCGATTACGGCATGAGGGAATCGGAGAGATTCCAGACGTTGCTTGGTGGCGCGGAGGACGCATGGACCCCGCCGACGGACTCGGCCGACAGGGATGTCGCGGGCCTCAGGGAGGGAAGCTACGAGTTCAAGGTGCGCCTTGAGGCGGATTCCGGGCAGGCCGGCGCCCCCGCCGTGCTCCGATTCAGGGTCGCCCCGCCGTGGTGGCGCACGCCCCGCGCGTACGGCGCGTGCGCGCTCGCCGGGGCGCTGGCGGTCCTTGGCTTCATCAGGCTCCGGATGGGCTCGCTCAGGCGGCGGGCCAAGCTCCTCGAGGAAACCGTCCGCCAGCGCACCGGGGAGCTGGAGAAGGCAAACGCCGCAAAGACCGAGTTTGTCGCAAGCATGAGCCATGAGATCCGAAACCCCATGGCCGGCATCCTGGGGTCGGCGCACGCGCTTTCCGAAACGCCCCTCCGGCCCGAGCAGCGGGAGCACGTCTCGACCCTGAGCAACTGCGCCTCGTTCCTCGCCTCGCTTGTCGAGGACGTGCTTGACTTCGCGGCGATCGAGGCCGGGGCGTACAGGGTCGCGCGGTCCGCATTCAGCCCGCGCGAGGTGCTGGACGCCGTGGTGAGGATGCTCGCGCCAAAGTCGGGCGCGGTTCGGATGGATGCGTCCGTCGACCCGGCGCTCCCGGATTGGATCATGGGGGATGCGGCCCGGATCCAGCAGGTGATTGTCAACTTCGCCGTGAACTCCCTCAAGTTCGGCGGAAAGAGGATCCGCCTGTCGGCTCGACCCGAAGGTGCCGACGCCGTGTTCGCTGTTTCCGACGACGGGGCCGGAATCCCCCCGGGGGAGCAGAAAGACCTCTTCATCCGGTTCTCACGGCTCAAATCCGTCCGCAACTCCGCGATCCCGGGCACCGGGCTCGGGTTGGCCGTCAGCCGGGTGCTCGCGGAGCGGATGGGCGGGTCGGTCGGTGTTGAAAGCGCGCCGGGCAAGGGCTCCACGTTCTTCCTTCGAATCCCCCTGGAGGCGGGCGCCAGGGCCGAATCCGTGCCGGGGGCATTCAATGCCGCCGGCGCACGGGCGCTCGTGGTCGAGGATATCGGCTACAACGCCCGCGCCCTGGGACGGGTGCTCGAGGAGTTCGGGTATGAGGTCGCCTTTGCGGCCGACGGCGATGAGGCCCTTTCCCGGCTCTCGGCGGCCTCGTTCCAGGCGATCTTCCTGGACTGCAACCTTCCCGGAGCGGGCGGGGCTGAAGTGGCCCGCCGCGTCCGCGCTTCCGAGGCCGGAGGGAGGCGGGCCCTGATCGTGGCCACGACCGCCCTTTCGACGGCCAAGGATCGGGACGCCTGCCTGGCCGCGGGAATGGATGCGTTCATAACCAAGCCCATAACACCGGAGAAGCTTCGCGCGGTCTTCTCGGCGCCGCCTGTGCTCGGGCGCGCGGCGGCACATGCGCCCGGAGCCCCGCACCCGACACTGGAAAACCCTGCGTTTGATCTTGGGATGATCCGGCACCTGACGGACGGCTCGCCTGAAGGCCTGGATGACGAGCTGTCGGATTTTGCCGCCTCGCTCGACGAAGCCCTGCGCGCGGTCGCAGAGGCGCACATGTCGGGCTCAAGGGCCGCACTCTCGTCCGCCGCCCACCGGGTTCTCTCCCACGCCCGGATGGTGGGCGGGACATCGCTGGCCGAATCCGCAGCGGACCTCCAGGACCTCGCCTCCGCCTATACGGCCTCGGAGCTTGCGGAGCAGATCGGAGTGCTCGAACGGCGCGCCGCCGCCCTCAAGGAGATACTGGCTCCCTTTCGCCGCGCCCCGGAGGAAACGCCTTGAGCCGGCCCCTCAATCCTTCTCCGGCCTGCGGAATTCCTTGTGCTCCTTCTTCTCAAACGCCCCGATGTCGTCCACCAGCTTCACCGCGTCGTCATTCCTCCCGGCCGCGAGCGCGTCCCGGAGCTGGGCGAACTTCTCCTGCAGGCTCTTGATTCCATTCTGGAAGTCCGCGACGAACTTGGACCTTTGATCCTCCGGGATGTCCTCGGCCTTTGCGGGGGTAAGCTCGATGGCCTCCTTGGCGGCCGCCTCCATGGTTGAGAGCAGCTCGAGCGAGGCGGCATTCTGTGCCGGATCCCCGACCATCTTCTTCAGCTTCCGGAAGGCCTTCCCCATCCTGTCCATCCGCATTTCCAGCTCGGTCTTCTTCTCGGTGCCGGGCGCCGTGGGGGCCGCAGCCGACGCGCTGGCCGGAGGCGGCGCTGCGGGGGTGTCGGCCGCGGAGGCGACCGTCGACATGATAGGGAACGCGATGAGCCAGGCGAGCGAGGGGCGGATCTTCATGATGGGCGTATGTTGATGGTCTGAGTTTTTGGGGCGGGAATCTTTCCCAGGACCGGCGCCTCGGCAATCAGATTCAGCTCGCGCGGGCCCGATGCCGGGAGCCCCGGCGGCACAGCTCATGGATCAGCACCGCGGCGGAGGCGGATACGTTCAGCGACTCGATCCGCCCGCTGCCGGGAATGGTCACGAGGCGGGTGCAGGCCGCCTGGACGTCGGGAGGCAGGCCATGCTCCTCGTTTCCAAGGACAAGCGCCCAGGGCCCCGCGGTCGTTGCGCAAGCCCCGGCGTCGGCGCCGCCACGGGTGGCCGCCGCCACCACGTCGTATCCCGCGGCCGAAAGCGCACGCAGGAACGGCGCGATTTCAGGGACCGTCCAGATCTCGATGGCCTCCATGCCGCCCTCGGAGACGCGATAAGCCGCCGCGCCGGGCTTCGCCGACGCTGGGTCGCCGGCGATGACCATCCTTGGAACGCCAAAATAGGCGGCGGATCGCGCGATCGCCCCGAGGTTGTGGGCGTTGCCGACCCGGTCGAGGGCCACGAGGTCCTCGCGCCGGCGGGCCCAGGACGCGATATCCGATGGCATGGGGGTCCTCAGGGGCCTGTCCTCGGCCACCGCGACAATCCCGCCGTGGTGAACCGAATCGGCGATCCTCTCGAGCTCGGGAGGCTCGACGCACCGGTAGACCTTGCGGGCGGCGGCAAGCGTGCGGCAGATCACCCCCACCTTCTTCGATGTCGGGTAGTCGAAATAGAGCCGCACGATCGACGACGCGTCCCGCCTGAACCTGGCGCGGACGGCGGCGAGCCCGCAGATCTTGATCTCGTTGCCCTTCATGTTGCGGTGGTCCCCGTGACGGTGAACTCCTCCCGGTCATGATACAAATGCACGATTCGGACCCCGGCAGCGCTGGTTGCGAAGGGCGAACCCGCCGCGCGAAGCTCCCCCAGGAGAGCGATGGGGTCGACGCGCCCGAACTTCAGGTTGATGACAAAACGCCGGCACCAGCCCCCATGGAGCCAGGGCAGGACGATCGCCTGGAGCACCTTGTGGGGGTCCTCCAGGAGGTCGCAGAACAGCCAGTCGTATGCGGCGCCGCTTTCCGGCCTGAATCCAAATGCATCGCCGCGGCGGTGGTCGATGAGCGGATGGCCGAGGGCGCCTCCCTTCAGGGGCCCGTTGTCGACGGCAACAACGCGGGCCCCCCGCTTCGCTGCGCTGTAGCTCCATCCCCCGGGGGCCGCTCCCAGGTCGCAGACGGACTCCCCGGGCCGTGGCTCGAGGCCGATGATCGCATACGACTCCTCGACCTTCAGGTAGGAGCGGGAGGGGGCCGCGTCGTCGTCGGCCATCCTCGAGGGCCCGTTCATGTACGCGGAACGCGCCGCGTGCACCTTCCCGAAATCGGTGAACCAGACGAAAAGCCCGCGGGCCGCGCCCACCCGCGGCCTCTCGCCCGACGCGAGCCTTGCGATCCGGCCAAGCTTCTTCTTCAGGATACCATGGAAGGCCGCCTCGACGGCGGCGACGCGCCGGCCGAGGCCGGTCACTTCCTGCGCCCCGGAGAACACGCAGGGCCAAGCCGCCTCTATCCGCTCGCCCCGGAGGCTCTCGGCGAAGAATTCCGCGACTCCCTGCGCAAGCTCGTTCACCGACCCGCCGGAAATCGCCTCCGGCGCCTCCAGCACCGCGTGGGGGAAGGCGGCCCCCCGGAGCCCGCCGGCCGGCGCCCCATGCCGCCCCGACGGGGGCGGGCCGGCCAGCGCCCATCCCGGGCCGCTCCCGGCCGACGCCAGACCGAGCCCCTCCATCTCGCGCACGAGAAGCCCCTCGTAGCCCGACTGGCAGACGGCAAGGGCCCCTTTGGGTGGCATGGCGGCCGAGGTTGCCCGGGCGCGGCGGCCCGTTCAAAGCAAAAGGCCGCGGGGATGGACCCCGTGGCCCGCCTCAATGTGCGCCACGGAGATGCGGCCGCCCTCCATGGCGTATCCTCCGCCGAAGGGATTCTCGGCCAGGAGGAGGGGCGTGTCCAAGTCGGCATGTTCAAAGCCGCCCAGGCCGGCGGCAAAGCAAGCCGAAACGGTCATCGCGAGGATCGATTCGATGTTGCCGCCGATCATGAGGCCAATTCCCGCCCCGCGGGCGATCGACACCACGTCAAGGGCCTCGGCTATCCCGGCCTTCATGAGCTTTATGTTGAACACGCTGGCGGCGCCGGCGGCCGCCGCGGCGCGCGCGTCCGCCGCGGTCGTCACGCTCTCGTCGGCGGCGAGTCTCCATCCGGTTTCTGCGCCGAGGGCGCGCATGCCGTCGAGGTCCTCCTTGGGCAGCCATTGCTCGGCGAGCGCCGGGACTATCCCGCGCGCCTTGAGGCCCCTTGCAAGCACCGACGCCTGCGACCGGTCCATGCCGGCGTTGCCATCGAGGATGAGCGGCGAGCCCGGTGCGGCCTCGAGGACGGCCGAGATCCTCTCCAGGTCCGCTCCGGGTCCTCCCGCCCCCCCCACTTTCACCTTGATGAAGCGGACGCCGCGGCGCCGGATCTGCCGCGCAGCCTCGCCCGCATCCGCGGGCGAGCATATTGTCACGGTCATGTCCGTCTCAAGGGCGCTGCCGGCGCCCCCGAAGAACCTCCACAAAGAGAGGTTCCTGCGGCGGTTCAGTGCGTCGAGGAGCGCCGTCTCAAGGGCGCATAGCGCCGAGCCGCACGCCGGCCCCCCCGTCGCGCGAAATTCGGCAGAAATGCCCCGCCAGTCGGCCGCATCGCGCCCCGGCAGCCAGTCCGCGGCCCGCGAAAGGAGCCCGAGGGCGCCGTCCTGCGTCTCGCCGTTGTACGCGGGAAAGGGCGCCGCCTCCCCGTATCCCAGGATGCCGTCGGAAAGCTCGACCCTAACGAGCACGTTGGCCGCGGTGCTCTGGCCTCCCCGGGATATCCCGAACGGGGCCCTGAGCGGGATGTCGAGACGGGAGACGCACAGCGAACTGACCGTTGTCGGATGAAGCGCGGAGGCCACGGCCCGATGTTCCCCCGGAGGGGATGAATTGCAAACCGGCATGCCGCCGGTGTAACAAAGGGCCGGCATGCGCGTCCTGGCCGCGTTCGACAAGTTCAAGGACTCGATCTCCGCTTCCAAGGCGTGCGACGCGGCGGCGGGCGCGATCGCCTCGGTGCGCGGGGAATGGGTCGTGGACGCGTGCCCCCTAGCGGATGGCGGCGAGGGGTTCGCCGAAATACTCACGCGGGCGGCGCGCGGCAGCGAAACCCGGTCCACAGTGACGGGCCCTCGCGGAGAAGAGGTGATGGCCGGCTTCGGCGTGGTGCCCCTGGCCAGGATACCCTCGGGCGCACGCGTCTTCCTCGGGGCGGCGGGAGCCGGGCCGGGAGGCTCCATTGCCGTCGTCGAGATGGCCGCGGCGAGCGGGCTGGCCCTCCTGGCTCCGTGGATGCGCGACCCCTTGCGGGCGTCCTCCATCGGCACCGGCCAGTTGATCCGGGCCGCGGCCCGGTGGGGGGTTCGCGCAATCCTGCTCGGCGTCGGCGGGAGCGCGACCCATGACCTCGGCCTCGGGGCCCTCGGCGCGCTGGGGATCGAGTACGCCGACGGGACCGGAAGCCGGCTCGGTTCCTCGGTCCCTGCGGATTGGCCCAGGATCCGGCGCATCGAGGGGTTCGTCTCGGAGACGATCCCGCCGATCCTTATCGCCTGCGACGTCGACAATCCCCTGCTGGGCCCCGGCGGCGCCCTGGCTGTCTATGGCCCCCAGAAGGGGCTGAAGCTGGCGGATGCCGCGGTCCTCGAGGCTGAAAGCGCCCGGATCGCAGCCCTGGTCTGCCGCCATTTTGGACGGCCGGAGAGCCTGGTGGCGAAACCCGGAACCGGAGCCGCCGGGGGCATAGCGTTCGGGCTCATGGCCGCGGCGGGCGCAAGGCTGCTTCCGGGCTTCGACCTTGTGGCGTCCTGGCTCGACCTGGACGCAAGGATGGCGGCGGCCGACATCGTCATTACCGGGGAGGGGCGCTTCGACGATTCTTCACTGAGCGGGAAGGGGCCGGGCGCCGTCGTCCGGCAGGCCCTGGCCCTGGGCAAGCCCGTCCACGTGTTCGCGGGCCAGCTCGCTCTGGCCCAGCCAATCCCCGGTTTGTACGCCCATTCCATAACGCCGCCCGGCATGCCCCTCGCCGACGCCCTGCCAAGGGCGGCGGCGCTCCTTTCCGGCGCGGTCCGGGAGGCTTTTTCAGGCGTATGAAACGACTCGACCGGCGCGGGCCGCCGGATGATACGTTTCCGATGCCCAGACTCCTCCCACGACCGCTCCGGCGGGCCGCATCCTGCGTTGCGCCGCTCCTGGGACTGATCGGATGCAGCGCGACGCCGCCGCCCGCCCCTGCGAAGGCGCCGGTGCCCGCGCCGCCGCCTGCGATCGTTCGCAAGCCGCCCCCGACGGACGCCTTCGACCCGGCCCATCCCGTCATGCTCGGGATAGACGTGCTGGAATCGAGCGGCTTCGCCGCAATCAGGGGAAAGTCGATCGGGCTCCTGACCCATCCGGCGGGGGTGAACATGCGCGGCGTGAGCACGATCGAGATCCTGCGCCATGCGCCGGGCGTTCACCTGGTCGCCCTCTTCTCGGCGGAGCACGGCCTCCGCGGGGAATACCTGAAGGGCGTCAGCTCCCCCGAGCATGTCGACGGGCAGACGGGCCTCATGGTCCACTCGCTCTACAACGGAACCGGCACCAAGCCCACGCGCGCCCAGCTGAAGGGCATCGATGCAATGGTGATCGACCTGCAGGACATCGGCGTCCGGAGCTATACCTTCGTCAGCGCGATGAAGATGTGCATGGAGGGGTGCTTCGAGAACGGGGTGGAGGTGGTTGTCCTCGACAGGCCCAACCCCCTCGGCGGGCTGAAGGTCGACGGCCCGCCGCTCGACCCCAGGCTTGTGAGCTATGTCGGCGAATTCCGGGTGCCCTACGTCCACGGGCTTACGATGGGGGAATTCGCCCGGATGGCCAAGGAGGCGCCGGACATCCTCAGGATAACGGACCGCGCGAGGGAGAATGGAAGGCTCACCGTGGTGCCGATGCGCGGCTGGCACAGGAGCATGCGCTGGCCCGAGACCGGGCTGAGCTGGGTGCCGACCTCCCAGCTGATTCCGGACTTCTCGGCCGTGGAGGGCTACGCCATGACGGGCCTGGGGACCCAGCTCGGGGGGTTCAGGAGCGGGATCGGCGCCGCATACCCCTTCCGGGGCCTTTCCTACCACGGCGTCCGTTTCGACGTGCTTGAAAGGGACCTGAAGGCCCTGGACATTCCGGGGGTCGACTTCCGGCGGGTGAGCGTGCCCGACCCCAAGACCGGGAAGCCCGAGCTGGGCCTCTACGTCGAGATCACCGACTGGGACCTTTGGAGGCCGACCGAATTGGGCCTCCACCTGATAAAGCTCGCGTGCAAGTACGACCCGCGCACCTTCGCCTCGGCAACGAAGGGCGAGGTGAGTCTTTTCCAGAAGTGCTTGGGGTCCATGGCATTCTACAATGATGTTGCCGCCCACGGGGCCAGGGTCGATGTCGGCGCGTACGAGCGCGACTGGCAGGCGAAGGCCCAGATATTCCAGCAGCAGAGCCGCCGGTACTGGCTCTACAATTGACCGGGCCGGTTGCCGCGCCTGGCGCAGGGTTCCTCGGCCCCAATAGAATTCGCCAATGGCGCGCCAAGCCGCAAACGTGGGGATGCCTCACTGCCCCCACTTTTCAAACCATGAAGATTATCCGCAAGAAATCGCACTATAACGTTGCCGTGATCGGCGCCGGCGCAATCGGCCACGACCACCTGGCGAGCTTCCGGCTCCACCCGGCCGCCCGCGTGGTCGCAATAGCCGAGGTGTCGCCCGAGCGGGGGCGCGAGGCGGCGGAGCGGTTCGGGATTCCCGAGCTCGTGACCGATTACAAGGCGCTCCTGCGGCGCGCGGACATTGATGTCGTCTCGATCGCGCTCCCAAATTACCTTCACGCGAGAGTCGCGCTCGACGCCCTCAGGGCGGGCAAGCACGTCATGCTCGACAAGCCCATGTCGACCCATGCCCGCGATGCCGCCAAGCTTGTCGCCGAGGCGAAGAAGCGGGGGGTCCTTCTCATGGTGGGCCAGAATTTCCGCTTCAACGTGGAGACGCAGACGGCGAAGCGGATAGTCGAGAGGGGGATCCTCGGGGATGTCTACCACGCCAAGACATCCTGGTGCCGCCGGGCCGGAATTCCCCGGATCGGGTCCTGGTTCACCCAGAAGCGCTTCGCGGGCGGCGGCTGCACCTACGACATCGGCGTGCATGCGCTCGACCGTTGCCTCTACCTCATGGGCGAATTCGACGCGGCTGCCGTCAGCGGCCAGACCTATGCGAAATTCGGGCCCCGCGGCCTCGGCAACGGGGGTTGGGGAAGGAGCGAAATCGATCCCAGGGCCCCGTTTGACGTGGACGACCTTTCGGTCGCGCTCATCAAGCTGAGGAGCGGCAGGACCGTGCTTCTCGAGGCCTCCTGGGCGGCGCACGGGCCGGCGGTCGATGTGAATTCAACGCAGCTCTTCGGAACGGAGGCCGGCCTGGAGCTCCCGCCCCTGAGGATTTTCCGTCAGACGCCGATGGGCTATTCAGCCGAGGCGGTCAACATGCTCCCTCCCCTGGTGAACACGAACCGCATGGTGCATTTCATCGACTGCCTGATCGGCAAGGCCGAGCCCTTCGTGAAGCCCGCGCAGTCGCTGGCGGTGCAGAAGATCCTGGATGCCATATACACCTCGGCCGCCACCGGCAGGGAGGTCCGCATCAGGTGACGCCCCTTGTCCACACCATCCCCATGAAGAAAGTCCCGGTCGCCCTCCAGCTCTACTCCGTCCGCGACGACGCAAAGAAGGATTTCGCCGCCGCGGCTGCGGCCGTTGCCAGGATTGGCTACGCCGGCGTCGAGCTCGCGGGATACGGCAACCTCGACGCCAAGGGCGCCAAGGCCGCCCTCGACGCCGCGGGGCTAGCGGTCGCAGGCATACACGTCAGCTACGCCTCCGTCGGGAACGACCCAAGCTCGGTGATCAGCGAAGCGCTCCTCTTCGGCACGCGGTACGTCACGTGCTCCTTTTGGCCGCCGGCGCACTTTGTCTCGGCGTCGGCCTGCGAGCGGATCGGCGAGCAGCTGGGCAAGGTGGGCGAGTCCTTCCGGCCGTTCGGCATCCGTTTCGGGTTCCACAACCACGGCACTGAATTCAGGCTGTTCGACGGGCGGCCCGCGTTCGATTGGATTCTCGGCGCCGCTGAGCCCCGGAACCTCTTCGCCGAGGTGGACGTCTACTGGGCGAATGCAGCGGGGTATCCGCCGGCGAAGTTCATCCGCGACCATGGCGCCCGGGTCCCTCTCCTGCATCTCAAGGACGAGAACGAGCTGGGCCGGGGCCCGGTGGATTTCGAGGAAGTCTTCGCCGCGGCCGACTCGGCCGGCGCCGCCGAATGGTTCATAATCGAGCAGGAGTACAGCCAAGCCCCCATGGAATCGGCGCGCCTCTGCTTCGAGCAGATGAAGGCGTGGGGCCGGGCTTGAACTTCCCCGCGATTCCGAATTATTAATAAAGGATACCCCTACCATGCCCCGCCCAGTCACCTTGTTCACCGGCCAATGGGCCGACCTTTCCCTGGAACAGCTCGCTCCGCTCGCGAAGCGGATGGGCTACGACGGCCTCGAGCTCGCCTGCTGGGGCGATCACTTCGAGGTCGACAAGGCCCTGTCGACCAAGGGGTACGTCAGCGACAAATGGGACCTGCTCAGGGCCAACGGCCTATCGTGCCATGCCGTGTCAAACCACCTGGTCGGCCAGGCCGTTTGCGACCTCGTTGACGAGCGCCACCGGTCCATCGTGCCGCCGGACGTGTGGGGAGACGGCAAGCCCGAGGGCGTCCGCCGGCGGGCGGCAAGGAAGATGATCGCTACAGCGCAGGCGGCCCGGAAGTTCTTCGACGCCCGCCCGGGGGCGAAGTCCGCCGCCGAATTCCCGGTGGTCGTCAACGGATTCACCGGATCATCTATCTGGCATTCGATCTACGCATTCCCGCCCACATCGCAGGACCACTGGGAGCGCGGATTCCGTGACTTCGCGGAAAGATGGGGGCCGATCCTCGATGCGTTCGAGCGGTGCAACGTCAATTTCGGCCTGGAGGTGCACCCGACCGAGATTGCGTTCGACATAGCCAGCGCGCAGCGCGCCGTCGACGCCGTGAAGGGCCACAGGCGCTTCGGATTCAACTACGATCCCTCCCACCTGGGGTACCAGGGCGTGGATTACGTGAAGTTCATCCGCGCCTTCGGCAGCCGGATCCACCATGTCCACATGAAGGACGTGTGGTGGGGCCACGGCGACGGCTCGGCGGGCGTGTTCGGAGGGCACACGAGCTTCGGCGACCCCCGCCGATACTGGGATTTCCGCTCGCTCGGGCACGGCGACATCCGGTTCGAGGACATCATCGTGGCCCTCAACGACGTCGGCTACCGCGGGCCCCTGTCGGTCGAGTGGGAGGACATACGGATGGACCGCGTGCACGGCGCCACGGAGGCGGCTGCATTCGTCCGCAAGGTGGATTTCCCGCCGAGTGCGACCGCGTTCGACGCCGCGTTCGACAAGAAGAACCAGTGAGCCGGACGGCTCCCCAAGGAACCGCCACATTCATCCAATAAAGATGCGCAGAAAACTCAGGTTCGGAATGGTGGGCGGCGGGCGCGGCGCATTGATAGGGCCGGTGCACCGGATCGCGGCTACGATGGACGGGCGCGCCGAGCTCGTGGCCGGGGTGTTCTCGAGCGACCCCGTGCGCTCAAGGGCGTCCGGCGCCGACCTGTTCCTGGACCCATCGCGCGTCTACGGGTCCTACCGCGACATGGCGAAGGCCGAGGCGGCGATGCCCGCGGAGATGCGCCTGGACTTTGTGGTCATCGTCACGCCGAACCACCAGCACTACGGCCCCGCGCGCCTTTTCCTCGAGTCCGGGTTCAACGTGGTGTGCGACAAGCCGGTCACGTTTGACCTCGCCCAGGCGATTAAGCTCAGGGAGATCGCGCAGCGGATGGGCAAGGTGTTCGTCCTGACCCACAACTACACGGGCAACGCCATGGTCAAGCAGGCGCGCGAGCTCGTGAGGAACCGGAGCCTAGGCACGATCCGGAAGGTCGTCGTCGAATATCCCCAGGGGTGGCTTTCCGAGGCGATCGAGCGCACCGGGATGAAGCAGGCGTCGTGGCGCACGGATCCCAAGCGGAGCGGCGCCGCGGGCTGCATGGCCGACCTCGGCACCCACGCCGAGAACCTCGCCCGCTACATCACCGGCCTAAGGATCGAGGAGCTCTGCGCGGACCTGAGCTCGTTTGTCAAGGGCCGCAAGCTCGACGACGACGGCAACGTCCTCGTGCGGTACAAGGGGGGCGCGAAGGGGGTGCTCCACGCATCGCAGGTCTGCGCCGGCGACGAGAACAACCTGAATATCCGCGTCTACGGGACGCGCGCCTCGCTCGAATGGCACCAGGAGCACCCCAACGAGCTCGCGGTGAAGTTCGCGGACCAGCCGCGGCAGATCTGGCGGCGCGGCAACAGCTACGTGGGTAACGAGGCGAAGCGGTTCACCCGGGTTCCGTTCGGCCATCCGGAGGGCTACCTGGAGGCCTTCGCGAACATCTACCGCGACGCGTTCCGCGCCATCTCCGCCGAGGTGGAGGGCCGGCCCATACCGCGCAACCTGGATTTTCCGACGATCGACGACGGGGTCGAGGGGATGGCCTTCATCGAGGCCGTCGTCAGGAGCAGCCGGCTGGGCGCGCGGTGGGTGAAGCCGGCGGCGCATTGAGGCGCGTGATCCGGCCGCCAGCGCCGTTGGCCCGCTCCGCATCGGCTTCCGCGCCCGAGCAGTCCCCATGAAGCGCCACCCCGCGGCCCGCGAGGGCGAGATCCCCCCCGGCGGGCGAAAGATCGTCTCGGTCGGCCCGGTCGAGATCGGCCTCTTTGACGTGGGCGGCGAGATCCGCGCCTACCGCAACGCGTGCCCGCACGCCGGCGGGCCGGTGTGCCTGGGGCGGATCTCGGGCACGCCGCTTCCGTCCAAGGTATATGAATACATCTACGGGATGGAGGGGCGCATCCTGCGCTGCCCGTGGCACGGTTGGGAGTTCGACCTGATGACAGGCGGGCACATCGTCGACCCGGAGACCCGGCTCAAGGAGGTGCCCGTGGAGACGGGCGGCCTGGAGCGGCTCCCCCTGGAGCGGGCGGAAGGCACGCTCTGGGTCTTGCTGCCCGACTGACGCCCGCCAAGGCTGCCCGACACCGATGCCCCTCATCGATGCAGACGTCCATAACGCCTTCGCGGATGCGCGCGCAGAGCTCCGGCCCTTCCTGCCCCGGCTGTGGCAGGAATTCGCCGACCGGCACGGGATCGCGGTCCCTCCCGCCGGCTATGTGTCGCCGGTGGGCGTGCAGCGCGAGGACGCGCGGCCGCCCTCCGGCGGGCTCGCCGGAAGCGACCCGGACCACCTCATCAGGGACCACCTTGACCGCTACGGCATCGACTATGCGATCCTCACCGGTTCGCACGTCCTAGGCGTCTCGACCCATTTCGACCCGGACTGGGGCTCGGCGCTGGCGACCGCCTACAACATGAATCTCGCGCGCCGCTGGCTCGACCGCTCGGCCCGCTTCCGCGGCTCGATTGTCATCAACCACTCGGACCCCCAGGCGGCCGCCCGCGAGATCGAGCGCTGCGCGCCCGACAAGCGTTTTGTACAGGTGCTGATGGGCGCCGGATCGAACCGCCTGTTCGGCCAGCGGTTCTACCACCCCATCTATGAGGCGGCGTCCGCCCATGGGCTGCCGGTCGCCATCCACCCGGGCACGGAGGGCGCGGGAACGGCGGACACCCCCACCCCGGCCGGACGGCCGACAAGGTATCTGGAATGGCACAACATTATCCCGATCAACGCCATGGCACACGTGAACTCGCTTGTCTGCGAGGGTGTGTTCGAGCAGTTTCCGCGCCTCAAGTTCGTCGCCATCGAATGCGGAATCGCGTGGCTTCCGCACCTGATGTGGCGGATGGACAAGAACTACAGGGGGCTGCGCTCCCAGGTGCCGTGGCTCAAGCGCCTGCCGAGCGAATACATCCGCGGGCACGTGCGCCTCACGACGCAGCCCACCGAGGAGCCCGAGAACCCGGCCCACCTGCTGCAGATATTCGAGATGATCGGCGCTCCGGAGATGATCCTGTTCTCGAGCGACTACCCCCACTGGGACTTCGACAATCCCAAGGCGGCGCTCCCGGCGCTGCCCGCGGAATGGAGGGAGCGGATCTTCTGGCGAAACGCAGCCGAGCTCTACGGGCTCGATCCCGTCACATCCGGCAGATGAGCAGCTCGCGCTCGTAGACCATCTCCTTCGGGAGGCGGTCGTGGAGGTCCAGGAAGAGCTCCTCGTGGCTCATGATCTCGGTCCTCCAGGCGGCGCGGTCGAAAGACTGGAGCTCGTCGAACCGCTCCTTCGGCAGGTCGAGCCCCGCCCAGTCGATGTCCTCGTACCTGGGCATCCATCCGATCGGGGTCTCCCGCCCCAGGGACCTTCCCCTTGCCCGGTCGACGATCCACTTAAGGATCCTCATGTTCTCGCTGAATCCCGGCCAGAGGAACCTGCCCTCGGCGTCCTTGCGGAACCAGTTCACGTGGAAGATCCGCGGCGTCTCGCTCAGGTTGCGCTGCATGATTATCCAGTGCCTGAAATAGTCCCCCATGTGGTAGCCGCAGAACGGGAGCATCGCCATCGGGTCCCGGCGCACCTTGCCGACCGTGCCGGCCGCGGCTGCGGTCATCTCCGACCCCATCGTCGCGCCGATGTAGACCCCGGAGCTCCAGTTGAACGCCTGGTACACGAGCGGAATCGTGCTAGCCCGGCGGCCGCCGAACACGATGGCGCTTATCGGAACGCCGTCCGGCTTCTCCCAGTCCGCATCCATCGTCGGGCACTGGCAGGCCGGAGCCGTGAACCGCGCGTTGGGATGCGACGCGGGCCGGCCGCACCCCGGGGCCCATTCTTTCCCCTGCCAGTCGATGAGCCTCGGCGGGGGCTCCTCGGTCATCCCCTCCCACCATACCCCCCCGTCCGGCGTGAGCGCGACGTTCGTGAAGATCGTGTTTCGCGACAGCGCGGCCATCGCGTTCGGGTTGGTCCTCGCCGATGTCCCCGGCGCCACCCCGAAGAAGCCCGTCTCCGGGTTGATCGCGCGCAGCCTGCCGCTCGAATCGGGCCTGAGCCACGCAATGTCGTCGCCCAGCGTCCACAGCTTCCATCCCTGGTCGGCGAAGGCCTTGGGGGGCACGAGCATCGCCAGGTTGGTCTTCCCGCAGGCGCTCGGGAACGCAGCCGCGACATAGGTCTTCTCGCCCTTGGGATTCTCGAGGCCCACGATCAGCATGTGCTCCGCCATCCATCCCTCGTCGCGGGCGATGTTCGAGGCGATCCTCAGCGAGAAGCACTTCTTCCCAAGGAGCGCATTGCCCCCGTAGCCGGACCCGTAGCTCCAGATCTCGCGGGTCTCCGGGAAGTGGACGATGTACTTCTCCTTGTTGCAGGGCCACGGCACGTCCTTCGCACCCTTTGAAAGGGGCGCGCCAAGGGAATGCATGCACGGGACGACGCGCTTGTCGCCCTTGTCGATCGCCGCGAGGACGGGAAGGCCGATCCTGGCCATGATCCGCATGTTTGCGACGGCGTAAGGCGAATCGGTGAGCTGGACGCCGATCAGGGACATCGGCGAGCCGACCGGGCCCATACTGAATGGCAGCACGTACATCGTGCGCCCACGCATCGCGCCGTCGAAGATCTCGCGCAGCTTGCGGCGCATCTCAAACGGATTGACCCAGTTGTTGGTCGGTCCGGCGGCCTCGCGCGAATGGGAGCAGATGAAGGTCCGGTCCTCGACGCGCGCGACGTCGCCCGGGTCGCTGCGCGCGTAGTAGCAGCCCGGCCACCGCTTGCTGTTCAGCTCGATGAAGGTGCCGCTGGCCACCATTGCGGCGCACAATCCGTCGTACTCCTGCTTCGAGCCGTCCACCCAGTGGAGCGCGTCCGGTTTGCAGAGCTCCGCCATCTTCTCGACCCACCTTAGGAGGTGCCTGTTCTCGCTCAGCGGCTTGGCGGGATCGCGCTTCTTCATGGAGACTACCTTGGGGACCTTTCAGGCATAAGCGTGGAAATCTGGGGGGATGATGCGGCGGGGGCAATCTGGAAACCCAGGTTCCTCGGGCCCCGATACAGCGGTTCCCCCGTGGCCATGGCGTCAGGGGCCCGAACCCTCGCTATCGACCATCGACCGCGCCGCATCCGCATTCGGGGCCGCCACCTTGCGGATGCCGTCGGAGGTGTCGACCCTGTAGAGGTTGGTCTTACCCATGGATGAGACCAGGGTGACATTGATAATGGTGACCTTCGCGGCCTTCTCGCGCTCCTCACCCTTGGGCGAGAGGCTCTGTTCGATCACCAGGGCGCCGGTCGCCGCCTCGGTCTTCAGGTCGAACTCCGGCAGCTCCTTCCATGAGTTGATGATGTGAAAGGTCCCCTGCTGCGTGTCCTTGTTCCAGGTGAAGCCGTTGATGACTACCTGGTGGCCGACGTCGCCGCCGCTCCAGGGATGCGCGGCGATGAAGCCCGGCGGAAGATCCTGCCACACCTCCCTTGGAAAAGAAGCCAGGACCGGGCGCCCCTTCCGCAGCTCGTCCCTGGTCCACTTGAATGGGTCCGCCTGGCCCGGCAGGCGGTGGAACACCGGCCTCGGCGTGAAGCCGTACATCAGGTTGACGAGCGACTGGCGGTAAAACGGGTCGGCCCACGGCCGGGCGGGATTCGAGTTGTTGATGATCTTGTAGAGGTCGACGAGCGGCAGGTAGAAGCCCGCGATGTCCAGCCAGTGGACGCGGGCATAGAGCATGCACGTGGCGTCAATCTGGTCCCTCATGACGTTTGGCGGGACCAGTTGGACCGTCTCCAGCGGCCCCACGGTGGTGGAAACCTGGATCGTGTTCTTGACCGTGGCAGTCGCCGTCTCCTTCACGACCTTGAACTCCGACTTCCCGCGCGGGAGCGGGTTCTCGGCGCTTAGCGTGCCGAGCCAGGCGCGGTCCTCCTCGCTCATCTGGGCAAGGGGAAAGACGCCCTTGGTCCCGTCGCCAAACAGCACGGTGGCATACCCGCTTTCAATCCGGGCCTTGACCGCGTTCTGGAATCTTGCGGAGACGGCAAACAGCGGGCTCCCGACGAGGATAAGGGCCAGCAGCATGCGTGTTTTCATTTTCCGCGGGAATTGGTGCGCCGAGCCGCGCGGCGGGCGCGCAGTCCCTAATGACACGGCGGCCGCCGATTTCAAAAACAAAGGCTTGTTCCGCCGGCCGCCTCAACCCCGCCGGACGGGGCGCCCGGGCGCCGGCGCGCCTCGCGCATCCAGCGGTTCCGCCTTCGCATAGATCTCACCCGGTGCGGTTTCGAAATACTTGAGGAGCGCGGGGCACAGCCAGCCGTCTATGCCGAAAGTGGGGCAGGAATACCAGTTGCCTCCCGACTCCTCCTCCCGCCACTCCAGCCTTGCCGCATAGCCCGGGAACGGGCGCGCGGAAAAGACGAGGCGAAACCCCTGCTCCGCCCCCGGTATGGACCCGGTCATACGCTCGATCATCTCGTCGATGCCGAAGACGAACGGCTCCTTCCTCAGGCCGGCGCTCTCGTCGTCAAACACCCAGGAGCCCTCGTGCTTGTAGGGCCGCAGGACGAACAGGGAGTTCTTGCTCATGCCATCTTCCCTGCCGAGGGCCCTGAACGATCCGCGGCCGGCGGATCCGGCAACGCGTCAGGCATCCCTCCGCTCCAGGCCCTCCCTCAGGCCCCTGATCTCCGAAATGAGCTCCCTCGTGAGCCGAAGCTGCTCCTCCTGGAGACGGATCAGGTCCTTTACGCCTTGCTCCGCTTCCGCGGCGCGGGTGGCCTGGATCCTTTGCCTCTCCGCAGACTCCTCCCGCAGACCCTTGAGCTCGTCGACGAGCTCCCTCGTGAGCCGAAGCTGCTCTTCCTGGGCCTTCAGCGAATCCCTGATGGCCTGTTCTGTCTCCTCGGACCGTCCCATCACGTTCTTCTGCCTCTCCTCCGATTCGGCCTGAAGGCGTGTCCACTGGGTCGAACGGATCATCATCCAGATCAGATAGGTCGCGGCAACGACGAGCGAGATCCAGATGAGCAGCCTTACGTGTGAGTCCATTTCTTCTTCCCTGGCGTTGCGATGGTCGCGCCCGTGGCGTCCTCCCGGGCGAATCGGGTCAGTGCGCCGCCAGCCGTTGTTCCAGGAGCGCCCCCGTTACTTCGACTTGTTCAATATCTTCTTCTTCTCGGCCTGAAACTCGTCGTCCGTGAGGATGCCCTTCTTGCGGAGGTCATCGAGCTTCACAAGGGCGGCGTAGAGTTCGTCGGTCGATAGCGGCTTCTCGACGGGCGCCATGGCGGGGGCCATCGCAGGCGCCGCCATCGAGGCCGAGTCGCTTGTCAGCCGCGGGTCTCCCGGGTTGAGCGCCTTGAAGACGATCTTGGCCTTTGCATAGCCGAGGCTGAACAAGGGCACGTCCGCCGTGAGGGAAATCACCTTCATCTGCTTGCCCTGCGCCTCGCAGAACTCGGTGGCGGCGGCGGTGGCGTCAGCTTTCAGCTTTTCGATGTTCCTGTTGAACGCGCTCTTGGCTTCGCGGGTGATCGAGTAGGTGTCGTCCCCCAAGGGGACCACACCCCCTCCGCTCTGCGCCGCCGAGGCGCGTCCGGTCAGTGCAACGCAAAGGCAAAAGCCCGAAAGTATCGTGCCAAGGGTTTTTATGTTCACGGATGAAACGTCATCGGACGTGCTGTGCAGGTCAAGGTTTCGCTGGCCGCCCGCGAGAGCGCCTCTCGGCGCCGGGGATTGATTTCCCCGAAAGAGGATTGTCGCAAGTGCCGGACGGCGATATGGGTGCGTTCACAATCCCCGGGGAACTTGACCTTCAAAGCCAAAGCGAACTGCAGGAACCTCCTCCTGCTCGGGATGATCCCTCTCCTGCCGCTTATTGCCTTCTCAGGCCCTGAGAAAGCCGAGGCGACCGACGGGACCATCACGACGCTTGACCCCGTGTTCGTCGAGGCCTCGGTCGGGAATCCGTGGCAGTACATCTCGCTGCCGGGCTATGAGATCATCTCGCACTGCCCCGAGAGCTTCAACGAGACCTATGTTCGCGCCCTGAGAATAGCGACGGCCGCCCGGCTTGCCCTCCTTCCGGAGTCTTTCTGGGGCCGGCTGCCGATCCCGATCAAGATCGTGTTGTACAACCGGCCGCCCGAACGGCGGGCGGGCGTCTATTCCACGAACCCGATCGACCTTTCCTGGTCATCCGAGGACGACGCCATAATGGGATCGAGGTCGGTTCTGACCTCCCATCCCGTCACCATGGGGGACGGGGACACTTACATCAACTGCGGCAACTATTGGGACATACAATCCGAGAGCAGCAACCTCAGCATCGACCTCGACAGCGCCATCCTGATCGGGGTTCGCGTGCCCCATTTCCCGGCGTGGTTCGTCGCGGGCCTTGAGGGTCCTTGCGGCCTCCTCCGCAACCGGCTGGTCGATTCCACCCTGCTCGGGGAGGTTGTCCTGCTGCCCAACGCCCGCTGGATCTCGTCGGCGGAGACGATCGCGATCCAGAACGAAAGCGTCAAGGGATCCAAAGCCCGGGGAAGCGGCCGCCGAACGCTGCTTCCGTTGGATAAGGTGTTCAGCGGCTCCGTGCCGATTGACCAAAGGGATATCTGGGGCGCCGAGGCAGCCCTCTTCGTCCGATGGGGATTATACAAGAGCGGCAACAAGCAGGCGTTCCTGGATTTCGTGGACCAGACAACGAGGGAGCCGGTCACCGAGCAGCTGTTCCAGAGGTATTTCGGCATGGGCTATGCCGAGGCGCAGAGGCGGCTCAGCGACTTCCTTCCGGCCGCCGTCAACGAGTCGATCAGGGTGCCGATTGCCGCCCCGCCCGAGGAGGAGCTGAGGACACGCGAGGCGACGTCGGACGAGGTCGCCCGGATCATCGGCGACTGGGGGCGGCTCGAGGGGCGGTCAGGGGGCCTGCAATATTCCGAGTACCGGCACGATTGCCTGGAGCAGGCTGACAGGCTTTTTGAGCGGATTTCCGCCAGGAGGAACGGCGACCCCTTGTTCCTCGCCGCCTTCGGATTGTACGAGCTCCAGATCGGCGACGGATATCGGGCCCGCCAGGCGCTGGAGGCGGCGACGGCGGCCGGGGTGATCCGCCCCCGCGCCTACGTGGAACTGGCCCGCCTGCGGCTGGATGCCTCGCTGCCAAGCAACCAGCAGGGGTTAGGAGACCTGAGCGACGCCGAGTTTGCCGAGATCGTGGGCCTGCTGACGACAGCGCGAATCCAAATGCCGGCGATGCCCAGCTGCTACCGGCTGCTCGCGCAGGCCCTGGAGCATGCCCCCGCAAAGCCGGCGCGCGAGGAACTGAGGGACCTTGACGAAGCCCTCCGCCTTTTTCCCCAAGACGCGGCCCTGGCGTACCAGGTGGCAGATCTCTACAAGAAGCTCGGAAATCCCGCCGAGGCCGCCGCGATCATTGCTCGCGCCATGGGATTCGCTGAATCCGACGGGGAGCGTGAGCTGTTGTCCAGCTTCATGGCCAAGAAGACCAGGTAGTTGCGCCGGGGTACACCTGCCGCAAGCTCCTGCTCGGTCCCTTTCCTCTGCTGCCTCTCTGACGGAGGCCAACCCACAGCATATGCCGCCGCGGGTTGGCTTTTATTTTTAAAGCTTGATGCCGCGCAACAGATTACGGCACCTCGTAGACTTCTGCCAGGGCTACGCCGGTCGTGTTGCTCACTCCGGAAACCTGGATCGTGTAGGCACCTGCTGTCAGGTTGACGACCTGGGCGCAATCCGCGCTGTTGGACGGCAGTGGGAATGCGCCAACGGCGCTTGCTATGCTCGCAATCTCTGCCGGCGTCGGGTTCGTGTTGGTGCCCCAGCCCGTGTTGGAGGCAATCACCGTCTGTCCGCTGTAGATGGCGAGACTGGGCTGCGCAAGGACACCGGTCACGCCGTACTGGCTCAATACGGGTCCGTCGCCCCGCACAAGCAGCTGCTCGGTGCCGCTCCCGCCAATGACGAAGCCCGGGATCAGGATGTTGCCGCCCGTTCCCACCTGCGCGCGTGTGGCGATATTGATAAGCCGGGTGCCGGTCGACGCCACCTCGTAGACCTCGGCAAGCGCGACACCCGTCGTGTTGCCCACGCCCGAGACCTGCACGGTGTAGGCACCCGGCGGAAGGTTGACTATCACGGCGCAGTCCGCGCTGTTGGACGGTAAGGCGAATGCGCCAACCTGCGCGGCCACGCTGGCGATCTGCGCAGGGTTCGAATTCGTGCCCCAGCCCGTGTTCGTGGCGACGACCGTCTGCCCGCTGAGGACATTGAGAATCGGTTGCGCCAACACCCCGGTGACCCCGTATTGGGTCAAGACGGGCCCGTCCGCGCGGATCAGCAGGGTCTCCGTGCCACTGCCACCAATCACAAAGCCAGGAATCAGGATATTCCCGCCGGTCCCGACCTGTGCTCGGGTGGCAATGTTGATAAGGCGAGCGCCCGATGACCCCGAATTCACGTGCAGGGTCGCCGCGTTGCTCGTGGTCGAGCCGTTGCTGTCCGTGACCGTCACCGTGTACGGGCCGGCGTTGGAGGCCTGGGCGTTGGTGACGGTGTAGGAGGAGCCGGTCGCGCCTGCGATCGGCGTGCCGTTGAAATTCCACTGGTAGGTGTCCCCGGAACCCGAGGCCACGACCGAGAAGGTCGCGTTACCGCCAACGGCCACATACTGGTCGGTGGGCTGCGTCGAGATATACGGAGCCCCGGAAAGCGAGCCAAACCGGATGACGTCGTTGCCCGTGTCCGAGACATACAGGTTGGCGCTCGCATCCACCGCGAGGTAGTACGGGCTGTAGAACAGCGCGGCGGCCCCGGTTCCGTTGGCGTAGCCGCCCCTGGCCGGCGGCTGGGTGTAGACGGCCGGCGGGGTGCCTGCCAGAGTGGTCACGGCGTTGGTCCCGGCGGCAACCATGCGGATCGTGTTGTTGCCGGAGTCCGCAACGTACACATTCTGGTTTGAATCCACGGCGACGCCGATTGGGGCAAAGAATTGAGCGGCGGACCCCGTCCCGTCCGCGTTGCCCTCTATACCCGCCTTGCCCGCGATGGTGCTCACAACGGCTGTCGAGATGACGATCTTGCGGATTGTGCCATTGCCGCGGTCCGCGACATAGAGATTCCCCTTTGTATCCACAGCTATGCCGGCCGGCTGGTTGAATTGCGCCGCGGGCCCCGTCCCGTCAGTGCTGCCGACGTCCCCGGCCGTGCCCGCCAAGGTGGACGTCACACCCGCCGGGGTGATCATGCGGATGTCGAAGTTCTGATCCTCCGAGACATACACACTGCCGCTTGAATCGACCGCGATGCCGAGCGGTTCATTGAACAGGGCGGCGGCTCCGTCCTGGTGGCCGCCAGTTGCAGGATACTTGGTCGGAGGGGTGCCCGCAAAGGTCGTCACGACGCCGCCCGGGGTGATCTTGCGAATCGTGTTGTTGCCGGTGTCCGCAACGTACACGTTGCCGCTTCCATCAACCGCAAGCGCATACGGCAGATAGAACCGCGCGGCGGACCCTGTCCCGTCCGCGCTGCCGGCGGCCCCCGGGGTGCCAGCAAGGGTCGTCACCGCTCCCTGCGGGGTTATCTTGCGGATCGTATAGTTGTCCAGGTCCGCGACATAGATGTTTCCGCTCCCGTCCACCGCCATGCCAGCCGGGAGATTGAAATGCGCAGAGCTCCCCGACCCGTCCGAGTTGCCTTCCCCCGGGGTGCCTGCGAGGGTCGTGACGACAGCGGTCGACGCAACGATCTTTCGAATCGTGCTGTTGTTGTTATCCGAAACGTAAATGTTGCCGTTTGCGTCCGCCGCCAAGCTCGGCAGGGCGGTGCCCCCCTGACCCTGGGTATATAAATCAAACAGCGCGGCGGTCCCCGTCCCATCCACAAAGCCGGGGAGCCCCGGGACGCCGGCAGCCGTAGTCACGACGCCGCCCGATGTGATCTTGCGGATCGTGTAATTGCCTGAATCCGAGACCCACACGTTCCCGCTTGTATCCACCGTCAAACCAGCCGGGAGATAGAACTGGGCTGCTCCTGCCGTCCCGTCGGCGGTGCCCCTTATGCCCGCGGTGCCCGCCAGAGTGCTCACGACGGCGCCCGGCGTGGTGATCCTGCGGATCGTGTTGTTCCCCTGGTCCGAAACATAAAGGTTGCCGCTTCCATCTATCGTGATGCCGGCCGGCGATCTGAAACGCGCGGCGGTTCCCGTCCCGTCCGTGCTGCCCAAATTGCCGCCCGCGAAAGTGGTCACGATGGCGCCCGGTGTTGTGATCTTGCGAATCGAGTTGCCCAACCCATCCACAACGTAAAGGTTGCCGCTTCCGTCTATCGTAAGGCCGAGCGGCAAGCTGAACTGCGCAGCGGGCCCCGTTCCATCGTTGGAGCCGGAGACCCCCGCGGTGCCGGCAAAGGTGCTCACGACGCCGGCCGGCGTGATCATGCGGATCGTGTAATTGTTGGTGTCCGCGACGTAGACGTTGCCCTGTCCATCGACAGCAACGCCATTCGGGCCATGGAACGTAGCGGCGGTTCCCGTCCCGTCTGCGTGGCCGGAGACCAGGGAGGTGCCCGCGAGGGTGGTCACGGCTCCGCCCGGCGTGATCTTGAGGATCACGTCGGCTTCCTCGTCAGCGACATACAGGTTGCCGCTGGTGTCAATCGCGATGCCCGCAGGGGAAACGAACTGCGCCGCGGCTCCCGCCGCATCCACGATGCCGGGGACATACAGGCCGCCCGCCAAGGTGTTGAACGTGTATGGCGTCGCGTAGTTGGGCTGGGCCTGGGCGACCGAGGCCAGAAACAAGGCCGCGGCAAATGGGGTCAAGCGGCCCAGAAGGGAGAGTGCCGCTGTTCTTGTTGTCCGTATGGCATTCATGTGGTTCCTCTTGTCCCCCCTTGCGGGAGGCGATGATTCAGAAATACAGGGTAAAAACGCATATCGCTCACCGCCGCCGATGGCGAGCCGCAATCTAAGGCAGTATGTCATAACCATAACGCCCGCGCCCGTCAAACAGGGTTACGGCGCAGCCCCGATCTGCCATCCAGACCTGCCGGACGGATCACGAGAGGCTGCGGCTCACTTCTCCGGCACGGGGCCGAGTGACGTTATATCGCCGATGTCGACGCGGCCCTCGGGAATCGGCGGTATGCGGACCAGCCCGTGGCTGTCCTGGCCAAAGTACAGCGAGGCGAACCGCGCCATGGCCGGAAGGTCCCGCTCGAAATCGTGGCGGCGCTCGGACAGGCTGAACCGCGTCTCCCAGAGCAGCGTGACCTTCCTCCGCTTCCACGCGGCCTGGAAGTCGTACGCCCTCAGAATGACAAAGTAGCGGTCAGCCCTCAGGGCGTCCATCACCTCGTAGCGCGACTGCCTGAACAGGGACAGCCTGAAGGTGGTGCCGTAGCCGGGAATACTCGGCTCAAGGGACAGTTCGGACACCCCTCCGGATTCGAAACCCAGCAGGGCGGCGTTCCATAAGTCGAGCCCGTCCACCGACGGCCCGTCGAACGTATGGGCGGACCCGGTCGTCCTCCCCCAAAAGACCATGATCAGGAGCCTTGCCGCATTTGGGTCGCGCGTGGGCACATAGTTCTGGCCGGCAAGCGGGACGGCAATAGTCCGCGCTATCTCACCGAAACTCATGCCGTCAATGGTGGGGTCGCCCACGATCATGAGCGGCGGGGTGATCATGCCTCCCTCCCCGAAGGCGTATGCCTCGGGCTGGAACGAGCCGTCCGGGAGCCTCGTGCGGACATAGCCGTTGTACGCCTTCGAGGAGACGGCGGTGAGCTTCTCGCTGTCGGAGACTGCGCTGAAAGGGCCGGCGCCGGACTGGGTCGCCGGGATCACCGCCAAGCTCAGCAGGAGGCAGACGCCGGCCCCACGCATGCGATGGGTTGCCGCGTTCGGACCGCCGTGACCGGGACCGGAGGCCGGTTCGCGACGGGTCATTGCTTGGGCTCCTGCTGAAACTCGATGAGGGTCGGCTCGCGAACCTCGACCTTGCCCTCGGGGACCCGCGTCCTCATGAGCCCGTGGCTGTCCTGGCCGAAATACCTCGAGGCGTAATCCGCCATCACCGGCAGGGCCTTGTCGAACTGGTTGCGCCGCTCGCTGATGCTGAAGCGCGTCTCCCAGAGGAGCTTGTGCCTCTTCTCCTTCCACATGAGCTGGAAGTCATAGGCCATGAGGACCACGAAATAGCGGTTCTCCTCTATCTCCGAAACCAGGTCGTTTCGCGCCTCGCCAAGCGCCGTTCCCCTGACGTAGTTCCCGTACTCGGAATTGAACACGCGTTCGGAGTCGTAGCCCAGCATCAGGGCGTTCCGGAAATCGGTCCGGTCGCGCTCCCGGTTCACCATCATGAGCATGATCATGGCCGCTGACCACGCGGCATCGTCGCCGCCTCCGCCGGTCTTGGTGTTTCCGCTGCTCAGGGCATGGTAGCCCTTGGAGGACGTGTCGGCCTTGGGCGTGCCCATGTTCACCGACGCCACCCTGAACTGCTCGTAGGCCATCGAGTCGGTGTACGGCTCGGGTACTGCCGTTGTTCCCCAGTAGACCATTATGAGGAGCCTTGTCTTGTTGGGATCCCTCGCCGGGAGAAAATTCTGGGCAGCCAGCGGACCGGCGATGACCCGCGCAACGTCCGTGAAATGAAGCTTTTCGAGCGTGGCATCGCTTATCTCGCTGCCCCAGCTTCCCCCTTCCCCGAAGGCATAGTATTCCGGCTGGAAGGAACCGTCGCGAAGCTTGGCGCGGGCGTAGTCGCCGCTCACCTTTGACGCCACGGCGGTGACACCCTCGACCCCGTCGGCGGCCCGGGCGGGCGCCTCCCCGAGCAGCGCCATGCCGCACCCGGCGAGAATCGAGAGGAGCGTGACGCCGCGAAGGACCGCGTCGGGCGGCTTCATGGACCGTATGAAAGCCCACATCGACGGCCGTGTCGAGAGCCGAGCCGGTCCCGCAGCCTGCGCCGTGGCGATTGCCCGCAGCCCAATGACGCCGGCTTGGCAGGCGTGCGCCGAGGCGCGGACGACCACTCCTCCCGAGGTCACATGAGGCCAGCCATCCTCACGCGCTAGGGGGCATTCCCCCGAATCCCACCCTCAATATACCATTGCCCCCGCGGCGTTAAGATCCGGATATTCGGATCCAAGCCCATGGCCGAATACCCGTTCCCCCAGCCGCGCCTCATGGGGCTTGCTCTCGCGGCGTCCTTCGCCGCCCTCTGTCCCGTCGCGGCGCTCTTTGGTGAGTACCTGCCCGACCTCAACCGGAACACGCCCGTTCCGGCCGGCCAGCAGATTCCGGTGGCCGACTTCTTCCGGCCCGCGCTGCTCCGGGAGCCAAAGCTGAGCCCCTCGGGAACCCATGTCGCGGCCATCATCACCGCCGGGGAGGACAACAGGCTGCTCCTCGTGTACGACGTGAAGACGCAGAAATACGATGTGCTTGGCCAGCACGGGGACATGGACGTGAACGATGTCAACTGGCTGGACGACAAGCGCCTCGTGTACCAGCTGTCGACGCAGAAGCTGTACGGGATCGGCCTCTTCGCGGCGGATGCCGGCGACCTTCCCGGCACCTATCCCCTCCTTCAGTATTGCGGATCGAGCCTGATTGCGGTTCCGAGGGCTGATCGCCTCAGCCCCCTGGTTTGGAACAGCATGGACCAGTTCCAGCCGCCCTGGCGGGACATGGGCGCCGTTCTTGTCACCTCAAGCAAGGTCTCAAGGGCCAAGGGCGTGAACCTGAGCACGGCCACGCCCGAGGCCCTTTGGGCGCTCATGCAGCCCGTGCGCGAGAACAACGACAGCCACATCCTGGACCGCTATCCGGTGCCGGGAGGCGGGGACACGGTCGGCTACATCGCCGACAAGGACGGGAACCTCGCGTTCTCCCAAACCTCCCAGAAGGGGATCGTTTCACTGAACCGGCTGGAGGGTCGGACGTGGGTCCGCTGCCCGGTGGATATGGACCATTGGACGATATTCGGCTGCGGGAACCGGCCCGGCGAGCTGGCGGCGCGGCCGCCGCACAGGGAGGGGAGGCCAAGCCCGCTCGTGCTCCTGGACGCCGCAACCGGGAAGGCCGGGGAAACCCTCGTCGACGACAAGGGCTACGACTTCGTGGGGGGCGTGTACCGCGACCCCGTGTCGGGCGAGATCATCGGGGCGACGGCGCAGCGCGAGGGGCCGCACACGATCTGGTTCGACGAGACGTATCAGAAGCTGCAGGGGATCCTGAACAGGTCATTCCCGGGGCTGGTTGTGCGCATCATCGGAAGCAACGAGGCGCAGGACTTCTTCCTCGTCGCGGCTTATTCCGACCGGCAGCCCACGATATACAACTGGGTTGACTTCAAGAGGCACACCTCTGGCCTCTTCGAGCAATCCGCCCCCTGGATCGACCCGAAGCGCATGCAGCCGGAGAGCATCATCCGGTTCAAGACGCGGGACGGCCGCCAGCTTGACGCCTACCTCACCCTGCCCGCCGGCGCGTCAAAGGAGCACCCGGCGCCGCTGGTGGTCGTGCCGCACGGCGGGCCCTGGGTGCGGGACTACTGGGGCTTTGACCCGGAGGCCCAGCTCCTCGCCAGCCGCGGCTACGCCGTCCTGAAGCCCAACTACCGGGCCAGCCCGGGCTACGCGTGGATGTTTCCCGAGAGCGACCAGTGGGAGTTTGTGAAGATGAGCCACGACGTGACGGACGCGACGAGGGCGCTCATAGCGACGGGGCTGGTCGATCCCGGCAGGGTCGCGATCATGGGGGGGTCCTTCGGGGGCTACCTGGCGCTCGACGGCGTGGTCGACGAGCCGTCGCTCTACCGCTGCGCGGTCGCGATCTCCGGGGTTTTCGACTGGGAGCAGCTGATCCGCGACCGGAAATTCGACTACACCAAGTTCGACTGGTGGTACGCCACGCTGCTGCGCCGACTCGGGGACCCCAGGAGGGAGCCGGCGAAGTTCGACGCCCTCGCGCCCGTGAGGCACGTCGACCGCGTGCGGGTGCCGGTCTTCGTCACCCATGGCGGATACGACCCGATCGCCGACATAGGGCAGTCCACGCGCCTGATCTCGGAGCTGAAGAGGAACAACGTGCCCAATGAATCCTATATCGTCGGCTCCGAGGGGCACGGCATGCAGCATTTCACGTACAGGGTCGAGCAGTATTCCAGGATCGAGGCGTTCCTGGCCCGGAACATGGCGCCCACCGGGCCGGCGGCGCGATAGGCCGGCGTCCGCCGAAGGTCGCCTCATGCCAACCCCGGACGGACAAAGGCAACGCTCCCGCCTGCAGGGGATCGCCCGCCGCGCGATGCTCGAGAGGGGGCTGGATCCGGACTTCGCGCCGGAGGAGCTGGCCGAGCTCGACGCCATCCACGGGCCCGCGGTGACCTCCGGGGCTCCGGTCCGCGACCTGAGGGGCCTCCTGTGGTGCTCGATCGACAACGACGACTCGCTCGACCTGGACCAGCTGTCCGTGGCCGAGCCCCTGGCGGGCGGATCAGCCAGGCTGATGGTCGCCATCGCCGAGGTCGGGGCGCTGGTCCGGCAGCGGTCGGCCATCGACGACCACGCGCGGAAGAACACCACCTCGGTCTACACCGCCGGCGGGATATTCCCGATGCTGCCGGAGAAGCTGTCCACGGACCTTACCTCGCTCGGCCCCGGATGCGACCGCATCGCGATCGTGGTCGACATGGTCCTTGGCAAGGACGGCTCGCTGAGGAAGTCGGACATCTACGAGGCAACCGTGAGAAACCGGGCCAAGCTGGCGTACAACGGCGTGGCGGCATGGCTGGAGGGGACCGGGCCGATGCCCCAGGCGATCGGCGCCGTCCCCGGGCTCGACGAGAACATCAGGCTCCAGCACCGCATGGCCCAGACGCTCAGGGCGCTCCGGCACATGCGCGGCGCCCTGTCGCTGCAGACCGTCCATCCGCGGGCCGTCTTTGACGGCGAGGTCCTCCAGGACCTGAAGGCCGACGAAAGCAACGTCGCCAAGAACCTGATAGAGGAGCTGATGGTCGCGTCAAACGGCGTGACCGCGCGCTACCTCGCGGCGAGGAATTTCCCGGCGGTGCGCCGCGTCGTCCGCACGCCCGAGCGGTGGGACCGGATCGTCGAGCTCGCGGCGGAGCGCGGCGCGACGCTGCCGGGGGCGCCCGATGGCGTGGCCCTGGAGGGGTTCCTGCTAGCGGCGATGAAGGCGGACCCCGCGTATTTTCCGGACCTGTCGCTTTGCATCATCAAGCTGCTGGGCAGGGGCGAATATGTCGTCGAGCTGCCGGGGGGCGACGCGCCCGGGCATTTCGGGCTGGCGGTCAAGGACTACGCGCACTCCACCGCGCCGAACCGCCGGTTCCCCGACCTGCTCATCCAGCGCCTGCTCAGGGCGGCCATGGCGGGATCCGCCCCGCCCTATGGGAACGACGAGCTGGCGGGGCTGGCCAGGCACTGCACCGAGCAGGAGCACGAGGCCAAGAAGGTCGAGCGCCAGGTGATCAAGTCGGCGGCCGCGCTGCTGCTGGCGCCAAGGATCGGCGAGAGGTTCGACGCCACCGTCACCGGCGCGGGCGAAAAGGGCACGTGGGTCCGCCTCTTCCAGCCGCCGATCGAGGGCAAGCTGGAGAAGGGATTCGAGGGCAGGAAGGTCGGCGACCGCCTCCGGGTGCAGCTCGTGCGCACGGACGTTGAGCGCGGTTACATCGACTTCATCCGCGCGGGGTGACAGCCGGGCCGCCACCCGGCGGACCCGGGCCGTTCCGTCGCGGGCGCCCGGAGCGGAGCCCGAGGTTGCGGTTTCTCCGCGAGCGTGTCACCTTTCGGCCTGGCTAGCGTCTCGCTATGTGGAGTGAACGAAAATACTCAGATGGATCGGCCGAATCCCCGGCGCTCGGAATGCGATCGCCGCGGGGCCGGCGCAGGCATCTTTCCGGGAACAGCGGCAGGGAGCCGCTGGTCTAATCAGCAAGAGGGGTTTGAATCGCAAAGTCTTTAACACCATGAATTCAAGAATCCGAATCATACTATCGGCAGGGGCATGCATCGCCGCGTGCGCATTGGCATTCGGGGCCGCCCCGGCCGCGTCCGCCGCCGAGAACCAGGCGGCGGCAGTGGACAACCAAACGATGGGGCCGCCCCCCTCCCCGGCCCATGTCTGGATGGCCGGCCATTGGAACAACGAGGGCGGGCAGTGGAAGTGGGTTGCGGGCCACTGGGACCTGCCGCCAGCCCAGAACGCCATCTGGGTCCCTGGGCACTGGATTCAGGGAGGCGGCGGATGGACCTGGGTGAACGGCGCGTGGAATGTCGCCGAGACCCCGCAGTCCCCCGCCTCGCCGCCGCAGCCCCCGGGTTCCCCCGGGCAGAACCCGGGCCCGGCGCCCGCACCGGGCAGCCAGGCCATACCGATGCCCTCCACCCCGGCGCCCTATGTTGCCGGCCAATACGACCCGAATGCACAGGTGCCGGTCATCTACCAGGCGCCGACGGAGACCTACTATGCTCCAATTGACTACGGCGCAGTCTATCCCGGCTACTACTGGGATGGGGCCGCCTGGGCCTGGGGCGTCTACCCGGCAATTGGCATCGGCCTCGGATGGTGGGGCCCAGGATACTGGGGCTGGGGGCACGGAGGCTGGGGTTATGGCCACGGATACTGGCACGGCGGCTACGGGGGCTGGCGCGGCGGGAGTTCCGTCGGGCATTGGGGCTCCGGCCATTTCGGCGGCGTGCGCGTCCATTAGCCGTCCGGCCGGAAGAGGCCCGGGTCACGCCTGACCCGGGCTCCGCATTGCGTCTGATCCGGCGGCGCCTCTGGCCGCCCCGGCGCCTAGCGCTTGTTGGACAGCTCCTCGATGCTCTTCTTCAGGAACGGGGCGAACAGGTCGATCGGCACGGGCAGGAACGTCGTCGTGTTGTGTTCGCTGGAGATCTCGCGCATCGTCTGAAGGAACCTCAGTTGCAGCGCGATCGGCTGCGCGTTGATCATCGCGGCGGCCTGCACCAGCTTTTCCGCGGCCTGGTATTCGCCCTCAGCGTTGATGACCTTCGCCCGTCGCTCGCGCTCGCTCTCGGCCTGCTTCGCCATTGTGCGCTTCATGTCCTCCGGCAGGGCGACGTCCCGGACCTCGACGGCGGTCACCTTGACGCCCCACGGATCGGTGTGGCGGTCGACAACCTCCTGCAGCGTCTGGTTTATCTTGTCGCGGCGGGCGAGCAGGTCGTCGAGCTCGGCCTGGCCCAGCACGCTGCGCAGCGTGGTCTGGGCGATGAGCGACGTGGCCTTCAGGAAGTTCTCCACCCTGATGACGGCCGCCACCGGGTCGACGACCCGGAAGTACACCACGGCATCCACCGTTACAGGGACATTGTCGCGCGTCATGATCTCCTGCTTGGGGACGTCGATCGTGACTACGCGCAGGTCCATCCGCACCATGCGATCGACTATCGGAATAAGCAGCACGAGGCCCGGGCCCTTGGCCCTCAGGAGCTTTCCGAGCCGGAACACGACCGCGCGCTCGTATTCGCGCAGGATGCGGACCGCGGAGGGCAGCACCAGTATCGCCAGAATGACGATGGGAATGAGCCATTTGAGCAGATCCATTGTTTTTTCCGCCGCTTCCATAGTCGCCTCCTAGTGTTTGGGTTTGACCTTCAAGACAAGTCCGTCGATCCCCACGACCTCGACAAGCTGGCCCTCGGCAACCGGGGTCTCGCTCCGGGCGCTCCAGTACTCGCCCTCCACGAGGACCCGGCCGCTGTCCTTGCCGATGCCCGCGAGGGCCGGGACGACCCTGCCGATCATGGTTTCGCGGCCGGCCTTCACTGGGAACCGCTGGGCCCGCAATCCCGCGCCGACGATGAAGAGGAAGAAGGCCGCGGTCACCAGCGTGCCGGGAATGATGGTCGCCAGCGAGAGCTGGAATCCGGGCCCGGCCTGGTCGAAGAGGAGCAGCGAGCCGAGGAAGAAGGAGACGACCCCACCGAAGGTCAGGATGCCATGGGTGGGCGCGAAGACGTCGATGATGAACAGCGCGACGGCGAGCACGACCAGCGCCAGGCCGGCCACGTTGACCGGCACGATCGACGCCATGTAGAGGAGGACGATGAGCGCGATGGCGCCCGCAACCCCGGGCAGGATCGCGCCCGGGCTGGTAAGCTCGCCGATGATCCCGTAGACCCCGATCAGCATGAGGACGAACATGACCTCGGGCCGCCACAGCGTCTGGAACAGCTTCTCGCGGGCGAGCATCGGGATGAGGGCGGTCTCGGCGTGCGCGGTGCTCAGCTTCCGCCCGCCCGCCTGCCTCCCGTCGAGCTGGCTCAGCAGGTCGGGCATGTCCCGGGCGATGATCTCAATGACCCCGAGCTCGAGAGCCTTCTCGGCTGTGATGCTGGCGCTCTCGCGCACCGCGGACTTGGCCCAGTCGACGTTGCGGTGGTGCTTGGCGGCGATGGACTCGATGAAGCTCGCCCCGAAGCTCTCCAGCTTCTTCGACATCACGTCGTCCGGCTTCGACTCGTCGATCCCGCCCAGCGAAACGGGGTGGGCCGCGCCTATCGTGCTGTGGGGCGCCATCGCCGCCACGTCGGCGGCCAGCGTGATGAAGCAGCCCGCGCTGCCGGCGCTGGCCCCTTCAGGCTCGACATAGACGACCACCGGCACGCGCGACGCATAGAACGCCTGCACGATCTCCTTCGTGGAGTCGAGGAGCCCGCCCGGCGTGTCGAGCCGGACGACCAGGCATTCGGCCTTGTCCGCCGCGGCCTGCCTGATTGAGCGCGACACGTAATCGGCGGTTGCCGGCCCGATGGGGCCGTTGATACCGATCAGGTCAACCCGCCCCGCCTGTGCGCCAAGCATCGGGCAGGCGGCCAGACCAAGGGCCGCGATGGGGAGCCAGCGTTTCATTTCGGCCTCGCTGGAGACAATCCGAGTATAGGCCCATCGGGTTCAAAAGCAATCCGTTTGCTCACGCGGCACGGTTGGCGGGCCGGCCGTGTGCGGCCGTTGCGGTTGCCCGGCGCGCCCTTCCCTGGGTCTACGCCAGCCGGCCCAGGAACAGCTCGGTCCTGTATTCCATCCGGATCACGCCCGCCTGTTGGCAGCGATCGAAGAGCTCCCTCAGGGAGCCCATCATCTCCCCGTGCCGGGGATGCCCAGCCGGGCGCGAGCCTCGGCGGGCGTAAGGCCCCGGATCTCAACCAGCTTCAACCGGGACCTTGCCCCATGGACCACCTCGACGGCGGCCCTGGGAAGGCCGAGCGCCCGTGCGAGGAGCTCCCTCAGGGATTCGTTGGCCCGGCCTTCGAGCGCAGGGGCGCGGACCCTCACCTTGAGCGCGTCGCCGACCCAGCCAGCGATCGCGTCACACGGGGCATTTGGAATCGCCTTCACGGCGAGGCGGCAGGACACCGGCACGAAGGAAGCGTCTCCGCGCCGCCGGGCCGGCGTCAAGCGCGCCGGCAGGCCGGCCGACGCGTCCGGCCCCCGCCTCTCCCGGCCCGGCCGGGGCCAGTGGCCCCTTGCCCGGAGCGGGCCCGGCCACCTTGACGGGTGGCGCGCGTCGAGTGTAGAGAACCGGCATGTCCCGCCGGTCCTGACAGGCCCGGCCCTCAAGGCCGCAGCTTGCCGTCGCCCCCGTCCGGCAACTCGGAAGCCAAACCCCAGCCATCCCATGGACGACAAACACGCTCCGCCAATCCCCGAGCTGGACCGAGCATCGGCCTTGGGCCGCTTCTCGCTCCTTTCGGGCGCGACGTCTGTTCTCATGCTGATAGCCACGCTCAGGCCGGCCCCGCAGAGCGCGGCCGGGCAGCTGGCGTACTTCGCCAGCCACCAGGGCGTCATCGCAATGGAGGCGGTAATCCTCCTTGTCTGGGCCGTGTTCTCGATACCGTTCGTTGTGGCGCTCGGGCATATCCTCCGCCCGAAGAGCCCCGCCTTCGCGCTGGCCGCAACCCTGCTTTCGGCGGCCGGGATCCTGCTGCTCGGCTTCGCCGTCTTCGCCCATATGGGAGCCCTCCTCTCGATCGTGGCGGCGGGCGGCCCCCCGAACGCCGCGGATGCCATCTACCAGGCCGCCATCTGGGGAAACCTTGGGTTTTATCTCACCGATCCGGGACTCATGGCCTGGGGCCTTGGCCAGCTCCTGTTCGGATGGCTGGCATGGAGGAGCCAGGTGCTGCCCAACTGGGTCTCCGTCGCGGGCACGATCGGGGGGGTTGCCGGGCTACTGACCCTGGCGGTGTATCAAACGCCCATGCTCGCCCTTGTGCAGCTCGCGAGCTTCGCCGTCTGGGGATTTGCAACCGGCATCCTCCTGCTTCGGAGGCGGGGGGGCATGAGATGCCCGCCTAGTGGCGACGGCACCTGATCCCGCCGTCCCTTCCGTGACAAAAGGCTTGCGCCCGGCCGCCGGGCGTAAGGGAACAGGTCCGCCTATGAAGTCCCACCGGAAGGAACTCTGGTTTGATGTGCCCCAGCGGCGGCAGTTCATCAACATCACGGGCCAGGTCGAGGGCGCGCTGAGGGAGAGCGGGATCAGGGAAGGGCTCTGCCTCGTCAACGCGATGCACATATCGGCCTCGGTCTTCATCAACGACGACGAGTCGGGCCTGCACGCCGACCTTGAGAAGTGGCTTGAGAAGCTGGCCCCGGAGAAGCCGCACAGCCAGTACGCGCACAATCGCGGCGAGGACAACGCGGACGCCCATCTCAAGCGCACCATCATGGGCCGGGAGGTCGTCGTCGCGGTCACGGGCGGAGAGCTGGATTTCGGGCCGTGGGAGCAGATATTCTACGGCGAATTCGACGGGCTGCGCCGAAAGCGCGTGCTGGTGAAGATAATAGGCGAATAGCCGCCGGTCCCTGGACCGGGGGGTCAGCGGCACCTCACGGTTCGGGCTTCCCTATCCTGGCCAGGAGCTGCCGGGCCGGTCCATAATCAGGCTGAAGGCGCAGGACCTCCCTGAGCTGCGTCGCCGCCTCATCGGTCCGCCCAGGGATTCTCAGCAGCGTGACGGCAAGGTTGAAATGGAACGCTGCGACGCCAGGCGTGAGCCGCAGCGCCTCCTCATATTGGGCGACCGCCTCATCCAGCCGTCCGGGCATCTTCGCCAGGGCATTGGCGAGGTTGTAATGCGCCTCGGCATAATCCGGCTTCAAGCGCAGCGCCTCCCCATACTGGGCCACCGCCTCATCCAACCGTCCGGGAATCCTCGCGAGGGCGCTCCCCAGGTTGTTATGCGCCTTCACATAATCCGGATTGAGCCGCAGCGCCTCCTCATACTGGGCGACCGCCTCGTCCAGCCGGCCGGGATTCTTCGCCAAGGCGCTCCCCAGGTTGTAATGGGCCTCGGGCACGTCCGGCATGAGCCGCAGCGCCTCCTCATACTGGGCGATCGCCTCGTCCAGCCGGCCGGGAATCCCCTCCAAGGCGATCCCAAGATTGTTATGCGCCTCCTCGTATTTCGGGTCGAGGCGCAGCGCCTCCTCATACTGGGCGATCGCCTCATTCGATCGGCCCGGGATCTTCTGCAGGGCAAGCCCCAGATTATTATGGGCCCGGACATTGTCCGGGCACCTGGCCACCGTGTCTCCCCAGATCCTCTCCTCGCTGCCGTAGATCCCGTTGCGCTTCCAGGTCAGCCAACCCGAGGCCAAGGCAAGCGACAGCAGGAGGGGCAGGCTTCGTCTTCCCAGCAGGCCATGGAGGCCCACGGCAACCGCCGCCACCACGGCCGCCAGCGGCAAGTACATCCGGTGTTCCGCCATCGGCTGCCCCGCCACCGCGACAACGCTCGACGTCGGCGCAAGGATCAGGAGCACCCAAGCCCAGGCGAAGCCGAGCGCCTGCAGGCCGCGGCCCCGATGCACGGGGCGGAAGAGGGCCCATGCCGCCCCCGCGAGCAGGATCAGGTTCACAGCCACATACGGCGCCACCGCCCACGTTTGCCGGCCCAACCCGCTCCCGTAATCAAAGACCAGCGGATGCGGCCAGACCGCCAGGCCAAGATACCTGACGATCACCCTGCTCTCCATCAGGGCGTACTCCCACCAGGCACCCCCCAGGCCGAGTCCGACGCCTCGCTCGCGCACGTCCCGCAGCAGGAATCCCAGCAGAAGCCATGTGCTCGCCAGTCCCGCATAGTACCTCCAGCGCCGCCGCCACGCCTCCCCGAAGGTCCCGCTCACAAACGTCCGGTCATAGAGCAGCACCGCCAAAGGCGCCGTGACCATCACCTCCTTCGTCCCCATTCCGAGCAGGCAGGAGACGACCGAGAAGGCGGCATTCCATATCCCGCCGCCCTCGGCATATCGGATGAATCCATACAGCGTCAGCAGGTAGAACAAGCCCATCAGCGACTCCGCCCGCTGCGACACGTATGTCACCGCCTCCGTCTGCAGGGGATGCACCGTCCAGACCAGCGCAATGGCAAATGCCAACGCAGTACCGCGGCCGTGCGCGCCGGCCCCCAGGCGCTGATCGGCCGCATCAGAGCCGCCGGCATGCGACAGCCTGCGCCACCGTGTCAGTGTCCGGCGCATGATCTCGAGCAGGATCACGCCCGCGAGGATATGGATCGCCAGATTGGCGGCATGGTAGCCCCACACGTTCACGTCCCCCAACGCATAGTTGACCCCGAACGAGAGGTTCAGCACCGGCCGGCCCCCCACCCCCGATTTCACGGGCGGCCGCAATGCCGACCAGATCGGCCAAAGATGCCGGATCGTCGGGTTGTCCACTATGGACGTCTTGTCGTCCAAGGTGAAAGGCCCCGAAAAACTGTTCGCATAGGCCGCCAAGCCGGCAATCGCGATGAGCACGGGCGCCCAGAAACCGCCTGGGCGCGGCGGCCTGGAATCGGGGGGGGGCGGTGTCGATGCTGCGTTCATTGACCGCCCCAAGGCCCGCGAACCGTCACTTCACCCGCCTGTTCCTCCGCTGTCATTCATGATCCGCACCCTGGCGTTTGGCACAGGCGATTAGTAAGGGGGCGGCAGGCGGCCTCAACATTGAAAGGATCCGGAGGAGAACGGAAGGCGCCACGGGGATCGATGGCGAAACCATGGGCCGGCGTGCCTCCGGCTCGGCACCAGAGCCCCCTCGAACCCGCGGCCGGCAGCGCCGCGGCGGGCCGATCGGGGCTCGCCGGAACGTGTCCCGCGCCAGATTCGGATAGGAGTCGCGCTCCTCGCCGCTCCTGCGCATGCTGTCCGGGTGAACAAGCTCTGCACCTTCGCCGGCGCACTGATCGGCGGATACGCCGGGTGGTACCTCTGCGAGGGCCTTGGGGCGGTCACGGCGTTCGCGGCAAGCGGCGCAGGCAGCGCCTTGGGCGTCTACCTGGGCTGGAAGCTCGCCCGGAAGATCGATGGCTGACGGGACGCGGCTCCTCAGAGGGGCTCGACGTGGACCGTAACGTCGCTCACGCGGAGCCGCGAGGCCAGCAGCGTGTCCTTCACGGCGTGCGCGATCCCGTGGCCCTCGCGCACGCTAAGGTCGCCAGGGACGCGGATCTGGATGTCCACGAGGTAGCTGAGCCCGCTCTTGCGGACACGGCACTTGTCGAGGCTCGCCACGCCGGGGACGCGAGCCGCCATCACGCGGACGGCGTTCTCCAGCTTGGCTGGCACCGCTATGTCCATCACCTCGTTCAGCGCCCGCGTGAAGATGCCGGCCCCGTTGAATGCTATCACCGCCGCCGCGACAAGCGCCGCCCATCCGTCGGCAGCCGCGTACCGCGGCCCGCCCGCGACCGCGATTGATATCCCCACGAATGCGGCGGCCGACGTCATGGCGTCGGAAAGATAGTGCCATGCCTCGGCGAAGAGGGCCGTGCTCTCGGTGTCCCGCCCGGCCTCGTTCAGGCGCCTGGAGAAGACCACCTTGGCCGCTGCAACGCATGCCAGGATGACCAGCGTCCACCACTGCGGCAGGCGCCGCGGGTCGCGGATCTCGTTGATCGCGTGCCATCCTATTCCCACGCCCGCCCCGAGCACCACGAGCGCCGTCAGAAGCCCGGCCACGGCCTCGGCCTTTCCGTGCCCGTAGGGATGGTTCCGGTCGGGCGGCCGCGCGGCCCATTGGATGCCGGCCCACACCAGTATCGAGATCGCGATGTCGGTCAGGGACTCGACGCCGTCGGCCACGAGCGCGTACGCGCTTCCAAGGACGCCCCCGGCGATCTTGATCAGCCCGAGAACGGCGTTCAGCGCCATGCCGCGGACGATCAGCCGCGCGCCCTTGTGCGCGCGGACCGCCATTGCGGCATGGTGGGCGGGGAGAACGGGAGCCATCGCAGCCGCGAGGCTGCCCCCGCCCGCGGCAAATCTCAACACCTCGCCGTTGACCCCGGTGGCAACTGCCCCATTGTTCGGTCGAGCCATGGCCGCCCAGACGAGCACGACGCCACAGGATCCGGTGAAGCAGTTCTCGGTCTTTGCGGAGAATCGGGTCGGCCGCCTCTATGACCTGACCTCGCTCCTGAAGAAGCACAATGTGCACATCATGGCTATCACCGTCCTCGACACGACGGACAGCTCGATCATCCGGATCATCGTCGACGACCCGGACAAGGCCAGGGAGCTGATGGTGTCCAACGACTTTCCCTACGCGGAATGCAGCATCCTGGCCGTCGAGTTTGGCGACGAGTCGGAGCTGAGCGACGCGCTGGCTGCGCTCCTCGAGGCAGAGATCAACATCCACTACGTCTACAGCTTCATCAGGCGGCCGGTCGAGCGCTCGGCCATTGCAATCAATACGGAGGATCCCGACACGGCGGCCCAGGCGCTCGCAAACCGCGGGTTCAAGGTGCTTCAGCAGAGCGACATATCGAGATAGGCTCCCGGGGCGGCCCGAGGGTGCGCGGGCGCCCTATTCCGCAATCTGTCCGGGGCCCTCGGCGTCCAGCTCATAGATCCCGGTCATATACCCGCTCTCGAAGGTCGCGCTGACCTTGAACGTCCCGCGGAACGAGATGGGCACGTCCTGGGTGATCGGCACGCCCTTGGGGATCTTCACGATCACCCAGTCGTTCATGTTCGGCACGGTGCCGTAGCAGCACGCCATCTGGTTTGCCATGAGGAGAAACTCGATCGCCTTGCCGCTGCCATTCTCGAGCTTGGTGGGCAGCATGAATCCCGTCACTATGGCCTTCTTGCCGTTCCATGACTTGACCGTCGCCGGGATCTGCTCCTCGCCGGTTGGCGGCGGCGTCTTCGGATTGGCGAGCGGATCGTATTCAGGCGCGATGAACTTGTAGCTCGAGAGCAGGTCGAATCCGAGCTTGAGGTAGCCGCCCTGGACCTCGGGCGCCTGGATCTGGGAAGGCGCAGGCCCGCCGGATGCGGCGAGCGGAAGCGCGGCAAGCGCCATGAGGAACAGCTTCATTCCCACGACCGTACCACAACAGCCGGAATCGTCAAAGGGCCGATTGGTTCCGCCGGCGGCCTGGAAACTGCGCATGTCCTTCAAGCCGGGGCATGTCCGGACCCGCGCGTGCCGACGCGCAGCCGGGCCATCCGCCCCCGCACGGCCCCCGGCTCGGGATTGCATCGGCGGGCGAAAACCCCACCATTATGAACGCTCTATGCCCAATTTCGCGAATGAGCTGCTGATCCTAGGGCTCCTCATTGTGACGAACGGGGTCCTGACGGCGGCGGAGACCGCGCTCGTGTCGGCGCGCAGGGAGAAGCTCAGGCGAATGGGCGAGGCCGGAGGCAAGGGCGCACGGGCCGCGCTGCTCATCGCGGAGCATCCCGGCCGGTTCCTCGCGCTCGTCCAGTTCTGGCTCACGTTGACCACCGTCGTCGCGGCCATCGTCGTGGTCGCATCGGCCGCCAACGGGTTCGCCTCATGGTTCTCGCGGTGGCCCGCCGCCGCCCCGTGGGCGCAGGCGATAGGGATGATCGCGGCGGCGCTGGGGCTCAGCGCGGTCATGCTCGTCTTCGGCGAGCTGCTACCGAAGCGGATAGCGCTCGCGAGCCCCGAGCGCGCCGCGGCGATCCTGGGGCCCGCAATGCGCTCCCTCATGCGGGTGGTCGGGCCGTTCTCGTCGTCGCTCAACGCCGCAAGCGACGCGATCGCGCGGTCGCTCGGCCTCAGGCCGAGGCCGCTTTCGGAGACGGTCGGCGACGACGACGTGCGCGCGCTCGTCGAGCGCGGGCTTCACGCGGGCGTGTTCAAGCAGGCCGAGAAGGAGATGGTCGAGGGGGTGCTGTCCCTCGACAACCTGCCCGTGACGGCGATCATGACGCCGCGCTCGAAGATCGTTTTCCTCAACATCGACGACAACGAGGAGACGAACTGGCGCAAGATCGTGACGAGCGGCCACTCGTACTTCCCCGTCTACCAGACGAAGCGCGACCAGGTGGTCGGCCTGGTCTCGGTGAAGGCGCTATGGGCGCACTCGGCGATCGGACTGCCCACGACGCTGAAGAATCTGCTCGTGCCGCCCCTCATGGTCCAGGAGTCGATGACGGCGACCCAGCTTCTCGAGCAGTTCAAGAAGACGGGCCGGCACACGGCCGTGGTCTCGGACGAGTTCGGCGCGATCCAGGGCCTCGTGACGCTGATCGACGTCTTCGAGGCGATTGTGGGCGACCTTCCGGAACCCGGGCGGCGCAACCAGGACGGCGCGAAGCGGCGGGAGGACGGCTCATGGCTGGTCGACGCGGCGCTCCCGATCGCCGATTTCAAGTCGCTCCTCGGGATATCCGCCGCGCTTCCGAACGAGGCGGAGGCGGAATTCCGGACGGCCGGGGGTTTCGCAATCACGCAGTTTGGCCGGATCCCGTCCCAGGGCGACCGCTTCGAGTGGGGAGGATGGGTCTTCGAGGTGGCGGAAATGGACCGGCGCAGGGTCGACAAGATCGTCGTCTCGCGCGCCGCTCCCCAGGCGGCCCAGCCGCCCGCGGGATAGCCTGTTCGCGGGTTCCGCCAACTTGAAGTTGCATTCCCCGGGCGAGGCGCCGAGCGTTGCGGCGTTTCATGAGCGAACCATGCAAGACCCGTTCACCGGACTCCCGACCCGCATCCGCGGGCGGCACCTGCCCGGGGCGCGGGAGCGACTCTGTCTTCAGGACGATCACCGCCGACGACTGGAGACGCTCGCTCGCCTCGGCGCGGCTGCAGCCGAATGCGGTCTCCGAGCAGATTCGGACCGCGATCTCGTCCTCCTCGCGGAAGACGAAGTAAGCCTGCTGGAGGGCGCGGGCGCCGAATGGACCGGGCTGGGCGCGGCCATACGGGCCCTTCGCGCCAGCCTGCCGCTCCGCTCCCTCGCCGACTTCGGCTTCTCCGAGAGGGAGGACAACCCGCTCGAGGAGGCCAATCCGCGCCTGCGCCAGATCGGGGTCGGCGTCGAGGCATGGGCGTTCGCCTCGGTCGGTGACGGCTCCGTCTACAAGTTCTACCTGCCGCGGGAGGAGAAGCGCATCGGAAGCGAGTTTGGCTTCGAGCGCGGCGACGAGACGCTGCTGACGGCCGCGGCCCGGCTAGGCGACTACCGCGCGCTGCTGGAGAAGCTCCTCATCATCCACGCCCTCGGCGGCATGGCGACGGAGGTCGTGGCGGTGACGCCCGAGGGCATCCTTGTCGCGAAGCAGGCGCTCGGCGAGCCCCTGCCGCAGGGAGACGACATGTCCAGGGACCTGCCTGCGGACCTGATCGAGATACCGTCCCGCTTCCTGAGGGCCAACCGCGACCATCCCCGGCTCCTCTTCCTCGACGGGAGGCCCTACCTCGTCGCCGACCTGCACGCGCGCAACTTCGTGCGGGCGACCGACGGGGCGCTGCGCGTGATCGACCTCGTGGCGGGTCCCTGGCCCGCCGCCGGATCGATGGCCGATCCGCTGGCCTCCGGATGGCTCGAGCGCGTGCGGGCCGATCCACGGGCGTCCGCCCTCCCGGCCGCGCGGGACGAGGAGCTCTGACGGCGCCGCCGGCGCCTCAGCTCTTGTCGGCCGCAAGGACCCCGAGGATCACCTCGGCCTGCTTGCTGGTAGTGCCCTTGTAGTCCGTGTAGATGATCTTGCCCCCCTTGATCAGGTAGGCCGAGCGTTTCGCCATCCCGCCCGGGTAGGTGGGCACGCCGAAGGCGTTGATGACGCCTTCATCGGTGTCGGCGATCAGGGTGAACGGCAGATGGTACTTATCCTTGAACGCCTTCTGGGCGGCCACGTCGTCGTGGCTCACGCCGACCACGGCGACGCCCTTGTCCGTGAGCTTCTCATATCCGTCGCGCAGGGAGCAGCCCTGGGCGGTGCAGCCAGGCGTGTCGGCCTTGGGGTAGAAATATACCAGCGTGTAGGTCTGCCTTGAGTAGACGTCCGCGAGGTTGATCTTCTGGCCGGTTTCGGTGACACCGGTGACTTCGGGGGCCTTGTCGCCCACTTTGAGCTCGGCTTTTGCGGTATTGGACATGGCAAGTGCGGTTGAAATGACGAGGAGGGGCAGGAGGGGGGTCGGCTTCATGGGGGGCGGCAAGCTGATCCCTGTGGGCGGCTTTTGCAAGTCGGCGGGGACGGTTCGGAATCGGCAGGTCCGCGGCCCCTTTTCGGGAACCTTTTGTGGCCCGCGGACGACTAAAAACATCCCTGCATAAGCTGCCGTTGCCCGGCATTGCTTTTGTGCGCTTTCTCTGTAAGCAGCTTAATCCTTCATGCCATTCCCTTCGTCCCCAAGAGTCCGCATGCGCGCCATCCGATTTGCAGGTTTTGCGCTGCTGGCGGCAACCGGTATGGCGCTCAGGGGCCAGTCCCCCTCCCCAGCCAGCGACGGCTTTGATCCCGAAGCGGATGGAATCGTCACCTCGTTGGCGATCCAGCCGGATGGTAAGATCCTGATGGGCGGGTACTTCACCCAGCTTCACCCCTTTGGATACCCCGCCTCGGGCCATTCGTACATCGCCCGCCTGAACCATGACGGATCGGTCGACGCGGGCTTTAGTCCCAACGCAAACGGCGTCGTCCGGGTCCTGGCGCTTCAACCGAACGGGCAAATCATCGTCGGCGGCCAATTCACCACTATCCAGCCCACCGGCGGGGGGGCGGCGGTCACCCGCAACTTTGCGGCCCGGCTCAACGCCGACGGGAGCCTCGACCCGGTCTTCAATCCGAACGCCAACGGAGTGGTCTATGCCGTCGCGTACCAGCCGAACGGGCAGATAATCATCGGCGGATCGTTCACGTCGGTCCAGCCCAGCGGCGCATCGGGCCCGACGACGCGCAATCACATCGCCCGTTTCAACGCGGACGGCTCCCTCGATGCGAGCTTCGATCCCAACACCGACCGGCCGGTGCTCGCGCTCGCAGTCCAGGCCAACGGCCAGATCGTCGTCGGCGGCGGCTTCTCGACGCTGCAGCCAAACGGGGCGTCCACCGCGACAACGCGAAGCTGCATCGCCCGCCTCAATTCG
>Ga0181530_10000100_pt1 | contig 102381 bp, 84 predicted proteins | sample PEATcosm2014_Bin_42_FD_119769 | JGI IMG/M metagenome (GOLD analysis project Ga0181530, IMG submission 119769) | Peatland microbial communities from MTU Mesocosm Facility, Houghton, MI, USA - PEATcosm2014_Bin10_60_metaG | ecosystem: Environmental > Terrestrial > Soil > Wetlands > Peat | place... | reverse complement strand
TCATCAGTTGTCACCGGCTCGACCGCTCGCTTCGGCTTGCCCGCCTTCCGCGCCAGCTCATTGATCGCGGCGCAAATCTTCTTTACCTGCTCATGGCCGAACTCAATGCCCTCGACCACAACTTCTTCGGATACCTCACGAGCACCCGACTCGATCATCACAATGCCTTCGGAGGTCCCCACCACCATCAGGTTCAGGTCGCCTGACCGCTGCTCGTCATACGTGGGATTGATGACAAACTCACCGTTCACGCGCCCGACGCGCACCGCGCCGATCGGGCCGTGGAAGGGAATGTCGGAGACGCTCAGCGCCACCGATGCGCCGTTGATGCCGGAGACGTCGGGATCGTTTTCCGTGTCGGCCGAGAGCACCATGGCGATGACCTGGGTCTCGCAGCGGAAGCCTTCCGGAAACAGTGGCCGGATGGGGCGATCGATCTGGCGGCTGGTCAGAATTTCGCGCTCGCTGGGCCGCCCTTCGCGCTTGATGAATCCGCCGGGTATGCGGCCCGCGGCGTAGGTATATTCCCGGTAATCAACCGTGAGTGGGAAAAAGTCGATGCCTTCCCGCGGGTCGGCATTCGCGCAGGCAGTGGCGAGAACCACGTTGTCGCCGATGCGCACTATGCAGGAGCCGTGCGCCTGCTTGGCCAGCTTTCCGGTTTCGAAGCGAATGGTTTTGCCGCCCGGCAAATCCACGCTGATTTCATGCTTGTTGACGCCATGTAATGCGGCTGTCATTTCTTCATTCATTTCTAATTACCTTCCATTCTGAACCCAACCGATATCGGTGGTCATGCAGAGATTGCTTTGAAAGGGCACGCCTTCAGGCGTGCCGCCAAAGTTCCCCAGGAATCCCGGCTTTAGCCGCTGAGGAAACAAGCCCGCAGGGCCTAAAGGCCGCTCTCTCGCTGTTACAACGGCACGGCTGAAAGCTTGCCCTGAGCGAAGTCGAAGGGCCGTGCCCTTTCAAGTCACGATATGCGAGATGGAGTGAAGTAGGTCAGCCGAGAGAAGCTGAAGTAATCTGCTGGGCGTACTCCGCGCCCAAATTCCCTGATCCTCGAACCCCCGCAATAACTGCGTCCGGGGTCTCGCAACAAGTGCACCAGGTGCGCTTGCCGAAAAAGCGATACGCTCGAAGCCTGGTGGTTCAGCGGCGGACAACCTTACTTGCGGATGCCCAGCTTTTGAATGACAGCTTTGTAGCGTTCGGTATCAGACTTTCTGAGGTAGTCAAGCAAGCTGCGCCGCTTGCTTACCATCATGAGAAGCCCGCGCCGGGAGGCATGGTCCTTCTTGTGGGTCTTGAAATGCTCGGTCAACTCGCCAATCCGCGTGCTCAGGATGGCGATTTGCACTTCCGGGGAACCGGTATCGTTATCCGCTCTCCGGTTGTCGGCAATCAAGGCGGCTTTTTTCTCTCGGGCTAACACTGAATCGGTTGTGCTCCTACTCTTTTATCGTTTGTTGTTACGCCATCAAGAATAACATGCAGCGGCGGGAACGGCAAAGGCGCATGAGGCGGGGATTCTCAGAAGGAAATCACCGCAGGTGCATGCGATCTTCGATAATGCTGAGCCGTTTGTCGAGGTCATTGATAAGCCCGATCATCCGGTCCATCGTCTCAGCGAAGGCGGTAAAACGGTTCTCCATCGCGGTGAAGCGGCCGTCGATGGACGCAAAGCGCGCGTTCATGTCTGCTCGGAGATTGTTCACAGCGCTGCTGTTCATCCACATCCCGACTCCGAGCACGAGCATGGGAATGCCAATCGAGATGAGCAACTGGATATTGGTCATAGCTAGTTCATTGTACTTGGAATCTACAACCTTCGCAGCGGATTCCGCTCCGAGGAAAATCCTGGCAGCCTTCGTGATAGCTTGGAGGTATGATTCACGAGATTTTTCCCGTCGGGCCGCTACAGTGCAATTGCTCGGTGGTGGGTGACGAGCAGACCAGGGAAGCCATCGTCATCGATCCTGGAGATGACATCGAAGATGTGATGGCGATTGTCCAGCGCCACGGCCTGACGGTGAAGCAGATTGTCGTTACCCACGCCCACATCGATCACGTTGGCGGAGCCATGAAGCTAAAGCGGCTGACCGGGGCGCCGATTCTGCTCAACGAGAACGACTACGCCCTGCTGAAGATGCTGGATGTACAGGCGGCATGGATCGGAATGCGGGCGCCGGAGAAAGTGACGATCGACGCCAGCCTGAGCACTGGCGATCAAGTTCGTGCCGGTAGCCTGGTTGCCGATGTGATGCACACTCCCGGCCACACCGAAGGAAGCGTCTGCCTGTACTTTGCGCCGGAGAAGAAGTTGATCGCGGGCGACACCTTATTCGCCGGCTCGATCGGCCGCACCGATCTTCCCGGCGGATCGTACGAAAAAATCATGCGCTCGCTGCACGGGCCGGTATTGGCGCTGCCGGATGAAACCATCGTCGTGCCGGGCCACGGGCCGCTCACCACTATCGGCGAAGAGCGTGCCAGTAATCCGTTCCTGGCCGGATGACCGCTCTTCGCTATTCGCTTTTCGCTCCTCGCTTTTCGCCAGAGCACGAATCGAGGACTAGAGCTTTTCGCTATTCACCATAGCAACAATCGGGTGACGGCGCTATTCGCGGTTTCCTTGTACTTTCCACTCTTTCGGGGTCATCCCTTGCGACCGACGGCCGACCCATATCGCTCATACGCTCTGGCGAAATGCGAAGAGCGAAAAGCGAAAAGCGGCGGGTCCGCCACTAATTCCTTCCTCCAGACATTTCGCACAATCAGGCTCTGCGGAACTACCAGCACGATGAGGTAGGACAAAATCGTTCCTCCTATGACTCCCAGCGCTCCGATATGCCGTACCAACGCCAGGGACAACGCAATATTCACCGCAGCCGCGATGATCGACAAAACAGCCTGTTCGCGAGTGCGGTTCAACGCTGCCAGCAGGCAGGACTCGACGCTCATAAGTCCATTTAGCACCGCCCAGATCCCCATCGCAAGCAGTAGATAGGTGCTCGGCACCGCGGCCGGGCCGGCCCATATCCGGATCAGGCTCCGTCCGAAGAGCATCAGCACGGTCACGCACGCCACGTTCAATGCTACGGTCCCCTTCATGGTGATGAGGAAGGTCCGCCGAATCCAACTGTAATCGCGCCTGGCATAGGCTTCGGCGTAGGCCGGCCACAGGGCCGGAAAGATCAGCGATTGCAGCACAGCCGCCAAGCCCACAACTCGCCAAGTCACGCTGTAGGGCGTCACTTCCGACGCGCCAAGATAGTGGCTAACAACCAGATTGTCAGAACTGAAAACAACAACTGCCGCAACCTGGATCAAAAAGAAAGACCAGCCGGAATCCAGGAGCCCTTTGACCGATGCGCGATCAACCAGTGACGGGCGCGGCAACAGCCACGGCTTCTGCCACGTGACCACCAGAATCAGCATGGCAAGGCTGGCAAAGGTGAGGCATCCGGCGGACATGACAAACAGCACTGGCATGGAAACATGCAGCGCGATACCGAGCGCGAGTCCGCACAGGCCGGCCACAGCGCCCGTAGCTGCGGCGTAGTTATTGCGGTGCAGTTCCTGGTATCCCGCCAGAAGTTTGCTCGCCAGGCCGCAAGGCAGTGACAACAACATCAGGCCCACGGCGGCGGCCACTGTATGTTCTACTTCCGTCGCACTTACATTCGCGCTCACATTGAACAGTCTCACCCAGTTGATTCTGGGAAAGACGAATGCCAGCACCAACCCAACTCCGGCGGCAATCCCGCCAGTGAGAGCCAGCGCATTGGTGAAATGGCGGGCGGCAGCCGGCTTGTCGCCGAGCGCATAGGCCCCGGAGATGCTGTTCGTCAGCGTGTTCGCGATGCCGAGGTCGAGCAGATTGATCCACACGGCGGTGGTGGTGATGGTGGCCCATACTCCATACCGTTCCGCTCCCAGATAACGCACCGCAAGCGGCAACGAGACCAGGGTCAATCCGCTGGTCAGTAGTCGTGCGGCGCCGCCCGACCAGACTGCCTGGACGATCCGGCCATAGCGCGAGGATGGCAAGTTGAGCTTCACGGCATGAATCACATCAAATCGGCGTTGATGGCCGCTCCGCACCTGCGCGAAGCGCTTCGACCGCGCGGCGAACGGCTTCCGCCGAGTGCGAGTGCAGCAAGCGGTGTGCAGCCTTGTCCGGCAAGGTCTTTGCCAGAGCCGGAGCAACAACCGCTCGCGTTGCGTTCAGCATCACCCGTGCAGCAGCGACGACCTCTTCGACAGAAACTTTGGTGATGCAATGCGGCTGTTGGGCGTGACACGCCGGCCTGCAACCCTCCAAAGCAGTCGCAGGCTGCAAGACGAGCCCATGCGCACAATATGGCGCGAAGCGCGACGGGCTGTTGAAATGGTTGGGATCGCCATCGCGGGGATGGCGTGAGATCACAATGACCTTGCAATCCATCGCAGCAGCAAGATGGGCGCAACCGCTGTCGTTCCCAAGGAAAAGATCGCAGCGCTCCAGCACGGCGCATACTTCGCGAAGTCTGGCTCCGCTGACGATGATCGGAGCTGGCTGCATCAGGCCGGCGAGTTTTAGCGCGTGGCCAAGCTCTGCCCATGAACACACGATGGCGGGCTGGACGTCATATCCATTCGCCAGACGGTTCACGGCTTCGGCATAGCGCTTGAGCGGCCATCGGCGGCCGGAACTGGCGGCCCCAATTCCGATCGCAACCAACTTGGCTGAATCCGGCACGTCGGCCAGAAGCTTCTCTGCTCTCCTGCGGTCTCGTTCGGTGAGCCAAATTTCGAGACCAGCATCCACTCTCGTTGCGCCTAGCGCCTCCGCTATCGCCAGGTTGCGCAGAACCTCATGCCGCACCGGGCCCGGCGGCAGACAGACGTTGTAAGCTCGATCAAATCCGCAATTAATCCGCTGCTTCGCCGCCGAAGCTTTTTCGCTGTAGCCGACGCGGCTTGCAGCCTGCGTCAGGACGCATAGAAATGTCGCCAGGTGCTCGTCCACATCCCAGCGTGGCGAGACCGCGAAGTCAAAATGCCTTTTACGCAAGCGCTTCCAATAGAGCGCACTGGCCGACAACAGCCTTCTCAAGCCTTGCGGCAACCAGCCCGGTCTTATCATGGGCAGCGTCAGGATCTCGTCGATGTGCGGGTTGGTTACCAGGAGCGGCTTATAGCACTCCTGCACAACCACCGTGCAGCGCGATCCAGGATGGCCCTTCTTCAGTGCGCGAAAGAGCGGGGTCGTCAACACCACATCGCCCAGCGAATCGAGCCGGAAGACGATGAAGGAGAGCGCCTCCTTCTGCGACACCTCGGAAGTCGTCTCGCGGATGATGTGGGCGCGCCAGAACATCGCCAGCAATGTGGGTAGACGGACGGAAAAGAGCAGCGACGACCACCCTGGGGCTCTCATGCTGAGAGAGCTTTCGAGACCGGATTGGGCGGCACGCTAGCCACGGACTTCGCGATCAGCCGGGTGGTGCTGATATCGCCGGCCAGCGGGATCAATTCCACTCGACCTCCCCAGGCGCATACTTCGCGAGCGCCAACCACCGTGTCCTCGGTGTGGTCTCCGCCCTTTACCAGAACATCGGGACGGATCGCCTCGATCAGGCGCAACGGAGTGCTCTCGTCAAAAACAACCACCGCGTCAACCGCGCGGAGCGCCGCCAGGACCTGCGCCCGCTCGCTCTCTCCGACGATTGGACGCAACGGTCCCTTGAGGCGCCGCACCGAGTCGTCGCTGTTCAGCCCAACGATCAGACGATCGCCTTTGCGCCGCGCCTCTTCCAGCAGGCGTATGTGACCGATGTGCAGAATGTCGAAGCAGCCGTTGGTAAAGACCATGCGTTGCCCTGTTGCCCTCCACGTCGTAACTCGCGACAGCAGCCGGTCGAGGTGCAATACCTTCTCGTCCAGGTAAAGCGAAATTTCCTCCGACAAAGCACCGAGCAATTCCTCGCGCTGAATCGGCACCGTACCAACTTTGCTGACCACAACTCCCGCCGCGATATTGGCGAGCTGGACCGCGGTCTCGATTGGCACGCCGCAGGCTATGGCCAGCGCCAGGACCGCGGTGACCGTATCGCCGGCGCCGGAAACGTCGTACACCTGGCGTACAACAGCGGGCGCGTGAAAGCGCGAATTCCGTTGCAAGACGGCAATGCCCTTTTCCCCCAGCGTCACGGCAATGAATTCCACCTCGAGCGAAGGCAGAAGTTCCTGGCCTGCGCTCAAGAGACGATCGAGATTGGCCGCCGCTTCTCCAGTCGCTGCCGCCAACTCCTTCAGGTTGGGACAAATCGCGGTTGCGCCGCGATAGCGCGCAAAGCTCTGGCCCTTCGGATCCGCCAGGACAGGGATGTTGCGCGTGCGCGCCTCGCAGATCAAAGCCCGGCAAACAGCGTCGCTCAGCGCGCCCTTTGCGTAATCCGACAGCACCACAATGGAGACATCGGGCATGGTGGCGAAGGCGTGTTCCAGCAATCTCCGGTAATCATCTTCAGAGAAAGCATGCGCCGCTTCCGAATCGAGCCGCATCATCTGCTGATGGCCCGAGAGAATTCGCAGCTTGGTGGTGGTAGGCGCATTCGCGACAGGGACCAGCAACGGCTCGATTCCCTCATCAGCCAGCAGCGATTCCAGAGTTTCCTGCTCGCGGTCGCCGCCGCCGAAGCCCACCAGCGTCACGCACGCGCCCAGGCCGGCCAGGTTCATCGCCACATTGGCTGCGCCGCCGGGCTTCTCATCGCGAAGCGTGGCCCGCAGCACCGGGACCGGGGCCTCGGGCGAGATGCGTTCGACCTCGCCCCAGACATATTGGTCGAGCATCACATCGCCCACCACGAGAACAGGAACCTGACGCCAGCCCGCGTCGACCAGCCCCACGATTTCACCCGGCTCCGGGATCATAAAGGGCCTCCGCCAACCGCGATAGCCTCGCTGATGCAGGTCGCCAGATCAATCCACTCGCACAGGATGTGTCCGTAGAGGATGTGTGCCTCCTGAATCCGCGCCGGGTCGGTTGACGGCACGCGAATGCAAACATCCGCCAGTGCGGCCATGCGCCCGCCGCTTCGCCCCGTCATCGCCACCGTCAGCCCCTTGAGTTGGTGTGCCATCTGTAGTGCGGCACAAACGTTCTTGCTGTTCCCGGAGGTGGAGATGCCGACCACGACATCGTCAGGCTGGCACAGCGCTTCCACCTGCCGGCTAAAGACCGCGTCATATCCAAAATCATTGGCGACGGCGGTCAAGATGGAGGTGTCGGTGGTCAGAGCTATGGAGGCCAATCCGGAGCGGCGGCAACGGAAGCCTCCCACCAGCGCGGCAGCGAGGTGTTGTGCATCCGCAGCGCTGCCCCCGTTACCGCACCACAAGACTTTGTTGCCGCGGACTAAAGCATTGGTGATGAGGCCGGCCGCGCGCTCGAAAGAATCCTCTTGCGCTTGCAGTCGACGGATAATGGTGATGTGCTCGTTAAGAGCGTCGTTGAAGACACCGGCCAGATTCAGAGAAGATGGCACTCGCCCCTCTTTCTTGCAACGAATGTAGAGGATCTTCCCAGAACCTGTGGAGAAGCTTGTTGCAACATTATAAATGAGATGGGCAGCAATCGAGCCATTTACTTTTCTAATATCGCGTTTGTTTTCCTAGATCGGGACGGCGTGCTGAGCCGCCAGCCTCCTGACGGCAGGTTCGTTACCTGCTGGGAAGAACTTGACGTGCTTCCGGGCGTGGAAGACGCAGTCGCGGCGCTGAACCGCTCGGGATGCAGGGCTGAAGAAGCTGCGGACCCTTAGTTTTGAAGGAAGGTCTTAGTGGACCAACTGCTCCAGAGCCTGGTGGACGACTGCGAGGCTGCTGGGCCAAAGCGTCATCACCGCAACCGCGAAGGCTGCTAGTGCGCCCGCACTGGTCAGCAGAGGAACAAGTTCCCTGACCGGCTTGCCCGGTTTAGGTTGCGGACGCAGCAGCCGCTCCACGCGCTCTGAGAGTTGCTGGTCACCGCCCACCAGCGAGCAGGAAAGATAGCCAAGTCGCGGCCGCGAGCCCATCTTCGCAACGCGGACCAATGCCGCCGCCAGCGACAGCGCCCGTTGCGGATCGCCCTCAGTCGCTTGATCGTCGGCGGCCCACTCGGTGAATTTCGACCACGCCCGCTCCATGTTGCTGAAGGTGCGCACGAAGGGCAAGGCATCCGGCGCCAGCAGAATCAAGAAGCGCTTGAAGTTGTCGCCGGCGGTGCAGTGGGCACGCTCATGGCGCAAAGCCGCCTCTCTTTGTTCGGGGGAAAGGCCGTGCATCACGCGCCGGGAAATCAGCAGTTGCGGACGGAACACGCCTGCGACTGCCAGCACCGGAGCTTTATCTGCCAGCAGGAGGGCGGGCGACGATTCGCCCGGCACTGTGATCTTGCGCCCATGACGCTGGCAGCGATCGAGGTAACGAGCCGTGCCGCGCATCGCGCCCATGACCCGCACCAGAGCCGGAATCCAAACCGCGATGCCCATCAAGGCGATCAGCATGCACACCAAACCGACCCGTTCGCCGCTCGCTTCGGGCTCAAGCCACAAATAGCTGGGAACACAGAAAGCCAGCACTGCGAACAAGGTCAACACCAGCGGCGCGATGCGAATCGCAAACAGCAAACGGGCGGCGGAACTCGGCTTCATATGCTCGGCAACTCGCACCGCCGTACCTGCGCTCAGGCGCGCAGCCATCGCCAGCGCCATGTGGACCATGAAAAAGGAGGCCCAGCACAGGCACAGCAGCCGCATCGTATAGGGAAGGTTCATGGCTTGGGCATCCGGGAAAGCTCGCGCCGCTTCTTGCGGATCTTCTCTTCCAGTTCGTCCAGCAGCATGGCATCGTGTTGGCCGACGGCATCAACCAAAGAGGACAGCAGAAGATCGCGCGAAGGCTCCGGGCCGGCAAGAAACCCAGCCACCAAGTCTCCCGCGCGTCTGCGCTCCCACTCCTGGCTGGACAGCAGCGGAGAATAAAGAAATGCGCGCTCGGATTTCTCCCGCTCCAGCAAGCCCTTCTTAAACAACCGGTCGAGGGTTGTCATCACCGTCGTGTAGGCCAGCTTGCTGTTCAACTTCTCCACCACGTCGCGCACACTACAGCGTCCGACAGCCCAGGTAACTTCCATCACTTGCATTTCGAGCGGCCCGAGCATCGGTTGCTGGCTCTGCCTTCTCGTCGCAGTCATAATCAAGATAATTCCTCGTGCGTTCAGGCTAAGGTTCGCGCCCTGATTTGTCAATCAAGGTCTGGAGATACGACAATAATGATCTCGTCCTGTATTTCCAAATCCTCGCCTTCCTCAAGATTCCTCCTCAGTCTGGCCGAAACCCCAATTTGTTGCCAAATTCTGGCATGCATAGACGGGTAAATTTGACACCTTGGTGCCGATTTGGACCCCAAATGATTTCAAACTGGTCCATTCGTCCATTTACTACGCAATTAATAGTTGCAGCACAGTACTATCATGTGTAATAGTTCAAGTACCCGCCTAGGGCATTGATTCAAATTCAATAGTGAAGGTTAAGTGCAGACCGCTCTTGGAAGGCTAACGACTGCGCACCCTCAAATACCCCCTGATTGTTTGTTCACGACACTGCTCCGCCTCAGACACCAAAGTGCTGCGGCGACGATGTGGAGAAAAAAGGAGAATGGTAACAATGACAAGAAGTAGAATGCTGGGCGTATCCGTTTTTGCTTTGGGCGCCCTTTTACTGTGTAGCCTGCCGCTGCTTGCAGCGGACAAATCGCCGCAACCCCTGCTTAACCACGCCACGGCCTACGCTGCTGGGCACATAACCGTCGGGGAAGCTCCTCCGCCGTACGGTCTGCACTTATCTAACCCGGTGCACCGCATCTTCAAGGCTCCCGTTAAGCCAGTGCTCGATCCGGTTGAGCAGCGCACGGGTGTGGGGCCGACAACCAGCGAATTTAACCTCGTTTACGACGTGCTGGGCGTAGGCGTCGGCTTCCCGAACTACAGCGTTCCGGATGCTCCGCCGGATACGACCCTGGCGGTTGGCGCTACCGAAGTGGTTCAATGGGTGAACGTCTCTTATGCCGATTTCAATAAGAGCACGGGCGCCATTATCCCCATAAACGGGGAGGACAGCACCATTGGCAACGCTGTTTGGCACAGCCTGCTGCCGGGAACGTTGTGCGCCAATAACAACGATGGCGACATCATCGTGAAGTATGATCGGGCTGCGCAGCGCTGGATCCTGGCGCAGAACGTGTTCTCTTCTCCCTATGCTGTCTGCATTGCTATTTCGCAGACCTCTACCTTCTCCGACAACATGTGGTACGCCTATCAGTTCCCCGTCGTTGCCAGCGGCTTCCCCGACTATCCTAAGTGGGGCGTCTGGGCCAGCGGCGGCGCCAGCGATGGCTACTTCCAGAACTGGAACAATTTCGGACCCGGCGGCAGCGGTTTCCGTGGCCCGGTAATGTGCGGCTACGACCGCGCCAAGCTGCTGGTGGGTGATAACACTGCCGAGCAGATTTGCTTCCAGCTCGACCAAACCGAAGACAGCTTGTTGCCTGCGGATCTCGATTCGCCGGTACCGCCTCCTGGCTCTGAGGATGAGTTCTTCATCGGCAGCGTAGGAGACGTTGACAACTCGCACCTGTCGGTCTACTCCATGCACATCACCGACTGGGCAACCGGCAGCGCGACCATGACCGGCTTGGGCAACTCCCAAACGATTGCTGTCGCTCCGTACACCCCGTCCTGTGACGGACAGTATGGCGGAGACTGCGTTCCCCAGAAAGGCGTCTCTGACGAGGTCGACTCGCTCGGCGATCGCCTGATGTATCGCTTCTCCTACTGGGCTGACCGGCCTTCCGCTACTGCCACTGCGACGCCTCCGCTACCGGCGCCAGTTCAGCACTGGTTTGTGAATTTCGATGTTTGGAATTCCTCAACTTCGTCCATCGGCGTGCGCTGGATGGAATTCAGCGCCGCCTTGCGGACCGAGCCTGTCACGTCTCTCCAGGTGTTCCAGCAAGGGACATACGTCGGAACCACTGGCGACAGCCTCTATCGCTGGATGGGTTCGGTGAGCCGCGACAACGTTAATGACGTGCTGCTCGGCTATAGCGAGTCCAGCTCGGGCATTTATCCCTCGATCGCGGTCGCCGGTCGCGTCTACACCGATCCGCTCGGCACCTTGTCACCCGAAGTGGTTGTGGTCAGCGGCACCGGTTCACAGACCGATACGGCTGATCGCTGGGGTGACTACAGTACGGTCGAGATCGACCCGGTGGACAACTGCACCTTCTTCTACACCACCGAATACTACCCGGCCACGGGCACGTTCGGCTGGAGCACCAACGTTTCCAGCTGGAAGTTCCCCAACTGCCACTAGATGGCGGCGGCTCCCAAGCCAGAGGGCTTGGGTAGATTGACCTGACAAGTGGAAGTAAATCCTCGGGGCATCCTGTAACCAGGGTGCCCCGCTTTTAATTTGGCCGAAAAAGGTAGCTATGGGCTGGGCCCGGCACAAGAGTGGTTGCGGATACATCTAGCCGAGCGTGCTAACCAGCAGTTCCACCGGATGCATCACCTCGCGTCCCATGCCGGCCCACAACTGTTCATGGCATGAGGTACCGCTGGCGACGAGCGTACGCGGGCCATCCTGCTCCGCAGCGCGCACCTGCGCGAACAGGTCTTCTCCGACCGCCATGCTCAGCTCGTAATACTCGCGCTTGTAACCGAAGCTGCCGGCCATGCCGCAACATTCCACCGACGACGTGACCACGTCGTAGCCGCACCAGCGCAGAATCTCGACGGTCTGCCACGCCGCGTCGCAGCTCCGCTGCTGGCAATGGGAGTGGTAGAACACTTTCGTCCCGTGCGGAGACTTCCTTGCAGAAAAAATCTGCGACAGCTCTGACGGTTCACCTGGGTGCCCCGTTCTGTCATCCCGAGCGAGCGGAGCGAGTCGAGGGACCTGCTTTCCTCCCCTTGTTTGGCCAGGGCGGGGTAATTCGTCCCCAGCTCGCTTGCTGACAGACCACATCACCTGCAGAGGATCGAAAAAGCTGCCGCATGCAAACTTCTCCCATGTCGTGGCGTCCAGCAGATGCTCGTAGTCGGAGCGGAACATAGCCAGCACGCTCGGCTCAAGCACGCAAATCGTCGTCCCCTTTTCAATCCAGGGCATCAGCATCTGCACCAGGCCGTTGGCCTGTTGCCGCGCGCTTGCGATCATGCCCTGCGAGATGGCGGCGCGTCCGTCAGGCAAGGAAGGACTCAGCTCAACGTTGAGGCCGACTTCGCGCAACACGCGCATCGCCGCCATGCCTCGCTCAGGCGAACCGTAGTTGGTGAATACGTCCGCGAACATCAGCACTTCCGGCAAGCCGGGCTTCGCCATGCTCGCTCGCTTGCTCTGTTGCTGGTCACGATACACCTGCTGCCAGGTCTTGCGCGGAAACGGCGGGAGCTTGCGTCGATGGTCGAGTCCGACGATGTTCTCCATCAGGCGGCGCGCCAGCGGCGGACGCATGACAGCATTCGCCAGCCCCGGGAAGCGTGTCGCGGCTTTGGCCAGGACGTGATAGTTCGCGAAAAATTGCTTCTGCAACGGAGCCACGCGGTCTTCTGGCGCGCTGCCCGTCATCGCGCCAAAGCTTGATTTCGTGGCGGAAGCCGGCTGCTCGAAATTCATGCGCTGGCGCAGATTCTCATTGAGCCACGGAATGTCGATCCGCACGGGACACTGCGTCACGCAACGCGAGCAGCCCGTACACAATTCGCTGAAGCGCGCGTTGAAAAGCTTGCCCGTGCCCGCCTCCCAGGACCCACCGATTCCGCCGGAGTAGGTCTCACCGCCGAACGCGTGGCCGCCGACGGTCTCGAAGTTGGCACAGGAATTCAGGCAGGCGCTACAGCGGATGCAATACAGCGCCTCGTGCAAGATTGGGTCCTCGCGCATGCGGCTGCGCCCGTTGTCGATCAGCACCATGTGGAACTCGCGCGGCTTCGCTGCCTTGCCGGGTGCGGCAAACGACGGGGCCTTCAGCGGCGGATGCAGGATGCTGACGTAAGACGTCAACGGCTGTCCGGTACCGCTGCGCGGCAGCAGTTCGATGAACGTCCCGAAATCCGTGCGCGAGGGCACGACCTTCTCGATGCCGGCGATGGCGATATGCAGCGGTGGCAAGGTCGTGCTCATGCGAATGTTGCCTTCGCTTTCCACCAGCATCAGCGAACCGCTGTCGGCGGCGATGAGGTTGGCGCCCGAGATACCGGCATCGGCGGCAATAAACTGTGCGCGTAGCTTCTCGCGCGCGAACTTGGTCAGCTCTTCGCCGGTGTCGAGTGGCAGGTCGGTGGTAAATTTGTGCTTGAACAGCGCCGTAATGCGTTCGCGCGAATAGTGCAGTGCTGGGGCGACGATGTGCGACGGCTGCTCGTCGGCCACTTGCAGGATGAATTCCGCCAAATCGGTTTCAGCGACGGTGATGCCCGCCGCTTCCAGCGCATGATTCAGCTTAATCTCTTCGGAGGTGATGCTCTTGCCCTTCACCACCAGCTTAACTTCGTGGCGCAGCAGGACTTCGCGAATGTACTGATTGGCATCGGCAGCCGTCTTCGCTAGATAGAAATGCCCGCCGTTGGCACGAACGCTGGCCTCGAGTTGCCGCAGCAGCGCCGGCAGGTTAGCGATGGCGTTTTCCTTGATCTGACGAGCTCGGTCCTTCAGTTCGTCGTAGTCGGAAAGTCGCGCAGTCGCGGCGTAGCGGTTGCGGTTGAACGTCTGCGTGTTGCGGCGGACGGCCGGGCTCTGCACTGCCAGCGTCATACGAATGGCATCCAGCAGATTCTGTTTGTCGCTCTTGTTGGCCACCTGGCGCGGATTGATGTCGGCTGGATTGGCGAGATCTGCCATGCTCACCTCAATACAATGATGTGCAATTTATGCGGCCCATGAACGCCGCGCACCAGAGGTCCCATGTCGGCGGTGGCGCTGGAGCCGGTCACGAATACGAAATCGCGCTTTAGCCCCCTTCCGTCGAGCACGTCAGCACGAAACAGATCGCGCGGCTGCGGAATGATGGTCTCGGCGGCCACCACCGTGATTTGCAGCGGCGCCAGCAAGCTCACCATCCCGGTGCGCTCGAAGCTCACATCGATGCACACCGAACCGGTGCTGGCCACGGCGGCAAAAGCCTCAGTCACACTGGCCGCGCTGCTGATCATCTCCTCGGGAGTCGCACTCGCTCGCACTCGTGGATCGCGGGCGAAATCGCTAAACAAACTGGCGGGAAGTTCGTGCGGGGGAGCATAGAGAAGGCTGGGTGCGTCCGCGACCGCCCGCAGGATCGCATCGCGCAAGGCTGCTGGCGAGCGATCCACCACTTCCACCGTAGCCACCGCCTGGATAGCTGCGGCCGTGAAGTCCTGGATAAGCGATGATTGCGTCATGGCCTGCTGCACAGAGAATTCGAGCTTACACCCAACCCGACACAAGATCACAGAATTCGCGTGATCCATGTCAAGCTGAGGGGCAAGGCTTGTGACTTAGTGGCAGGCAGCATGAAATGCTGAGTTGCAAGCAGTTGCGTTCCAGAGCCTTGCCCATTTTCAAGTGGGGCCAGTGGCAGTCGTCCAGTCGTCTAAGGACCTGGCCAGATTGCTATGCCTTTCCTCATGCTGTACCCCCTAAGGGTGGTTACTTTCGTAAGAAAAGAGTGGTTACTTTCGTGCGAAAACGCCCTTGACATCACAGGTGCCGGGGCACTGGCCCGCCATAGGATCCTAGGTGTGGACATCGCCGGCGGAGCCTTAGCCTTGTGGCGCTATCCGAAGTTTGCTCAATACACCAGCCGCCTACGAGGCAGTGAAGATGCCGCGAGTTTTAACTGCGTAGCGCCCAGTGACTAAACGCGGAGCATTGAGTTCGCTGAAAGGCATCGGTTTCTAGCAAGTGAAAATCCCGCCGGTTAGGCGTCCGAAATTGGGAAGCCGGCCTTTGTTGAGATTTTCGCGTTTATTTATTCGCCCGCTGTGGCAAATGTCACTGCCAATCGATTGCCGTAACCATGAAATGGTTGTGAGAAGGGACTCACGGCTACTATGAATAAAGATACCGTTGTACTGTCGCTCCTGGTTGCCCTTGCCTTGACGCTGTTTGCAGGATGCGGCGGCAACACAACACCAGCAGTGCCGCCTCCCGCTCCGCTTAGCTCCAGCAACCTCAACCTGATCTTCGTGGCGAGTGAGGATTTGGCGTACCAGGCTCCCGGGGACATCAATCCCGGCACCGCCAACCTCACCAATCAGGGCCTGCAGCAGTCGCTCCTCATGGCCACATTTCTGCAACAGAAGGTGCTGGGAATGGAGAATGTGACCGAAATTTACGCGCTCGAACCCATGACTCATCTGCAAACGGCCAACAACTACCCCGACATGGTGGGACTGGAGACGATTCAGCAGTTCGCGATGCTGAACCAGGTCACGCTGTCCAGTGACCCGTACGGCGGCACGCCGCTTGCCGCCTACAGCTTCCCCATCAATGCCTCCTATGCTCCAGTGCGCTTGCCCATCGGAGTTGTGCCACCGCAGACATACTGCAAGAATTGCGTTGGGCTCGACTTCCGCGACCAGGACGGCGACAACGAGGCCCTGCTGACCGGCATCGTGAAGCAGGACCCGCCGGGTTTCTATGTCTTCTCGGCGCCGTGGGAAACCGTGAGCGCCTTGATGGCAAACATCAACCAACTCGAAGGCTATAACCTCACCCTTCCGGCCGGCTATATCGGTCCCAACGTTGTCTATGCGATCTCGATCACGCCGTCGGGAAGCGCCAGCCTGATCACCTACAACAACTACCTGACCTCGCCTTCCACCTACCCGGTGCTGTCTCCACCAATGGCCAGCGCGCCATGCACGGAACAGATACCGCCTTTCAGCGTCACGGTGACCGGTGGTCAGGGTAACGCCGTCATTCCCGCGGGAACCAACACCAATCAAACCCTTTACTTCATCCGGCACGCCGACGCGCATCCCACGGCCTACTGGGACGACAATAACTATGTCGGTGCGGGGCAATGGCGCGCGCTGGATCTTCCCAACGCCCTGCTCGGCAAAGTCAATGTCCAGCAGGTGTATTCGATCGACCCTGCTCAATTTGGCGAAGGTTCCATTAGCGCCTCGAACGACTCCACCTGGTCGTCGGTTGCGCCCTCGTTGACCGCCGTACCGTACGCCATTGCCAACAACCTGCCCTACAACTTGGTCGTCAGCTTCGAACTCTCCTCTGATTTGCAGGCCACGGGGCAGCAGACCAGTACTTTTTTCTTCAACGGTGGCAAATTTTCCAACCAGACCGTGCTCGTGGCTTGGGCTTACCAATTCATACAGCCGACAATCATTGCGCTGCTCAAGAGCTATAACGCCAGCAGCCAACAGCTTTCCCAGGTTTCCGCCTGGCCGCCCACCGATTACGACACCATCTGGACGGTAAAGCTCGACGCCGTGGGCAACGTGACAGTGAGCAACGGGACGTGCGAGGGCATCAAGTCCTTGCCGCCAACGGCCGCGCCCCCGCGATTCTGACCATAGCCAAGGGAGCCAAGTGGAGCGTCCGGTGAATACGAGTGAACCTCAAACGGCAGTGCTTTGGCGCAGTTGAACCAGCTCAGGGCTGGAGACTGGAGGGCAGTCCCGTGAATGGCGTGATTGTTATTGTCACCTCGATGTTGCTGTCTGTCGCAGGATTACTGGTAGTGCGCCGCTACATTAGCGTCGGCTGGCTCAGAAAGCATCACGAAGTTGCCAGTAATTTCTTCGCGATAATTGGAACGCTCTATGCCGTGCTCATTGCCTTTGCCATCTTCGTAGTTTGGAACGCGTCCAAGGAAGCCGGCACGAACCTTGAACACGAAGCGACCGAGGTGGCCGATCTGTCTCGCCTGTCATCCGCTATGCCTGACCCGCTGCGCAGAAAGATCACCCCAGCTCTCATGGAGTATCTCAACAGCGTGGTGGAAGACGAGTTTCCGAATATGCTACAACGTCGGGACAGCCAGCGTACCTGGACTGCGGTCCAAAATCTGTGGGATGTGTATGGAACGAGCGAGCCGGAAACAGCCCGCTTGCAGGCCTACTTTGCTGAGTCGCTAAAGCACTTGACGCAACTATCAGACTATCGCCGAAGCCGGCTTTTCGCCAGCCATGGCACGGTTCCTGCCATGCTATGGCGATTGCTGGTTGCTGGTGCGGTCCTGCTGATCGCTTTTACCTACTCTATCGGGCAGGAGAGCGTTTGGTCGCAGGCTGCGATGGTCGCGGCACTGGCGGGGGTTCTGGCCTCCAGCTTGTTCCTGGTAAAGTCGCTGGACAACCCTTATTCGGGAGTAGCACGAGTTACGCCGCAACCGTTCAGTCTCGAACTGCAGCATGTAGCCTCGCGGATGCCAAAGTGAATCGCCCCACCCTATTAGGATCCACCCCGTTGTGTTTGGCTTTCCCACCTGCTCGCCACATAGTGTTGCGACCGCAAATTGGAGCGAACGGATATGCAGATAACCAAAGCGGCTGTACGCCCGGTGTTCCTGGCCTTTGCCCTGACGCTGCTGGAAGGATGCGCCGGCACCTCCGGCCCCAATCCGAATCCGCCAACTCCCGCTCCGCTTAACGCTGCGAACCTTAATCTGATCTTCGTAGCCAGCGAAGACCTGGCTTATCACGCGCCCGGGGACATCAATCCCCGCACCGCCAACTTCACTAACCAGGGCTTACAGCGGTCGCTCCTCATGGCCACATTCCTGCGCCAACGGGTATTGGGGAGCAAGAACGTAACCGCCATCTACGCACTTGAGCCGATGACTCATTTGCAAACCGCAGGCAATTACCCCGACATGATCGGGCTGCAAACGATCCAACAGTTCGCGATGTTGAATCAGATCCCTCTTTCCTATGGAAGCTATTCCCCGGTTACCGGCAACAGTTATCCCCTCAATGCATCCTATTCGTCAGCTCCCGTCCCTGATGGAGTCGCTCAGCCGTTTATGACGTGCCCAAGCGAATCTGGGCTTCCTCCCTACAATTGTCAAGGTCTGGATTTCAGAGATTTGGAGCAAGCCAACGAAACCCTGGTAAGCGACATCGTCAAGGCAGGCGCGCAAGGATTTTATGTTTTCTCGGCGCCGTGGGAAACCGTTAATACCTTGATGGCAAACATCAACCAGCTTGAAGGCTATAACCTGACAATCCCTGTCCGCTACATCGGCCCTAACTACATCTATGCAATCTCAATTGCGCCATCGGGAGGCGCAACTCTGGTCACCTACAATAGCAATATAGTTCCGCCTTCGAGCTATCCTACGCTGCCAGCCGGAGGGATCGTTGACGCGCCTTGTCTGCCGGCAAGTACCAAACCGCCTACAACTTTCCACATCCAGGTGACCGGCGGCGTCGACGGCGCGGTAGTTCCGGCCGGAGTCAATAAGAATGAAACCGTCTACCTGGTTCGCCATGCCGAGGCGCATCCTACTCCCTGGTGGGAGGATGGCAACTATATTGCCGCCGGGCAGTGGCGCGCATTGGATCTTCCGTTTGCTTTGCACGGCAAAATCCAGCCTACTATGGTTTACTCCATCGATCCCTCTCAGGTAACTTCGGGCGCCACGAGCCAGGAAGGCAATTCCTACTCTTATGTCAGGACGAACCTGACGGTCCTGCCGTATGCCATCGCCAACAATTTACCCTACAATCTGGCAGCCAGCTTCGAGTTGCAGGCCCAGAACCCGCCCGCCCTGGCCACCGCGGCCAGCGATTTTTTCTTTACCGGCAGCACATTCTCCAATCAGAAGCTGCTGGTAGGGTGGGAGCACGATCATATTCCACCAACTGTCAATGCGCTGCTGGCGAGCTATCACGGCAAAGGCCCACCGGCGCCCAATTGGCCTGACGACGACTTCGACACCGTCTGGACGGTGAAGCTTGACGCGAACGGCAACTTGTCCATTGACAACGCAACCTGCGAAGGCATCAGTTCCACAGCGCTGCCGCCCACGCCTCCGCAATTCTGATAGTCGCCAGGCAGCTGCCGCGCCAGTTGTGGCTGAAAGCGTGGAAGTTGCCCGGCCAGCCATCACCCCAGGTCGGTCTTAAGCCGCAACCGAGCCGGCGGTGCGCAACAACGCGGTAAGAGCGGCAACGAGATGTATTTGTCGAGTTTATTGTGGCTCAGGCAAATGGTGCCAAGTCATGATGCTGGTGACGATAAAGGAGATCTCGATGCGATCCATCCATTGGCTGGTTCTTTCTTTGACCCCACTGTTCCTGCTTCTCAGCGTTTGCAGTAGTGGTGGTAGCTCGATTCAGCCGCCCGCGGCACTCAACTACGCTACCGGCACAGCGATCTATACCACGGGAGTACTGGTCACCGCGAATATCCCATCCAGCACCGGCGGAGCGGTCACCTCGTATCGTATTAGTCCGGCTCTTCCGGCGGGCCTGAGCCTGAGTAGCAGCACGGGTATCATCAGCGGAGAGCCCACCGCCGTGAGCGCCGTGAACAGCTATACGGTAACGGCGTCCAACCTGAGCGGCAGCACCACGGCGACTCTGACGATCGCGGTGATCGACCCGCCGCCGGCGCAGACCCTGCCCAACCTGGGTCAACAGATTACGCCGCTAGCGCCCTCAAATTCCCGCTTCGAGCCCTTGATCCCCGGCCTGCCCGACAATCCAGCCTGGCTGGCGGGGCAAGCGGTTACCACCGTGGTGAGTCCGGATGGCAACACTCTGCTGGTTCTCACCAGCGGATACAACCGCGTGGCCAATGCCAATGGCACACGTTTTAAGTGGGCGGACTCGAAAGAGTACGTGTTCATCTACGACATTTCGCAGCACACGCCGCTCAAGAAGCAAGTAGTGCAGGTCCCAAATACCTACAGCGGGATTGTCTTCGATCCATCGGGCAAGGCTTTTTACGTGTCCGGCGGCATGGGTGACTTCCCCTTTGACAAGGCCGGTGACAATGTTCACGTCATAGTTTTGAGCGCCGGCGGAACTTGGGTGGAGCAGCCCGGAACGGAGCTTGCCTTGGGCCACCGCGCGGGCCTTGGCCTTGCCGTACCCAACGACGGGTTAGTCCCGATAAACAGCATGGTTTTCGTGCAGCCTTGCGCCGCCGGCGTGGCTGTTTCGAATGACGGCAAGACGCTGGTAGTGGCGAATTACTATAACGACTCGATCACCGTGTTCCGTGGAGGCTTGGGCAATTGGTCGAAGGGGACCGAACTCGATCTGCGCCCCGGCAAGAGCGATATCTCGCAGGCGGGTACGTCGGGCGGCGAATACCCGTTTTGGGTAGTGATGAAGGGTAACGGAACGAGTGCGACAGCCTATGTGTCAAGCATTCGCGACCGCGAGATCGACGTGGTGAATTTGGGCCTGTCGCCGAAGCCCAGGATAACCGCCCGAATCCGAGTGAAAGGCCAACCCGGTAAGATGACGCTGAACGCTGCACAGTCGCTGTTGTACGTCGTCGAAGACCAATCGGACACTGTTGACATAATCGACACCGCAAACAATGCGATAGTCGAAACCATTCCCGTGATCGCTCCCGCGTCCGCAGTGCCCTCCTCGCTGGCACAATATAGGGGCGCAAACCCCAATAGCGTGACCCTCTCGCCGGATGAGACGCAGTTCTACGTGACCAACGGCAATCTGAATTCCGTCGCGGTGGTGGCGCTGGGCGGAACCAATAGCGCCGATCAGGTGGTGGGTCTCATTCCGACGGGTTGGTATCCGAACTCGGTGAGCTTCAGCGCCGATGGCAAATGGGTGTATGTGGTCAACGGGAAGTCTCCGACGGGTCCCAATCCCGGCTTGTGCTATAGTTCCGGCCCGCCGACCCACAAAAGTTGCTTTGCTTCGAGCCAGTACAATCCCCAGTTGATCAAGGCGGGCTTCCAAAGCTTCCCGCGCCCCACCACGGAGCAACTCAAGACGCTGACGGCGCAGGCAGCCACGAACAACCGCTTCTCCAGCACCGAGAGCGCCAACGACGCCGCAGTTATGGCGGCCGTGCGTCAAGGTGTCAAGCACGTTATCTTCATCATCAAGGAAAACCGCAGTTACGACCAGGTTCTGGGCGACCTGGAAATCGGCAATGGCGATCCTGACTTGGCTGAGTTTGGACAGCCCCTCACCCCGAATCTGCATAACCTGGCGCGAAACTTCGTCACCCTCGACAACTTCTTCGATAGCGCCGAAACCAGCAATGACGGCTGGCCCTGGACCACGTCGGCCCGTGCCCCCGACGTGATCGAACGCCAATTCCCGGTGGCCTATGCGGGACGCGGCCTAAGCTTGGATTCCGAGGGCGTAAATCGTAATGTCAACGTTGCGATTCCCACCCTCGCCAAACGCCGCGCGGCTGATCCCCTCACACCCGACGACCCGGATCTATTGCCGGGCCAGACCGACGTGGCCGCGCCGGACGGACCGGACAATGAAGTGAATACCGGCTATTTGTGGGACGCCGCGTTGCGCGCGAAGCTCACGGTCCGCAACTATGGGTTCTTCGTGGACACAACCCTGTATCCGGTAAGACCGCCGACCGGGACTCACGTCGTCCCCATTCCGCTTGCCCGGGACCCGTTCTCAACCAATACGACAGTGGCCTTCCCGGCGAGCGTTTCCCTGACGCCGTACACCGATCCTTATTTCCGCGGTTTCGACAACCAGTTTCCGGATTATTACCGTTACACCGAGTGGGCTAGAGATTTCGATGCCAATTACGCCCAAGGGCAACTGCCTTCGTTGAGCCTGGTCCGCTTCATGCACGACCACACCGGAAATTTCGCTGACGCGATTGACGGCGTAAATACTCCCGAGCTGCAGCAAGCCGATAACGATTATGCGGTCGGCTTGCTTGTCCAGAAAATCGCCAACAGCATTTACGCGCACGACACCTTGATCTTTATCGTGGAAGACGACTCCCAGGATGCCGGCGATCACGTCGATTCGCACCGCAGTGTCGCGTTCGTGGCCGGAGCGTACGTGAAGCAGGGAGCGCTGGTCTCGGTGCCGTACAACACGATCAACTTAGTGCGCACGATAGAAGAGGTTCTGGGCCTCCCGCCCATGAACCTGAACGACGCGCTGGCAAGGCCCATGGCCGACATCTTCGATACGAAGCCGAATTCGTGGAGCTTTACAGCCACTCCTTCGGCGTTTCTCTACGGTAGCAAGCTGCCGCTCCCTGCCAAACCAGCTAACCTGATCGTGCCAAGGCCGACCCACAGCGCGAAGTACTGGGCCCGGGCCACGGAGGGCATGGATTTCACATCCGAAGATCGCATGGATTTTGCAGACTACAACCGCATTCTCTGGAACGGACTGATGGGCAACAAACCTTACCCTGCCGAGCCGACCGGAATCGACCTGCGCCAGGACCGCAAAGAGCTGCTCGCGCGCTAACTCTGTGTTTGAAGCGCAAGGCAGAGCACACACCGAACCCATTGCAACCGGTCACGAGGAACATGCTTCGGGAGGAACCTATGCCTACCGGTCCCCGTTCGCCGTCGAGCAGATTCAGCTCATAGCCCGCCTGGTAGGGACTCATATGTTTCCCGATATGGGAGTAAATTCCGCGCCATAGAGAAAAATCAAAGAAGATAGCTTGCCTTCCCCATCGCCAGCGCACACAATCCATACAAAATGGAAATCCCAGGGGCGGGGGCTGTGACGGGAGTCCTAACCAGTGGGTGACGCAGATCACATACAGATGTTGGGGAGCGATTTAAGGTGGCTAATCTACCAGCTTGGGCAGTCCTGTCTCATACCACGCGACGCCAACAAAGGAAGCAGTGTGAAAAAGTTTAGCCCATCGAAAATCATCGCTATGGCATTTGTTTTTTGCGCCGCGATGACGATCAGCTCGCCTGCACAAACCTTAAGCACGCTTTACAACTTCTGCTCGCAAAGCAACTGCACTGATGGCCAATACCCTCTGGGCCGGCTGGTGCAAGCCACTGACGGGAACTTCTACGGGACAACCTTCGCCGGCGGGGCGAACACTGTAGGTACGGCCTTCAGACTCTCCTGGTCCAGCGACACGCTGACTACGCTGTACAGCTTTTGCTCTCAACAGGGCTGCGCCGACGGGTACCAGCCTTATGCCGGGCTGATCCAAGCCACCAACGGCAGCTTCTATGGGGTCACTACCGTCGGAGGCGCGGTTGGGCAAGCTGGCGGCACGGTCTTCAACGTCACTTCCGGCGGCGCCGTCACCATCCTGCATCGCTTCGCTGGATATCCGGCCGACGGTGCCAATCCCTGGCCCCCGTTGGTGCAGGCCAGCGATGGGAACTTCTACGGGACAAGCTACGGCGGCGGGGCCAAAAATGTAGGCATTGTGTTCAAAATCACCGCCGCGGGCTCGCTGAGCATCCTATACAATTTCTGCTCTCAATCCAACTGCACGGACGGCGCCAATCCTCTCGGCGGGCTGGTGCAAGGCAGTGACGGGAACCTCTACGGAACCGCCAGCGGCAGCGGGGCGAACAGCGCAGGCACAGCCTTCAAGATCACCACCTCGGGCACATTCACCCTGCTGCACACTTTCGACCTCTACACGGACGGCGCGGGCCCTTCCGGGACGCTGGTGCAGGCCAGCGACGGCAACTTCTACGGGACGACCTCCGAGGGCGGTGCTAGCAACGCCGGCACGGTCTTCAAAATGACCCCGAGCGGCACGTTGACCGCGCTTTACACCTTTTGCTCGCAGCCCAACTGCACGGACGGCACTCAGCCTTATGCGGGGTTGGTGCAAGGGAGAGACGGGAACTTCTATGGCACAACCTATCTAGGCGGCAACGCCTATAATGCCGGCACCGCCTTCGCTATCACCCCCAGCGGCTCGCTGAGCACCCTTTATACGTTTTGCTCTCAACCCAGCTGCACGGACGGCGCCAACCCTTACGCCGGGGTGATACAAGCCGCCAACGGGTACGTCTACGGAACCACAAAGGACGGCGGGACCAATAATGCCGGCACAGTCTTCAAGCTGCAACTCACCGAATACACGCTGACGGCCTCGACCAGCGGCGATGGCAGCGTGACCAGCACCGACGGCTTCATCAACTGCCCGGGCACGTGCACCCATTCCTATTTCGATAACACGCAGGTCACGCTAAACGCCACTCCGGCCAGCGGCTGGGCCTTCACCGGCTGGAGCGGCGCTTGCTCCGGCACCGGCTCCTGCCAGGTGACCATGACCCAGAACACCAACGTCTCGGCCGCCTTCTACCAGCTACCGGTCACGCTCACGGTGTCGGTTGCCGGCAGCGGCACGGTTACCAGCGCTGACGGCTACATCAATTGTCCCGGTACCTGCACCCATATTTATCAGCCCAACACGCCCGTGACGTTGAATGCGACACCGGCGTCGGGCTGGGCATTCAGCGGCTGGACTGGGGCCTGCATGGGCATCGGTCCCTGCAATTTGACCATGACGCAGGATCTGGCGGTCACGGCTGTCTTCATTGAGCCGGGCTACGGACTTCAGTTCATTCCGGTCACGCCCTGCCGTCTGGTGGACACCCGCAATCCTAATGGCCAGTTCGGCGGCCCGCCGATTTCGGGCGGGACTTCGCGCAGCTTCCCCATTCCGCAGCAGACCCCTTGCGATATTCCCTCCAACGCTGCCGCGTATTCCTTGAATGTCACAGTCGTTCCGCATTCCACCTTGGGTTATCTGACCATCTGGCCCACCGGTGAAGCTCAACCCTACGTTTCCACCATGAACTCGCCCGATGGCCGCGTCAAAGCTAACGCGGCAATCGTGCCTGCGGGCACCAGCGGCGCAGTTAGCGTCTACGTTACCGACACCACCAACGTCATCATTGACATCGATGGCTACTTCGCGCCGGCCGCCTCCGGCACCTATCAGTTCTATACCCTGACGCCCTGCCGCGTGGTGGATACTCGCCAAGGTTCGAACCAGCCGCAGGGTTTGGGTCCGCCGTCGCTGCCGGCTCAGCAACCGCGCGATTTCCCCATCCTCACCAGTCCATGCTTGCAAGGCCTGCCGAACACGCCGCAAGCCTACTCGTTCAATGTCACGGTTGTGCCGAATCCGGCGGGTCAGCAGCTTGGCTATCTGACGGTCTGGCCAAGTAATGATCAGCAGCCATACGTTTCGACGCTGAATAATCCGACGGCGACGGTGGTGGCCAACGCGGCTATCGTACCGGCTGCGCCGGATGGCGATATCGACGCCTACGCCTACAACAGCACCGACTTGATCCTCGACATCAACGGCTACTTTGCGGCGCCGGGAGGAACAAATGCGCTGTCGCTATACCCGGTTGCGCCCTGCCGCGTGCTGGACACGCGCCAAAACCACGGTCAGCCGTTTAGTGGAACGCTCGTAGTCAATGTTGTAGGCAGCGCCTGTGCCCCGTCCCGCAGTGCCGAGGCGTACGTGTTCAATGCGACCGTGGTGCCGCCGCACTCCATGCCGTACCTGACCCTGTGGCCGGATGGCGCGCTTCATCAGCCGTATGTTTCGACACTAAACGCCTATGACGGCTTCATCACGTCGAACATGGCGATTGTACCGACGACGAACGGCTCCATCGACGCTTACGCTTATGCGCTAACGCAACTGATCCTGGACATCTCCAGCTACTTCGCGCCCTAGACAGGTTACGAGTAGCTTCGGCACATCTTAATTTACCTTTCGAAGCCAACGTGCGAACTTGCACCTAATCTGCACCCGCGCCGACAAGCTTCGTCGCAAAGCTGTAACTATGCGTTAGTTACAGGCGAAACCGGTGTGGCGTCTGACGGTTTGGTAAACCGACAGCGGGCGAACACCGTTGTCCGCACGCAGTTTTGCAGCCCCCAGAAATGCAGGAAATCATGCCGAATAACAGGAATGAGGGTTTAGCCAATATCCATACGGGTTTGAGGCCATTTTAGGGTGACACGTATCTGACACCTGTCTGACACCCCTTTTGCGCGAATTTTCGCGGAGACAAGCCGCCCATGAGCACCGAGACCAAATCAGCGGAGAAAGATCCTCCACCGGGTCGAGAAGATTTCCTCCGACCTGGAAGCGCTGGAGATTGAGTTGAACGAAGAAGCCGCCCGGGGTTACGACTGCAAGCTGCGACACGCCCCTCGGTGATAACGCTCACTGACAGGCGGTGTGGCCGGACATAGCCTGTAAGTTCTGGTTAGAGCCCTCGATCCCGGCGAGGGGGCTTCCGACGACTCACACCCGATTTCCTGATGCACGAGGAGGTCTTCTGATGACACTGGAGCAGCGAGCGCAGCAGTTTTGGTCAGTACTGGCATTTGCAGCAGGAGAGCAGAAAGTTGTCAGCTACTCAGTTCTTTCGCAGATGACGGAATTCCCTGAAACTGCTGCCAGCGTCTTGCACTACATCTACTGTTTCTGCAAGCAACATCATCTACCACCGCTAGACGTGATCGTGATTGACCCAGATACCGGGCGGCCAGGCGATGAGTGTCTCCGCGATGTGCGCGATTTGTCAGCGCAGCAGTCACGCGTCTTTCTCTACGACTGGCTCAACCACCCTCTGCCGTCGGACGAGATGTTCAAAGAGGCAATCGCAACGGAGGAAGATCTGGAGAGAGCTGATGCGGAATGCTTTGAGGTTCCCTGTCGGTGCTGAACGCACAAGGATCGGTCATGCCCTGACCACCGTAGCTGTCAGGATTTCAATATGCATAAGAAGGAGGGTAGGTAAGCGTCATGAGTCTTAGTCAGCTCGCTCGGGATATCCGTGAGTCGGCGACTCTCAAACTGAACGAAACCGCCGCTCTGCTCCGCGAAAAGGGAGAGCCAGTCATTCATTTGGGAGGTGGTGAACCAAAAAGCAAAGCCCCTCTTGATGCGGTAATTAACTGCGCGTCACTGCTGAACACGGGAGAAATCCGGTACACCCCGCCCGACGGAATTCCCGCGCTGAAGAAAGCCATCATTCGCTACACGGAAGAGCACTATCGCAAGATCGTGTCGGCGGCAAATGTGATCGCTTCCGGAGGCGCCAAGCAAGCGCTCATGGTGCTGCTTCACGCCATCCTCGATCCCAAGGAAGAAGTGATCTTTCCGGCGCCGTACTGGGTAAGTTATCCGGAAATGGTGAAGCTGGCCGGAGGTGTTCCCGTTCCCGTGACCGCTGAGGATGGAAGCTTCACACCGACCGTAGACGAGATCGTCAGCGTGGTCGGCTCGTACACCAAGGCAATCATTCTGAACAGTCCCAATAATCCTTGCGGGGTAATGTATTCGAAGGATTTCGTCCAGGAGATGGTCGAGTTTTGCGAGCACAAAAGTATCTATCTCATCATGGACGATATCTACAACCGGCTGGTCTTCGACGGCAAGAGTGCGCCGATTTGCTATGACTTCATGAAGGAGCCGATCGAGGAATCGAAGCTGGTGGTGATCAATGGCGTTTCGAAGATGTATGCCATGACCGGTTTCCGCATCGGTTGGGCCATCGGCAACAAACACTTGATCGAAGCCATGGCGACCATTCAGTCGCAACAAACTTCGGGGCCGTCTTCGCCCGGCCAGTGGGCGGCAGTAGGCGCGCTCAACGGCGTGCAATCGTCCATTGAGAGCCTGCGGGTGACGCTGGAGAACAATCGCAACGTGATGGTTGATCGCCTGCGGGCTTTCGAGGGCGTGAACCTGCACGTGCCTGACGGAACGTTCTATTGCTTCCCCGACTTCAGCGCCTATATGAAGGACTCCCAGAAGCTCAGCGATATGCTGCTCGATAGAGTGCGGGTGGTCACGGTACCGGGGAAGGAATTCGGTTTTGAAGGGCATCTGCGCCTTAGCTATTGCGGAACCATGAAAGATATTACGGAGGGTCTGGATCGCATCAAGTGGGCGCTGGATCCGAACTCGCCGAACGAACTCTATTTGGGCAACCACAAGCTGGTGAGGGAGTGGGTATGAACATCTATCTCGATGTCCAATCTCCCGCAGTCAATCAGGCCGGAAAGCTGGCCAGCAGTTACGGCTTGCAGAACCATGGGCTGGTCAACCTCCGGCGTGTCTACTGGAACCTGCCGACTCCGGCGCTGTATGAGGAGAGCATCTTCCGCTCCGAGGGAAGCCTGTCCCACCTTGGGCCTCTGGTGGTCGATACTGGCAAACACACCGCACGGGCGGCGGCTGACAAATTTGTGGTGCGCGAACAATCCACCGAAGACAAAATCTGGTGGGGCACCTACAACCGGCCGTTCACCGGCGAGAGTTTCAGCGCACTGCTGGCACGGTTGCAAGGCTACCTCCAGGGCCGCGATGTCTTTGTACAGGACTGCTACGCCGGTGCCGATGAGGAATACCGGCTCCCGATCCGCATCATTACGCAAAAGGCGTGGCATAGCCTGTTTGCACGCACGATGTTTTCCCGGATCCACAGCCATGACGCGTTGCAACGGCACGTGCCCGAGTTCACGGTGATCGCAGCACCGTCGTTCCAGGCTTCGCCGATGGTGGATGGCACCCGCTCGGAAACATTTATCGTGATCAATTTCCGCGAGCGACTGGCCATCATCGGAGGCACCAGTTACGCCGGCGAGATCAAGAAAACCATTTTTACGGTGCTGAACTTCCTCTTGCCGCTGCAAGGCGTGCTCTCCATGCACTGCTCGGCCAATGTGGGCGATGATGGTGACGTTGCCATCTTTTTCGGGCTCTCGGGGACGGGCAAGACGACCCTTTCCGCCGATCCTAAGCGTCGCCTGATCGGGGATGACGAACACGGCTGGAGCGATAACGGAGTGTTCAACTTCGAAGACGGCTGCTACGCGAAGGTCATCCGCCTTTCGCCGGAGGCCGAGCCCCAAATCTATGCGTGCACGCGGATGTTCGGTACAGTGCTGGAAAACGTCACCTTCGACCTGCTGTCGCGTCATCTGGATTTGAACGACTACAGTGTGACGGAGAACACCAGGGCCGCTTATCCGCTTTCTTATATCGCAAACTGCCTGCCTGAAAAACGAGCGGGACATCCCAAGAACGTCATATTTCTCACCTGCGACGCCTCGGGCGTGATGCCTCCGATTTCGAAGCTGAGTCCTGATCAGGCCATCTATCACTTTATTTCCGGCTACACCAGCAAGATCGCAGGCACGGAAATCGGACTGGGCACGGAACCGGAGATTACTTTCAGCACCTGTTTTGGCGGGCCTTTTATGGTGCATCATCCGGTTGCCTATGCGGAGTTGCTAAAGGACAAGATCAAGAAGCATGGGGCAAACGTGTGGCTGGTAAACACTGGCTGGACTGGCGGGCCATTTGGAGTCGGCAAGCGCATCAGCATCCGGCACACGCGCGCTTTATTGAATGCGGCGCTGAGCGGTTCTTTGCTGCATGTCGAGTACAGGAAAGACCCGGTTTTCGGCTTCGACGTGCCTATCGAATGCGAAGGCGTGCCGTCACAAATTCTCGATCCGGCGAATACCTGGCCAAGCCGGGAGGAGTACTTCAGCAAGTACGACGCACTCGCCTCCCGCTTCATTGAGAACTTCAAGCTGATGGTTGCCGAGTGCCCCGAGCATATCCGGGAGGCCGGGCCGAAGCGCCTCGTCAAAACGATTCTTCTGTGTTGAGGGGATTTCCGTATCAGTGTGCATAATGTGTGAAGACGAAGTCGCGAGCTTTGACAGGCTCGTGGCAGGGGAAGCAGGTTTTGAGCAGCGCCTCGTCGGCAGGTTTGCCGTCTTTGAATTGAGCAAACCCCCAACCGCCCGTCGCGGCGTATTTTCTGGAGTCCTTGACCATAAACTGAACGTTCGTCGCGGACCCGGCCACGAAAGATTGGGAACGGCCAAAGACTCGATTGTTTTCCTCAGACGGAACATAACTCCAGGCCAGCCGGGCAATGATTGTGCCGTCCGGGAACGGCAGCTTTTCTTCCCGGTAAGCCTTGATGGCTACATCATTCCCGAGAATGGCGCGAATATCGTTGAGGCTGCCTTCTTCGTGGGCCACGGAGATCAACCTCCAGTCGCGGTATCCGGGTGGAATTGTGACTCCGAAAATCGGGGCCTTCCCCTCGGCGTATCCAGAGGCGTGGGCCATGTAGACGACCACGCTGGCCAGAGCTACAACCGCAACCAACAAGCAATCGATTCTTCTCATGCAACGTCCTCCTTCCATTGGCCGGCGTAATAGTCACCGGCGACCAACTGATGCCGGCCTCGATTGAAGTAGGAACCTAAGCGGCTTTCTCTGCAGCAGCGAGTAGGTTCATAAGTAACGGCTTTCTTGACAGGCATATACGAACCCCTGGTGTCTGCATTATGGGTTTTGCAGACACCAAGACCGTATCACAGATTCCAAACAATTGACCTAATGGAAGTTACGAAGTTGGCGGAGAGACAGGGATTCGAACCCTGGATACCCTTTCGAGTATACACGCTTTCCAAGCGTGCGCCTTCAGCCACTCGGCCATCTCTCCGATCGCGCAGACGTGTTGCGACGCCTTGGTCGTGCGCTTTTTCATTGTAACGTATTGCACGGCGGATTACGGGACGGGGATGACTGGGCAGTGTCTGAAATTCAGACACTACCGATAACTGCGGTGCTCTGGAGTGGTACTCCGAGTCAGTGACCGCGCAATCGGGCGTAGGCGATTAAGAGCATCAGGATAGCGACAAGGATGGAATAGGTTAGGTTTCGGTAGCGGGGATCACCCGTGGGAACCTGACTCTTTTTCATCGCCTGCCATCGCCTCCAATATGCGACCGCAGCCCAGCTTGCGATCACAAGCAGAGCTCCCTGAAAAATAACGTCCTGAGGTCTCATCGCCTGCCAGAGACTCTTAAAACCCTGCGTTAGCCTGCTGTTCCGACAACTTGAGAAGTTAGCTCACGTAGCGGGCCAGGCACCCGCCCGGTTGCGCCACGCGGAATTGTTTAGTCTTCCTCCTTGAGCTGCTGCGCCAGGTAGTTGGCAATGCCCATCTCGCCAATCGCATGCAGTTGCGCTTCCAGCCAGTCGATATGGTGTTCTTCGTCGGTGAGGATCTTCTCGGCCAGCTCGCGCGACGCGTTATCGCCCTGGGCCACGCAAAGTTTGATGCCCTCATTCAGGCGCTTCACCGCGTCGTACTCGAGCTGAACGTCGTTCTTGAACTGCGCCTCGACCGTCTGCCCGATGTTGATTTTGAAGTAATCGGTCATGTTGGGGCTGCCGTCGAGATAGAGAATGCGCTCGATGCACTTCTCGGCGTGGGTCATCTCCTCGATCGACTCCTTCCGGATGAGCTTCGCCAGCCGTTCATAGCCCCAGTTCTCGCACATTTCGGCGTGAAGAAAATATTGGTTGATGGCCGTCAACTCGGCCTTCAATACCTGATTGAGAAACGCAATAACTTTAGGATCGCCTTTCATATCGCCTCGCAAACCTGCAGAAGTAGTGAAACCCGCACCTGACGGTTGGCACTTGGCAGTTGGCCAAATCCCTGGGCCGCCAGACACCGGAATGCTGAATGCTAAGTGCTAAATGCTAAATGCTAAGTGCTAACTGCTAAGTGCTACTTTACCCGAAACGAAGCCACAGCCGTAGGCTCGTCGTCCTCTACTTCGAATATCGTATACAGCTTGGTAATCTGAAGCAGGCTGTGAACATTCTTACTAAGATTCATCAACTTGAGGTGACCACCGCGATTGCGCACCGAGGTATAGCAACTCATCAGCTCGCCAACACCCGCACTATCAATGTGGCGAACATCCCGCAAGTTCAGGAGGATGTTCTTATAGCCCTGCTCGATTAACTCATTCACAACATGGCGCAGTACATTGGTCCCTTCGCCGAGCCGGAGCTCACCAATGGTGTCGATGATGACAACATCGCCGATTAACCGCGTGCTGGTCTTGATGCCCACGAACGTCCGCCCTTGCTGCTCTTGAGCTTGTGCCGGACCGTCGTTCCTATGCGTGGGCCAGCAAGTCTATCCTACAACGCACGCGAATAGATGAGAAATAAAAAGCGGCCAGAAAGACCACACCTGGCCTCTCCGGTTGCGCAAACTATTTGAACCTAAACATCATCACCAGCAGAAAGATGCCCTCGGCTGCGGCAAGCGAGATCCATATTTTACGGCGGAAGCGTGTGCGTCCAATGTCGCGCATTAACTGCACACGCGCTATCAGCAGTGCCGGATGGGCCGGAGCTGCCTCAGGGATCGCAACTGGCGCTACTTCTCCAAGGCTGACGCTGGCCGGCTTGGCTTGCGGCACATCAGCCTGAAACACCTTTGGACCCGCGATCAAATCGGACCAGTCGAGGATCTGCAGGCTCGACTCAGCTCCGAATGCCGGCACCGGATGAGAGGTCAACTCTAACGCCGGAAGCCGCTCTGGCGAAAGCCGGTCGCGAATGTTCTGTAAAAGGGAGTTCCACCAGCCGTGACTCAGTTCGTCGCCCAGCAACTCCCCGACGTCGACTGGGCGTGATTCCAATTCCAGCGGCGGCAGGGTTTCCGGGGAAATCACGTCCGCAAGATTGCTGAAGACCGTGCGATACCACGGCAGCTCGAGGAGCTCTCCCGGCAGCAGGCCGACGTCGACCGGCTTTGACGTAAGCTGCAGTGGCGGAAGCCGCTCAGGCGCAAAGCGATCAGCCAGGTTAATCAGCAACGAACGCCACAGAGACTGGTTTAGCTCTTCCGGCGGTGAGAAATCGAGATCGAACATCTAGTCTTTAGCCTTGTGTCGTGCTTGGTGCTGTTCGTTGCGGACGGCTGCTCCCGACCGGGAGCAGCATCAGCCTTGTCAAGCCGTCTCCAGGCCCGCATTTGAAGGAAACGGCCTTCAGGCCGTCCGTTAATTGCCCGCCACAAGAACAGGCTTTTAGCCCTGACGGACTCACAGTCTGCCTTAATCAGAGCTTCCTTACCGCTCTCACTAGCTTCTCATAACTCACGCCGATTGCGCTATACCGACTCCTGCGGCCGTGCCACGGACCATATAGTGCTGCTCCGGCACGGCATATCCCGCCGCCGTGAAGGTGTCCTTAATCAGCCGGTTGGTGTCGAAGTAAACCTGCCAGTAGTTCTTATTGTTGCAATACGGACGGACCGCGAGTACCGGCCCGGCGAGGTTGAAGGTCAGGACCTCCACATCGGGAGCCGGGTTGGTGATCACGTTCGGAATTCCAGCGAGTGCCTGCTTGAGTAGCGCCATGGCAGCGTGGACGTCAACTCCGTGCGCCAGTTGCGCCGTTAGCTCGACCCTGCGGTAAGGGTTGGTGGAAAAGTTCTGGATCACATCGCCAAAAATCTTTGCGTTCCCCACGATAGTGCGCACATTATCCGGCGTGTCGAGGGAGCTGGCAAACAACCCGACTTCGTGCACCGTACCGGTGACTCCACCAGCAGTTACAAAGTCGCCCACCTTCAGCGGCTGCAGGATCACCAAAAAAACTCCCGCCGCGAAGTTGGAGAGCAATCCGCTCCAGGCCAAGCCGATGGCCACGCCTGCGGCGGCGATCAGCGCTGCCAGGCTTGTCGTCTGCACCCCGAAAAAGCCCAGGATGGCGACCACCAGCACAATGTTCAAAATTGCCGCTACCGCGTTCTGGATGTAGCGGATCAGCGTGGGATCGATCTTCTGCCGGGTCATGCCTCTGCCGATTATGCGCAGCGCCAGCCCAATCAGCCACCGGCCTACGATCCATAGTAGGATGGCTTCCAAAACCCGTATGCCAAGAGCAACCGCTAGCGTCCAACCCGACTGCATCATCTGATTCATTTTACTTTCCATGAGTCACTTCCTCCCAGAAGCGAAGTCAACGCGCTGCGCGCGATGGTATCACAGAGGTTACGCAAGTAACATGACGCGATAAGGGTGTCCCGCTTTCGGGATTACCGTGCGGACAGGCTGCTGTCATCCTGGCTTTCCCGCTTCTGCTGGTCTTCCCTTGCGTGATATTCTTGAAGTCACGCGGGCTTCCGCAGGGAAGCAGCCGGCGCGGCATAGGGCGCGTTCACATTATCTATTTTTTCTCCGGGGCGGCTCCTCCGCTCTGAATGACAAGGCGGTTATTCATTGACGCAGCGCGAGAAGTTCGAGACCAAGAAGCTCCCCATGATGCCGATCCGTGACGTCGTCATCTTTCCCTACATGATGACGCCGTTCGTGGTCGGCCGGGAGTCCAGTGTGCGCGCCTTGGAAGAGGCGCTGGCCGGCGACAAGAAGATTTTTCTCGCCACCCAGCACGATGCCTCCATCGACGAGCCCAAGCCCAATGAGATCTACCAGGTCGGCACCATCGTCAACATCGTGCAGAGCCTGAAGCTTCCCGACGGCAACATCAAAGTCCTAGTGGAAGGACTGGAGCGCGGCAAGATCCTTCAGGTGGTCGATACCGATGGCTATTTCGAAGCTACGGTGCGCACCGCGAAATACTCTGCTGAGCCCAGCCCGCCGGTTGAGACGGCCATGCAGCGCGTGACTGGGCTCTTCGAGCAATACGTCAAGCTGTGCCAGTCGTTGAATTACGAGACCATGATCGCCGCCGTCCGCAATGACGATCCGGCGAAACTCACCGATACCATCGCTGCCAATCTGCAGCTCTCGATTGAGGAAAAGCAGGAACTGCTGGAGATCTTCGATCCTGCCGAGCGGTTGAACCGCATCGGCGACGTGCTTGACGTGGAGATCGAAAAGCTGAACATGGACCGCACCATCCAGTCGCGCGTAAAGCGCCAGATGGAGCGCGCCCAGAAAGAGTACTACCTCAACGAGAAAATCAAGGCGATCCAGAAGGAGCTGGGCCGCGGCGAAAAAAGCGAGTTCGACGAACTGAAGAAGAAAGTCGACTCTGCCGGGATGCCGCGCGAGGTCCACGAGAAAGCGCTGCAGGAGCTCAAGAAACTTGAAGCCATGCCGCCCATGTCGGCTGAGTCCACCGTCTCCCGCAATTACCTCGACTGGCTGCTGGCCGTGCCCTGGAAGAAGCGCTCCAAGGAAATCCGCAACATCGACATTGCCGAGAAGACACTTAACGAAGATCACTATGGGCTGGAGAAGATCAAGGAGCGCATCCTCGAGTTCCTGGCTGTTCGGCAGCTGGTGAAAAATCCAAAGGGGTCAATTCTCTGCTTCGTCGGACCTCCGGGCGTGGGCAAGACCTCGCTGGGCATGAGCATCGCCAAAGCCACCGGACGCAAGTTCGTTCGCATGTCACTGGGCGGTGTACGCGACGAAGCCGAAGTTCGCGGACACCGCCGGACCTACATCGGCGCTCTGCCCGGCCAGATCATCCAGATGATGAAGAAGGCGGGCACGAAAAACCCGGTCTTCATGCTGGACGAAGTCGACAAGATGTCGATGGACTTCCGCGGCGATCCCTCCGCCGCGCTGCTGGAAGTGCTCGATCCCGAGCAGAACTTCATGTTCGTCGATCATTATCTCGACGTCGAATACGATCTCTCGCAGGTCTTCTTTATCGCCACGGCGAACGTCCTGCACACCGTTCCGCCGGCCTTGCAGGACCGCATGGAAGTGCTCCGGCTGCACGGTTACACGGAGCCGGAAAAGGTCGAGATCGCCAAGCAATATCTGGTCCGCAAGCAGCGCCAGCAGACCGGCCTTACCGAAGAGAACATCATCTTTACCGACGAGGCGCTCACTGCGATCATTCGCAATTACACGCGCGAGGCCGGCGTCCGCAACCTGGAACGCGAGATCGGCAACATCTGCCGCAAAGTCGCCCGCAAGGTGGTGAAGGAGGGCAACAAGTTTGCCGTGACGCTCACTGCCGAAAATGTCAACGATTACCTGGGCGTGACGAAGTTTCGTGACAGTGAAGTCCATGAGCGCAGCGAAGTCGGTCTGGTGACGGGACTGGCGTGGACAGAAGTCGGCGGCTCGATTCTCAGCACCGAAGTTGCGACGGTCGATGGTAAGGGCAAGCTCACGCTCACCGGCAAGCTCGGCGACGTGATGCAGGAGTCCGCACAAGCGGCGATGTCCTATGTGCGCTCACGCGCGCACCGTTTGGGGCTGGCGCGCGACTTCTATCGCAACCTCGACATCCACGTGCACGTGCCGGAGGGCGCGATTCCCAAGGATGGTCCGTCGGCCGGCATCACCATCGCCACGGCGATCGCCAGCGCGTTAAGTCACATTCCCGTTCGGCGCGACATCGCCATGACCGGCGAAATTACACTGCGCGGCAAAGTGCTGCCCATCGGAGGCCTGAAAGAGAAGCTGCTGGCCGCGCACCGGGCCGGCATACTCGAGGTCATCCTTCCCGCTGACAACCAAAAGGACTTGCCGGATGTTCCCGAGAACCTGCGCAACGTAATGCAGTTGCGCTTTGTCAACAGCATGGACGAAGTGCTGGCTTACGCATTGGAACGTCCGCTGCCTGAGGTGACGGACGAGGAGACGCCGACCATTCCGGCTCTGCCTCCATCGCAGCAGCAAGTTCCGACCGCGCATCAGTAAGGCTCCGGCGAACCAAGTACGAAGGCCTGCTGAGGCGGGCCTTTTGCCTTATGGCGCCAATTACCCCGGCGGCTAAAAGCCGGGATCCAGGGTGTGACGTTGATGCACCGCTGAAGCGGTGCTCCACCCTGGCGGTTTCCCTTGCGCTTTCCGTTTTCTCCGGCGATATTGAATCTATGAAGGTCCTCACGCGCTTCGTGACGTCGGCAGCCGACCCGGGGCAATTCCCTCCTCCGAGCGCGCCAGAGATCGCCTTCGTAGGGCGCTCGAACGTCGGCAAGTCGAGTCTGATTAACTCGCTTGTTGGCGGCAAAGTCGCCAAGACCAGCAACACGCCCGGTCGTACCCAGACCATCAACTTCTTCCAGGTACGCCGCCCCGGCAAACCTCAGCCCGACTTCATCTTCGCCGACCTGCCCGGCTACGGGTATGCGCGCGTGCCGAAGGAAGTCACGGTGCAGTGGGCGAAGTTCATCAATCCCTATTTGGAGAAGCGGGAGTCCTTAGCGCTGTGCGTGACACTGGTCGACGTAACCATCCCTCCCCAGGAACTCGATCTGCAATTGCTCGACTGGCTGCGGCACGTCGATCGCAGCTTCCTGCTGGTTGCTACCAAGGCCGACCGCATCTCCGGCAATCAATTGCGCGCCTCGCTTCGGAAGTTGAGCGAAAGACTCGCCGTTTCGCCCGATCACGTCATTCCTTTTTCCGCTAAAACTCGCATGGGACATAACGAGCTTTGGAAGGCGATCAAGGCCGCGGCTGGAGTGGAAGATCCCGGCCAGCAAGAGATCGCGAATGCAGGCTAGGGTACGTCCCTTCAAACCGCCTCAAGAGGACGTTTAGCGAAGAGCGAAATGCGAACAGCGGCTCTTACAGCGTATGCAAGTACGCCAGCAGATCATCGAACTGCTGCTGGGTGAGCTTATTCTGAAACGCCGGCATCTTGGCCCGCCCCAGTACGATGATATCGGTCACGCGCTCATCATTAGCCGGCATTCCGTTCTGCATGAACGGCTTCTTGAACAGTCCATTCAGGCTGGGGCCGCGCAGATTGCGCTTGCTGTAGGCATAATGGCACTCGGCGCAGCGCGCGTCATACGCCCTGCGGCCGCTGGCCTGTTGCGGGTTCAATCCCAACTCGGCATCGGTCTTGCGGGGTTCGGCGTCGCAGCCGCTGAGGATCGCGATTGCAATTAACGAGATTGTGGCGAAGAGGGCAATCGGTGCGGGCTTCGGCTTCAACGTTCCGTCCAGGCTTCCGGTATGGAGTTGTGGAGACCTGCGCTGGGCCTCCATCAGAGTTAGAATACACCTCGCATGACGGTTGTCATCAAACGCGTCTACGAAGAGCCTTCTTCGCAAGATGGCGCCCGAGTACTGGTTGACCGGCTTTGGCCTCGGGGATTGACGAAGGAAGTCGCCGCTCTCGACGCCTGGCTCAAAGATCTTGCGCCCTCTCACGAACTGCGCAAGTGGATCCACTCGCACCCGCTGCAGTGGAGCAAGTTTCGCGAGAAGTATCTGAAAGAACTTGCATCCGAGACGGCAAACCACGCATTGCAACAACTCTATGAAATTGCGAAGCGGAATCGCCGTTTGACGCTGCTCTATGCGGCGAAAGATAAAGAGCACAACAACGCTGAGGTGCTGAAGCAATTGCTCGACGGCGAGCGTAAGCCGCCCACCGGCACGGGACCCATTCGCGCGGCATCCGCCAGACGCATGCGGGCGTCACAACGCAGACCGTAAGACCGACTGCTCCTCTGTCTCTACGGCCAGGGAGCGCGGGCGATCACCCTGCGAGTGCGCAATGCTCCACCCCGTTCGCCGTCATCTTGGGGCGTTCGTCGTCTTGGAAGACTCGCGCCCTCCCTGGTAAACAGCTACGCCGTTACGTACTTGCCCATCTCCAACACGCGGCTGGCGATCTTCTCCTGTAGTGCGATCACGTTCACCGGTTCATGTTTCGCCAAGCGGCGGACGATTGCCATCTGAGTGCGCAGCATGTCGCCCTCGGCCACGGCAGCGACAACTTTCTTCGCCGCAGCTTCCAGACGAGCAAACGCACCTTCTAAATAGACCTGCGTCATGGCAGCGATGAGCCCAGACTTTTCTTCGCCTTGTGCTTCAACCGCCTTGCGCGCGCGCAGCAGCGCAGAGTCCATGGCGAACGCCTCGATCACCATGTCGGCGATCGCGCCCATGATCTCCTGCTGATCGGCCAATTTCTGCATATACTTCTGCGATGCCGAGCCGGCCACCAACATCGCCAGCTTCTTGGCGTTCTCCACCAGCTTGCGCTCCGCCGCCAATATGCCTTCGAGTTCTTCGCCCGACGGTCCAGACATGACTTCGTCCATCACTTTCTTGATCGCGGGGAGCAGCGGAAGCTGACCGCTCATGGCGCGCTTCAGCAGCCATCCGGTGATGATGAGCCGGTTGATCTCGTTGGTGCCTTCGAAGATGCGGTTCACGCGCGAGTCGCGATAGGCGCGCTCGGCTGGATACTCCTCGACGAAGCCGTAGCCGCCGTAGATCTGCACCGTCTCGTCGACCACCATGTCGAGCATCTCCGAGCCCCACACCTTGAGGATGGAGCATTCGACCGCGTACTCCTCAATCGCTTTGCGAATGGCTTCGGGATTCTTGCCGATATCGGCGAGCGCCGTGTCCATCATGCCGACCGTGCGATAGACCATCGACTCGCCCGTGTAGATGCCGACCGCCATCTGCGCCAGCTTCTCGCGAATCAGCCCGAAACCAGAGATGCTCTTGCCGAACGCCTTGCGGTCTTTCGCGTAGGCAATCGCATTCTGCAGCGACGTGCGCGCGCCGCCGACGCAGCCCGCACCTAGCTTGAAGCGGCCGACGTTCAGAATGTTGAACGCGATGATGTGCCCTTTGCCGATGTCGCCGAGAACGTTCTCCACCGGCACCTTGCAGTCGTTGAGAATGAGCGGCGCGGTCGACGAACCGCGGATGCCCATCTTCTTTTCTTCCGCGCCGACGGAGAAGCCGGGGAAATCCTTCTCGATGAGGAACGCGGTGAATTTCTCGCCGTCGACTTTGGCGAATACGGTAAAGAGGTCGGCGAAGTGCGCGTTGGTGATCCACATCTTCTCGCCATTGAGGATGTAATGCTTGCCATCGGGCGAGAGCACGGCTTTGGTTCGGGTGTTCAGGGCGTCGGAGCCGCTGGTGCTCTCCGACAGCGCGTAGGCGCCGATCATCTCTGCCGAAGCCAGCTTGGGCAGGTATTTCTTCTTCTGCGCTTCGGTACCGAAGAAAACGATGGGCAGGGTGCCAATGCCGGCGTGTCCGCCCATGGAGACGACGAAGCTGCCGCACTTCGCCATGCGGTCGGCGATGATGGCCGAGGACACCTTGTCCATGTCGGCTCCGCCATATTCCGCGGGCACATCGGCGTTGGTCAGACCCATCTCGCTGGCTTTCTTCAGCAGCTCGCGAGTGGCCTCCCAATCCTTGTGCTCGATTTTTTCGACGGCGGGCAGGACTTCGTTGACCGCGAACTCGTCGGCCAGCTTCGCGATCATCTGCTGATCTTCGTTGAAGTCTTCAGGAGTGAAGACGTTGTCTAGTCGGTGATCTTCGAGCAGAAAGCTTCCGCCCGTGGTCTTCGTTTTGGGAGCTACCGTCGTTGTCGCCATAGATCCTTCCTTGTCGCGAGAAAAACCTTTTTCACCACAGAGACACAGAGAATTTGTTTGTAATACCAAATGTGCGCCAGCCTTCTTTTGCCTTTCTGAATTCTCTTTTCTATTCTTTGAGTTCTCTCTGTGTCTCTGTGTCTCTGTGGTTAATTCCTATTGAAGATTCTCGAAAATGCCTGCTGCGCCCATGCCGCCGCCGACGCACATGGTCACCATGCCGTAGCGTCCATTGCGGCGCTTGAGTTCGCGGATGATCGTGGCCGTCAGCTTCGCGCCGGTGCATCCCAGCGGATGTCCGAGCGCGATGGCTCCGCCGTTCACGTTGATGCGCGATGGATCGAGCTTGCCTTCCTGGATCACTGCCAGTGACTGTGCCGCGAAAGCTTCGTTCAACTCGATTATGTCGATGTCGTCCAGCTTCAATCCGGCCATCTTCAGTGCTTTCGGAATGGCGAATACCGGGCCAATGCCCATTTCTTCCGGCAGATAACCCGCCGTGGCGAAGGCGACATAGCGCGCCAGCGGCTTCAGTCCCAGCGCCTTCGCACGCTCCGCCGATATCACGACCGCAGCGGCTGCGCCGTCGGACATCTGGGAAGAGTTGCCGGCGGTCACCGTTCCCTTAGCGTGGAAAGCTGGCTTGAGCGCGAGGAGCGCCTGCAGCGATGTATCGGCGCGCGGACCTTCGTCCATCTTGAAGACGATATCAGTACGCTTCGGCTTGCTGCCGTTGGGCGTAGTGAAGCTGACGGGCACGGGAACGAGTTCGTCGTCGAACTTGCCGGCTTGGATTGCCTCGATGGCTTTCTTGTGGCTCTGGACCGAGAACTCGTCCTGCATTTCGCGCGTGATATGGAAGCGCTTCGCGACGCGTTCCGCGGTGAGACCCATCGAGAGGTACGCATCGGGATAATTCGAGACCAGCCAGGGATTGGCCGAGACTTTGTGGCCGCCCATGGGGATCATGGTCATGGACTCGACGCCGCCAGCGACGATGGTCTCTGCGCCGCCAGCCATAATGCGCTCGGCTGCCATGGCAAGCGACTGCAATCCAGATGAGCAGAAGCGATTGATGGTCATCGCGGAAATCTCGACGGGCAGACCTGCTCGCAACGATGCGATACGCGCGACGTTCATGCCTTGCTCGGCTTCGGGCATGGCGCAGCCCAGGATCACGTCCTCGATTTCTTTGAGATCGAGTCCTGGGACGCGCTCCAGTGCGCCTTTGATGGCGGTCGCGGCTAGGTCGTCGGGACGAGTGGCCCGCAGTGTTCCTTTATAAGCCTTGCCGACCGGCGTCCGGACGGCGGATACGAGTACAACATCACGCATGGAGAACCTCAGCAATTAACAGTAAGCTTTCAGCCATCAGCTGTCAGCTCTCAGCCAAACCAAGTTCGTATCAATTTCTCAGCGTCTTGCCCGTCTTCAGTGTGTACTGGATGCGCTCTTGCGTTTTCTTCTCGCCGCAGAGCGACTTAAAGGCCTCGCGCTCGAGATCCAGCAGATACTGCTCGCTGACCAGCGTGCCGGGATTCACTGCTCCGCCGCACAGCACCTCGGCCACTTTGTTGCCGATCTTCACCTCGTGATCGGTGATGAACTCGCCCTCGTGCATGATATGCACGCCCAGCTTCAGCGTCGCCAGAATGCTTTCGCCCGGCGCGGGAATATCGGTGCGCGGCACCGGCGCGCAATAACCTTCGTGCACCAGCTCCAGCGCGCGTTCTTTCGCGTCGGTCAGCACGCGCTCCCTGTTCATAGTGATGTCGTCGCCGCTGGAAAGGAATCCGAGATTGCGCGCCTCAAAGGCCGACATCGAAACCTTCGCCATCGCGACCGTCTCGAACGCCTGCTTCATGGCTTCCATCAGTTCGACACTTTCGCCGCGACCGGCAGGCCGGATGTGATACGCCTTGTCAAGCGCGCGCAGCGTCACCTCTTTGCAGCCTCCGCCTCCGGGCAGCAGGCCGACGCCAACCTCAACCAAGCCGCAGTACAACTCCGCATGAGGCTGCCGGGCCGCGCCATGCAGCATGATCTCCGTGCCACCACCCAGGGTCATGCCGAACGGCGCGACCACCACCGGCTTGGACGAAAACTTGATCGCCTGCGTCATGCCCTGGAACTGGCGAATGGCCAGATCGACCTCGTCCCACTCTTCTTCCTGCACCGCCATCAGCAGCATCATGATGTTGGCGCCGACGGAAAAGTTTGCCGCGTCGTTAGTGATGACGAAGGCATCGAAGTCGTCGCCCGGGCCGCCCGGCTTCAGTGTCTGCGTGATCATCTGCACAATGTCGCCGCCCAGCGCGTTCATCTTGGAGTGGAACTCGATGCAACCGACGCCATCGCCGATATCCACCAGCGATGCGCCTGGGTTCTGCTTCACTACAAGTCCCGACTTTTTCGCTACGTTGACGGACCAGACTCCCGCCGGAACTTTTTCGGCGTGGATGTGCCCACTGCACACATCGAAGAAAGCGCGACCGCTAGCAGCCTTGGGATCGTCGGCATACCACTTCTCATGTCCCGAGGCCAAAAGCTTCTCGACTTTAGGCGAGACTGGCTTGCCCTCGACCTGCATCCGCTTGACGGTCTTCGATACGCCGGCGGCGTCCCACAGCTCGAAAGGTCCCATCTCCCAGTTGAAGCCGAGCTTCATGGCGCGATCGATCTCGACAATCGAATCGGAAATCTCGCCAACGCGATTCGCAGCGTAGGTCCACAGATCGGACAGAGCCGACCACAGGAAGATGCTCGCTTTGTCCTTCGACGGCGCCAACAACATCTTTAGGCGCTCGGACAGGTCGTCGACCGTCTTGGCCATTTCGAGCGAAGGGAACTTTGGCCGCTGCGACGGGCGATACTCCATCGTCTTCCAATCGAGCGCGAAGATTTCCGTTTTGCCGTCTTTCTTATTCTTGCGATAGAAGCCGCCCTTGGTTTTGTCGCCAAGCCACTTGCGCTCGAGCATCTGTGCGAAGAAGCTGGGCAGCGTGAGATCGCTGCGCTCGTCGTGAATGTTGGTCGCCGCATTGCGAACAACGTGGCCCAGAACATCCAAGCCGACCAGGTCGGAGAGCCGAAAGCTCGCGGTCTTCGGCCAGCCGACGGCGGTACCGGTGAGCGCGTCCACCTCTTCCACGCTCAGGTCCATTTCCATCATGAGCCGCATGACGTTCAGCAGCGAGAAGGTCCCGATGCGGTTGGCGATGAAGTTCGGCGTATCCTTGGCATAGACCACTCCCTTGCCCAGGTGGAGATCGCCGAAGCGTGCGATGGTCTCCATCGCGGCGGGATCGGCATCGGGCGTCGGGATCAGCTCCAGCAGCCGCATGTAGCGCGGCGGATTGAAGAAGTGCGTGCCGAACCAGAAGCGGCGGAAGTCGTCAGGAAAGCCTTCGACGATCTTCGACACAGGCAGGCCGCTGGTGTTAGTCGTGATAATCGTCCCCGGCTTGCGAATCGCCTCGATCTTGCGCAGCAGGCTGCGCTTGATGTCCAGGTCTTCGACCACGGCCTCGATGATCCAGTCCACGTCGGCCAGCTTCTGGAGATCGTCTTCGAAATTGCCGATGATCACCAGGCGCGCGAGCGACGGCTCAAAGAAGGCGGCGGGCTTCGACTTTACCGCAGCTTCCAGACCGGCGGCGGCAATACAGTTGCGCGCGGGGCCGTCGGCGTCAGGAGGAACGATGTCGAGCAGGTACGAAGGAACACCGGCGTTGGCCAGGTGCGCGGAAATTCGTGCGCCCATAGTGCCCGCGCCCAGAACGGCTACTTTCTCAATCCGTCTCAGCATGAGATCTGATCACTCCGGCACAGACCAAAAGCAAACGGCCCGGCTTTTAATTGCTGCCCGCGTTTTTGTTTACGGCAACGGGCTTGTGCGTATGTAAGTTTTGATTGAGTTCAACCTGGAATCGATGCGGTGCCTGCGCTGGCAAGACCTGCAACACAACTCTACCCTCACGGAACAACGGCATTAAAACGGCCCATCAAGAACAAGGCGCGCGCCGTAAGATGTGGGGTGAGGATGGCAACGGCGCACGCCGTATTAAGTTGTATCGATCCTACTGAATGAATCCTCATTCAGTCAAGACAAATCTGCATATAGACGGCTGGACTTGCTGGTAAGCGGGTAAGAAAGATAGCTCGTGCTGCAAGTCATTTGATCACAATGGTTTACGGGAAAACCCCCGCCAATATGAGGGAAATACAAGACTCTCGGGGATTCCTGGAAAAATCGAGGATAGCTGTCGCGGCGACTTGCCGGCTGATGAAATGGCGCTCAACCAGAGGCGTCAGCAGTCGGCGCTGCTATCTCGGAATGAGCGGCAACATACTGTTGCGCTTTGTCAGCGACTTCGCGCTCGCCTTTGTAGCTGAGCAGGGCGGTGGCCTTGTCGAGGGGTATCCAGAACGCACGGTGCACCTCGATTCGCATGTCCGGCGAAATGTTGCCCAGTCTTCCCGAGCGATACAACAGCAGATAGAAGCTGACTATCTTGAAGACGCGGGCTTGATCACCCCAATTCCGCACGTACACGTATTTGATGTCGGCGAGCTTGCTGACCAGTTCGGCGCGAAGCCCGGTCTCCTCCTCGACTTCACGCAGCGCGGTCTGCTCGGGCTTCTCGCCTTGGTCAATGGCGCCTTTCGGTAACGCGATGATCGCCGGCGGAGCTTTCCTGCTGCGGCGAACGGTTTTGGTTGCCGCTTTCTTTGGCCGCTCCATATGGGGTTCGATGATGGCCACGAACCAGCGGCCACGCATCTTGCGTAAGACCACGCCGCCAGCCGAGAACTCGCGCACCATAGGGAACTCCAGGAGACTGGCTAGTTTGGCAGAGTCAAGCGAAGCTGGCAACCGATTCGCAACGGCTGCGTGGGTCAAGCGCCCCGTCGATCAGGATTGGACATGTGCCAACGCCCAACTGAGTCAGCACACTGCTGGAGGCTGCCTCTATGATGTAATCTGCTAACTCCTGCGGTTTCCTGAAGCAGCCGCGAGTATTCTCCGGAGGAGAACTCATTGTTCCGTTCGGTCATAGCTGTCCTGTGCTTTCTCACGCTCTTGCCTTTTGCCACGACCCAACAGAGTGCGGCGCCTACGGGCCAGCAAAAAGCGGCCACCGCGCCATTCACTCCCCCTGACAAGATCTTCGGCTATCGCAATCCGGCGGCGGAACTGCGAGCGGAAAAGATCTTCCTGGCGGTTCCTGATCCGAAGTTGGCGAAGCAGCACCTCCAGGTTCTGACGGCTGCGCCGCACGTGGCCGGGTCGCCCGAGGACCGCCTCACCGCGCAATACGTACTTCAGCAGTACACCGCGGCCGGACTCGATGCCTCCATCCAGGCATATAAGGTGTGGATGGCGTTGCCGCTGGACATTCGCGTCGATGTGGTTGCTCCGGCGGGCGTGGTGATGCACGGGCCTTCGCCCGAGCGCGTCAGCGACGACCCGTTTCAGAAGGACCCCAGAATTTTGCCTGCCTTCAATGAGTATTCTCCGTCGGGCGAGGTGACCGCCGACGTGGTCTATGCGAATTATGGGCGGGCTGACGACTTCAAGAAACTTCAGGAGATGGGCGTCGACCTGAAAGGCAAAATCGTCATCATCCGCTACGGCGAGGTCTTTCGCGGAGTCAAAGTGTTCCTGGCCGCACAATATGGAGCGGCGGCCGTCATCCTTTATTCCGATCCCTGGGACGACGGCTACTTCAAAGGTGACAAATATCCCAAAGGCCCGTGGCGTCCGGATACCGGAGTGCAGCGCGGGTCGGTACAGTATCTGTTCCGCTATCCGGGCGATCCGACAACACCGGACATCGCCTCCGTGCCCGAGCTGCCGGAGAGCAAGCGCATTGCGCCCGAGGATGCGACTGATCTGCCGAAGATTCCTGTGACTCCGTTGTCGTACGCGGACGCTACGCCGATCCTGGCGAACCTCGGCGGTCCCGAATCACCGCGGAGCTGGCAGGGGGCGCTGCCTTTTACTTATCACGTTGGACCCGGACCGGTGAAGGTGCACCTGGCGCTCAAACAGAATTACCGCTTCACCACGATTTGGGACGTCATTGGAATGGTTCGCGGATCGCAACTGCCGAACGAGTGGGTGATTACGGGCAACCATCGCGATGCCTGGGTGTACGGCGCGGCCGATCCCAGCAGCGGTACCGCGGCGCAACTCGAAGCGGTGCACGGCATCGGGGAGCTGCTGAAAGCAGGCTGGACTCCCCGGCGCACCTTGGTCTTCGCCAGTTGGGACGGAGAAGAAGAAGGCTTGATCGGCTCGACCGAATTCGCCGAGCAGCACGCCAAAGAGCTGTCACGAGCGGTTGCTTACTTCAACATGGATATCGCGGTGTCGGGCCCGGACTTTGGCGCGTCGGCGGTGCCCAGCCTGAAGCAGTATCTGCGCGATGTAGCGAAGTCGGTGCCAAGTCCCAAAGGCGGCAGCGTCTACGACCAGTGGAAGGCAGCGACCGGCGAGCGTGAAAAGACAGGCAAGGACCTTACGGAGACACTGATGACGCCAGCTCCCACCCGCGAGCCAGCCGCTGTCGGAACAGCCGATGTTCAGGTCGGCGACTTGGGCGGCGGCTCCGATTACACCGCCTTTTTGCAGCATCTGGGCGTGCCATCGGCGGACATCGGCTCCAAAGGGCCGTACGGCGTTTACCACTCCGCTTTTGACGACTTTGCCTGGTTCACCAAGTTTGCCGACCCAACGTTTGTCTACGAGCAGCAGATGGCTCGCATATACGGGCTGGAAGCCATTCGTATGGCGTCGACCGATGTGCTGCCTCTGGACTATGAGGAGTACGGCAAGGAAATCGGCGAGTACGTGAAGGCCGCCGAGCAAAGAGCCAGGACGGCGTTCGGGGAACAGGCGCCATCGTTCGCGGATGCTGTGAAAGCGGCCGAGCGGCTGCAAAAGGCGGGGGCGGTGCTCATGAGGTTACAGGCTAATGCGATCGGCGATCCGGGTGTGTTGAACCTGGTGCTGCGCAGTGCCGAACGAGCTTTTCTCATCGATGGCCTGCCAAACCGTCCCTGGTTCAAGCACGTTATCTATGCGCCGGGTGAGCATACCGGATACGCGGCGGTGGTGATTCCCGGCGTGAACGAAGCCATCGAAAGCAATAATCTTGGGCTCACCAAGGAGCAATTGCAGGTCCTGACCGGCGCATTGAATCGCGCGGCTGGCGCGCTGGAGATGGTGAAGTAGAGCGTCAGCTCAACCGTAATACTTTCTGTGAGAAACGGAAACCTTCACGAATAGTGTTGGCTGCGATGAAGGGGCGCGAGAGGTCTTAATTTCGAGGGCTCGCTTACAGATACTTAAGTGCTGCGCTTTTCCAGGTTCTCGATCTTAACATCGTGCTGCCCGATCGTGCGATAAAACTCCATGAAGTTATGATTCATGTCGCTACGCAACTGTGAAATCTCCTCGCGTAGCTCGAGTCGCAGCTCCTTGACGTCCTGGCGATTGAAGATTATTCCAACCAGAATGAGCGCTATCGCAATCAAGAAACCAAATAACTGACCCCAGACCTGACCGTTCATAGTTGAATTATACGCGTATCCCGGTTTTCTCGGAGGATTACCCCTATCCGCCCAATCCTGTTTCTTCGATATCGATTGAACTGGTGGTCTCCGGCCTTGCGGCAGCTCATCCAGGTCCAGTGCGTAATGTGCTCGCGGGTAAATCCGAGACCGCCGAAGACAGTCGGGCGCAGGAGCACGGGGATGGTCTGCTCGGCCGGGAGCCGTTCCTGTTCCGGGGGGACGGCTTGTCCCACTTCGATCGGCGACACGGTCATGAACTTCTCATCCACCAGATCGGCGCGCGCCAGGCTGCCATACAGTGTGGGGCCTCCCTCACACAGCAGATACTGAACTCGCAACTCCTCGCGCAGCCTGGAAATGGCACGGATCAAATCGAAGCTCTCCTTCTCGCCGGCAGCAATGATGGCAACCTGCGGATGAGTACCCTGCGCACGCAGGCGATCGGCGCCCGCCGGCGAGGTGAGGATCGCGACATCGACTACATCGCCGTCGAAGACCTTGTGCCGCGACAGGTCAAGATTGGCCGCGCTGGTGACAAAGATATTTCGCTCGCGGCCCCTGCCGAGCTTACGGCGCAACTCCCGCAATGCAGGATCGGCAACCTGGAAGACGATGCCGCGGCTTTCGGGACCGCGCAGGCGCTGCTCCTCGCGCAGGGTATTCATTCCCATCAGCAATCCATCGGCATGGGCTCGGAGTAGGTCCATCATCCAGCGGTCTTCGCGCGACTGTGAAATCTCGCCGCCGGTGGCATGTCTTCCCAAAAAGGACGTAATGCCGTCGAGCGATTGGACGAAGTTGGTATAGATCCATGGCCGGTCAATCGGCGGCGGAGGGAACCCGAGGTTGCCGTAGGGCGCATAGGCAACATCGTCGATCGGGCTGGGTTCGGCGTGGTCGAAGAGTACTTCGAAGCGTCGAGTTGAGGTGGTCGCGTCCAAAGTTGGCCCCTGCGGCGATTCTAGCTGACCGGGCGTCCTTCGGACTTCTCGCACTTAGCATTTGGCATTTGCAACGGCGAGATTAATGCCGTCTCGCGCTGACGTTAATCACTAATTGCTAAGTGCCAAATGCCGACTGCAGCTTTTTGCGCACAAATTCTACCAACTCAGGGGTAACGTACTGCGGCGGTCGGATGCGAAACATTGGCCTGGCGGCCACTGGTTTCAGCGAAATGTTCCTCCAGGCGACTTGGTCCGTCTCTTCGTGCAGAATCACAGCATCGGCGCGATCGAGAAACTGCAGCGCTGAGGTTTTGAAGTCGGCCGTAGCGGCGTCGAGCACGGTGAGATACAGATCGGGGCGAAGAAAACGCATCACACTATTCGACTCAACCATTGCATTCTCGGCGGTAGCCAACTCTTTACGAACTCTCGGCATGGCTTCGGCCAGCATGCCCTGGCGGGTGCGCACCCAGAGCGAGCGCGCCGCACCCGCGACCAGGAACCGCGAACTGTCACTCTCGCCGCTGCGGTCATGCTCTTCTGTGACCGCCCAGGAGTGATCGTCGGTTGCACAATCACAGAGCTTTCCGTTGGCGGAGCAGATGCCGTGGCCGTACTGCGTGATCTTCATGGCTGTCCAGTGAAATTCGGGCAGGGCGGCGATGAGGCCGGCAACGACGCTGGTCTTGCCCACGCTGCGGGAATGTCCACCGACGACGATGACTGCCATGGTAGCAGTTAGCAATTAGCAATTGGCAATTAGCCAAATCTGTCTAAGTGCCAGATCCCTTCTTACGAGCGAGGTGCGCGAGTGTGCCCAGCTCCTTCAAGTACTGGCGAAGGGGACGCGCCGGCGTTCCCCAATACAGCACGCCTTTACCGCGCAGAACCTTGTATGGCAGGATGCCGGCTTGCCCGCCCAGCATTGTTCCCGCCTCAACCTTGGCGTGATCGCCAATCCCCACCTGTCCGCCGATGACGCAGCCGTCGCCGATCTCCGAGCTACCGGAGACGCCGGTCTGCGCGGCAATCACGACGTTCGTCCCGATAACATCGTTGTGGCCGATATGCACAAGATTGTCCAGCTTGGTTCCCGGACCGATCACTGTCTTGTCCAGCGCACCGCGGTCGATGGTGCAGTTGGCGCCGATCTCCACATAATCGCCGATCACCAACTCCCCGATCTGGGGGAATTTCTGATAGCGCCCGTAAGTCTCGTCGCGCACAAAGCCGAAGCCATCCGATCCCAGCACCGCGCCGGCATGCACAATGACCCGGCGGCCCAGCGTCGTACCCTGGTAGATGACCACACAAGGATATAGGTCGCAGTCATCGCCAATCACCACACCTTCGCCAATGCTGCAGTTCGCCGCGATGTGCGAGCGCCCGCCAATCACTACGTCAGCTTCAATCACAGCATGAGCATCGACAGCTGCGGTCGGAGCGATTCTCGCCGATGGATGGACGACAGCAGTTCGATGCACGCCGGGCAGATACGTCTTGGGGGGATGCAGCAGCGCACCCGCTCCGCAGAAGGCAAGCCGGGGATTGTCGGAGATCAGCAGCGGCTTGTTGCCGGCCAAGGAAGCGGCAAACTCACCGGCGATGACGGCGCTGGCGCGTGACGCCAGGGCCCGGCCAAGATCTTTCTCATCCTGAACGAATACCAGATCGCCGGGCTGCGCTTGCTCAATGCTGGCAACTTTTGTGACTTCGATGCTGCGGTCGCCGATGAGGCGGGCGGCGGTGCATTCCGCCAATGCTTGCAGTGTGTGTGGCATGAAGCTGTTATAACAGGGGCCAGGCATTAGGGGTTAGGGACTGATTTCGGATTTCTTGGGTGCACGCGCCTGCGCTAGAATACACGCCACATGCTGACACGATTTCTCGCCGAAGCCGATGCGGAACGGGCGTCGCGCACGTTGCTTAAGCTCGCACGGCACGACATTTCGCAATGGGCGCTCACCGGCAGACTCGCCATCGAGATCCATCAATTGCGCCGGGGATGCGGCATCCCGTCCCGCACCCTGAATGACATCGACTTTGTTGCTGAGTCCTTTGATCGCATTCCCGAAACTCTAGCCAGCGATTTTCTGTTTCGTCATGTTCATCCCCTCGACCCGCCTGGCAAAAATATGGCGCAGATGGTCGACCGGGACACAGCGGTGCGCATCGACATTTTCCGGGCGAATGGCGCGACGATGAACAGGACGACTGAGATAGATCTTCCGTGCGGCAGGATTCAGATGGTTTCGCTGGAAGACTTGACGGCGAGAGCGACCCGGCTGGCGCTGGACCTCGCGGAGGGAGCTCCTACTCCCGCGAAACACGCGCGAGGTTTTCTCAACCTTGCAAAGCTGGCGGATTCGGAGCTGATGGAAGCAGCGTGGCATGACCATCGCAAGCCGAAGCAACCGCGGACATTTGTGGCGGCGAACAGTTTGTTGCAGCAGCTCATCGCTTCCCATCCGGGGCTGCTGATTACTTCTATCTATTCGCGTAATACCGAGGAGTTGTGTGCGAGGTGTGCCGCAACTCCTGCGTTTCCATTAGCTAATGCGCAGGCAGTTCTTGAGCTGTTAGGGTATTGCTAGAACTTATAGATCAATTGTATCGCCGCGCGATGGTTGTGTTCCCGTTAGTCATTCTGCGCTCGAAACTCGAAACCGGAAACTCGAAACTGACAGTCGACAACAGCTTCAATACAGCCCCGCTTCTCCTGCCGGTCGCGTCTTCCAGCGACGATGTACCCACAGCCACTGGTCAGGATAGCGGCGAATGTACTGTTCGATGATCCTGGTGAATTTTGCGGTGTTGACGACGGCATCAGCTTCATCGTCGCCGCTATGTGCCAGCTCCACTTGACGATCGAACTCCACGCGATACTTGTGCAGCACCGGGTCCCAAATGGTGAATGCCGGAACCACGCTGGCGCCAGTGTGCAGCGCGATGCGCGCCAGTCCGCTGGCCGCGCAAGCAGGAATGCCGAAGAAGTCCACGAAGACGCCTTGCGGGGGCGTCATGTTGGTGTCCATCAGGATGCCGACCGTATCATTCCTGCGCATGGCCGCGATCAGGCCGCGCGCAAACTCCCGCTTGCCGATCATGGTATTGCCATGCAATCCGCGATAGCGCGTGACCAGCGCATCGACGTAGGGATTATCCAGCGGTCGAACCACGATGTGCATGGGATGTCCCTGCAGCGAGTGGAAGAATGAGCCAACCTCCCATCCCCCAAGATGCGCGGTGAGCAACAGGACGCCTTTTCCCTGCTTCTCCGCCGCCTCGAAGTTCTCAAATCCCTGGTAGACGGCGATCCTGGAAACATTCGCCCGGGTATAACGGGGAAAAAGGCACGCTTCTCCCAACAGCCGGCCCAGCGACACATAAACGCCGCGAAGAATTTTGCGCCGCTCGACCGGGGATTTCTCCGGGAACGCCAATTCCAGGTTGCGCAGGCCAACCCGCCGCAGGCGAGGATGCAGATGGTAGACCAGCCCGCCAATCAGGATGCCGGCACCATGCGCAAGCGGGCGAGGCAACAGCCCGATCAAGCGCACCAACAGCGCAACCGGCCAGTATTGCAACCTATAGCGCATCAGAGGTTTCGGGTTTGACGGTAGCACCGGGGAAAATCGCGGTCAAACCGGCGACAGGGTTGTTATCCGGCGAGGGGATTTTGCTATATCCATACCCCGGTATGGTAAAACGCAAAGCGTTAAACCACTTGCGTGTGGTAACACGTTTCGCCGAACGGGTGTTCGTCGGGAGTGCTAGTGCGGCGCCAAAGAGGCTGTTACGAGACTACCGCTGGGAATTGTTTAGTGGATCAAGACAGTACCAAATCGGCGATGACCCAGCCGCGAAGCGGCGGGATGGAGTTAGGCGGGGGCGGCAGCCCCCGCTCAAGTGGAAAATTATGGCACGCCGCAGAGCGGCGACACGAGTTTCGCAACAGCCGCTTCAGCGCCGCCTGCCGTGCCCATCCTTATAATTGTCATCCCGAGCGACCGCCGCGAGTGCCTTTCCCGCGCCTACTTTTGGCGCGGTCGCGGCGGGAGTCGAGGGATCTGCGGCTGAAGTTAGAAAATTCTTGGACCCAGATTAGCCCAACTGAAGGGCGAACCGGGGGCACCGGGCTATGTTCTAGGAACCGAGCCGGCTTCAGCCGGCGGCACTCTTCCCTCGCGTGAGCTGCCGGGGACGGCGCACGCATCTTTGAAATCGTGGCGGCATGGCCTGCCCTTTTGCCATTACGCCACCGCAGAAGAAGGCGTGGTGGAGATTGAGTCAGAATGGACGGGAAGGAAGCGAGAGCGGATGGGAGTGCCGCTGCGGGTCAGGGTCGTGCCCACCCTTTCGTCGCCTCTTACCAACGATTTCTCTTGATTTCCACAATCCGCGCTTTACATTAAATGACAGGTTCAATCGAATCGCAAAGCACTGGATCGGCGTATGGCCGAATTAAGATCGTTCTTGCGTTACCCTGGTGGCAAGCGACGAATGTTGGCGTTCTTGTCCCAACATCTACCAACGCCTCCGGAAATAAAGGGGCGATTCATCGAGCCGTTCGTCGGTGGAGGTGCCATTTACTTTCACATGCAGCCGCGGCGGGCACTCCTGTCCGATTTGAACGCAGAATTGATTGACCTCTACCGGGCGTTGAAGGCTAATCCAAGCCGCGTATGGCGCATTTACCGAGCTTACCCAGATACAAAGCGCGGTTATCAAAGGGTCCGTGACATCAACGTTCAACAATTGACACTGCTACAATCCGCTGCTCGCTTGCTTTTTCTTAATCGCACTTGCTTCAAAGGGATGTGGCGGCACAATCTCAAAGGCAAATTCAATGTTGGCTACGGCGGCCAATCCCGGCGTTGGTCCATCAAGCGGAAAGACCTCTCATTCGTAGGCCAGGCCTTGCAGCGGGCAAAGCTCGTCTGCTCCGATTTTGAGCCGATCATCGCCTCGGCTACTGCGGATGACGTACTCTTTTTGGACCCACCTTATCGTCCGGGCGAGCTTGAACAGCTTCATGATCACTACTTTGGCAAGCGCTTTTCCTTTGAGGATCACCGCCGACTGGCTGAGTGCCTTGCGACGGCGCATCGGCGACACGTTAAGTGGTTCTTAACGGTGTCGAATCACAGAGAAATCTTGCGGTTATATAGAGGCTTTTCGATTGTTCCTGTTCCGAAGGGTACGGGCCGCCAGATTGGTGCATTGATGGCAAAATCGGGAGAGGTCTTGATTACAAACTGTCCGAGGCCACTGTCATGAATTCATTTTTCGAGCAAGCTGCTCTTCAGCATCATCCACTCCGCACACTCGAAGATTTCCTTGCCAACGAGGAGGCTAATGACAAGGCGCAGAAGTACGACTCGCTCCGCTTCGTTGGTTACGTCATGGACATAGGGTTTGACACCGTGACCATCATCACGGCTGACCGGTTCAAGGTATTGGTCGGCGGTATTCCACGCAATTCGTTACTTATCATGGTTCCCTCTGTTCGGGTTGACGGTGCGCCTCCACATTTCACCCTGCTTCGCGTCCTCGAAGTGACATCCACCCCGCTTTCACGGGAGACTCAGCAAACATATTTCGAACTGCAAAAGAAGTCGATGCCCGAACTCGATGTTTTCACTCAAAACGAGTTGCAGTGGGGTGCCCTGAAAACCAGTGTTCTGGGCATGTTCTATCCACACCCTCAGAATCCAGACGCAGTTGAATTTTCCGGCGACGTGAATAACTTTGTGAGCGCACATAAGTACAAAGTGTACGCCCCGGATTCAAAGCTCCTAAATCTTGTCATCAACAGTCTTGTGTCAGACCAGAATCGCTTTTCAATAGGCCATCTCCGACTGACCGAGTGCCGCCTGACCATGCCAGGCGGTCTCAGTACCGAAATTGACGTGTTTGTCTCGACAAACGATTTTCTAGGCGCTCGTACTGCGATGTTTGGCAAGACTCGGCTCGGCAAGAGCAACGTTGTCAAGATGATCGCGCAGAGCATCCTGGAAACCACAAAGTCGACTGGCAATGTCGGCCAGGTGATCTTTGACATTAACGGCGAGTATGCCAACGACAACCCTCAAGATGGTAACTTTTCGTTAGCCAGCGCATATAAGGACCGCTGCGATGTGTATGCCCTCACACCGAAGGAGAAAACGAAGTCGAAGCCGCTAAAAATCAATTTCTATGAACACCCTGATGCTTCGATAGCAGTGCTGGGGAGTCTGATTAAGGAAGCCGGGCGTGATACGTCGAATTACATCAAATCGTTTCTTTCTGTTGACCTGCCATCCGTGGCTGATGTACAGGGAATGCCGAAATTCGAGGTAACGCGGCCGAGACGGAAGATTCTGATGTACTGGGCTATCCTGCGTAAAGCAGGTTTCTCCGTGGAGGAACACAACCTAAAGCCCTTTCTCGGCGGTTTCGACCCCGAGTTCAACAAAGAGGCAAAGACGCGCCTGTACGGAAGCGACGAAACAAAGTGGCCCGAAGTCGAGACGCTGGATGAAGTGGTTCAGCAACTCGAAAAAGCTATTGAGGCCAACAGGGTCAGTAAATTGCCATCGTCGACAAAGGGCAAAGATCTCTTTGATCCGGACGAGGTTGCACTGCTCGACTTCCTGAAACCCAAGGGGGGAGCCAGCGGTCCGACGATCATCCAGCCGTACAAGAAATATCATGATTTCAACGCTGGCAACTTTGTCACGGAGATCATTCAGTTGCTCAATAACGGCAGAACGGTGATTCTCGATCTGGGGAATGCTCCGCCGGAAGTGATGGAATACTTCTCGAAGCAATTGTCGACGGCAGTGTTTTACGAGCAGGTTGACAGATTCTCAAACGATAACCTAGGCAACCATTTTGTCGAGCTTTATTTCGAGGAGGCCCACAACCTTTTTGCTCCGAGCGACAGAGACGAGAAAACGAAGATTTACCGTCGGCTAGCGAAGGAGGGCGCAAAATACCATATCGGAATGGTGTATTCGACACAGTCTGTGTCGAGTATTAGCAAAGATTTGTTAGGGCAAACAGAGAATTTCTTCATTGCTCATCTCGCTTCTCAGGATGAAGTCAGTGCGCTGGCAAAAGTGAACTTCGCCTATGAAAGCATGACCGACGACATCATGCTGACCAAGACTCCGGGATATATCCGAATGTTGACTCGCTCCCACCGATTTGTTGTTCCGATGCAAGCCAAGAAATTTGAAGCCACCGTCCCGATGCAATTCGTGACGGCTGAAAAATCGTAGGTTTCAGTATGCCCTTCCAAGCATCGGACCGGATGCCCGCTGAACGAGCAAGCAAGCTGGGCCACTTAGACGTACTGAAAAGTCCGCTGGTCCAAGAACTTTGCAGGTCCTTCGAAGACCCGGGGGTGGAGAAGCCAACGGCTAATGCACATTGGATGCCATTCGTTAAGGGCGAACCGCTGACGTTGATATTCGGCGTTGATGGTTCGATGCAGATCATCGAGAAAACGGAGGTCAAGCCTCACAAGGCTCTCGGCTTCGTGAAAACGGCTCTCGTTACGCTCGACCAGGTCGCCCTCTCTACGTTGGACAAATACGAGCCGCATCCATTTGCCGTGCGCGACATTCTGGAAAAATCACAGCTATACCACGCTACGGTGTTCCCGCTTCGCTATGTTTACTGCAAGGGCCAGAGCGTTTACCACGCGATACGACACGTGATTTTAGAATCGCTGAAGCACTCGCTTGACGGGCAGGTCCTAGAGACCCTGAAATGGCTCGCGTACGAGAAGTGGGATGGGCAAAGCAAGGCGCTACCACCATTTGATTGTCCGCGCTGTCGGCAGTCTGTTGCTACCCTCTCCTACGACACCGAAATCGGCGTCTGCCCTGGATGTAACGAGGAAATCCTAGTCACGGATATGTTGGGTTTTCATCAGAGCATGGCGGAAGAATCGGCCCCGGACAGTGTTGCGTCGGACTATATGGGGCTTCATGAGACTCTGCTGCTTTTTACGGGGGTTCGCTTCTTCTGGGAGCATAATCGCGCCCTCTTGAGCCGGTCTTTGTTCGTGAAAGACGGACCCCTCTCCATCCGCGCTCAGTATTCGAAGCTTGTCAACCCGATTCGCCGCTTTTTGAGTGCTGCAAGGTCTGCGGGGGTCGAGGTGTGCATTGTCGGACAGGAGAAGTCGGGCGCATTCTGGGACCATTTACAGCTCATCGGCGACGATGCACCCGCAGGTACTCTATTTGTTCCCGATGATACGTACATCCGCGAACAAATTCAGCATCGGCCCGCAGGTGGTGACAAGTACGGAATTTATACGAATTATGGAGTCAAGATATTTCTGAAGTTAGATGAACGGCACAAGTTTGTGCTCAACATTCCGAATGGCAGTCTCGGGGAACCGCAGAATCCGACAATCATTGGGGCACCTCAGATTTATGGAACACTCCCAACGATTTTGAGTGCCAGATACGAAGATGCCCTCCTGCCGATTCAGATGGCCCATTCGGTTGCATCGCTGTCGACTTACCCGTCTGCTAAAGTGCTTTCGATGTTCGCTGATGCAGCGAAGAGCGTTGGCGGATGGCCCACCCTTTCGGCATGAACTCTTCCACCGGGGGTGCCCCATCCTTCTCGCCGTCTTTTGGCGAGAGGGTGGGCACCGGTTGGTGACAGCTAATAAATATCCTGTTGTTTAACGTGCGTTCGTAGCCGCGACCTGAGTCGAAGCAGGGGCAGCGGTTTGCGCCGTCGCGGGCGTAGGGGCATCGGTGTCATCCGCCGAGGGCACCTCAGCCGCCGGCGGCGTGGACGCCTCAGCCGAGTTGGAAACCTGTGTTTCCGCAGGGCTCGAAGCTGGAGCTGCGGCAGTCGTCGCCGTGGTTGCGATCGCAGTCGTGGGCAGAGCTGTGGTCGAAACCGAAGGCTGAGCTGACGGAGTGGACCCTGCGGTCGGGACTCCGGTTGGAGACGGCGCGGTCTTGGGCTTTGGTGTAGGGGCGTATCTCTCCACCGTTTTCAACAGGACCTCGGCGTCCTTGGGAGCAGGCACCTGCCCATTGAGTACGGAGAAGTAACTCCAATCCTTGCCGTAGAAGGCCTGGGTGTCTGCCTGATCTTGTTTGATGACCCCACCGCTCAGCGAAACTCCGAGAAAAAGACCGCGCGAGCGGGAATAAGTCAGGACCTGGGCGCGCATGGTCAGATCGGTCATGGCTTGGGCGTCACGGCCGACCGGGCCGGCAGCCGCCGAAGCATCAGCCCCGAGCTTGAACTTGCTCTGGAGCAGGTGCTGCATGCCATCGTCGGTGCGGATGATCAAAACCAGGTCAGAGGCTTGCCCCCCTGCCTGAAAGCCGAAGCTGCCGCCCGTCAGTTTGAAAAATGCGGGAGCACTCCAGCCGTGCTCGGTGCGGCAGGTTGCCACGCCTTTGCCGTAGTTGGCGCCAAAGACAAAGCTCGCCTTCAGCATCGACGGCATGATGGCGATACACTTCGCTCCTGACATGATGCCGTCGGGAATGGCCCGATCAGGCGCAGACATGATCTGACTGAGAATGGTGCTGGCTGTCTGAAGGCGGTCCATAGCAGCATCCCGCCGCTCCGAGGCCGCGGCCAGGCTCGCCATGGCAAACAACGCCAACCACGCTACCACAATCTTTTTCATCACACGACTCCTGGAGGGCACTTCCCTCAGGCCGGTCTTCGCCAGCCGAGTTCATCTTAGAGCGTTTGACGGGGTATTCGCGCCGGAAGAAAACAATTGGCTGATTACTCTTTAGTGTCCCTGCGGAGCGCCGCTTGAAGGAACCAGCCAAGTGTGTGACTCGCTCGGTTGCCGCAAAAAACGAAGGGTCGGAAGAGGAGACCCTCGTAACCTCTTCCAACCCTTTCTCCCAGGTTCTGTGGTAGGTGAATGCAGTATGCAATGGCAGGGTAATCTGTGCAAGTTACTAAAGTACAATACTAGTAATTGTACTTTAGTAACTGAACGAACGTTCGATAACCTAGGGCCGCGGGACTACTCTTGAGGCGGAAATCGACTGGGGCAGGAGCTTTCGCACTTCTTCACTCGGGATGGTTCGACCGGCCGCGGCATCTCTCACGCCCTCGTCGATGGCGGCGAGAGTTTCCTCGTCTTCATCGTCGAGGATCGGGACCCTGTCCTCCAAGTCGAATTTCTTCACCTTCGCCATATCGTGATGGTAGTTGGAGGCAACCCGATTGTGCACGGCGCGTCCGTTTTGGGCGGACGCAGACGCTCATCCGCTCCTCATTGCGCCCCCCTCGCTCTTCCCTTTACTATCGCCCTGCGTGCCTTTGCCCAAAGAAAATCCTGACCGCATCGTTTCGGCGGTGCCGCTCGACGATGACTCGTCCTTCGAGCTGAAGCTGCGTCCGCAGCGGCTGCGCGAGTTCATCGGCCAAAACAAGGTCAAAGACAACCTCGAGATCGCCATCCAGGCCGCCAAGTCGCGCGGCGAGGCGCTTGATCATGTGCTGCTCTATGGGCCGCCGGGGCTCGGCAAGACCACGTTGGCCAATATCATCGCCAATGAGCTTGACGTTGCGTTCCAGCAGACCTCGGGGCCGACGTTGCAGATCAAAGGCGACTTGACCGCCATCCTCACGAATCTGCGCGACCGGCAGGTGCTGTTCATCGACGAAGTTCACCGCCTGCAACCGGCTCTGGAAGAGCTGCTCTACTCGGCGCTGGAGGATTACAAGCTCGACATCATCATCGGACAGGGGCCATCGGCGCGCACCCACACTATCGAGGTGCGGCCGTTTACCTTCATCGGCGCGACTACGCGTGCGGGGCTGCTATCGGCGCCGCTGCGCTCGCGCTTCGGCATCGTGCTGCGGCTGGAGTTCTACACCCACGAAGATCTGAAGGTCATCTTGCAGCGCTCGGCGGAAATTCTAGGCGTCGAGATCGACGAAGCCGGTGCAGTCGAGATCGCCACCCGTTGCCGCGGCACGCCACGCATCGCCAACCGCCTGCTGCGTCGAGTGCGTGACTACGCGCAGGTACGTGGCGCAGGCAAGATCGATAAGCCCACGGCGCAGGCCGCGCTGGAGATGCTGGAGGTCGACCGCTATGGCTTCGACGAGATCGACCGCAAGCTATTGCTCACCATCATCGAGAAGTACCAAGGGGGCCCGGTCGGCTTGAACACGCTGGCAGCATCACTGGCCGAGGAATCTGACGCGATCGAAGAGATCTACGAGCCGTTCCTCATCCAGATCGGCTTTCTCGATCGCACTCCGCGCGGGCGAGTGGCGACCCATCTGGCGTATGAGCACTTTGGAATCAAGCGTCCGCGAATGAACGCCACCGGGCAGGAGACGCTATTCTAGGGCCGGGGGCTAGCTTCGGATTGTAGGGCTTGAGATAGTTGTCGACAGCTATTTCAACTATGCCTGTCCCTTCGCCTTGGCCCGCAGCACTTCGTCCACGGTATTGATATCGACCAGCCCGAAGCAGCCATAGATGGCCGGAAGCACGCGCTCCGGCGGGAACGTCCGCCGCAGCACCGCGACCTTCTCCGTCCCCGCGCGATACGCCGGGAGATACATTCTTCCCAGCAGCGGATGGCGTCCCCAGGCGCCGGACAGCTTGTCGGCACGCTCTTCACTCACCAGGAAATCACGCCGCAGAGTAGCCGCGATCTCCGCCTGCGGCTTGCCCTCGCCCCAGGTCAGGTACGACGACTGGTTCTTGGCATCGTCCTGCAACAGCGCCAGCAACACGCCGATTTGCATGTCTTCGTCGGGCAACTGGTCGATCTCAGTGACGCCGTGAGCAATCAGGATAGCGTTGTTCGCCAAGCCTTCGAACAGCGTCGCCGCCCGCGTGTTCATGGTCAGCACTGTCGTTTCGAAGCCAGCCAGACCGCGAACATAAAGATTTTGCAGATAGGCGAATGTCGTCACATGACCGGGAACAACTTCGTGACTAATGAGCTGCTGAAATTCCGGGAAGCTGATTTGCAATGAGGCATTGATCTCATAGCTGGCCTCGTACTTGGGAGTACCGTCGGGATTGCGCGCCCGGCCCAGATAGTTCATCGAACCGGAGAACCAGGCGTCCTTGATCGGCAGGAAGTTGATGTTAGCTCGCGGCACTGGCGATAGTTCGCGCGGGAGATGCGGCACCAGATGCGCCGCGCTCAGGTTGTCGAAGTAGGCAATGACAGCATCGCTCAACGCGCGAACCGAAGCGAGAGGCGTAATTCTCTCGCGGCGCCACGCGTCGACCGCGCCCAGCAGGCCGCCGTTGCTCGTGGCCGGATAACCCGCACGTCCCAGCAGTTCGGCAACTCGTTCGCGCTTGGCTTCGGGCTTCGACGGCTCCGGCGGACGACCCGTTGATGACTCAACAGAGCGCGCATAAGGAACTGCCGGACCTTTGCCGAGGATCTCCATCGCGAGATCCCACATGGTTTCCAGGCAGTTTGCCAGTCCCAACAGATACAGCCCGCGAAGCCCGTGAAGTTTGTCGGCCTCCTGGCGAACACCGGCAATCGCAGCCGGCAGATTCACCGCTCGCAAGTACTTTTCCACCGCCTCGTGATCGATGTTCTTTCCACCGACGCCGCCGGTCTCGCGCACGCGCGCGGCCTCAGGTGTCGTGTAGGCAGTGGGCAGCGGCTCATCGGAAAACCACGAATCGGCAATGAAACGTCCGGTTCCCGACGGACACATCACGTCTCCGCCCCAAAGTGTGTCGATCCCTAGAACGGCATCCGCAACAAATCGTCCTACTTGGTCCATTACGCAACCTTCTTTCCTTTCACTGAGGCGAACCAGACATACAGGCAGAGCGCGACAAAGAAAATCGCGGAAAGCGTCTGTGAGATCGGCTCGTTGTTATAAAACGGAGTTTGAATCAGATCTTCGCGGAATTTTGGCAGAACACGAAGTGCAGCGCCAAAGACGCCGCCCAGCGCTCCTCCGGCCATAAGTCCGCCGGCGACTATTACACCACGCTCGCGTACGCTGCGGCCACGCTCATCGCCCGTCTTGTCGGCGCGCTTGTTCACCAGGTGCGAGAGGAATCCGCCCGCCAGGATGGGCGTGGTCAGTTGCAGCGGGAGGTAAATTCCCAACGCGAAGACCATGGACGAGAGGCCGAGCATCTCCAGCACCACCGTGATCATGGCGCCGATGCCAAACAGGACATAGGCGACCGGCTGGCCGCTCATGAATCCTTCGACCACGGCCTTCAAAGCGGAGGCCTGCGGCGCGGCCAGCACCTGGCGCAGGTCTCCCGGCGCAGCCTCGCCAAACTGGAACGCCTTAGCCAGCAGGATGATGGTCAAGCCGGCAGTGATCGCCGCGGCGACCACCCCGATGAACTTCACCTTCTCCTGCGCCGAGGGCGTGGAACCGATCCAGTAGCCGGCCTTGAGGTCGGTAATGAACTGTCCGGAGGCGCAGAGGGCGACGCACACCATGCCGGCTAGCGCCATCGCGAAGAACATGCCGGTGGTTCCGGAGAGGCCGAACTTCAGCAGGACGACGGCCGAAACTATCACGGTCAGCAAGGTCATGCCGGAGGCGGGATTGTTCGCCGTTGTGGCAATGGCGTTGGCTGCCACAGTGGTGAAGAAGAAAGAGAAGAGCAGCGTCAGCGCCAGACCCACCGCTACCACCGTCCAGGTGACATGCAGTTGTCCGTAGAAAACGGCCACGGCGATGGCACTCACTACCACGCCGAGGAGTATAGCCATGATCGGGATATCGCGATCGGTCCGCTCCAAATGCGGGGCTTCGCCGTGACGAAAAGCGTGCAGCGCGATGCCGAACGATCCCGCCACTACGCGCAGCGACTTGAGGATGCCGACCAGGCCGGCGGCAGCAATGGCGCCCACTCCGATGTAGCGCACGTAGTAACGGTAGATCTCGGCCGCGGTCATGTGCGAGATGGGAATCGTCGCCGGATAGACCGCGACGTTACCCATGTGGCTGCCGATGAACCAGATCACCGGGACCATCACGAAGTTAACCAGCACGCCACCGGCGCAAAAAATCATCGCGATGCGCAGGCCCATGATGTAGCCGAGCCCGAGAATGAAGCCGATGGCATCGAAGTTGAAGACCATGCGCTGGCGATCGGCCAGCGACTTCATCACCGGCACAAATTGGAAGTTCAAGTACTCCTTCCAGACATGGAAGGTGGTGACGAAGAAATCATAAATCGCGGCGATGATGGTGGCCTGGATCAACAGCTTGGCCTGCGAACCGCCCTTCTCGCCGGTGACCAGAACCTCGGTGATGGCCGTGGCTTCGGGAAAGGGGAACTTGCCGTGCATCTCGCGCACAAAATAGCGGCGCAGGGGGATGAGGAAGAGAATGCCCAGGCAGCCGCCGGCCAGGCAGATAAAGATGGTCTGCACCGGATGGGGGTCGAGGTGGAGGATGTAGAGCGCCGGCACAGTGAAGACGGCGCCGGCCACCACGCTGCCGGAGGCGCCGCCCATGCCGGTGATGATGACGTTCTCCAGCACGGTGGAGCGGCGGCGGTAAACGCGTGCCAGCCCGATGGCCAGAATGGAGATGGGAATTGCCGCCTCCATTCCCTGGCCAACCTTTAGGGCAGAGTAGGCCGAAGCCACGCTGAAGATGATGCACAACAGCGTGCCCCAGAGCACCGCGCGCCAGGTGACTTCCGGCACGCTCATGCTGGTGGGCACCAGTGGCACATAGAGTTCGCCGTCTTTCAGTGGCGTATAGGCGTTGACGGGGAGGGACGTGGTTTCAAGCTCAGCGGCAGGTGCTGGTACGGCCATGGATACAGACTCCTGGCGATCTGACAGCCGTAGGCATTGTAAATCGCGGGGTCAAGGGAGGATGTGATGTCGGTTGCGAATGTCAGTGATCCCAGGTTAGCGTCCAAAGTCGGGACGCGAGGGGCACAAGGCTGTTCTCCGTTCCGGAACTTAAGACCGATCCGGAACGGGAGATCAGGCGTGTGCGCAGAACAGGCCGAGTCCTTGTTGCCTATGTGGTAGGATTTCGTCATGGATGCCGAGCTGAAGCAGTTTTTGGAGGCGATGGAACACCGCGCTGAACAGCGCGAACAGCAGCTACGCAAAGACTTAACCGAGTACATTGACGAGCGCACGCATGACGCGGAGACTCGCATTGTTCGGGCGTTCGGTGCTTACTAGCAGTCCAGCGGCGTTCGCATGCGCAAGCTCGAATCCGACGTATCCAACATCAACGCTTCCACCACCGAGCAGATGGACGCTTTCCAAGCGAAACTGCTGGAACTGGAGACGCGCGTCATCAATCTGGAAGGACCAAACGGAAGCAGTCCCGGAACGAAACTCACCTGAAACAACGAAAATCCGTTATGGCTGGGCCCAATCGCCACATTTATTCCACCTGGAACAATTGTGGTGCGTGCTTGGTACATGCACGTGCCGAGCTAAACGCTTGTAGCTGAAGGCCGCGATCGTGCTAGCGCTTGTCGCTGCCGGTTCCAACCTCGCGGCTGCGACCGGAAACCGAGCTCCTGCCGGATTTGCCGGCAGCGGCGGCATGGGCTGAGGCTTCCGGCCCGTAGCGCTCCAGCAGAACCGGAACCAGCGCGCCCTCGGCTTCTTTCACGAAGCTCAGCTTACCCGTGGGATCGACATCGATGCGGATGAAGTCTCCCAGCTTCACCTGTCCGGTGGCGACGAGGTTGGCCAACGGGAAGACGAGGTTGCGTTCGATGGCCCGTTTCAGGTGGCGGGCGCCATAGCGCAGATCGGTCCCCTCCCGCAGCAGGAATTGCTTGACCGGCACTGTGCAACTGAAGACGAACTGATTGTTGCCGGTGGCCTGGAGAATGCGCTGCTGCACCAGCCCAAGTTCGATCTCCAGAATCTGTTCCAGGTGCTCGGGGCGCAGCATCTTGAAGACGACAACCTTGTCGATGCGGTTCATGAATTCAGGCGAGAACTTGCGGCGCGCCGCTTCTATGGCGGTGCGATCGATCTTCTGGTCGAGCCTGGCATCCATCTGCGCCGGGGTTTGGGAGAAGCCCATCGTGCCATTGATCATCTCGTTCATTTCGGCAGCGCCCAGGTTAGAAGTCATCACGATCACGCACTGCGAAAAATTAACCCGGCGGTTGTCGCCCAGCGTCAGCGTGGCTTTGTCCAGGATGCCGAGCAGAAGTTGCCACAGCGCGTCGGAGGCCTTCTCGATTTCATCGAACAGCAGGATCGAGAGCTTCAGCTTCTCCGTGTGCCACTGGTCGAGCGCCTCCTGGGTGAGCAAAGGATGGGTCTCCCGGTGACCAAGATATCCTGGCGGCGATCCGATCAGCTTGGCGATCTCATGCGAGTGCTGGAACTCCGCACAATCGATTTTGATACAAGCGTGAGCGTCGCCGCAGAGCGACTCCGCCATCGCCTCCACCACACGCGTCTTACCGGAGCCGGTCGGCCCCAGGAACAGGAGATTGCCCACCGGACGTCCAGGCGGATTCAGGCCGGCCAGAAACATCTGGTAGATCTCGGCGACCTTCTCGACGGCAGGTTCCTGCCCAACGATTTTTCGGCGCAGCGCGTTTTCAAATTCCAATGCATCGTTGCTATGTCGCGTGGGATCCAGAACAGCGTTCAATCCGGTCTTCATAATGGCTGCCAACCTACCAGCGGGCCGTACTCTGCAACGGCCAAGCCGTGTAATTGAGATGGAAGCGGCGCCCGCTGAGTTGTTGCGACAACCTTAACCACAGACGTCTTCACAACAGACAAGGCTGCTGCTCCCACTGTGGATATTGGATGACCTGGAGCGCCTGTGCGACGGCTTACTGAGTAGTTAACTTCTGGAAAACATCCGGCGTCCAAACCGTTACATTGCGCAGCATTTGAATAGAAATGAAAAAGGGCGCCGCGACATCGGCACCCTGTTTACGTCAGATCCGGTTTTCCTTACGGCACTTCGATCAGCTCGATCTTGCCATCTTTCCGCCGGTGCAGCACGTTCACCTTGCCCTTGCCATCGCGGAAGATGAAGACTTCGCGGTCGCGGAACTCACATTCCTTCACCGCTTCCTCGATCGTCATGGGACGCATTGCCACCGCGTCGGTGGAGCGCACCAGGTGGGCCTCCGTGGTGCGGGCAACCGCCGGGAACTTGTGCACCACCACTGGCACTGCGGTGGCCAGGTTCGCGCCAACGGCCATCTGCGCATCCGATTCCGACTCTACCGGAGCCGTCCAACCCTTGTCCTTAGGCTTGCGATGGGTTGTGCGGCGCCGGCCGTTATATTTGAGTACTTGCGTCTCAATGTGCTCCAGCGCCTGATTGACCGCGATAACCATGTCCGCCGCTTCGGCCAAGCCGACCAGATGCCCACGGCGCCGCTTGACCGTGATTTCCGCTATGTTGCGGTGCTTCTCGACGGTCAGGATGACCTTGCTGGTGAAGTTGTCGCCCAGGATTTTGATGAGTTTGCCAAGGCCGGATTCGACCTCGTCACGAATGGCAGGAGTGATTTCGTATTGTCTGCCAAAATATTCTACGGTCATTGAGCTCCCTTCGTAAAAGAGCAATTAGCAATTAGCAATTAGCAATTAGGAACTCTGGCGCTGCGTTCATTCTCCTTTTCCGACATCTCGCCCGCCGCGATACGCCTCCAGACCAGCACGCAGCGCGTGACGAAACCGCTTGCATTCGCGATCGTTTGCAATCACCCATCGATGCAGCCGGTCGAAACGCTTGCCTTGCTCCTCACTTTGTTTCGCGCGCTGCTGCAGCCTCATCGCTAGCGATTGGAGGCGCTCGTCAATCGACGGCCCTCGCTCTTCGGGCATAATGTCCCTCCGGCGCCCCCCTACCATTTTAGTATCTGGTGTTCAGCAACTGGCAAACCCGCTTGAAACGCCGGTACAGCAGCTAATCTTTGATCCTGCGCTGGTGGGTGCTGGGGATGCGCATGTCCTCCCTGTACTTCGCGACCGTGCGGCGAGTGACCTGGATACCCTGCGACTGGAGGATGCGGGTGATCTGCTCGTCGGTCAACGGCCTGGCGGGATCTTCATCCTCGATGAGCTTCTTGACCCGGCGCTTGAGGATGAGCAACGAAGTGCTGCTGCCCTCCGGCCCGTTGACGCTCTCGCTGAAGAAGTATCGGAGTTCGAAGACGCCCTGCGGGGTATGAGCATACTTGTTGGCCACGGCGCGGCTGACGGTGGAGGGATGGACCCCGATCTCCTCCGCCACCTCCTTGATCATCATCGGCTTCAGGTGATCGATGCCATGGTCGAGAAAGTCGCGCTGCCGGTCCAGGATGGAGTAGCAAACGCGCAAGATGGTTTGCTTGCGCTGCTCGATATTCTTGATGAGCTGGATCGCCGACTTGTAGCGTTCCTTGACGTAGTTGCGGACTTCCTTCTCGGCTACGTCGCGGCTCAACAGCCGGCGATAGGAGGAGTTCAAGCGCAACTGCGGCACTTCCTCGTCGTTCATCAGAACCAGATATTCCTCACCCTGCTTGACGAAAGCCACGTCCGGCTCGATCAGCCGCGTCTCGGCTTTGTTGTAGCGCAGACCGGGGCGCGGGTCGAGCGTCCGGATAAAGTCCATCGCGTGCATCACGGCTTCCACGGGCCGGCCCATGGCTTTGGCGACTTCCTTGTAGTGCTTGTTCTGGAGCGCGTGCAGGTGCTGATCGACCAAAACAATGGCATCGTCCAGCGCTTCCAGTTCGGCAAGGTGGGTCCCATTCCCGTTCTTGCGAGGGAAGCGCTTCAAGTCGTGCAATTGGGCAAGTAGGCATTCGCGCAGGTCACGTGCGCCGACGCCGATCGGATCCATCTGCTTTACCAGGTCGATGGCTTCGCGCAAGGCGTCACGACTGAAAGGAACCCGCGCGGGCATGGTGCGCCGCGGAACCAGCGTAGGACGCCGGAGTTCGGCAACGGCGCTCTGTTCCGGCTGCATTTCAACAGTCTCTGGCCCGGCCGTCTCCGCTGATAAAAGTTCCTCCTCAGCAATGGCAACAACCGCATCGGAGATTTCCGGCTCTGCGCCGTCCGGCGAAACCTCGTGAACTGGGGGCGCAATCCGCGATTGGATTGTCTCTGGCGCGGCTGTCTCGGCCCCAGATCCCGCGGCCATAGTTCTCTCGGGCACAGCCGTCTGGGCAAAGGGCTGCGGAACGCCTGCGAACTCTTCGTCTGCCAGCCCCAACAATTCGTCATCCGTGGCGATGAGGTAACCTTCCTCATTCAGGTTGCCGATCACCAGCTCCGCCGCCCGGTACACGTCTTCATTGACATGCAGCGATCCCAATTGCCACATCAGGTGGTCGGTCAGAGTACTTGGCTTGGAAAGAAAATTTTCGAAGGAGGGTTTTTCGCTGTCCTCCATTTCAATCGGAGTACGAAGGCCGGGGTCAAGATACTCGGAGAAAAACGAACCGAAATCGATTTCCTCGAAGGGGTCCTTTTCTTGTGAAGTCGTGGCGGGCTGGTCTTGGGTTGCCAGGGAGCTGTCGCGCTCCTTCTGCTCTTCGCGGGCGGAAACCTCGTCCAGCAACGGAACGGAGTTGTCCAGTTCTTCCAGGACAGGGTTTTCGGTCAACTCCGCGTTGATCATGTCGGCCAGCTCAAGCTTGTTGAGCGCCAGCACGCTGACCATTTGCACGAGCCCGGGTGTCAGAATCTGCTTCTGAGAGACCTTGAGGCTTAACTTGGGCTGCAATAAGACCATGCCAGGGGACCCCGAGGAGCGCCGCTCCTCGCTTAAATTCTAAACCAATGAGAAGCTCTCGCCTAAGTAAACCCGCTTTACTTCGGCATCATTTCCAAGCTGATCCGGCGTGCCGGTCCGGAAAATTCTTCCTTCGTTAATAATGTAGGCACGGTCGGTCGCCAATAATGTCTCACGAACATTATGATCGGTAACCAGCACTCCGATGCCGCTTGTTTTCAGATCGGAGATGATCTTTTGCAGGTCCAGTACCGCGATGGGATCAATCCCGGAAAAGGGCTCGTCGAGCAAAATGAAGGATGGCGAGATGCACAAGCAGCGGGCGATCTCGACCCGGCGCCGCTCGCCGCCGGAAAGAGCATAGCCGCGGTTCTTGCGGATCACCTGGAGTCCCAACTGGTCGATCAACCTCTCCATGCGCTCGCGGCGTTCGTGCCATGACATGGACTGGGCTTCCAGCACCGCCAGAATATTGTCTTCCACCGTGAGCTTGCGGAAGATCGACGGCTCCTGCGGCAGATAACTGATGCCATGATTGCGTGCCCGCAAGTACATGGGCACGTCCGTGATGTCCTGCCCATCGATCAACACTCGTCCGGTGTCGGCCGGAATCAAGCCGACGATGATGTAGAAGCTGGTGGTCTTGCCGGCGCCGTTTGGCCCCAGCAGGCCGACGACTTCACCCTGTTTTACGTGGAGATTGACCTCGGTGACGACCCTGCGACCGTGGTAACTTTTCCCGATCTGCTCAGCCGATAAAGTCTGCATTTACTTCGTGGTACGAGCGCGAGTGATGGTGGGGGAAGAACGCTTACTCTCAACCAAAACCCTATCATCGCGGCTATAGAAAGTCAACGAATCGCCCCATACCGTGCCATGTTCGGCATCAAAAATGCTGGGCAATTTGCCGGTCAAGAGATACTTGCCCTCGTCAGCCGTGTACACCAGGCGATCGCCCACGGCACGACGGTTTGGCTCGGTCACCACAACCCTCCCGGTCGCGATCATATGGTCAATCTGGCTAGGAGCGTCCGAGCCAGGCAGCGTCGGTCCTCTCTGCTGGGCCGGCTTTTGGGACGGCGGCGGTGACTTGCTCCCCGGATCGGCTTGCTTCAGATAGACATCGAGTTGCTGCGTGCTGACCGTTCCGGTTGTGCTCTTGACGAGGACATTACCGGCATAGCGCGCGCGCCGCTCTTCATCCACGTAGGTCAGCTTATCGGCGGTCACGCCCACGGGCGTGATCTTGCCATCCTGCGACTGCTGCACAAACACGCTGGAGACGGTCTGCGATTTGTCCGAGTCAGCAAAGATGGCGCGCTTCTCGTTGTCAAAGTCGATCTTCGGCGCCCGCACCACGTTGGCGGTTTGCCACAACCGCACGTTGCCCATGTAGTGCGCGACGCCCGGCTGTTTCACCCCAACCATGTGCTGAGCGGTCACGTGGATGGGATCTGAAGTGGCCAGCAGCGCGCCGTTGGGCTGCGGCTTCAATTCGCTGTAGGTGGTCTTTACGTCGTCGTCGGCAAAACCTTCTCCGGTCTGGCGATTCATGCGCATATGCACAGCGGTCGTAGTCATGCCGCCGTCAATCACGCGAGGCGACCCCGCCAGCAGGAGTATGTAATCGTCTGGCGTGTAGGTGGCCATGTCGGCAAACGCGGCTCGGCCCCCGGCGTCGGGGTTGCCGGAAGGTTCGTGATACTCGAAGTTGCCAGTCTGGATGAGCTTCCGCACGCCGCCGTCGGCATTGAAGGTTACGTCGAGTTTATCGGCTGTGCTGACCTTGTCGGGATCACCGGGCGTGCTGGAAACGATTTTCGAGTCGGGCCAGCCGTGCAGCGCCTTGATGTGATTGTTGTCGTCGAAGATAGCGTGGAACTTGCCCGCGGTGGCCACTGTGGTGGAATTGCTTCCCCCCATGTCCTGGCCCTTCCTGGGCGCGTTCGGCGATGGCTTGGAACCCGCCGGCCTGGGCAAAATTGTGATCCAAGCCTTGCCTACGGTATCGCCTGTCTGGAGCTGGTTTCCGTTGACCAGTTGGAAATCAAGCTGGTCGGCTGCAATCTCCATCGGCTGTCCACTGGTCCCCGACTTGTCTGGTTGCGGCTCCTGCTTCATGCGGGCGTTCTTTACCATGTGAAGCTGCGATGGCTGGTTCTGGTCTTCGAAATCGAGAACAAACGTGTCGGCAGAGCCGTGGGCAACGCTGCTGCCGTGGGTGTCGAACTGCGCTCCTCCCGAGATGATCGCCTGCCGCAGGGTGTTCTTCGCTCCCAGGTTGAGATCGCCGCGCGGCCCCATCACATCGACGACCGAGGGCCCGCGGGCCTGGATGTGGACATTACCTTCTGCAAGGGCGTGCTTCACGGTGTTGTCCGCCTCGAACAATAACGTCGCTTTGTCGGCTGTGAGGGTCCGCTCGGGCTGGTCGATCCTGGCATTCAACAGTACCGCCCGCCGCGGAACTTTCTGAATGATGCCGCTGCTGCCGGTGATAGTGGCAGGATGGGCGCCGGTAGTGACTGCCTGGATGTCCGATTTCAATTCCAGCTCGTTTTGCTTGGAGTCGTAATAGGCGCCCCTGGCCGAGCCGGCGGCCTGTTCCGTCCGGAACTCCACCAGTTCATCGGTATGCGCCGTGCCGGTCTTCTGGTTGAAAGTCAGGGAATGCGTTACCAGGTGCAGCGGGTTCTTTAGTTCTTGCGGGGGGGCCTGATCGGGCTTGGTAGGGCCCTCGGTATTTTCTTGCAGATCGATATGCACTTCTCCCACAGCCGCGATGTCACCGCTCTTGGGATCGTAGGTGAACTGGTCGCCGTAGATCTGGTCGTAGCGATCGTGGTTGCGGCCATAGACCACAATGTGCACATTGCGCAGGTCAGCGTGACCACCCGACTTAAACTGGACCGCCTTCGAAGCGCGAATGGTGTAAATGGTGCGGCCGCCTTCCGACTTGGAGAGGGTGAAGCCTTCACTGGTCTGCTGGATGTCAAAGCCCAACGATTTGGGCACGTTATGCAGAATGGGCTGAACGCGGGAGCGAGCGATCCAGTACGACAGCGTGACTACGGCGACCAGCAGGCAAACACTGACCACCAGCCACTTGCGCACCTGAGCTAACGATTGGAACATCTGCTTCGATCTTACGCCATCGCTAAGGCGCGGCCCAACTGATGTGGGCTCGCTTGACAGGCAGAGATTTCCGTTAATGGCGCAGCAGGGAGAAGCTCTTTACGGGTACGCGGATGACGAGGCAGTCGCAGGGCATGTCGTGGAGCGCCTGGCGGCGCTTGGTCCAACCGGACATCATGAACCCAATGGTCAGGCCAAACAGCGAGAGAAATTTCATGAGGTGACGGACCGTGGCCTGGCCGAAGGAAATGCGGTCGCCGTTAGCAGTAATGACTTGCAAGCCGAGCAGACGCTTGCCCAGGGTTGCGCGCCACGAAGAACTCTCGGCGAAGGCACAATACAGCCATGAGCCCACCGACAGAATAAGAATGAAGCTGACACCAGTGAAGACCTTCGAGTCCCAGGGGTCGATGCCGAACCCGCGCCCGAATCGGCGCAGCACCAGGTCAATTGCGAAGGTCAGCAGCAACGCTCCCAGCGCTTCGATGCCGACATCAATGGCCCCGGCCCACACCCGGAGCCAAAACCCTGCGTACGCGATGGTGTCAGGCGGGCTGGGCACAGAGTTGGAATGCGGGTTGGTGACTACGGCCGAGGAGGCTGGCTCGGCGAGCAAGTCGCCACAGAAGAGACAGAACCTTCCGTCGGGCAAGCGGCTGTTGCCGCAGCTTGCGCACACTTCGTCGAGCACCATCTCCATCGGATGGGAATACTACGCTGGCGACGGCAGAGCTGTAAAGTGGGCCATGTGCCGATGCGGCGACTTTCCTTAGGAGCTAGGACTACTATGGGCAAGACTTTGCAGCTCCAAGTGCAAGAGTTTGCACTCCTCTTGTCTGGATTGTTCACGGCCCCGTAATGTTTCAAGTACTTGCGGCCTGAGTTTCTGGTAATCAGCGTGCTTCCCAAGGATAGGGTTAGGGAATGCCACACGGTTGAATTGGTGTTCGTATTTTTTGGGGTTTGGCAATTCTTCGTCGCGAGCTATAACGGTGGGCCCTCCTTTCGGAGAAAGAAAGCCGGAGTCGCGTGACTCCGGCTTTCTCCTGCCTACAAACGTTAGCGCTGCGATATCGCGCTACAAACTCTCCGCCGCGCTTGCGGTCGCAGCTACCGGCGCGACTCGCGCAAAATCCACCAAGTTCAACTGCACCCCGCCGAACTCCGGATGCTCGTTGTAGTCCACAGTAAACGCCAGGTCGAGCACATCGCCCGCCAGCAACGGGTCCTGGGCCGCGCGCTCTGCCATGCGCCAGCCTAAAACATCCTGCGCCCGCTGGAAGCGGCGTTCGCTGGCTAACGGATCGCCTGGAACGGCCCGCAGCTTCAGGTGCTTGTCCTTCAGCACGCGAGCCGGCTGGACCAGCTTGGCATTTCGCGCCACGAACACCGGCACGGGATTGCCAGAGCCAAATGGCTCCAGCCGTTGCAGCGCCTGCCAGAAGTCGTGTTTGACGTCGTCCAGTGAAATCTCAGCGTCGTATTCCAGCACCGGTACGAAGTCTGCGGGCGTCAGCCGCTGCCGCGCATAGCTGTCCAGCCGCGAGCGCAGCTCGGGAATACGCTCCGCCGGAAGCGCACATCCCACAGCGTGGGAGTGGCCGCCAAAGCGCGTAAACAGTTCCGGACACGACTCCAGCGCCTCCAGCAGATGAAACGCGCCAATGGAGCGTCCCGAGCCGTGCGCCTCCCCGTCCGCGCAGGAAAAGACCAGCGCCGGCCGATGGTAGCGCTCGACGACGCGCGTGGCACAGATGCCGATTACTCCACGATGCCAGCCCTCGCCATCGACCACCAGGCAGTAAGCCTCCTTCATCCCAGGCGACGATTCAATCTTCTGCTGGATCTCGTCCAGCGTGCGTTGCTCTTCCTGCTGGCGGTCGCCGTTCAACTGATTCAGCTGCATCGCCATCTCAGCCGCTTTGGCCGCGTCCTTCTCGGTAAACAGCTCAATGACGCGCTCGGCAATGTCCATGCGGCCGGCGGCGTTCAGGCGCGGGGCAACGCGAAAGGCAATGTCGCCGGCGCTCAGCGGACGCGAGCCATCCAGTTGGCAGTTGGCCAGCAGCGCGCGCAACCCTGCGTTGACCGGTTTGCGCAGGCCATCCAGCCCAAGCTTGGCAAAGACGCGGCTCTCGCCGATCAGCGGCACCGCGTCGGCAATGGTGGCAATGGCGACAATCTTCAGGAACGACGGCAGCAGCCGTTCTCGGCCGCTCTCCACCAACAGCGCTTGCGCGATCTTGAACGCGACCCCGGCGCCACACAGCGACTTGCTCGGATATTCGCAACCCTGCTGGTTGGGATTGACCACCGCCAGCGCCTTAGGCACTCCCTCCGACTGCGGCAGATGGTGATCAGTGACAATGAGGTCGGTCCCGCATCGCGTCGCCGTTTCGGCCGCGGCAAAGGCGCGGATGCCGGTGTCCACGCTGATGATGAGACGGATGCCGCGCTCGGCCGCCTGCTCGATTACCTCATCGCGCATGCCGTAGCCTTCGCGGATGCGGTGCGGCACCTTGTATTCGACCTTGCCGCCGCACAGCTCCAGCGCGGTCTTCAGGATGACGACGGCGGTTGTGCCGTCAACATCGTAATCACCGTAGATGAGCACCGTCTCGCCACGCTCGATCGCGGCGCGTAAACGCTCGACGGCGCACCGAAGTCCGGTCATCAGGTAGGGAGAGTGCAGGTCTTGCAGCGACGGCGAAAGAAACTTATGGGCTTGCTCCGCGGTCTGGATGCCACGCACCGCCAGCAGGCGAGCGAAGGAAACCGGCAAGCTCATCTCCAGCGCCAGCCGTTGCACGTGTTGCGGATCGGCGTTACGAAGGACCCAACGCACAGTCTAGTGCTCGTCGTCCGCGTCGCTGTCGTCGATGGCCATGGTCCCGAAGTCCTCCACCAAATCCAGCAGGTGCTGATAGCGCTCATACCATTCCGTGGTGGCTTCGAAGAGGAACATGATGCCCTGGTGCGGCCAGCCTAACTGGATGAAGCCGGTCTTGCCGACATAGTTGCGCAACCAGCGTGCCTCCTCCATGTCGTCGTCGCTGGGAAAGGCCGTGTGTTGCAGGCGCTGGATGAGGTAATCCAGCTCATCTCGCTCCAGCACTTCTTCGTCCATTGAGAGAAACTGCGCGCCCGCCTTCTTGGCCAGCTCGACGAAATCCTTCCAACTCTCAGGATTGTCCTTCGGGTCCCACATGACGCTGTGGACTTCTTCGGTCACGTAGCCCTGGAAACGGCTCAAGCCATGACCCAGAATGAAGGCGTTCATGTCGTCTTTCAGGCTGGATAGATCGTCGGACATAGGACTCTCTGGTGCGCCGGGGAGCGTTCGAGCGCAACGGAAATCATCATACTCCCATGCAGGCAGGCTGACACACGGCCGGACTCCAAAAGCTGTGCCCATGCAAACCGGCCAGCGGAACTCCGCGGCAGCAAGCTCGAATCGCTGTGTTAAACTAAGTGTTTTCCTAGCCGATTCGCAAACAAGCAATGCACTTCTCCAAAGAATATGTGGGCTATCTGGCCCGCGAAGTCACCAATAAGCTGGTTGAGGGCGAGTTCATCGAGACCGCCGACAAGGTGGCCGTAACCCAGCGCATCAACGCGGCGCTGCTGGAAGAGCTCACCCTGGAAGACCGGATTAACGACGAAGTCCGCATCATCCTCGATACCTACGCCGACGAGATGCAGCGCAGCGGCGCCAACTACCAGGAGATGTTCAAGAAGATCAAGAACGAGCTGGTGCGCAAGTACAAGGCTGTGCTATGAGGATCAGACCGACCCCTGAATTTGTCATCCCGAGCGGAGCGCCAGCGGAGTCGAGGGATCTGCGGTTCGACTGGCGTCTGGCGAAGTTATGAGAATTAGCCGCGAAAAGATCAACAAGCTGGCGCACGCCGTGGCCGACACTCTGGCGGAGATGGAGAATGTCGACTTCCTGGAAGACCGCAACACCATCCGCCAGGAAGCGCGCCGCCTGCTGGAGAACCTGATGGCACAAGAGGCCAAGATCGACGCTGCCGCCCGGCTGAAGATCGAAAGCCAGCGCCGCACCATCCTGGAAGGCTCGCAGGAGTGGGACATCCTCTACCGCAAGTACTACAACGAAGAAGTGAAGAAGCTGGGGATATAAAGCAGCAACTAGCAACTAGCAATTAGCACTCAGTTACCAGAGCTCATCTCATAAACTGTTCTCGGATTGTGTCAGGCAACGAGAGGGCGGACATCGCGTTCAATGGCGCTCTGTAGGGCATCCTGTGCCACTTCAAGCTCATAGCTGGACTGAGCGTTCAGCCAGAAGCGCGCGCTGGTGTTGAAGTAACGTCCAAGCCTCAGCGCGGTGTCTGGGGTGATTCCTCGCCGCTCATGCACAATCTCCGCAATGCGTGTTACCGGAACATGGAGATCGAGCGCGAGCCGGTTCATGCTGATGCCCAGCGCCTTCATGAAATCCTCGCGCAGAATTTCTCCGGGATGAATCGGTGCAAGTTTGGCGGCCTTCTTCACGTGTCCTCCTAGTGATAATCCACGATTTCCACTTCGTATGCATCGCTGTTACGCCAAATAAAGCAGATGCGCCATCGCTCGTTGATACGAATACTGTGTCGGCCCCTTCGATCTCCTTTGAGCGCTTCCAGGTTATTACCGGGCGGAGAACTCAGATCGCGCAGCTCAGTGGCGATGTCTAGTTGGCGCAACTTTCGCTGCGCAACGCGCTCAAAAGCGCGAAAGCGTTGGACCCGTTCCCGGCGGTGGAGTTGCTCGGTTTCGCGTGATCGAAAGGATTTGATCACCGCTTAGGATATAACGGATAGCGTTAAATGTACAGCGTGAAGGAAGGCCGCGTATCTCCTGCGGAACCTGGCCCGACGGATTAATTCCAGGTGTGCGAATGCCACCAGATCTTCTGGATATCGAACTTCACGCCACGGCATAAGTAAATCGGACTATTCTCCTCGCCCATGGCGAAACGATTGTAACGATCGAACTCCTGGTACGACGTGCAGTTGTCCTGCACATCGTCGAGGCCCCATTCAATGACGATGAGGTTCTTGTACACCTGAGGCGGCGGTCCCCAGTACCAATGGTTCTGATGGCGGGAGTAGGCCGTCGGCAATCCGTATTGCGGACCAAACTGGTTGATGGCGCCCGCTTCTCCGTAGTTCCCGGCCCAGATGCCGGTTTCTGAGCGCTCCTCCGGCGGTAGCGAGTTGTAGATGGCCGCAACTTGCTGCACCAACTCCGGCCAGCTGAACTGGTCCGCGATGGGTTGCATCAGCAGCGATTCCATGTGCACCTCCTGCTTAGCCGGCTTGAAGCCGATGCCATTCTGATAGGCAAGCAGACGCTCCGGCGGCAGCATCCAGATAGCCATCGGGATGAGAGGAAGAGTCGCAAGAACGATGACCCCTACAACAAGAGCTCGCGTCCAGGCAGCACGATTTTCCAGACACTGCTCGATGGCCACTGCACCAGCGGCAAACAACATGGGATAGATCGGGAAGACGTAGTAGTCCTTGCCATGAGAGAGCTCCATCGTGATAAAGAACACGACAAACGTGAGCCCAAGAACGCGCCACTTGCGGTCGCGAAGCAGCCAGATCAGCCCGGGGACCCACACCAGGAGCAGGATCGGATCCATGGCAATGATCTGCTGCTTGACGAACGCCAGCGGGCCGAACACAACGTTCTTTCCTTCCCGCCGCACGTTTTCCAGGTCTTCGATTGTCGGGAAATGACGGTGCACCTCCCAGATGAGGTTGGGCAGAAACAGCGCGATCGCGATGGCGCCGGCGATCCAGATCCAGGGTTTGGCGAACTCGCGGCGATTGGGAGTAAGTAGCAGAGCAACCGTTACCGCAAAGCCGAAGAAGAGCGTGGAATGTTTGTTCTCGAGGCCCAGACCCGCCAACACACCGAACCAAAGCCACAGCCGCGAGTCGCCGGTGCGCACAATTCGCGCGATGACCAGAATGCAGCCCATCCAGTACAGCGGCTCGAAAGCATTCATCGTCAGCAGGCTGTCGGTGACCAGCACGGAAGGGCATAGCAGGATGCAGAGTCCGGCGAGAAACTGTGCGTAGCGATTGCCGCCGAGCTCGCGGGCAGCCAGCATGGTAAGGGCGATCAAAGCCGCGCCCGCCAGCGCGGGAAGGATCCGTATAGCCGCCAGCGAACCACCCATTAGGAGCGCGATTTTCGCGTAGACGGCTATCAGCGGCGCGCAATCGACATAGCCCCAGTCCAGATGACGGGCGAGGTCGAGGTAGTAGAGCTCGTCGCGAAAATATCCGTAGTGGCGGACGCTGGTGAACAGGTGCAGGAGGAGCTTGCAAGCGCAGAGCGCGATAAGAATTCCAACGGCAAGCCGCGGCAGGCGATCAGGGAGCGATCTTTCGCTGTAAGGCTCTTCTGGTGCAAGTGCCGGCGACATTCAAGCTCCTGGCGTAAGCAATGCTATACCACCGATGCCGCCGACACTTTTATCATCTGTACGTTTTCTCTGAACGAATGAGAATGGCGGAGATCGCCACTTTGCCGATTTTGCGATCAGTAGTAAAGATGATCCGATAGCGGCCCACCCGCTTGCGGAAGCGACCTTTCCACTCCGGGCCCCTCAGTGGTTTCACGTCGCCAGCAAACGGATCGCTTTCCATCTCGTCGATCGCCCGCATTAAACGCGCCAGCCGGTCTCTGGAAAGTCGTTTTAAGTCCTTTTCGGCGGCCGCGGAAAGCTCAACGGTCCAGTTCATGTCTTACCGTGCGCCACGGTTTTGAACGGCCGGACTTCAACTGCGTTTCGCCTTCCCGCACCGTTGACGCCTCGCCTTCCGTGAGAATCTCGCTCACATCCACCAGCCGCTTTGGCTGCATCGCCAGACGGCCATGCTCAACCGTCACCTCGACAAAATCTCCTTCCTGGAGTTGCAGGGCTTCGAAGGCCCTTTTAGGAATTACAACTTGGCGGCGCTGGCCGATCCGGCTTATGGTCGTCAGGCTTGCTGAATGTCGGCTAGTCATGATTTCAGATTAGCTGATACGCGGACGTTGTCAAGTGCAATCCACGTCAGCGGTGCGAACTGTAAGCTTCTTATAATCGGCACAGTGCGCCTAGCATCTCATCTCAGGCAGGAACTCAATCGCCTCGTCCTGGAAGTCGGCTTCGATCTCGCCGGAGTTGCCGGCGTCGCCGACACGCCGGAGCATCGTTTTTTTCCTGACTGGATTGCCGACGGTCGCGGCGGCGAGATGCAGTATCTCGAAGCTCGCAACGACGCCGGCGAACTGAAGCGCGCCTCGCTGGCCAACGCCGCTCCCTGGGCGCGATCGGTTGTGGTCTGCGCGCTGAACTACAACACCAATCAGCCATACTCGACCCACGCCGGTGCGGCTTCGCAGGGCTGGATCTCGCGTTACGCCTGGTCGCGGCGCGACTACCACAACGTGGTACTCGAAAAACTCCGCGCCCTGGAAGCCAGGCTGATCGAGCTGTGCAGCGAACATGGACCGTCCTCGCCGCGCACCTGGTGCTACGTGGATACCGGCCCGGTCATCGAGCGGATATTCGCCAAGTATGCCGGCATCGGCTGGATCGGCAAGAACACCTGCGTGCTCAACGAGCGGCTTGGCTCGTGGCTCTTTCTGGGCGTGCTGCTCACCTCGCTGGAGCTGACGCCCGATCTGCCGCCTCCGGACCGCTGTGGCTCGTGCACCCGATGTCTGGATGCCTGCCCCACCAATGCCTTCCCGGCTCCTTATCAACTCGACGCTACCAAGTGCATTTCGTATCTCACTATCGAGTTGCGCGGCACGATCCCGGAGGAACTCCGCCCCGGGATCGGCCGGCAAGTCTTCGGCTGCGATATTTGCCAGGATGTTTGTCCGTGGAACCGGCACGCACCCATTACCAGCAACCCAGAGCTGCAAGCACGCGAGAGGCTGGTCAATCCCGATCTCGATTGGCTGGCGCAACTCAGTGAGGAAGAGTTCCGCGAGATCCTCCGCGGCTCGCCGGTGAAGCGCGCTCGATTCAATGGGCTCCAGCGAAACGCAGCCATCGCCATGGCAAACAGCGGCGAGGAGCGGTTTCTCACCATTCTGGAGAAGCTCAGCGATGACGAAGACACGGTGGTTGCGGAACATGCGCGCTGGGGTGTTAGGCGCTTGGGCATCTCTCGTGCCGAGCAGTCGGATAAGTAACAGTCAGCCGGTCGCGGCGAAGGCGGCGAGGCGGATGACAGGTGCGGGGATTCTAGCTATAAAAGAAGGCATGACCGAGGCCCTCAAGCGCCGCCTCAAGCAGACCCAATTCGCCAGTCCCGCCCAGGAAGCGCTGCTCAGCGTGGTGGTGGCGGCCAATACTCTGAACGAGATCATGGACCGGTTATGCGAGGAGCACAGGATCACGCGGGCGCAGTATAACGTGTTGCGCATTCTGCGCGGTGTCCATCCGGATGGCCACGCGCGCAGCGAGATTGCCTGTCGCATGCTGGACCGCGCATCGGACATCACGCGACTGGTGGATCGGCTCGAGGCCCGGCGGCTGGTGAAACGGTTCCGCGGCAACCCGGACCAGCGCCAGGTGGTGACCTGCATCACCGCCAAAGGAATCAAGCTGCTGGATGCCATGCGGCCGCAGATTGACGCCGCAACTAGAAACATTCTGGGCCATCTCAGCGATGAAGACTGCCATGAGTTGAGCCGGCTGTGCGCGCTTGTCTTTGAAGTGGAGCACATGTAGGCAGGAGCTGGGAGGGGTACAGTCTTGGAATAAGGCTTTGGTTTTTTTCCGGACCCACGATCCGAAGACTGCATTCCTTGCTGTGGCTGAAGCCACATGCAATCCTTCGCAGGCTAAGTTCGGTTCGAACGAGAGAACCCTCCCCGCAGGGAGGGTTCAGTGATCCTGGCCATTAACTCGGAAGCAGAAATCCCAAGTCGCGCTGAGAGATCCAGGCTCCCGCGTAGCGGAGGCGTCTTAAGCGCGCACGACGTTGGCGGCCTGGAAACCTTTCGGTCCCTTGGTAAGATCGAACTCGACCGTCTCGCCCTCGTTCAGGCTCCGGTATCCATTCTCCTGGATAGCCGAGAAATGAACGAAGACATCCTCGCCCGTGGACCGCTGGATAAAGCCATACCCCTTGGCCCCGTTAAACCACTTGACTGTACCTTTCTCTCTCACAACCCGCTCCTTTCAACGTAGACGTAAATGGCCCCTGCTTCGCGGACGTTCTGGAGCAAGATCCCTGGCAAGGGCAACGCCGCGTTCACACGCGCGCTGCTATGCTTTGGGAGGTCGCCTGGGAGACGTCGCAACGTCGCCGGGAAACAAGGGTTGCGGCTCAGTTCGCAGCTTTTCTGCAATGAAAAAAGGCCCTCGAATTTGCACTGGCGGAGCACTACTGCCGCGTCAGAGCAGAATCCTGGAGGCCGCGCAATGCCTGAAATTGAACTGCTGACAGAAACATCAACCCAAATCCGCTTTTGGCAATACCGAAAGCTCCACCTCCGCCCAACGAAGGGGGAGCAGAAGATAATTACAGGAACTCTGGCTTTTGGCAAGTGTTTATTGCACAGCAACTTCCGGCAGTTCCCATAATGAAACCCAGGGCAGCTTTGCCGAAGCCCCACATGTCGTCCGGGCTGGAACGTCCCGCTCTGTTACGATTGAGCGAGATGGCAAGCAGCAGCTCGGATGGGTCGGGAAGTGGTACCACCCGAGCACCGCAGGCTGAGCTTGGGAGAGTCCCCACAATAGCCGTGTCGCAACCGCATAAATCTCATGAAACAGCAGAGTTAGGGGCTAATCCTTTCGGCGCCGGACCAGCCGCCAGGCGCCTGCAGGCTGAAGGCGACAGGCAGGAACTGTTTCAGCACCTGCCCGAGACCTACAGTCTTTGGCATCGCTTGCGGCGCCATGGCTGGTCGACGCTGCGTTACCTGATGCAGACGGAAGTTCACACCTACGCCTTTTCGGTGGCGGCCAATTCGATTCTCTCGTTTTTCCCATTTATCGTCTTGCTGCTGACCGTGGTGCAGCGCGTCTTCCACTCGCCGGCGATGTACAACGTTGTCCTGCAACTGCTGCGCGATTACCTGCCTAGTAACAAGGACTTCGTGATTCGCAACCTCCAGTTTCTGGCCAGCGTAAAGGGGCGAGGACAGATTCTGTCGGTGGTGATGTTGCTGATCACCTCGACCGGAATTTTTCTGCCGCTGGAGGTGGCGCTTAACAGCGTCTGGGGCTTCAAGAAGAACCGCTCGTACTTGATGAACCTGGTGGTGTCGTTGGGGCTGGCGCTGGCCTGCGGATGTCTGGCCATGCTCTCGATTGCCCTGACGGCTCAAAACCTGCATATGCTCGGGCTGGTAATCGGGGACCAGAACTTTGTCTTCCGAGGTCTGGCATTTGTGGTGATGAAGGCTTCTGCCACGGTTGCGACCATCTGCATTTATTTCCTGATCTACTGGGTGCTGCCGCACGGAAAAGTTCCGGCGCGCGCGGTGTTGCCGGCAGCCATCATCACCGGCCTGGTATCCGAGGCGGCCAAATACATCTACATTCTGCTATTGCCCTGGCTGAATTTTCAGCAAGTGTATGGGCCGTTCTCGGTGTCGGTGACGCTGATCTTCTGGTCTTTCTGGAGCGGCATGTTGCTGCTGGGCGGAGCGTATCTCTCCGCCGCCGAACATAGCAGCCGTGTGCAGGCAAGGCGCGACACGGCTGCTGCTGAGGCGGCGAAATAGAGATTCCCGCCAACTGTTTTATGGCGAGTACTGCCAGATCATGCCATCCGTCTTGTCAGGAACGAAGCCACAGCTTGAGGTAGTGCCATAGAGGTTGCCGTTCGCATCCGAAGTCAGGTTGCCGAAAATCGGTGCCTGACCCGAAACCAGATCTGTCCGGGAAGTTATGTTCACAACTGCGCCGCACAAGTAATATAGCCCACCGCCCTGGACCGCGTAGAGATTCCCTGCCGCGTCCAGGGCCAAGGCTCGGTAGGTGACGAAGTCAGACCCAGAACACACCTCGGCACGGTATTGGGAGATCTGCCCAAATTGCCAGCCGCCGCCGTGCACCGGCACCAGGGCGAAGATGATGCCCTCGTAGTCAAACCCCTGGGTATAGCACTGGCCCGGGCCGGACGTATTGCAGACCGAAAAGCCAATAAGACCGCCCTGCGCGTCCTGAATCAGGCCACCGGGCCCCCAGCCGTCCTCGTAGCCGCCGGTGAAGGCATAGATGACATTTTCTGTCCAGCCGCCGCCTGACGGCACTAATTGGAAAACTACGCCGCACTGCGCGTAGCCGTGGTCGCACCCATTATTGCCGCCCCCCGCTGTTCCGTAGAGATTTCCGTCCTGGCCTACTAGCAGACTATTGGGACCCCCGCCATCGCTTCCCCCGGTGAAGCTGTAGAGGATCTGCTCCGTCCAGCCGCCGCCCGAAGGTGAGAGCTCAAACACTGCGCCTTGCCCATAGGCTCCGCCGCCACCGAATCCATACAGGTTGCCGGCTGAGTCGAAGGCGGTGACCGTACCGTCCCGTGCATCGCCGTTGGCGGTGAACTGGTAGATCGTCATCTCGTTCCAACTGCACAGGGCATTGGTGCAGACCGTGGACGGGGGCGTCGCCTTGTAGATCAGCCCGTAACCATATCCACCATCCGCCGACCCGTAAAGTGCACCCTGCGGGCCAACGATGACGCCGTTCGGGCTGCTCCCGTTGCTCCCTCCCAGAAAGCTGTACAGCGCGCTGAAGAACCACTGGCTGGCTCTTTGTGCGAAGTCATACAGCAGCCCCGCACCATAGCTGCCGCCATTAGCAAATGTGCCGTAGAGCTTCCCGGCTGTGTCGATCGCAAGTCCGGACGGTCCAGCATTAGGACTGAAATTGTAGAGGTCATGGAAGCCGGTTTGCGGATCGGGACAAGAACTGTGGATGCTGCTGCTGGTGGTGGTGGTCGTCGTCGTGTTGCCGAGGATCGTGAACGATTCCGAAGGAATCGTGCCCACCTCACTCTCCGAAGCGGAAGAAGGACAGCCTGGGCTGGTGCAGCCGATACCGCTGTTCTCGTCCCAATAAGCCGGTTCGCCATCGGCGGTGACGGCGTTCTGGAGGTTCACCCAGTAGGTGCCCGAACTTAGGGCCACGTTGAAGCTGGTGGCCTCGGTGCAGACGTCGTACGTGTACTGGTTCAAAGAACAACCGCTCTGGGTGAAGTTCACCGTCTGATTAAAATAGCTGGTGCCGCCGTTTTCGCCAGACGTGATGGACAATTGAGCCGACTCCAGTGTGTCGCCCTCGATCAGCCACGCCCCAAAACTCATGCCGGTAACCGTGGCGGAGCTGCTCGTCACGGTGAAGGTGTCGCTCACAACAAACCCAAAATTAATCGTCCAGGCATCGGTGGTGCCGTTGATGGGGCCGTTGTCGTAAATGTCGTTGTCTTGCAGCGGGCGGAAATACCCCTTTGCCCGCGCAATCGCCGAAGATTTGGGCGGGGGTACACGCTTGGCTGCGTGGGCCAGCCGCGAAGCAAACTCCGGCATCTTCGCCGCCTGCACCGCCGTCGGTGGAACGGTATTCTGTGCCCAGGCGGGAACGATGGTCGCTGCCATCACCAGCGCAGCGATTACCGTCAGGGAGATTGTGCGGAACCTTGAACTGAGAGATTGCTCTTGGCTTTGCATCGGCTTGTCCTCCTGCCATGTAGCTCAAACAGAATGTGGGACCCGGAGAAAAAAGATGCGTGCGTAGACGCTGCGAGGGGGCAGGTTCAGAGGTCCTATTTCTCGCCGTCTTGGGCGTGATCGGACTGGGTGGAAAACAGGCCGGAAAATCTTCCCCTGAGGGGCATCCACCAGAATTGCACGCCGCTAGTGGACAGCTTGTCAGTGACCGGTGCCGCACAGCGATGTGACGGCGGGGAATGCCGAGGGCACAGATCGAAGTCATTTCGCTCGGGATGGTGGGTTTTGCGGGGAAAAGACCCTTCGCAGTCGATTGACGGCGACTTTCGAGCCTGAATTACGATAGCGTCAACAGCGATCCCGTCCCCAGACCGTGCCCATGGTTACTGTATTCGGCAATGTATGTAGTGTCGTAACCGTTACCATTCGCATCCAACTTCACATTGCCTGGCGGAAGCGAGCCCTCGCCGGCGGCGGTAAAACCCTGAAGTGCAGTGAAAAGCAATGCCAACCGTCGCCCGAGCGCCGCAACTTGGAGACTGAGCCAACCAACGTGATTCTCAACCAAAGCTAAACCCATGGATCATTTGGCGCCGCACGATGTGATGGTTCTGTTCCTCGCGCTTGCCGCTCTTCTGGCGAGCGCAAAATTTGCCGGGGAACTGGTCAAGAAATTCAAGCAACCCTCAGTGCTGGGTGAAATCATCGCCGGCATTCTATTGGGGCCGACGGTCCTGGGCCACTACAAACCCGCCGTTTATGGGCTGCTGTTCCCGCAAACCGGCCCCGTGGCCCTGGTACTCGATGGAGTCATCGCCATCGGCGTGGTGTTCTTTCTTCTCACCGCAGGCATTGAGATTGATTTGACCAGCATTTTTCGCCAGGGCAAGAGCGCACTGCTGGTGAGTTCGTTCGGCGTGGTGGTCCCCTTTGCCTTGGGATTTGTTTCGGCCGGCTTGTTCCCGCGATTCCTCGGCGCCGATGAAGGGACCGACCGGCTCGTCTTCGCGCTCTTCATTGGAACTGCGCTGTCCATTTCCGCTCTTCCCGTAGTCGCCCGCATACTCATGGATCTGGGACTGCTCAGGACCGAGATGGGCACAATCGTCATGTCCTCCGCCATGGTCAACGACCTGGTGGGATGGATTCTCTTCGCCCTGGTGCTGGGGATGATGAATCCGCAGGCGGATTTTGGGCACGGCATTCGGCACACCGTAGTTCTGGTGCTGAGCTTTGCGGTGCTGATGCTAACCGTTGGGCGCTGGCTGATTCACAGGATTCTGCCTTTCCTTCAGGCGCACACTACGTGGCCGGGAGGCGTTCTTGGCTTCATCTTTTCTTTGACCCTGGCCTCGGCGGCTTTCGCCGAATATGCAGGCATTCACGCCGTGTTCGGCGCGTTCATCACCGGGGCGGCGGTTGGCGAATCCAGTCATCTGCGTGAGCGCACCTCCGAAAGCATTCACCAGATAGTGACCAATGTTTTCGCGCCGCTGTTTTTCGCCAGCATTGGCCTGCACACAAATTTCGTTACCAGCTTTCATCCCGGCGTCACCGCTGTCATCCTCGCGGTAGCTTGTCTTGGCAAGGTTCTGGGAGCGGGATGGGGGGCGCGGCTGGGCGGCATGGACACGCGCACCGCCATCGGAGTGGGCCTGGCTATGAACGCGCGCGGCGCGATGGAAATGATTCTGGGCATCCTCGCGCTGCAGGCCGGGCTTATTCGTGAACCCATGTTTGTGGCACTCGTGGTCATGGCGCTGGTCACGTCACTCATTTCGGCGCCGGCCATCCGGATGGTCATCAAGAGTAAAAAATCGGTCAGCTTGAAGGAAATCGTCTCCAGTCAGCTATTTTTCACCAATCTGACCAGCGACACCAAGAATGGCGTATTGCGGGAGATGTGTGACGTGGCCGCGCCCCTCGTGGGCAATGCTCCGGAGCGCTTCTTTCGCCTGGTCAGTGAGCGCGAGAGGGTGGCTAGCAGCGGGTGGCGCTTCGGGGTGGCCGTGCCTTACGCGCGCGTGGATGGCCTGCTTCGTCCGCTGGTAGCGATTGGGAAGACTGCGAAGGGGATTGATTTCAATTCGCGCGATGGCCGCCCCGCAAAGCTGATTGTATTGATTCTCACACCGGACAATCAGTCTCAGCGTGATCTGCTGGCCGACGCTGGGCAGCTCTTTAGCCAGAAGGAAATAGTGGACCGTACGCTGGCCGCGAACAGTTTTGTGGAGCTGATGGCGGCGCTGAATGCGCGTGAGAAGTAGGGCGGGTCAACCGGATCGCGCCTGCGCCGCTGGATATATCCCCAGCACCTTCACGAAGGCCGCGACCTCCGCCAGATGACGCAGTGCCTTGCGCGCCACCTCGTCGTCGCCGCGGAGGATATCGGCGAAGAAAACATACTCCCAAGGATGTCCTCTCATAGGGCGGGATTCGATTTTGCTCAAGCTGATGTCGCGCAGCGCAAACACGCTCAGCGCTTTGAAGAGAGCGCCGGGTACGTTCTTCAGTGCGAAAGCGATTGAGGTCTTATTAGCGCCCCGGACGGCCTTGGTTGATTTGCCGATCAGCAGGAAGCGCGTGTAGTTTTGCCGGTCGTCTTCAATTTCCGCCAGCATGACGCGACCCCCGTATTGCTGCGCCGCCTGCCTGGCAGCAATAGCCGCGGCATCCTTCCATCCCTCCGAGACAACATGACGAACGCTGCCCGCCGTGTCGTAGAAAGGGATTGCCTGAAGGTTGGGATGGGAGCGAAAAAAATTGCGGCATTGATCGAGTGCGACGGGATGCGAGAACACGCGCCGGAGATGCTGCATAGTCACTCCGGGTGGAGCGATCAAGTTGTGCCGAATCCGAAGGTAAAATTCGGCGCGAACAAACACCTCGCGCGCGAGCAGCAGGTCAAAGTGCTCGGCCACGGAGCCCGCCAGTGAATTCTCGATGGGAATGACGGCCGCGTTTATGGAGCCGTGCTGCAAGCGGTCGAAGACCTCGGCTGAGCGGGAGCACGGCACAACGACGGCGTGCGGCAGCATTCTTCCCGCAGCTTCGTGGCTAAAGGAGCCGAGTTCACCCTGAATCGCGACTTTCATAAACGATGGGCAGAGCATACCAGAACAGCAGAGGACTTGGCCGCGGGTTGCCTGCAGCGGTGAAATTTAGGTTGCAATTTCGTTAGCTGAGGATCAATTGCAGAAACAACCATCAGACCCATGGTTGGCCTCCAAGTAGTTGTTCGTTGCAGCGTGGTAGGAATTGCTCAAAGGGGTGACAAGATGCTTTGGACAATTTTCGTAATTCTGGTGGTGCTGTGGCTCCTGGGTGTGGTAACCAGCTACACCTTGGGAGGGTTTGTCCACATTCTGCTGGTGCTGGCGTTAATAGCGTTGATCTTCCAGCTTATCAGCGGCCGCAGAACAGCAGTTTAGCGTCATAGTCTCAATCAAACTGTTGCCGGTGACGCAAACCTTGGGGGCGGTGAAAGCACCCGAGATTTGGTGACAGCAAGGCACACATATTGAAGATCGATTCATGCAGATCCAAAGGAGGCCGAACAGAATGAACAAGGACCGAGTAAAGGGCAAGATGGATGACGTCGCCGGACGCGCCAAACGTCAGGTTGGCGAATGGACAGGTGACAGTGAGCTTCAGACGGAAGGGGCTGCCCAGCAGGTGAAGGGCAAGATTGAAAACGCCTGGGGCAAGACCAAGGACGCTGTCCGCGACGCCGGTGACGAAGTTCAACGCACACATCAGAAAAACACAACCGAGGAAGGGAAGATCGAAGACGACCAGAGGAGAGAGAACGTCGCTTAGTCATTTGATCCAAACTCGAAGCTAAGAAGCGCCCGAACCTGGGCGCTTTCTGTTCTCATTGGCGACAATCCTGTGTCTCTGTGCCTCCTGGGTTGGCGTTTTTGCTGCGGCTACAGCCGCTTTCCCATCTGGAAGGCGTCCAGCGAATGACTGGCGTAATACTTAGGCAGGGTGCGCAGAATCTGGTAGCCGAGCCTGGTGTACAGCCGTACCGCAGGCTGGTTGTTCACCGCGGTTTCCAAATACACGTCGGCGCATCCCACGGAGCGCAATCGCTCCTCGCACACCGTCATCAACTTGATTCCCAGGCCATAACGGCGCGCTTGGGGAAGAATATCCAAGGTGAGAATGCGTCCATACTTGCGCCGAATCGCATGAGCTACAACGAAGCCGGCGATGCGATCCGGAAGGGTTGCGTCCGCGTAAGGAGCCGCGCCGTCCGGGCCGCGCTCGACCGGCTGGAATTCTCCCACCAGCGTAATGGCATTGCGCCTGGTGATGAAACCACTCAGCTCCATCTGCGTATAGGAGATGCCGGAAGGAAAGCAGCGTTGGTCGATCTCCCACAGGCGATCGAAGTCGGCCGCGCGATAGTCGCGAATGCTGAATTCCAGCCCCACTGTGTTGGTAGTGTTCAATCGCAAATGACCAGCTCTGCCGTCATCATAAGCGTGATGGACAGCGGCGAAAAGGCCAGTCGTCCTGCGGCCGCGAAGGACAGGGGATTGCCGCATCTTCAATCTTCTCGATGGAGATGAGCGCAATCCATTCATTGTTACGATTCAGGTAATTCGCGGTTCTCCCGCCCAGAATGTCCGCAGCGCGCTGCGGCGGCAAATCCTGGTGATAGTCGAAGAACCGCTCCTGGAGCGGCTTTCCAAAGGCAAGGCCCTGAAGGAGCGGGTTCGGCGGCTCCCACTTTGTGGCGAACAAGTAAGCAACGTCAAACTGCCCGGTCGCCCGCGACGCCCGCTCTATCTCCAGCGGCGAAAAGTTCTCAATGCGCACCACATTCAGCGGCTGCTTCACGTATCCCAGGAATGGGCGGGTGAGTTCGTCGGAAGCGGGCCAGGCGGTGAGAATGCGAGCGTGGGAATATTGGGCTGACAGCTTGTCGGCGGCAAGCTTGTGAAGGACCACATAATCGCGATAGAGCAGCGTGTCTTCCGGAGCGATGCGGTAAGGCGGCGGCACGAAGAGCGGCACTATGAAGGCAACGCAGATCATGGCAACCCACCAGGCCCAATACCGGATGCGCCGTCGCAGGGTGGAGACAGATACCAGGACCACCAGCGGTACAACCGGAAGCATGTAGCGGGCGAGAACCGCGCCCCCCAATGCAGATTCAGCCAGGATGTTGGCGGCGAGAACGGCGGCAAAGACAAGCTGCACGCTGATCGCAATGCGCGGACGGAGTGTCCCGTCGGACTCGCGTAGCGGGGACTGCGTCATAGCAAACAACGCGCCTAACGTGAGCAAGAAGAGGTTCAGATATCCGAAGACGTGCCAGAACCGGATCAGCAGCGCGAGCAGAATGCGCAGAGGATTGAAGGTCGCCAGCAGATTGTAGCGAAGGTATTCGGGGTTTCCGAGATAGAGGCCGGTGTGGTGATGATGATAGCCAAACCAGAGCAGCAGTGGAATCAGACAAAGAAGAAGCAATAGTGCGTGCAGCTGGCTGCGATACAGGCAGAGCGATTCCTGTTGGGACCTTCCTGTCCCGCTCAACAGGGGACAAAGCAGTTCCCACGCGAGCAGCGCCAGAGGAGTGACAACGGCTGTCTCCTTCGCCAGCGGCGCCAGCGCGAAGAACACAATGGTCGCCATCGGTCTCCGCTCCACATACATCGCCAGGCCCCAAAAGGTGAACGCGGCCGCCATCATGTCAAGGTGGGCCATTGAGCTTTGGGTGAAGAACACTGGATATAGCGCAGTACAGAGCACGCTGGCGACGGCGACTGCTTCATTGGCGACAGCGCGCGACAAGCGCCACAATCCGAGCAGCGCAAAGGCAGCCACCATCAGCATGGCGGTCCGCGTGACCGCAGGCGTGAAGGCGCTGAACTTCCACCAGAACGCGAGCCACAGCATCAGCAGCGGAGGATGAGCGTTGGAGAGCGTGGTATGGGGAATCAGCGAGCCGGTGAGCAGCAGGTCGCGCGCGGCGGGGATGTAGTATCCGGCCTCGTCCCAGAAGTACGGCAAGCGCAGCAGCGGAGCGTGGATGACGAACAGAAAGGTAAACAGGAGAGCGTAGGAAGATAGATACTCGCGTGAGCCGGCCAGCGAACGAATTGTCTTGGTCATCGGGTTATGAGGCTACATTCAGGCCACTCAAAGCTGTAACGGGCGATTATGATGCTTTCGGTTGACCCTAAACAGACCCGAGGATAACATCACATTCATGGACAAGCGCCTGGACATCATCAACTATGATCGCATTACCATCAATCCCAGCCAAATGGGAGGACAGGCTTGCGTTCGGAACATGCGTCTGACGGTCCGACGCGTTTTGGAAGCGATCGCCACCTATCCTGATCGGGCGGAATTATTTCGTGAGTACCCGGAGCTCGAAGAGGAGGACCTCAAACAGATTTTAGAATTCGCAGCGGCGAGTCTCTCCGATGAGGCTCTCGACTTTCGAGTGGCATGAAAGGCTTGCTGCTCGATCAAGGTCTTCCTCGCTCTACCGCCAGCCTGCTGGTCCAATCCGGTTTCACTGCATTCCACGCGGCTGAGGTTGGTTTGTCTAAGGCCTCTGACTCGGAGATCCTCGAATATGCCAGAGGGCAAGATCTACTTGTCGTGACGTTGGATGCGGATTTCCATATGCTGCTCGCTACTTCCGTTGGCTGTTTCTCCCTCTGTGATCCGATTGCGGCGACACAGGTTGAACGCCCAGGAAGCAGCCACTGCCATCAAGATAGTGCTGGAGCGCAGCTATCAGGCGTTTGAGGCCGGTGCGGTTGCCTCTGTTAGCAGTACTCTCATTCGCGTTAAACGACTTCCACTTCCACGTCCACGAAATTGAGTCTCACATTTCTAATGCACGGGGCCGGAGCCGGGACCGATGCGGGGATCGAGTTTGATCTCGCCGAAAGTGTTTTCGTAGTTGACCAGGTTCTGCTGCAAGATGGTATGCAGGGCTTTGGCCTGCTGCGGACTGAGATAGATTCCCTGAAAGTTACGGACGTCCACCCGCGTCTCATCCTGCTGCTGGAGAGTGCCAAACACGAGAAAAAAGTCCCATACATTCACCCGCACCTGGACACTGTTGGCATAGTTCTCGCGGTAGTCGGGCGTGTTGGTCAACTGAATTGCCGGTTGCGTAGGATTCGTCATGATTCGCTTTTCGCCCTTCGCCTTTCGCTCTTCGTCCTGGACCGCTGGATAACCTTTCAGCAGCCGACAAGAAGCCAAGCCTTGAAGTGTACCAAAAGCCAGAGGACCGTTGCCGGCAGCCGGTACAGTGGCCTGCAGTTGGTTGCCGCTCAAAAAAAGGCGGCCCCGAAGGGCCGCCGAGGTGAAGCAAGATAGGATCGACTAGAACACGATCTTGCCCTGGAACTGGATCTGGCGGTTCGCAGGAAGACCGGGGAAGAACGATCCGAAGGGTCCGGTTGGCGGAGCTGTCTGTGCGCTTATGACTCCGAAAGTGCCAGACCCAAAGGACTGGCCTGGCTCGGCAAAGTTCGGATGATTGAACACGTTGTACATGTTCAACCCCAGGCCGAACGACACCCGCTCGGTCAGCTTGAAGTTCTTGTTGATGTTGAAGTCCGAGTCGAAGAACCCGGGCCCACGATACTGGTTACGCATCTGAGTCGGGAAAGCGCTCAAAGTCCCGGCAGACACGAATCCCGACGAAAGCAGGCACGTGCTGAGGCCGTTGACGCAGCTCCCCTGGCCCACGCCGGTCACTTGCGCCGGAATGAGGTTGCCGTTGTCGTTGCCGATGGAGGTTGTACCGTCCAAGACTGTCAGAGGCAGTCCGGAGTGAACGAAGAAGTTCTGCGACAGTGTCCATCCGCCGAAGGCGCCATTGGCGAACTTGTTGCTGAACTTCCACGGGGTGTTCCAGACGTACTGGGCGTTAAAGTAGTTGCGGATATCGTAATCCGCATTGCCGTAGTTGCTTCGCAGGTTGAGCGGGTTGTACTGATATTCGGAGCTGGATGAGCTGTATGCCAGGAATCCACCATTGGAAAGCTCATCCAAGGCATGCGCCCAGGTATAGCTGGCCTGGATGGTAAAGCCATACGTTAACCGGCGCTGATAGGCGGCGGTCAACTGGTTGTCATTGGAGACTGCCCCCGTGTAGACCTCGGTGACAGTGCCAAAGTTATTGCTAAACGGAGAGGCCGGAATACCGGCAGCGCCAAGATACGAGTTGGGGAAGTAGCTAACCGGCTCGTTGACACCGTGGTTGCCGACGTAAGCCAAGCTTAGGGAGCTTCTGCTATCCAGTTGCTGCTCGATTTGCAAGCTCCATTCCTGGTAGCGCGGGGTGTGGAATGTTCCCAGCGCAGTCCCGAAGTTGGGTGCGCTGATCAGCGGGTTGGCTTGGCTCAGCGTATACAAAGACTGGCCGCTGGCGAATCCGCTACGAAGTTGGTTTGCCGAGTTCAGACCGATGACCCAGGGACTTGCCGCAGTAGTTTGATCGGCCCAGGGCACACCACCTTGAACCAGCGGTATATTGTTCGGCAGGTTGTTCATGAAGGTGTCAGTCTCGAAGGCAGGGAAGGCATCATAAAAGATACCGAAGCCGCCGCGGACCACGGTTTTGTCGCTGCCGCCCGGCGACCAGGCAAAGCCAAAGCGGGGCGCCCAGTTGATCAGGTCCGTCCCGCGGTAGATCTGATGCAGGTTGGCGTCGATGAGCTGGTTGTAGGGAGTCATGGTGCTGGTGCTCTGCGATAGGAACGGCCCGGTCAGCAATTGAGAGCAATTGGTCTGGCAAACGGGATTGGAGTCGTGCTCCGCCCGCAGCGCAAACGTCAGCTTCAAGCTCTTGCTGATCCGCCATTCGTCCTGCGCATACAGGCCTATACCCCACAGAGCCACAGGCTCGGTCCCCCTGGTGGGATAGCTCGACTGGAAATAATCTCCTACGCCGTTGTACATGTCGGTGAGCGAGAAGGGGATCACGAGCGGGCCAGATCCAAACTGAGGACTATATTGGCTAAACGAATAGTCGGTGATGTCGTAGCGGCGGAAGTTGGCCCCGAACTTCAAGTTGTGGGCGCCCTTGGTCACCGAAAAGTCGTCTACGAACTGGTACTGGGTGGCGTTTCGTCCTTGCGGGAAGGCAGATTCAATGTGGGCCAGGTCCGTATAGCCGAGGACCAAACCGTTAAAGATCCAAGCCGGGAAGGTGCCAGCAGCATCGTTCTGGAGGAAGATCGCCCGATAGTAGCTGCCGGCGTAGACGAACTGGTTGGTAGCGTTACTGCCGAAGGTGTGCGTCCACTCGCCCTGGCCATTGTACTGAGGCTGGTAGCTGGCGGCGCTGAATGCCTCGTTAATGGGATCGGCATAGGTGGCCTGGGTGCCATGGTCAAAGCTGGCACTCCAGAACAAGTGGTCCTTGTCGGTCCAGTTATAGTCGACCCGCCCGGTCAGCAGCCATTCCTTGGCTGGCTCGGAGGGGCTGGCTGTGTACGACTGGTAGCAAGGATTGGCGGTACCAAATGGGACGCCACCCGGACCCGGCGTTCCAGCCAAGTCCAGGCATCCGCCAGGATTGGCGGCAGTATTAATGGGCGTTCCCCCGCTATACCCCTTCGCACCTTCAAACAGGTTGAACATCTTGGTGTAGAGCCCCAATTCGGCGGGATCCAAGGCCGCAATATTGGTCAAGGTCTGATTGGCGAATCCCGTGGTCGGCACGTAAACTTGTGTCGTGGTGGGAACGATATAGCGAATACCTTCCCAGTCAGCGAAGAAGAAGAGCTTGTCCTTCTTAATGGGACCACCAACCGACGCTACCCATTCGTTGTTGTTGTAGAAGGGCGTCGGCTGGGCTGGACTTGACAGGCCGTTGAACCAGGTATTGGCTCCCAACCAGCTGCCTAACCACCAGTACTCGGCGTTGCCGTGAATTGCGTTGGTGCCGGACTTGCTGACGTAGCTCACCTGCGCCCCGGCCTGCTGGCCATACTGGCCGCCGTAGGCGTTGGTGACGACCGTCGCTTCCTGCACAGCGTTCTTGCCCAGCATCAGGTTGGTGGCGCCTGAGTTGTTAAGGTTCAGGTACGGATCCATCTGGTTCTCGCCATTCATGGTGAACACGTTAGAAGTGGCGGGCAAACCAGAGGTGTTGAAGTTGCCATAACCCTGGCCGGTGTTCATGTTGATGCCGGGAGCGGTCTGGGCAATATAGGTAAGGTCGTTGCCGCCGTTGGGTGCATTGGCGACAATGTTCTGATCGAAGTTGGTGGACAGATCACCACCTTCAGTCTGGATCAACGGGGCAGCGGAAGTAACTTCCACCGTGGTTGCGCTGCTGCCCACTGACAGCTTGATATCGGTGATGACAGTTTGGCCGACATTGATCGACGTCATTGTTTCGGCCTTGGTGAAGCTCGCCGCCGTTGCACTTACGGTGTAGTTGCCGGGCGGCAAGAGCGAGAAGCGGTAGGCGCCGCTGGAGTTAGTGGTGGTGTTGCGGGTCTGACCGTTGGAACTGTTCTTCAATGTGACAGTTGCGCCGGTCACGACCGCGCCACTGGGATCGGTGACCGTACCGGTAATATCGCCCGAAGTCAGCGATTGCGCCATGAGCGATGGCGCGATCAGCAGGGCGATCACCAGCAGAGCCAACATTCCGGTGATCAATCTCTTCAATTTCATATCTCTCCCCTCGAGATGTGCGTCTTAACTTTCTTCTGCCTATCGCCAGACCACTTTCGCCTGGAGAACAGCTCAGTGTGCATGGGAAACAGATAGGCAAGGTCCCACACGAAAAACCCGGCCTCCGGGATTAGTTATGGCACGGGAATGGCCAAATCATGCCAGCCAAAACCTGCTCCGGTTTGTTAACATTAAATTCGCATCCCACTGACTGTAAAGGCGATAGCGGCAGGTTCCCATTCAACGTCTTGGGAGCGTCTTCCAGTTTTCACATATCCGGGCCGTTGATATCCCAAGTTTGGAAGGTCGTGGCATCGGGGCGGGCCGACAAACGCCCCAAGAAGGGGTTGAAAGACTCCCGAAATCCGATGTTCAGAAGCCTGAAAGCTAGAGTGGTTTCAGAGTTGGTGTAGCCGTGCGAGTTCGGGTAGGGCGGCACCCCTTCGACAAGCTCAGGCAGGCTTTTAGCGCCGCGTTCGCTGCGGATAAACGAATCGCTCAAGCTTTGTAGGTGCGGCGATCTCGGACGCCAGCCTGAGGGCTGGCTCTACCCCGTCTACAGCAACTCTGAAACTGGCATACTCAAATTCGCCAGTGTGATTACTTACTACTTGGAGGGCATGGTGTAGTAACCGGTCCGATGCCGTACCACCAAGTCCGCGGGATCGGGATAATCTTTTGTGGCGGGATTGATTTTGATGTCAATGCGGCGGTAATCGGAATCCGCTACCCGCTTGCTGGGGTAGTACGCGATCAGATACTGGGTGCGCAACTCTTCGCTGATCTGGCGGAAGGCGGCGTCCAATTGCTCCAGTCCGCTGGCGTAGAAATACTTGCCTCCGGTGTCGCGCGAGAGCTGGATGAGGGCGTGCTCGCCGCCGATCTCGCGGCCGGCACTGTTCTCGATGGGGACGATGATGATGCTGTAGAGGATGACCTCCGCCTGCTGTGCTTCACGGATGGCTTCCGGATAGGTAGTTTTGCTGGCGGTGTCACCGCCGTCGGTGATCAGCACCATGACCTTGCGGCCGCGGCGCTCCAGCAGCGCGTCGGATCCCAGGTAGAGGGTGTCGTAGAGAGCGGTCGCCGCTCCCGAATGAATCCGGTTGATGGCCCGGTCGATGACCCGCAGATCGGCGGTAAAAGGCGTCAGTTGATCGACGATTTCGCTGAATTGGAAGAGCGAGAGACCATCTATGGGCCGCAGAATGGCGTGTGCGAAGCGGCGCGCCGATTCCACCTCCAGCTTCTGATCGCCGCGCGTGCTAAGGCTGGTGTCGATGGCCACTATGATCGACAGGGGCAGCTCCGACTCGCGATGAAACACCGCAATCTGCTGCGGCTCGCCGTCCTCGAACACCTGGAAATCATCCTGCTTGAGCGAGGAAACCGGCGTTCCACCGGGGTCGGTCACAGTGGCAAACACGTTGACCAGCTTCACATTGACCTTGAAGGTTGTGCTGGGTTGATCGTCGGTGTTTGCGGGCTGTTGTTTTTGCGGAGGATGGGCGACTTCAGCGGGTGGTTGCTGCGTCAGCGAAGCCGGAGGACGCGGCACAGTGCTCTGCGTTGACTGAGTTTGACAGAACAAGGGAGCGGTCCAGAACACGCACGTCCAGACACACGCCCAAGCGAGAGCGCGGATCTTGACGTTTACTCCATTGGAGGTAAGAAAGCTAAGAAGCATTCGTTAATATGAACCCCAATCCATCTGCTTTGACGCGTTGTTCTGCTCCGGCGGGTGCAACATTTCGGCACTCAGGCGAAGACAATTACTCGCGGTTGCCGGCCCGCGGGATTTCCGGCGGGAAGGGCTCGCCGTCCGCCCAGATCGCGCCATCCTGAAAATATTCCTTCTTCCAGATCGGGACCGTGGTCTTCAGCGTATCAATCAGCCAGCGGCAGGCGTCAAAGGCCGCGGCCCGATGCGCCGCCGCAACTGCAATATAGACGCTGGTTTCGCCGACCTGTAAGCGTCCCAGGCGATGCACCAGACGCACATCGCGAATGGCAAAGCGGCCCAGCGCCTGCTGCGCGAGCTGTTCCATCTGGCTCAAGGCCATAGGCTCATAGGCGGTGTAATCGAGGTGCAAGGTCTGGCGGCCGCGTGAGTTGTCGCGGACAATGCCATCGAAGATCGCCACTGCGCCGTCTTCAGGACGCTTGATCGCCGCCAGAATGGGCGCTGTCTGGATCGCCTCCGACACAATTCGCGCGTGCTCGGAGGTCAGCGGCAGCGCAGCTTCGACGGTTGATGGCTCATCTGAAATTGCTCCGCCACTCACCGGTGGGACCAAAGCCACTTCATCATTGTCGCGCAAAACGGTGGTGCCGTCGGAATATTCATAATTCACTGCCAAAGCGATCGAGCCGCGGAACCCATCCAGCTTCGGAATGCGCTGTTGGAGCTGGGCGAACAAGTCGCCGAGTCGTGAGCCGTCGCCAAGCTGTACGACCTCCTGGTCGCGGCCGGCAATCTCTCTTAGCATGCCGAAGTAACGCACCTTCACCTGCATGTGTTAAAGCATAACCTACGCGGTCCCCGTTGGCTGGCTTGCGGAGCAGCCGGAAGCAGACGGGTACACTTCCGGAATCGCTCGCCGATGATATGCTTTGGTTTTCGACAAGCCTATGTCGACGATTGCGTGCGATGTCTACTGCTGGGAGTGCAGTGCATCCGGCAAAATCGTCGGCCTCGCCACTTCACCACTTATGAAGACCCAAACGTCGCCACTCGCCGGCACCTCAGAGGAGACAAACGACGCCGACTCTCCGGTAGCGAAACGCCGCGCTGCAAGTTGGCATGATTCTGTTTGGTTCGATTTCGCCATTGCTCTTGTGGCCGGCTTCTTCTATGCGCTACTGGTGATGGGGCCGCGCCCGCTGAATCCGCGCAATGTGAATTGGGTGGCCTTCGATCCCGCGTATCACTACATCGGGTGGGAGCTGTTTCGTCAGGACCCGCATGTCCATTGGCCGCTCACCTACACCGATAGGCTGGGTTATCCGCAGGGCGAGTCGGTCGCGCTGCTGGATCTGAATCCGCTGCTCGCATTGGTGCTGAAACCGCTGTCGCCGCTGCTGCCGGAGCCGGCGCAGTATTTCGGTCTGGAAGTAATTCTGGCTTGCACGTTGCAGTTCTTCTTCGCGTTTCGGCTTTTTCGACTGCTGATTGAGAACATGTCGCAACCCCGTGCCGCCGCTCCGCGGCTCGATATTCCTTCTGTCCAAACCGCGGGCTCACGCCCTCGGCTAACACAAATGACGCTGCTCCGCAGCTCGAATGTTATTGGAGCGGCATTGTGCAGCGTCTTCTTTCTGCTGGCGCCTCCGCTGAACTACCGCTTCTGGGGACATTACTCGCTGAGCAATCAGTGGCTGCTGGTGGCGGCGCTGTTTGTATTCGCACAGGCGCAGCAGCCGTCGCCAGGATCGATACGCCGGTTTGTCATCTGGGCCTGCGTACTGGCGGCAGTGGCGGTCGGCACCAATCCCTATCTTGTGTTTGAAGTGCTGCTGCTACTGACAGCGGCGGTCGTCAGCCTCTGGTGGCAAAGGCGAATCGGCGTAGCGTTGGCGGCCGGCATTGTGGGCGCGCTGGCGGCGATCGGTTTCCTGATGGCGTACTCGCTGGGCCTGGTGATTAGCGGTGGCAGAGGTTACGCCAGCGGCGGCTATCGCGACCTCTCGATGAATTTGCTGGCGCCGTTCGATCCTCGCACCTGGACGTCCGTGCTTTTTCCCCGGCTTCCCAGCGCCAGCGCCGGACAATACGAAGGCTACAACTACCTGGGCGCGGGCGTTCTAATTCTTGCCGTGATTGTGGTGGTTGCGGCGATCATCCACCGCGGCAAATTGGGGCGGCCGGACAAGCGCTGGCTCGTTCCCCTGGGTCTTTGCTGTTTGCTGCTCACGCTGCTGGCGCTTTCGACGAAAGTGACGTTGGGATCGAGGACAATTATTGACCTCGATCCCAGCGGTAAACTGTCTCCCTATTTTGCTCCGCTGCGAGCCAGTGGGCGTCTGTTCTGGGCGCCGTACTACGCGATTTTGGCCGCGATACTTGCCGCGCCATTTTTGCTGTTCCGCAAGGCATGGGCGAATTTGCTGGTCGCCGCCATGCTGATTTTGCAGTTCGCCGACACCAGTGCACTGCGGCATTGGGTGCATACCACCATCAGCGAAGAACATCCCTCGCCGTTGAAGTCGCCCATCTGGTCGCAGTTGGGAGCGCAGCACCAGAACCTGATTGTGTTGCCGGCGTGGCAGTGCGAGAAAAACGCTTCTCCCGGCGGTCCCGAAGGCTACAGGATTTTCGGATTTCTTGCCATCCAGCAGAAGATGCGGACCAACAGTTATCAGTCGGCCCGCTACACTGGAGTCGCGCAGGATTTTCACTGCTCGCAGTCAATCGCCGAGCTATCGCAACAGCCGCTCGCGCCTGACTCCGCTTATGTCGTAATGCCTGAGATCGCCGCAGCCATCGCGCAAGGCCCAACCGGACCCGGAAAATGCCATGATCTGGACCGTTTCATACTTTGCTCTACAAAGACGGATTTCGGACTTAGTCCGGTGCTGATGACTCCCGAGCAGCGCGTGAAAAACTCCGTCGCCAACCCAGGTTTCGAAGACGGCGATGCAGCGCCGTGGTCAACCAACGGCGTGAAGGCGAGCGTCAGTACGGCACAGGCGCACAGCGGCAGCTACAGCCTGGCCGAAACCGGCGCGGGCACGGTATACGAGGACATCAATGGTTTGGAGCCGGGCGCAACCTATACGTTGTTTGCGTGGGTGTCAGCTTCGCCCGGCGCCGGAGCCACAGCGCAGATCATCATTTACAACCCTAGCGATAATGTGGCGGCCTCGTCTCCGGCGGTCGCGTGCAACCCAAGTTGGCGACTGTTGTCGCGTTCCTTTACTGTCGGACGCGAGGGCGCAATTCGAATTCACCTGGCGCGCGGGCCGGGCGATGGCACGGTGTACTGGGACGACGTCCATCTTGAACGCGGCTCCGCGCGAGACACAACAATACGGGAAACCCGATGAACATGATCCAGGCAGATTCCAAAGAGACAGGACCGGCAGCGGGCCCGCAAACTCCCAGCCTTTGGCAGAAACTGCTGTTGCTGCTGTTTGCGATCCTATTCTGCCTGATCTTTTTTGTGGCGCTAGACGGCTTGTACAGCCGTTTTTCCCGCAGGTCCGCAGTTCCCACCCCCATGGAGCTTTTTGGCTGCCTGGTCGCCGATCCCTTGCGGGGTCTTTCCTTGCGTCCCGATTGCACTTGTACCCGCGCCTGGGGCCGCGAAAGATATCAGCTCGCGATCGACAGCCAGGGCTTCCGCGACGAGAAGGTCCGAGACGTTCCACCCACGGGCCCCCGGCCGCGGATTCTGATGCTGGGCGATTCGTTCACCGAGTCGATGGGCCCATGGAATACGAGCTTTGTGGGACGAATCGCGGCCAGCTTCCCGCAATATGAAATTCTCAACGGCGGCGTGGGCGGATACTCGCCCTCAAACTATCTCAACACCGCGCGCATCGCCTTAAATAGCGGCTTGGACTTTGACGAAGCCATCGTCTTCATGGACATCTCCGACGTGCAGGATGAAGCTGGCTTGTTCCGGGACGTTGACGCCTCCGGCGCAGTCGTGATGGCCAAGCATCAGTATCACTACTCAACTCCGTATTCCAAGCTGCGATTGTTTGTCATGAAATATTTCGTGCTGACGAATTACATCTGGGAGTGGGTGGAGAGCGGCCTGGTCGGAGTTGGATTTTACCATCTCGACCACGGATTTAATGGCAACGTCTTCGACCTGGAGCGGTCAGGCTGGACGTACCGCAAAGTTGTCGAGGACAGGCCCTTCGAGCTGGGCTTCGCGCCGCTGGGAGTGGAAGCCGGCATCGCCAAGGAAAAGCGAAAGATGGACCTGCTGTGGCAGGATCTGGCCAAGCGAAACATTCCCATCAGCGTGGTGGTGTATCCCTGGCCGGCGACGCTGGTCTACGACAATGTCGATTCGCGTGAGGTGCGCATCTGGCGGGATTGGTGTGAAGGCAAATGCAAGCGCTTCATCACCGCCTTCCCGGAATTCTTCGCGGTCAAGGAACAGTGTCGCAAGTGGGAGCCCGGCTGCTGGTATTTGCAGGACTACGTCTTCGGCGACATTCACTTGAGTCCCCGCGGAAACGCCATCGTCGCCGATGTGGTGAGCAAGAATCTGGAGCAGGCGCCGCCGGTAAAGCATCAACCGGCAGCTCAGTGAAGACATTTCCATTGGCCAGACTCGCTTTGACACGGCAATGCTCGCTCTCTAGACTGAAGGCGTATGGAAGTGCATTTCAAACCTGAGACGGAATCTCGCCTGAATGAACTCGCCAGCAAAAGCGGCCGGGTGCCCGATGAACTCCTGGAAGACGCCCTGGCCGGATATCTTGAATACGTAGCCGAAGTGCGTGAGATGCTCGACAGCCGTTACGACGACATCAAGAACGGACGCGTGACGCCGATCGATGGCGAACAGTTCTTTGAGGATCTGCGGCAGCGAGAGGATGAAGCGCTCAAGCAGCGCTCTTCGGAATGACCTCCAGACCCTAACCCCCGTCCTTCACAAGCTCTGCCCCACCGCAGCAATACAGCGATACGCCGCGTGCTCTAGAATCAGAGATTCACCGTTTCAGGGTCCACCGGTCATGAACCTTTGGGCGCCTTGGTGCGTATTACACAGAGGCCCCAGAAGCAAAGCAACAGCAGCAGAAAAACCGAACTGAAGTGTCAGTTCCAGGAGAGAGGCAATGCTCGTTTCGATTCTCGTTAGGTCCGCGGCTCGCAAGGCACTCTGGCTGGGATTTGCCGGTCTGGTGGCAAGCGCGAGTTGGGCACAGGATGCCGCGCCCCAGTCCACGCAGCCAGGCACGCCTGCCACGCAATCAATTGCACCTGCTACGCAAACGAGCGTGCCGGCCTTGACGCCGTTGCCGCAGGCGCCGGCGCCGCAGCACAATGCGCATTTGTACTCCGACCAGAACTACGCCAAGCCGCTATCGGGATTTCCCAACCTCATCGCGCCCTACACGGTGCGCCGTGTCCCAGCCACGAACCTCAACAATTCCGCGATGACGGACAAGCTGTTTCACGATGGCCAAATCTACTTGTCGATCAACGATGCGGTGGCCATGGCGCTGGAGAACAACCTCGACATCACGTTGCAGCGCTATAACCTGTCGATTGCCGATACCGATCTGCTGCTGACCAGCACCGGATCGCCGGCACGGGGTGTAAATACCAATGTAGTGCAGGGCACACAAGGAGGACCGCTGGGAGCGATCTCGGCGGGCGGAACGGGCAGCTCCACCACAGGCGCGAGCGGCACCGGCGCCGGAGGCACCCAGATTGGCGTAGGCGGCGCGGGTGCCGGCGCTGCCGGCATTGTGA